>ERZ1370068.6363-contig-535_pt1 | contig 30078 bp, 31 predicted proteins | sample MGYA00561227_ERZ1370068 | MGnify/ENA primary metagenome ERZ1370068 (study PRJEB38410, sample SAMEA6850437) | metagenome | study: Metagenomic assessment of the ecological functions of the soil: analysis of the soil microbiota associated with the...
CAGCCATTACGCACGCTCCTGACAGCTTTGCGGGAATTGCGCCGGGCGGGTGCCCGCCTTTGTCATTGCCGAGCCCGCGGAGCGGCGCCTCTCGCTTGGCTGTTTCGGCTGGTTGCTCGGGTGGCGCGCGGATCGCCGGCTACCGATCCAGCTCGAGCTTCAAATGCGCCGGCGCGTACAACGTCGCCATCGGCTGGTCGAAAATGAACGCGCGCAGCTCGTCCTCCATCTCCATCGCGTCGCGGTAGCCCATGTCGATCAGCGCGCGCGTGAAGCCGGACTCGAACAGCAGGTAGCTCACGAGCTGCATGCCGCTGCGGCTGCTCGCGCCCAGGCCGCGCAGCAGCAGGCGCACGCCGCGCGGCAGCTCGTGCACGAACTCGCGCCGCGAGCGAGCGCAGGTCCTGGCTGCGGCACGATGACGAGCGTGTGCAAGCGGCCGCAGGTCCGCCAGCGTCACCGGACAGCTTGCGGTCCCCGAGCTGCTCGAGGATCCGGTTGGTCCGCGACAGCCGCTCGAGATCCGTATACAGGCCGTCCATAAACAACGTGTCGAGCATGTAGCCGCCCGAGTGCGCGAACGTCGGCGGCTCGCGGCTTGGACGCCGACGGGCGGCTCGGCATCGGGGCGCTCGTCGCGCACGCCGACGACGAGCATGCGGTCGGCGCCGAGATGGATCGCCGGCGAGAGCGGCGCGCGGTGGCGCATCGAGCCGTCGCCGTAGAACTCGCCGCCGATCTGCACGGGCGGAAACACGAACGGCACGGCGGCGCTCGCCATGAGGTGGTCGACCGTGAGCCGCGTCGCGCCGGCCGATGCGCCGCACGCGCGTCCACGAGGCGCAGCTCGGGCGGCCCTCGGAAGAACGTCACGGAGCGCGCCGTCGCATACGCCGGACGCCGGTGACCGCGACGCGCGTCGAGGTGGCCCTTGCTCGATCGAGCGCCGGATGCCGTCGAAGCGCACGTTCTGCGTCAGCAGCTCGCGCAGCGGCGCGTTGTCGAGCAGCGACGCCGGATTGCGCACGCCGAGCCCGCCGAGACGTCGCGGCCGCGAGCCAGTGCAGGCTCGTCTTCAGCATCGTCCAGTCGTCGGCGCGATAGACCTGGCTCGCGCGAAGTTCGCCCAGACGTGCTCCATGTCGGCGACGGCGCGCTCGAAGTTCGCTGCGCGGCCCGCGAGCACGGCGGCGTTGATCGCGCCGGCCGAGGTGCCGCAGATGATGCTGAAGGGATTCGGCTCGCGCTCGGGCAGCAGTGCCGCGCGATCGCCTTCAGGACGCCGATCTGATACGCGCCGCGGGCGCCGGCGCCCGGGAGGACGAGGGCCTTGCGGATACGCTCAGGCACTCGCCAGGCGCCGCGCGGCGCCCGGCACGGTCAGGATTTGCAGCGCGTTCGTGCGGCCGGCGACGCCCTTCTGGCCCATCGTCAGCACGACGAGATCGCCGGGCGTCACGGCGCCCATCTTCGAGCAGCGAGTCGAAGATCGCGGCTCATGCGTGACCACGGCATCGTCCGTCACGACCTCGTCGAACGCGACGGCATAGACGCCGCGGTACAAGCTCACGCGGCGCAGCGTCGCCTCGTGCCGCGTGAACGCGAACACGGGGATGTCGGAGCGGACGCGCGACATCCACAGCGGCGTCGAGCCCGACTCGGTGAGCGCGATGATGGCCGTGACGTCGAGGTGGTTCGCGACGTACATGACGGCCATCGCGATCGCCTCGTCGACGTGCGCGAACACGTCCTCGAGCCGATAGTTGGCCGCCCGGCGGAACGTCTCGTGCTTCTCGGCGCCGACGCAGAGCTCGGCCATCGTGCGCACGGCGCGCACGGGTATTTGCCGACGGCCGTCTCGGCCGAGAGCATGACGGCGTCGGTGCCGTCCATGACGGCGTTCGCGACGTCCGAGACCTCGGCGCGCGTCGGCGACGGCGAGTTGATCATCGATTCGAGCATCTGCGTGGCGCGTGATGCAGACCTTGTTGCGCGCGCGCGCGAGCCTGATCAGGCCCTTCTGCAAGCCCGTCATCGACGCGTAGCCGACCTCGACCGCGAGATCGCCGCGCGCCACCATGATCACGTCGCTCGCGTCGATGATCGCGCGGATGTTCGTGACGGCCTCGGCGCGCTCGATCTTCGCGACGATGTGCCCTTGGCCGCCCGCCGGCGCGCAGCAGCCGGCGCGCCTCCTCGATGTCCTCGGCATTGCGCGCGAACGACACCGACATGAAATCGAGCTTCGAGCGCGCGGCCGTCTCGACGTCGCGCCGGTCCTTGTCCGTCAGCGCGGGCGCGGACAGCCCGCCGCCCTGCTTGTTCAAGCCCTTGTGATCGGCGAGCCGGCCGCCCTGCTTGCACGATGGCAATGGATGCGCGTGCCCTCGACCTCTTCGACCTCGAGCACGATGAGACCGTCGTCGAGCAGCAACGTGTCGCCCGCGACGACGTCGTTCGTGAGATTGCGGTACGCGCAACCGACGGCGTGCTCGTCGCCGGCGTGCGGATCCATCGCGACGTCGAGGATGAACTCGCGGCCTTCGACGAGCATGATGGAGCCCGTCTTGAAGGATTCGACGCGGATCTTCGGGCCCTGCAGGTCGCCCATGATGCCGATGTGGCGGCCGACCTTCTGCGGCGACCTCGCGCACGCGTGCGACGCGCGCCTCTTGGTCGGCCGCGCGTGCCGTGCGAGAAGTTGACGCGGAACACGTCGGCGCCCGCGAGGATCAGCTGCTCGATGACGCTGGCGTCGTCGGTCGCCGGGCCGAGCGTCGCGACGATCTTCGGTGCGGCGACGCGTCGTCGCGCGCGCCTTCGGGAATCAGGGTGGAGTCGTTGGAACGACGAGTTAGGGTTCGCAAAGTATTAATCTGAAATCGTTGACGTTGGTACGAGTCGGCCCGGTCTTCAGCAAGAGTCCGCAGGCGTCAAAGTAACGATAAGTATCGTGCCGCGCCAGTAGCTCCGCGAGCGACAGGTCCGCGCTGCTGCACCGAAAGCGAGCGTTTCCGGCACGACGATGCCGCCCGCGTGATCGCCGTGGCCGTCGATACCGTCGGTATCCGCGGCGAGCGCCGCAATGCCCGGCGCGCCGTCGAGCTCGAGCGCGAGCGCGGCGAGATATTCCGTGTTGCGGCCGCCTCGCCCGCCGCCTTCGCCGAGCACGACGCGCGTCTCGCCGCCCGACAGGATCGCCGTGCGCTCGCCGCTCTCGCGCCTCTCTTTGGCGAGCCGCGCGTGCTCGCGGCCGAGCGCTTGCGCTTCGTCGTCGAGGTCGTCGCCGAGCTGCACGACGTCAGAAGCCCTGGGTCCGAGAGGAACGCGCCGCGGCCGCGAGCGCCGTCGCCGCCGTCGCGATCAGAGTGCACGCTGTCGCTCGCGAACTCCGGATCGCCGGGCTTCGGCGTCTCCCACTTGGGATCGCCCAAGATCGGTGCAAGCTCGGCGCGTAGCCGGATAGCGGTACTTCTCGAGGATGCGCAGCGCGTCGGCCTGCGTCGTCGGATCGGGCACCGTCGGCCCCGAGGCGATCGCGCCGACGTCGTCGCCGGGCACGTCGGAGATCACGAACGTCGCGACGGGATTCGGGTGCGCGACGGCCGCGAGCCGCCCGCCCTTCAAGCCGCGACAGGTGCTTGCGCACGCAATTGATCTCGCGGATGTCGGCGCCTTGGCGAATCAGAAAGTTCGCTGCGGCGCGCTTCTGCTCGAACGTGAGCATGGGCAGCGGCTGCGACGCGAGCGACGAGCCGCCGCCGGAGATCAGGCACACGAGCGTCTCGCCGGCGCGCAGTTGCGCGGCTAACCTCAAGCAGCCTCGCGCCGGCCGCGAGGCTCGCGCCGTCGGGCGACGGATGGCCCGCCTCGACGATCTCGATGCCGCCCGCGTCTTCGCCGGTCTTTGAGGCCGTGACCGTAGCGCGTGACGACCATGCCGCGCTCAGAAGCGCCCCAGTGCGCGTGGAACGCGGCCGCCATCGACGCGGCCGCCTTGCCGGCGCCGAGCACGAGCGCGGGCCGGCGCGGCAAACCGTCGAGCGCCGGCGGCAAGCACACGGCGGGCGCCGCGGCCTCGACGCTTGTGCGAAACGCCTGCTCGAGCACCGAGCGTCGCTCGGCGAACCTAAGCGGCAACGGTCAGCCTCCGCCGCTCGCTGCTCCAACGTCGCGACGGCGGGCAGCTTCTTGCCCTCGAGGAACTCGAGGAACGCGCCGCCGCCCGTCGAGATGTAGGAGATGCTGTCGCCGACGCCGAACTGCTCGATCGCCGCGAGCGTGTCGCCGCCGCCCGCGATCGAGAACGCCTTGCTGGCCGCGATGGCCTCCGCGACGCGGCGCGTGCCGGCCGCGAACTCGGGGTTCTCGAACACGCCGAGCGGGCCGTTCCAGACGATCGTGCCGGCGCTCTTCGAGCACGCTCGGCATAGAGCGCCGCCGTTTCGGGACCGATGTCGAGGATCATCTCGTCGCTCGGCGACGTCGCGAACGCTTCTCGACGCGGCCTTTCGCGCCGGCGTCGAGGCTCGTCGCGACCACGACGTCGATCGAGCAGCGGAATCTTCGCCTTGCCGAACTCGCCGCGCAGCAGCTTCGCCGAGAAGTCGAGCATGTCCTTCTCGTGCAGCGACTTGCCGACGTTGACGCCGGACGCCGCGAGAATCGTGTTTGCGATGCCGCCGCCCAAGATCAGCTCGTCGACCTTCGTCGACAGCGCTTGCAGCACCTCGATCTTGGTCGAGACCTTCGAGCCGGCGATGATCGCCGATCAGCGGGCGCTTCGGGCTCTCGAGCGCCTCGCCCAACGCCTCGAGCTCGGCGACGAGCAGCGGCCCGCGCACGCGACGGCGCGTGGCGCGCGACGCCGTTCGTGCTCGCCTGCGCGCGGTGCGCCGTGCCGAACGCATCCATGACGAACACGTCGCAGAGCGCGGCCATTCGCTTCGAGAGACCGTCGTCGTCGGCTTCCTCGCCGACGTTGAAGCGCACGTTCTCGCAGCAGCACGAGCTCGCCGGGCGCAACGTCGACGCCGTCGAGCCATTTCGCGGCGAGCGGGCACCGTTGCGCCCGAGCAGCTCGCCGAGCTTCGCGGCGACGGGCGCCAGCGATGCGGCGGGATCGGGCTTGCCTTCCTTCGGCCTTCCCGAAGTGCGACATGACCATGCACGCGCGCGCCGGCGTCGAGCGCGAGCTTGCAACGTCGGCAACGCCGCGTCGATGCGCGCCGTGCTCGTGACCTTGCCGTCCTTGACGGGCACGTTCAGATCCTCGCGGATCAGCACGCGCTTTCCCTGCAGCGCGAGCATCCGCCATGCGGACGACTTTGAGCGCCACGCCCAAGCGCCTGCTACTTGGCCGCCGCGAAGGCCAGCGTCGTGTCGAGCATGCGGTTCGAGAAGCCCCACTCGTTGTCGTACCACGAGCAGACCTTGACGAGCTTGCCTTCGATGACCTTCGTCAGGCTCGAGTCGTAGAGCGACGACGCCGGGTTGTGGTTGAAGTCGCTCGAGACGAGCGGCTCGTCGACGATACTCGAGCACGCCTTTCAGCGCGCCCTGGCTCGCCTTCTTGACGGCCTCGTCGATCTCTTTCGCGCTCGTCGCGCGCGCCGGCTTCGAACGGTCAGAGTCGACGAGCGAGACGTTGATCGTCGGCACGCGCACGGCGAAGCCGTCGAGCTTGCCGTCGAGCTCCGGCAGCACGAGGCCGACGGCCGCGGCGGCGCCGGTCTTCGTCGGGATCATGTTCTGCGTCGCCGAGCGCGCGCGGCGCAGAGTCGCTGTGGTAGACGTCCGTCAGCACCTGATCGTTCGTGTAGGCGTGGATCGTCGTCATGATGCCGCGCACGATGCCGACGGTCTCGTGCAGCACCTTCGCGAGCGGCGCCAAGCAGTTCGTCGTGCACGACGCGTTCGAGATCACCGTGTGGCTCGCCTTCAGCGTCTTGTGGTTCACGCCGTAGACGATCGTCGCGTCGACGTCCTTGCCGCCCGGCGCCGAGATGATGACCTTCTTCGCGCCGGCCTTGAGATGCATGCCGGCCTTTTCCTTCGTCGTGAACAGGCCCGTGCACTCGAGGACGATGTCGACGCCGAGCTGCCCCACGGCAGCTTCGACGGATCGCGCTCGGCGCAGACCTTGATGCGATCGCCGCCGACGACGAGCGAGTCGCCGTCGACGCCGACGGGCAACGGGAACGGCCCGTGCGCCGTGTCGTACCGCGTCAGATGCGCGTTGGTCTTGGCGTCGCCGAGATCGTTGACGGCGACGATCTGGATCTCGTTGCGTGCGCTTCGCTCTCGTAGAGCGCGCGCAGGATGTTGCGGCCGATGCGGCCATAACCGTTGATTGCGACTTTGACGGGCATGAATGCCTCCCTTGGCAGGCCTGGACGAGAAACTCGGGTTACAGGAGCCGCTTGGCGGCCGCGACGACGGCTTCGACGGTGAAGCCGAAGTGCTCGAACAACGGTTTCGCGGGCGCCGAGTGGCCGAAGCGGTCGATGCCGATGACGTCGCCGCGCGCGCCGACGTAGCGCCACCAGCCGCCCGTCGCGCCGGCCTCGATCGACGAGCCGCGCGCCGCCGCGGCGGCAGCACGTGGCTCGCGGTACTCCGCTGGCTGGCGGTCGAACGCCTGCGTGCACGGCATCGAGACGACGCGCGCCGCGACACCGGACTGCTCGAGCTCGCGCGCCGCGCCGACGGCGAGCTGCACTCCGGAGCCCGTCGCGATCAGCGTGACGGCCGGCGGCTCGTTGCCGCTGCTGAAGACGATAGCCGCCGCGCGCGATCGGCGCGATCTGCTCGGCGTGCGCGGCACGTGCGGCAGATCCTGGCGCGTGAGCACGAGGCACGTCGGGCCCGTTGCTGCCGCTCGACGCGCGGCGCGCCACGCGACGGCCGTCTCGACGGTGTCGCACGGCCGCCAGCAGGTCCATGTTCGGCATCAGGCGCAAGCTCGCGAGATGCTCGATGGGCTGGTGCGTCGGGCCGTCCTCGCCGAGGCCGATCGAGTCGTGCGTCAGCACGAAGATGCTGCGCAGTCCGATCAGCGCCGACATGCGCAGCGCGTTGCGCGCGTAGTCGGAGAACACGAGGAACGTGCCGCCGTACGGAATGACGCCGCCGTGCGCGGCCATGGCCGTTCATCATCGCGGCCATGCCGAACTCGCGCACGCCGTAGTAGAGATAGTTGCCGGCCGGCGTCGCTCGGCGTCAGCGGCTTCGAGTACTTGTGCAGCGTGTTGTTCGAGCCCGTGAGGTCGGCCGAGCCGCCGACGAGCTCCGGCAGCGCCGGCGCGAACGCCTCGAGCGCGGCCTGCGACGCCTTGCGCGTGGCCATCGACTTTGCCGCCGCCGCGATCGCGGCGATCGGCTTTCGCCGCGTGCTCGCTCCACTTCGCCGGGCAGCTCGCCGTTCATGCGCCGCTCGAGCTCGCGCGGCGAGCTCGGGATGCTGCGTGCGGTAAGCCGCGAAGCGCGTCTGCCATTCGGCCTCGAGCCGCGCGCCGCGCTCGCGCGCGTCCCAGGCGGCCTTCACGTCGGCCGGGATCACGAACGGCGGCTCGTCCCAGCCGAGATTCTTGCGCGCCGCGGCCGCCTCGGCGGGGCCGAGCGCCGCGCCGTGCGTCGCCGACGTGCCCTGCACGTTCGGCGCGCCGTAGCCGATGATCGTCTTGCAGCAGATCAGCGACGGCCGCTCGGTTTCCGCGCGCGCCGCGTCGATGGCGCGGCGAACGGCGTCGGCGTCGTGGCCGTCGACGTTCGGCACGACGTGCCAGCCGTAAGCCTCGAAGCGCTTCGGCGTGTCGTCGGTGAACCAGCCGCGCGTCTCGCCGTCGATCGAGATGCCGTTGTCGTCGTAGAACGCGATCAGCTTGCCGAGCTTCGTGCGTGCCCGCGAACGAGCACGCCTCGTGCGAGACGCCTTCCATCAGGCAGCCGTCGCCGAGGAACACGTACGTGTGGTGATCGACGATCGTCGTAGCCGGGGCGGTTGAACTCGGCCGCGAGGTGCTTCTCGGCGAGCGCCATGCCGACCGCGTTCGCGAGGCCCTGGCCGAGCGGCCCCGTCGTCGTCTCGATGCCGACGTCGAGCTCGCGCTCGGGATGGCCCGGCGACGCGCGAACCGAGCTGGCGGAAGTTCTTGAGCTCGTCGATCGCGATGTCGTAGCCGGTGAGATACGCGACCGCGTACAAGCAGCATCGAGCCGTGGCCGTTCGAGAGCACGAAGCGGTCGCGGTCGTGCCAGTGGCCGTTGGCCGGGTTGAACTGCAGGTAGTCGTTCCAGAGCACCTCGGCGATGTCGGCCATGCCCATCGGCATGCCGGGATGTCCCGACTTCGCAGCCTCGACGGCGTCCATCGACAGCATGCGGATCGCGTTCGCGAGCCTGCGGCGCGGAGGCCGAGCTACGGCGGTCGGATTGTCACTGCGCAGTGCCATCGAAGGTACTAAATGGTCGTCGATGAGGGTCGCCGCGGGCCGGAAAAGGCCGGCCACGAGGCGCATCGAGCGTGGAAAAGTGGGCGACGTGCACTGAATTGTCGCCTAGCGGCATACAGGTGGCGCAACCGAACGGCGCCGCGGTCTGTGAGCCAATCCCCGCACCGGCCCGGAGTAATTGCGTATCATCGAATTTCCTCGGGAACAGTCGAGCGGCACGTCGCGGTAATGACTCGCAAAGATCGCAGGCCCTCAAGCTCCTGCAGATCAGCGACACGCACTTGCACGCGGCCGCCGACAGCCGCATGCGCGGCGTCACGACGTACGCGACGTTCCTCGCCGTGCTCGAGCAAGCGAAGCGCGACCGCGCGCTGGCCCGTCGACGCGATCCTCGCCACGGGCGACATCGTTCAGGACGAGAGCCGCGCCGGCTACGAGCGCTTTCGCGCCGCGCTCGAGCCGCTCGGCGTGCCCGTCTACTCGATCCCGGGCAACCACGACGACCCGAAGCTCATGGGCGAGATCCTCATGAGCGGCTCGTTCCAGCTCGGCGGCGAGCTGCGCCACGGCGCGTGGTCGATCGTGCTGCTCAGCACGTTCCTCGCCGGCGAGGACGCCGGCGGCCTCGGCCCCGCGCGCCTTTCAGGGCTTGCGCCAAGCGCTCGCACGCGCACGCGGGTCAGCACGTCCTCGTCGCGATGCATCATCACCCGCTGCCGATGGGCAGCGCCTGGCTCGACGGCGTCGCGCTGCGCGACGCGGCAAGCGTTCTGGAGAATCATCGACGCGCACAGCGACGTCCGCGGCAGTCGTCTGCGGCCACGTGCATCAAGCGGCCGACCGCACGCGCAATCAACGTGCGGTTCATGAGCACGCCGTCGACCTGCGCGCAGTTCCTGCCGGGCAGCGAGTTCTTCGCGCTCGACGAGCGCGCCGCCCGGCATGCGCTGGATCGAGCTCTACGACGACGGCCGCATCGAGACCGGAAGTCAGCTGGGTCCGCGCACGTGACCGCCCGAGCCTGGCTCGCCGCTGCTCGCGGCCGCGCTGCCGGCCGGCTCTCGCGGCCGCCGATCCCGCCGCCTGGCGCATGACGGGCCAAAACGGCAGCGAGGTCGCGCTGCTCGGCTCGATGCACGTGCTTGCGGTCGAGCGACCACCCGCTTCCGCCCACCGTCGACGCCTTGATAAGCGACGCCGACACGCATCGTCATGGAGATCGACCTCGACGATCTCGACCCCGTCGCGCAGCAGCGGCTCGTCCTCGAAACGGCGATGCTGCCGCAGGGCACGGTCCTGAAGGACGTGATCGACGAGGACGTCTATCGACTCGCCGAGGAGCGCATGGGCACGCTCGGCGTCGACGTGACGGCGCTCGAGCGCTTCGAGCCGTGGTTCCTCGCGATCACGGCGCTCGACCTCGGCATGCGCAAGCTCGGCTTCCAGTCGGAGCGCGGCGTCGAGCAATACGTCGTCGGCCGCGCACGCGTCACGGACCGAAGCAGATCGTCGGCCTCGAGACGCTCGAGTTTCAGATGGGGCTGTTCGACGCGCTTCCACGCGAGCAGCAACAGGCGCTGCTCGAGCAGACGCTGGACGGAGCTCGACGAAGGCGCCGTCGTGCTCGACAAGATGGTCGCGTCGTGGCGCGCCGGAGAGCTCGAGAGCTTGAGCGCCGAGCTGTACGGAGAGTTCGACGGTTATCCGGGGCTATACGAGAAGCTCGTGACGAAGAGGAACAGCTCGTGGGTGCCGCTTCTCGAGGGCATGCTCGCCGACGGGAGCCGGCATCTCGTCGTCGTGGGTGCCCTGCATCTCGTCGGGCCCGGCAACGTCATCGAGCTTCTCAAGAAGCGCGGCCACGAGGTCGAGCGGCTGCACTAGCGGCGGTCCCGCTTCAGACCTCGACCATCTCGAAATCTTCTTTGCCCGAGCCGCAATCCGGGCAACGCCATGACAGCGGAATGTCGGCCCACTTGGTGCCGGGCGGGATTCCTTCGTCCGGCCGGCCTTCGGCTTCGTTGTAGATGAAGCCGCAGATGAGACACATGTATTTCTTCACGATTCGTTATCCGGCGCGCGCACGGCGTCCTTCGGCGGGAAAGCGTATCACGAGCCCGGCGGCCGCAAGTTGCTCCTGCATTTGCGGCACTCCCGCCATCCATGGCGGTCGTCACCCGCTCTTGCGGGAATCGAGCGCCGCCGCGAGCCTCTCGAGGCGCGCGTTCGGATCGCGCGTCTCGAGCAGCGATTGCTTGAATTCGAGCTCGAGCGGCAGGAGCTCGACGAGGCGCGCCGCCGACCCAGGCAGCGTCGTCGAGCGCCGTTTCGACGCCGCGATACAGCGGCAGCGGCTCGATGAGCTTCTCGAGCAGCGCGGCGAGAGGCGCGTGCGCGGCCGTCAGCTTTTGCGCCGGCGTGCTCTCGAGCCATTCGACGCTGCCGACGTACAGGCCGTCCCGCTCTCGCCGCGTTGCGAGCAGGCGGAACGGCTCGCGGCCGACGGCGAGGATGCCGAGCAACCCGGCTTGCTCCTGATGCCAATCGACGATCTCTGCGCTCGTGCCGTGGTCGTAAGTCGTCGAGGCGCCGACCTCGGCGCCCTCGCGGATCGCGACGACGCCGAAGCGATTCGCGCCGCGCAGGCAGCGCGCGACCATGTCGACGTAGCGCGGCTCGAACACGCGCAGCGCGAGCAATCCGTCGGGCAGGAGCACCGTCTGCAAGGGGAACAGCGGCAGCTCGCTCATCGGTACTCCGAGTGCGGCACGACTCGGGCTCAGCTCGCCGCCGTGCTGCCGGCAAGCCCTGCTCGAGCAGCCGCGGTAAGCCCTGGAAGCTGCCGTTCGACATCAGCACGACGTGATCGCCGGCCTCGAGCTCGGCGAGCAGCCGCTTCAGGAGCGCTTGCACGTCGGAGGCGACGACCAGCCGTTCGCCGAGCGGCGCCAACGCCTCGGCCGGATCGAAGCCCAGGTCCTTGGCGGCGAGCACGAACACTCTGTCGGCGTCGGCGAACGAGCCGTGCAGCGTGTCGCGATGCACGCCCATGCGCATCGTGTTCGAGCGCGGCTCCATGACGGCTACGATGCGCTGCTGCGGCGCGAGGCTCCGCACGCCCTGCAGCGTCGTCGCGATCGCGGTCGGATGATGCGCGAAGTCCTCGTACAGCGTGACTCCTGCGAACGTGCCGCGCAGCTCGAGCCGGCGCTTCACGCCTTTGAACTGCGCGAGCGCTTGCAGCGCGACGTCGGGTGTCACGCCGACGTGGCCGGCCGCCGCGATCGCCGCGAGCGCGTTCTCGAGGTTGTGCTGGCCGATCAGCGACCAGCGGCCCGTGCGGTGCGCCGCGCCTTGCTCGAAGACGCTGAAGCGCGACTCCATTCCGATCGAGTCGTATGCGCCGTACCAGCGCGCGGCACGATCGCTCGCGCTGAACGTCACGAGCGGCGTCCAGACTCCGCGCTTCAGCAGCCGCTCGATGTTCGCGTCCTTGCCGTTCGCGACGATGAGCCCGTTGCCGGGCACCGTGCGCAGCAGCTGGTGGAACTGCCAGATGATCGCGTCGACGTCGCGTGAAGATGTCGGCGTGGTCGTACTCGATGTTGTTGACGACCAGCGTGCGCGGCCGGTAGTGCACGAACTTCGAGCGCTTGTCGAAGAACGCCGTGTCGTACTCGTCGGCCTCGACGACGAAATACTTCGAGCCGCCGAGTCGCGCCGAGACGCCGAAATTGCCCGGCACGCCGCCGATCAGGAAGCCCGGCTCGAGGCCCGCGTACTCGAGGATCCACGCGAGCATGCTCGTCGTCGTCGTCTTGCCGTGAGTTCCCGAGACGGCGAGCACCCACTTGTCGCGCAGCACGTGCTCGGCGAGCCACTCCGGTCCCGACGTGTACGGCGGCCGGAGTCGAGCAGCGCCTCGACGACCGGCTTGCCGCGCGACAGCGCGTTGCCGACGACGATGCAGTCGAGCGCCGGCGTCGATCGGCGCATCGTAGCCGTCGACGAGCTTGATGCCGAGAGCCTCGAGCTGCGTGCTCATCGGCGGGTAGACGTTCTGGTCCGCGCCCGATGACCTCGTGTCCGGCCTCTTTCGCGATCGCCGCGATGCCGCCCATGAAGGTTCCGCAGACGCCGAGAATGTGAATGCGCATCAGATTATCGGCCGAAGCAGCGTGGCCTGGAGGCTGTAAATCAGGAAGAAGTAACCGACCACGAGCCCTATGCAGAGGAGATAGGGCCGTTCGAGAGCGCGGGTGAGCACGAAAGCGGTGATGTCGAGCGACCAGACGAGGATGAGCAGCCCAAGCGCATCCGGCAGAGTCAGCGCCTGGTTTTGCGGATCCGGCAGCGGCGCTTCCACGAACGGACGCACGAGCGGCAACTGCAATAGGTCCAACAGGCAGATCCGTCCCGAGAATGGCCGTCATCGTCTGACGGAAACGCGCCGTCCGATTGAACGTGCGCAGGACGGCCCACACGAACCAAAGGTCGAACTCCGGTGGTGAGCAAGTTCACGGCGAACACGCGTCCCGGCGCTCCGGCCAGCCAAAGAACGAGCCACTCGGCGACGATCGTGAGCGTGAGGAGGGTCCAGAGCAAGAATGGCGCCGACGGCAAGCTGTCGGGCCCGCGCCGGTGAAACATGATGTCGACGAAGGCGAGAATCAGGCGCAGCACTTTAGAACGATTCCGCTTCCACGACGCCGGATGATAGCGTAAGCGCCGAAGGGGGAGGTTCGACGGTGACCGCACTGCAGGAAATAGGTTGGATCGACGACGACGCCAAGCTCGCGCGGCTCGTCGCGGCGCTCGAGCACACCTCGATCGCCGCCGTCGACACGGAGTTCGTGCGCGAGAAGACTTACTACCCGCAGCTCTGCCTCATCCAAATCGGCACCGGCGACCAGGTCGCCTGCGTCGACTGCCTGGCCGGCCTCGACTTGCGGCCGCTCTATGCGCGCCTGTTCGATCCGAGCTTCACGTGGGTGTTGCACAGCGCGCGGCAGGACCTCGAGGTCGTCTTTCGGCTCGCGGGCCGCATGCCGCCGCGTCTCATCGACACGCAGGTCGCCGCGGCGCTGACGGGCTATGCGCCGCAAGTCGGGCTCGAAGGCTTGCTGAAGCGCACGCTCGACGTCGAGCTCGGCGAGAGCTTCGCGCGCACGGATTGGAGCCGGCGGCCGTTACCGGAGGCCGCGCTGCGTTACGCGCTCGACGACGTTCGACACTTGCTCGCAGCGTGGGAACGGCTCGACGCCGAGCTCGGCCGGCTGGGGCGCCGCGAATGGCTGCGCGAGGATTCCGAGCGCTTGCTCGCCGAGCATCCGGTCGCCGACGCGACGGCGGTGTGGTCGCGGCTCAAAGGCGCGCACGGCCTCAAGTTCGCGTCGCAATGCGCGGCGCTCGCGCTCGTGCGCTGGCGCGAGAACGCGGCGCAGCGCAGCGATCGGCCGCGCCGCTGGCTGCTCGCCGACGACGCGTTGCTCGCGATCGCAGCCGCGCTACCGCACGACGCGGAAGCGCTGACGGCGCTCGCGGAGTCGAAGTTCATCGCACGCAGCGCGCCGGCGATTCTCGCGGCGATGGAGTCGCGCAACGATGCGGAGCTGCAAGCGGAGGTGCGGGCGAACGCGATGCAGGCGATCCCGGACAAGACGCTCGTGAAATCGCTGCAAGAGCGCGTGCGCCGGCACGCCGCGACGCTTGGCATCGAGCCCGAGATTCTCGCCACGAAGCGCGACCTCGTCGGCGTCGCGCTCAACGACCCTCCCCTGCATTTACGCACTGGCTGGCGGGCGAAAGAGCTCGCGCCGATTTTCGACGGCGTCGAGCCGGCGGAGCCGCGCGCTATTTGAGGGCGAGAGCGGACTTCAGGCGAGAGTAGACGGCATCGACTTCGCCGGTCGCCGGGACCGTCACGAGCAGGCCGCGCTTCGTGTAGTGGTCGATGAGCGGTGCGGTTTGACCCTCGTACACTTTGAGGCGGTTGCGAATCGTGGTCTTCGTTGTCGTCTTTGCGCTGCAGCAGCTCGCCGCCCGCTTTCTTGCACGCGCTCGAGCTCCGCCGGCGACGAGAAGTAGATGTTCAGCACCGCGCCGGTCTTCGAGCAGGTACGCCGACCCGTCAGGCGCTTCATGAGGATGTCGAAGTCGACGTCCATCAGCACGACGCGGTCGAGCTTCAGCTTCAACCCCGCGAGCAGCGCGTCGAGGCTGTCCGCCTGGCTCGTGTTGCGCGGGAAGCCGTCGAGGATGAAGCCGCGCTTCGCGTCGGCCTGTGCAATGCGATCCTTGATCATGCCGAGCACGATGTCGTCCGAGACGAGCTCGCCCAGCGTCCATCGCCTTCTTGGCTCTCTGGCCGAGCTGCGTCTTGTCGGCGACGGCCTTGCGCAGCAAGTCGCCCGTCGAGACCTGCGGCAGCCCGTAGTCTTTTGAACGCGTTGCGCCTGCGTGCCTTTGCCGGAACCCGGCGCGCCGAGCATGACGATTCGCATTGATGAGCTCCACGGGAGACCTCGAACGGCTGTTACGCTAGCGAACGGCCGCGACTTTCGTCAAACCCTTTGCTATCCTCCTGCAGCTGCGGGAATGCCGGAGGGCCTGTGAAGAAGAACGTTTTCTACGCCCAGTCGGGCGGCGTCACCGCGGTCATCAACGCGAGCGCCTGCGGCGTCATCGAGACGGCCCGCAAGCACAAGAGCAAGCTCGGCCAGCGTCTACGCCGGGCGGAACGGCATCTCGGGCGCGCTGACCGAGGACATGATCGACACGACGCGCCGAGTCGGCTCGGCACGATCGCGGCACTGCAGGCACACGCCGGGCGGCGCCTTTGGCTCCGCGCGCTACAAGCTCAAAGGGCTCGACGAAGAACCGCGCCGAGTACGAGCGGCTCATCGAGGTCTTCAAGGCGCACGACATCGGCTACTTCTTCTACAACGGCGGCGGCGACTCGATGGACACCGCCCACAAGGTCTCGCAGATCGGGCAGGAGCTGGGCTACCCCATCGTCTGCATCGGCGTGCCGAAGACCGTCGACAACGACCTGCCCGTCACGGACACGTGCCCCGGGTTCGGCTCGGTCGCGAAGTACGTCGCCGTGTCGACGCGCGAGGCCGCGCTCGACGTCGCGTCGATGGCGCGCACCTCGACGCGCGTGTTCGTTCTCGAGGTGATGGGCCGGCACGCCGGCTGGATCGCGGCGGCGGGCGGCCTCGCCGGCGAAGGCCGGCCGACGCGCCGCACGTGATCCTGTTCCCCGAGATCCCGTTCGACGAAGCGGCGTTCCTCGCGCGCGTCAAGGACTGCGTCGACGAAGTACGAGTACTGCGTCGTCGTCGTCTCGGAAGGCGCTCGCTACGCCGACGGCCGCTTCCTCGCCGAGGCCGGCGGCAAGGATGCGTTCGGCCATGCGCAGCTCGGCGGCGTCGCGGCGACCGTCGCGCAGCTCGTCAAGCGCAAGCTCGGGCTACAAGTTCCACTATGCGATCGCGGACTATCTGCAGCGCGCCGCGCGCCACATCGCCTCGAAAGTCGACGTCGAGCAGGCCTATGCGATGGGCAAAGCCGCGGTCGAGCTCGCGCTGAAGGGCGAGAACGCCGTGATGCCGACGATCGTGCGCAAGTCCGACAACCCGTACCGCTGGGCGGTCGGCAAGGTCGCGCTGGCTCGAGAGTCGCGAACAAGGAAAAATGATGCCGCGCAATTTCATTACGGCGGACGGATTCGGCATCACGCCGGCCTGCCGCCGCTATCTCGCGCCCCTGATCAGGGGCGAGGACTACCCGCCCTACAAGAACGGCCTGCCCACTTATGTCAGCCTCAAGAATCAGCGGGTTGCGCGAAAGCTCAAGACCGAGTTTGTGCTAAAGTAGCGCCCGCTTCGCCGGGGGGCGGCGGAGCAGGACGAGCAAAAACAGGGAACAAACCCGACCGCAACCGCCGCGCTCCTTCCTCGAGCGGTGAGCTTCACTGGGTTGAGTCAAGGTCTCGGGACCGTGCGCCGGCACGCGCCCGAGGCGCAAGATTGTTATGGAGACAACGGGATGAATCCGACGACTACGTTGTGGCTATCGCTGGGCGCTGGAGCCCTCGCCGTGCTGTACGGCATCTTCACGGTGCGCTGGGTGCTCGCGCAACCGGCCGGCAACGCGCGGATGCAGGAAATCGCCGCCGCGATCCAGGCAGGGCGCGCAGGCCTACCTGAACCGCCAATACACGACGATCGCGATCGTCGGCGTCGTGCTCGTTCGTGCGTCCTCGGCTTGGCAGCTCGGCTGGCCAACGGCGGGCGGCTTCGTCGTCGGCGCGGTGCTGTCGGGTCTCGCCGGCTACATCGGCATGAACATCTCGGTGCGCGCCAACGTGCGCACGGCGCAGGCCGCGCGCAACGGGCCTCAACGCGGCGCTGCAGGTCGCGTTCCGCGGCGGCGCGATCACCGGGCATGCTCGTCGTCGGCCTGGGCCTGCTCGGCGTCGCGGGCTACTACGCGCTGCTGCTGCGACGTCGACGCGGCGACGCGCGACGAGGCGCTGCACGCGCTCGTCGGCCTCGCGTTCGGCGGCTCGCTGATCTCGATCTTCGCGCGACTCGGCGGCGGCATCTTCACGAAGGGCGCCGACGTCGGCGCCGACCTCGTCGGCAAGGTCGAAGCCGGCATCCCCGAGGACGACCCGCGCAACCCGGCCGTCATCGCCGACAACGTCGGCGACAACGTCGGCGACTGCGCCGGCATGGCCGCGGACCTGTTCGAGACCTACGCGGTGACGCTCGTCGCGACGATGCTGCTCGGCGGGCTCATGCTGCGAGTCGCTCGGCGATCAACGCGGTGCTCTATCCGCTCGTGCTCGGCGCCGTGTCGATCGTCGCCTCGATCGTCGGCACGTTCTTCGTCAAGGCGCGCGAAGGCGGCAAGATCATGAACGCGCTGTACAGGGGCGTGATCGTCTCGGGCGTCGCTCGCGGCGATCGCGTTCTACTCCGATCACGACAGGCGATGATGGCCGCGAGCAACTGCGGCGTCGACTGTACTGCTGCGCGCTGATCGGCCTCGCGCTGACGGCGGCGATGATCGTGATCACCGAGTACTACACGGCGACCGAATACAGCCCGGTGCGCAACGTGGCCGCAGGCCTCGCAGACCGGCCACGCGACCAACATGATCGCGGGCCTCGGCGTGTCGATGAAGTCGACCGGCGCTGCCCGGTGCATCGCGGTGTGCGCCGCGATCTGGGGCGTCGTACTACGCTCGGCGGCCTGTACGGCATCGCGATCGCGGCCACGGCGATGCTGTCGATGACCGGCATGATCGTCGCGCTCGACGCGTACGGCCCGATCACCGACAACGCCGGCGGCATCGCCGAGATGGCCGAGCCTGCCGAAGGAAGTCCGCGACATCACCGACCCGCTCGACGCGGTCGGCAACACGACCAAGGCCGTGACCAAGGGTTATGCGATCGGCTCGGCCGGCCTCGCGGCGCTCGTGCTGTTCGCCGACTACACGCACAACCTCGAACGCATCGCCGGGCAGGCGCGCGACGGTTCGTTCGACCTCGTCGGATCCAGCCGTGATCATCGGCCTGTTCATCGGCGGCCTGGTGCCTTATCTGTTCGGCGCGATGGCGATGGAAGCGGTCGGCCGCGCCGCGGGCTCGGTCGTCGATCGAGGTGCGCCGCCAGTTCCGCGAGATCAAGGGCATCATGGAAGGCACGGCGAAGCCGGACTACTCGCGCGGCGGTCGACATGCTGACGCAAGGCCGCGATCAAGGAGATGATCATCCCGTCGCTGCTGCCGATCCTGATGCCGGTCGTCGTCGCCTTCGGCATGAACTGCGCTGATGGGCCCGGGCGCCGGCATCAGGCGCTCGGCGGCCTGCTGATCGGCACGATCGTCACGGGCCTGTTCGTCGCGATCTCGATGATGCACCGGCGGCGGCGCGTGGGACAACGCCAAGAAGTACATCGAGGACGGCCACTACGGCGGCAAGGGCTCCGACGCGCACAAGGCGGCCGTCACCGGCGACACCGTCGGCGATCCGTACAAGGACACCGGCGGGCCCGGCGATCAATCCGCTGATCAAGATCATCAACATCGTCGCGCTGCTGCTCGTGCCGCTGCTCTAGCAGCGAACGCTCGAACGACGAAGGCCGGCAGCGATGCCGGCCTTTTCGTTTGTGCTACGGTCGGCGACGCCACTACGCGGCCCGTTTGTCACACCGGAGGATTCCGATGCGCCCTTCCACGCTGTCCTCGCTCGCGGCCTTTCTCGTCTGCCTGAGCTCCACGGTCTCGGCACAAACGATCACGGCCGAGGGCGCGGTCGTCTACGGGCACCATCACTTCAACACCACCGAACATGGCCGCGCAGAAGCGGTTCTTCGTCGAAACGCTCGGCGGCAAGCTCGCGACGATCGGCACGAACAACCTCGAGGTCATCGAGTTCCCGAACGTGTTCCTGTTCTTCCGGCCGATGCAGGCGCCGACCGGCGGCACGATCGGGACGCACGGTGAACCACGTCGGCTTCTCGGTGCCGGACTTGAAGCCCGTTGTCGCGAAGCTCAAAGCCAACGGCTTCAAGATGATCACGAGCGACTCGGTCGCCGCGACCGTCAAGGTCACGGACGACATCGCCGCCGCGAGCCCCACGACGAACATCGCGTTCGTGCTCGGCCCCGAGGACATCAAGGTCGAGCTCGTCGAGGTGAAGACTCAGCAGGCGCCGATTCAGCTGCACCACGTGCATTTCTTCGGCGAGCAACCGCGACGAGATGCAGGCGTGGTACGCGAAACGTTTCGGCGCCGCGGCGCAGCCGGCCAATCCGAACCAGGCGTTCGTGATGGACACGCTTCCGGGTGTGACGCTGAGCTTCTCGCCGTCGCCGACGCCGACCGTGGCGACGCAGGGCCGCGCGCTCGATCACATCGGCTTCGAGGTCAAGAACCTCGAGGCGTTCACGAAGAAGCTCGAAGCCGACGGGATTCCGCTGACCGTGTCGTACCGCACGCGTCGACGCGCTCGAACATCGCGATCGCGTTCATCAAGGATCCCTGGGGCACGAACATCGAGCTGACCGAAGGGCTCGCCGGCATCGACTGAGTCGCGCCGCCTCCACGAGCGACGCCGCGCGCGCGCGTCAGGTACCGAAAGGTGTCGGCGGCGACGAGCTTTCGGAAACCGCAGGCCCGTGCGCTGCTCGATTTCAGTGATGCGCTTCTTTCGGTAGGTGCCGAAGTTGATTTCCTCCGCGATAGGCCCGTGCGCTTCGATTTCGTCCGTCTGGCGGAGGATGAAGCCGGCCGACTTCAGCGCTGCGTTCTCGATCCAAACACGATCTTCCAGAAGGACTGCGGCACGCGCATGCCCGTGTGTCGCTCTGGCCGCGGGCGCGAAGCTCGTCAACGCATTGAAAAACGGATCGCTGGGCCCGGAAGATCGGACCGGCGAAGTACGAAACCTTGTTTCCGCGGTCGCATTCGCGCGTCACGATGTCCCTCGAGGTCGCCCCATTCCACGTTGTTGAAGTTGGCGATCATCGGCGTGGCGTTCGTGATCGTGAACGAGTGGTCGTCGGCGCGGCGTTTGGCAGTGCCGTCGCTGCCCCACATGGCGTCTTCGCGCTTGTGGAGGTGGCCGCGCTGCATCGCCGAGCTGAAGATCAAGTCGTCGGGCTGGAATTCCTCGCGCATTCGCGGATCGAAGCTCCACTGCGGGCGGGCGGACGTGGGCCGTCCTGCGCCGCCTTCCAGAGCTGCGCACCGTTGATGTTGGCTGCGGCGAAGAAAGCGGTCCTGCGTTCGCGGTTGATCCTGAGGCTGTAGTGGTCGTATTTGAGCTCCGTCTTGGTCGAGTCGCGGAGCGAGGCGAGCGCGCGCTCGACCTCACTCGTCATGGACGGCAACGGGACCCTGAACTTCGTGCCTAGGAACGAGGGTTGGTAGCCCTTGCGTCCTTGAACTTGGAAACGCTGCGGCGAATGATCTCTCGACGGCGCCTCTTCTTGCGAGGGCGTCGCCGGCAACACGACGGGCGCCGTGCGTAGGTCGAGCGGCCCCATGTGCGGGTCGCGGGCGACGGCCGAGAGCCTTCCAGCGCGGCCGCAGCCGTGCGACTCGCGAGCCTGCTTGGCGCGCAGCGAAGCGGTAGATCCGGCTGACGCGCGTTCCCTCGTTCGTGACGTAGCGGATGAGATCGGAGGGTCGCTCTGCAGCGCCGGCGCGCCGTCGTGACGTACGGCGACGCGGCGGCCGTCGACGACCTTCGTCGCCGGCACGCCGCCGCGATGCAGTGCGACGACATACCATTGGTCGCTGCAAGCGGGCGCGCCCGGACGGGCCCTTCGGCGTGTCCGATCCATAGAACACCGAGTTGACCTCGCGGGCCGGATCGACGCTGTCGGGTAGCACTTGTTCAAAGTAGTTGTCGCGGATCGCGATCTTCTTGGGCCTCCGCCGGGGTGCTGGATGACGTTCGCAGCTTGACGCTGCGTGGGATCGAGCTTCCCCGTCTGCTCGAAGAGGCGCAGATATCCGAATTGCGACAACGGCGTGCCCGAGCTGGTACGCGGCGACACTTCGACGATCGCGTAATCCAGATCCTTGTCGCTGACGGTACAGGCGCTGGGGCAGGAAGCGATAGACCTTCAGCTCCCTGGGATCTCCGTCGATCCCGTCCTCGTCGTCGAAGATGATGGAGCTGGCCTCTGCGAGCTCGCGTGTCTTGAGCACGTGCCAGTTCGTCAACAGCAACCCCGGGGCAACCAGGAAGCCCGTGGCGTCACCTTCTCGTCGCCGGCCGCGCCGACGACTCGGACGCGGCCGACCGAGCGCGCGGCGAGCAGCGCGATCTGCAGTAGCGAACCGGGCGCAGATCGTTGTCGCGCTGCAGGATCTCCGGTATTACTCCCTCGGTGACCGCGAGATCGCCGGGCGGGTCGTCTCCGCCGCAGCGTCGATGATCTGTGACGCAACTGCGGCGCTACGCAACTGTGCGAACTTTTCGGCGGCCGGCGAATTGCTCGCGGTGGCGTGCCGCGACGCGCACGCGCTCCGCGCGCAGGACGTCGGATCGGCCTGCCTGCATCTTCTCGGCGTAGGTGTGGAAGCGACCTGCCGACTTGCTCGAGGCGGGTTAGGTTGACGGCCATGCTGCGACCCTCCTTCAGACGCAAAGGTAGCCTAAACGGCGAGATACGCCATCGACAAGTTGCGGGCGCCCGCCGACACTTGACCGACGGCTTGAGCGCCATCCGGTAGCCGGGGCCACACCGCAAGGGGAGTGAGTACTATGGTCGGTAATCGATTCGCCTCGCTCGCGGCGCTGCTCGCGTCGCTCTCGGCCGGCACGCTGTACGCCCAGGCCGGCGGGCCCGGCACGCCGTGGCGCGGCGCCGGAGCGCAGCCCCATGCTTCGGCATCGACGAGCGCCGCGGTTCAGTGCCGCGCGCCCGGCGGCGTCGTCCGCGATTCGCGCCGGGCGCCTGTTCGACAGCCGCGCTGGCGGCTGCTCAGGCCGAGCGCGTCGTGGTGCTGCGCGACGACCGCATCGTCGCGGTCGGAACCGCCGGCCGAGGTCAAGATTCCCGCCGGCGCGCAGCGTGATCGACCTCAGCAACGCGACGCGTGCTGCCGGGCCTCATCGACGCGCACACGCACATGTTCAACAACCCTCGGCCCGGGAGTGACGCGCGAGCTCGTCGACGCTGATCGCCGTGCAGAACACGCAGGCGGATCTGCGCGCCGGCTTCACGGCCGTGCGCGACATGAGCATCGCACGGCAACGGCTACGCCGACGTCGACATCCGCAACGCGATCGACACGGGGCTGATCGACGGACCGCGCGCATCAAGTCTCGACGCTGCGGCATCGCCTGGCGGCGCGCCGGCGCACCGCGCGCCGAGGACGAACCCGCTGGGCCGCGCGCTCGTCGCGCAACGTCGAGGAAGCGCGCGCCGCCGTGCGCGAGCAGATCGAGCACGGCGCGGACTGGATCAAGCTGTTTCCCGGCGGCGCGTATTCGTTCACGCCGATCGGGCGAGGCCGCAGTACGTGCACGACGTATCCGCTGCCGGTGCTGCAGGCGCTCATCGACGAGACGCACCGCCTCGGCCACAAGACCGGCGTGCCACGTGCTCGGCGGCGAGGGTCAGAAGAACGCGATCGCGGCCGGCTGCGACACGATCGAGCACGCGTTCGGGCTCGACGCAGGAGCAAGCCAACATGATGGTCGCGCAAGGGGCTCTACTACGACCCGACGCTTCATGCGCTACATCGAGCCCTACATGGACGACAACGACGCGAAGAACACCGGCGGCAAGTACAGCGATGATCCCGATCTTCGCGAACGGCCGTCACGATGGCGGCAAGACGCCAGGCGCTCGAAGATCATGGTGGGCAGCGGCGTCGACGGCTCGACGTTCGTGCACGGCACGCAGGCGCTCGAGTTCGAGGCGCTCGTGAAGCGCGGCGGCCTCGACGCCGGCGCGCGCCATCCAGGCCGGCACGATCGTCAACGCGCGGAGTCATGGGCTGGGAGGACCGCGATCGGCTCGATCGAGAAGGGCAAGTTCGCCGACCTCGATCGCCGTGTCCGGCGATCCGCTCGCCGACATCACCGAGCTGCAGCGCGTGAAGTTCGTGATGAAGGGCGGCAGGATCGTCCGCGACGAGCTATCGCGCTAAGGCGGCGGCAGCTCCGCGTACTGCGTGAAGGCGTCGGTGATGTCGAACCACGACCGCCTTCGACGCGACGAAGATGTTCGCCTGCGGCCGCATCAGCGGATCGCGTGTCGAGCGTGCCCCGCGGGCACGACGGCGACGCCGCGGCGCGCGTTGCACGGCCGGCGCTTTGCCGCCGCAGCGCGCAGAAGGCGTTCGTGAACCGCTGCGCCTCGGGCGGCTTGAACTGCGCATACGAGCTCCTCGCCGCGCGTGAACTTGAAAGTCGTCGAGCTTCACGAAGACATTCGCGCCGTGCGCGGCGCTGCGCGCTCTGCGACAGCGCGAGCAGTGGCACTGATACATCCGCAGCGGCGCGCGATACTCGAAGGCCACCGCGCCGCAGAGACAGCTGCCGGTCGGCGACGCCCTCGCGTTGCGCGACGGCCGGCCGCTCCATGCGCTAACCCGCCGCCGAGCTCGGGCGGCAGGCTGCGCGTGCTGCGGCAGCGAATCCGTGATCGTGTACCACCGGCCTTCGAGGCCGACGAACATATGCGCTTGCGGTCGCAGCCCAAGGTCGCCGTCGAGGTTGCCGGCGGGCGCCACCGCCATGCCGGCCTCCGGGCAACAGCATCGGGGCGACCGAGCCGCAGCTGGCGGCAACGCGACCGCACGCCCTGCGCCGACGACGCGTACTGGCGACTGTCATCCGCGCCGCGGCGCCAGCGGAAGCCCGAGGTGCGAGGCCGGCGACGAACGTCGCGAACGGCGCACCGTGATTGCTTGCGGCACATCGAGCAGTGGCAATGCATCATCGCCGTGAACCGGCCCGTCGAGCTCGTAGCGCACGGTGCCGCAGAGACACGCCCCGAGAGTTCATCGTTCGCTCCTGTACATCGATACGGCACGATGGTAACCGCAAACCGACGTACGTCCGAGACGGCCGTCCATCGACAAGCGCGCCGACGCCGCGGACACTAGCCGATGGACCCGCGCGAATCGCCGCTCGACACCGACTGCATCGTCGTCGGCGCGAGCTTCGGCGGGCTCGCGAGCGCGCACGCGCTCGCGACGGCGGGCTTACGCGTCACCGTCGTCGAGAAGAAAGCGGATCCTGGCGCCAAGCTGCACACGACGGGCATCATCGTCAAAGACGCCGTCGATCAGATCGCGTTGCCTCGATTCGCTGCCGGCGACGCTGGTGCGGCGTATTCCCGGCGTGCGCCTCTATGCGCCGAGCCTGAAGTTCGTCGATCTCGCCGCGCCGGGCTACTACTTCTCGCGACGGATCACGCCGAACGTCATGCGCTGGCTCGCGGCAGACGACCGCAGCGCGCCGGGCGCGACGCTGAAGCTCGGCACCGCGTTCACGGGAATGCAGCGGCAACGCAGCGGCTTCATGCTCGACGGCTTGGGATCCGGCGCGATTCGTGATCGGCGCCGACGGGCCGCGCTCGAAGGTCGCGCGCAGCGCGGGCTTGGGGTCAACGAGCGCTTCCTCGCCGGCGTCGAGTACGAGCTCGCCGGCGCCACGCTCGCCGACGCCTGACAAGCTGCATTGCTTCATCGATCGGCGCATCGCACCGGGCTACATCGCGCTGGGTGCTCGCCGGCGTCGGCGTCGTGCAAGCCGGGCGTCGCGCGCCGGGCCCGCAGCGCGGAACCGGCTGGCTGGCGGCCCGACGATGCAATGGCCGCCTTCCTCGACAAGATCGCGCCCGTCATCGATCTGCGCGGCGCTCGGCCGAGCAGGCGTGCGCGCGGGCCTGATCCCGTGCGGCGGCGTCGTGCGACCCGTCGCCGCGCTCGCGCGTGCTGCTCGTCGGCGACGCGGCCGGCATGGTCTCGCCGGTCACGGCCGGCGGCATCCACACGGCGCTCAAGCACGGCCTCGCCGCCGGCAACGCCGTGGCGGACTTCCTGCGCGGCAAGGCCGACGATCCTTCGGAGCAGTTCGTGCGCTCGTACCCGAAGTTCCGCCCGAAGCGGCTGCTGCGCTGGGCGTTCGATCGCTTCAGACGGACTTCGCCTTCAACTGGCTGCTCGCGACGCGGCCGATGCGCGCGGCGGCCGGGCTGGTGTACTTTCATCACAAGGGCGTGTTCGACCCGACCGAAGAGACGGCTCCCGATCGCGTCTCCACAGAACGACTAGTCGAAGGAGATCTGCCTATGCTCTCGCAAGTCCGCTGGCTGCGCGTCGTCATTGCCGCGTTCCTGATCGAGGTTGGCCTGATCGTGACGACCTTGCCGTTCATCCTCATCATTCGCGAGGCGCTCGTATTGGCGCGGTAGTACCGGTCGCGTGCATCGTCGTGCCGTTCGTCGTCGTCCGGTCTTCGCGACGCGCCCGCTACCGGCCGCTCGAGCGCTGAACGGATTCCTGATTGGCATCGTCGCGACCGTCATGTACTTCGCGCTCGTGACCGGCTTGTCCTCGATAGACGAAGCCGTCGCGTCGTACGGCAGCATGGCGATGCTCGCCAGGCGTCAACCTCCTGCGGATCGTCAGCGCGACCGTCGGCGGTTATTTCGCCGATTGGCGTGCGGTGCCGAGCGCGGCGTAACGCATTCCGGTGCGCGTCACTTGACGGCAAGCCGCCGCGTCGCTGATAGACCGAGCGAGTGAACGGCCTGGCGGCGCTATGCCGCGGACCGGCGGTCGGGCGCGAGCACGCCGTAGCCTGGAGTCGCACCGGAGGACGGCGCGACCGGCCGCAAACGCAGAGCATCCAGCGCGAGGGCAGCACGAACGAGACGATCAGCAGTAGCCCGCGCGCGCGAGGTCGGTACCTGTGAAGTGCTCGACCATGACGACTGCGCCGATCGGCAACCACCACAGCCGCATGAAATAGGCGACTCTGATCTCGACGTGCCGATAAGCCTCGCCGAACAACCGATCGTAGTAGCCCGGGCGGCGCCGCGGAACGAGATACGCAATGCCTGCGAACAGCACGGTCATGGCCGCGATGAATGCGAAGCTCCACCAATACTTTGCCCCGCCGGCCCAGCCGAGCGCGCCGACGACGAGCCAGAGCGCGATGTGCGCCGCGGTCAGCACTTCGGTTGCGACACGCCACGAGCGCGGCAGATAGTCGCCCGCGAGGCGCGGCTTCAGCGACGCGCTGCGCCGCGCCGCGAGGGCACGTGCACGGAGAGCCAGCGCGTCCAGGCGGCGAAACTCGCGAAGTACATGATCATGCCGAGGATCATCAGCGTGCCGTGGGCGTCCTTGAGGACCTCCCAGCTCGGCGCGTCCGCCGCCCGGCTGAACACAGGAACCTGAACACCCAACCGCAGCGCGCTCAGCACCGCAATGCTGAGCGCGGCGTAGACGTAGAACGTGTTCAAGACCCAGCGACTTCGCAGCAGGCTCTGCATGACGCCGGGGTGCTTGGCGGGCCAGTCCGCGTCGCGATCTACGATCATGGCTGCCGTGAACTGCGCGCCCTTCCGCGGCAGGAGCACCCACAACAGCACGACCTGCACGGTATAGAGGCCAAAGTCGATCCATTCGCTCATGGCGTCGTTTCCTTCGGTGGCGCGACGCGCAACGCGTCGGTGAACAAGACTTCGATGTCGGCGCGGCTCAAGCCCTCGCCTCGCAACGCCGGCGACGAGGTGGCGCACGCTGCGCTCGGCGCGGCTCGACTTGATGCGCTCGACCTCGCGCGAGGCGTTGTCGCGGACGAAGCGTGCCTTGCGGCCCGCCGTCAGGATGACGCCGCGGTCTTCGAGCTGCTTGTAGGCGCGCGCGACCGTATTGCGGTTCAGCTGCAAGTCGCCGGCGAGCTGACGCACCGGTGGGAGGGCGGTTCCGGGTGTCAGCCCGCCGGACGCGACGCGATCCTGGATCTGCCGAACGATCTGCTCGTAGACCGGTTCGGGCGAGCTCGTGGTAGCAGTGATTTCCATTTGTCCTAGTTTCAACTGGGACAAACTGGAAGATCAAGCAGGCCGCGGCTCAGCGCATGCCGCCGTGGGCCTCCGTGATCTCATCGTCCGTCAGCGCGATCGGCATCACGAACGCGAGGATCACGTAGACGAGTATCGCAACACCGCCGGAGAACACTCCAGCCGGGATGAAGATCAGCCTGATCACGACGGCGTCGACTCTCGCGTACGCGGCGAGCCCCGTGCAGACGCCCGCGATCCAGTGGCCTTCGCGCTAGACGATAGAGCTTGCGCGTTCGCGGCTCGCGGTAGCCGCCCCCTTCGCTCGACGGCGATTCGTGGAGTGCCAGGCCGTCGACGCGGCCGACCGCCTTCAGTGCCGCGAGCATCGCGGCCTGCGGTCGATCGTCGCCGCAGCCTCTGGCGCGCTCGCGCAGCCTCGCGGCGATCGAGCGCTCGAGCCCCCTGATGACCTCGGCGCGATCGGGATGCGCGCCGGAGGCGCTCGCCGGCGCGATCGAGATAAAGAGCTGCGCGCGGCGTAAAGCGCGCTCGTCACACATGAATGGAGTGTCGTCGAGCTCGGCCGAAATCGCCCGGATTTCATCGTTTCGTATCTCTCAGAGCCTGCGATCGCGCGCCTCGCCTGTCAGCTCGAGGATGTGCAGTCCCGTCGACGCACGATCGACGCGTAGATGTAGCCGCGGTCGTCGAGGTTCACGTTGTTCGTCTGGATCGCGCGGTCGCATTGCCGCGCGCCGCTCGATCTCGATGCACGACTCGGTCGTGTTCGCCGGTGATCTCGGGGATGAAGCGCGCGACCTCTATCGGCTCGAACGGATTGCGGATGTCGACGACGCGCACGCCCGGCGTTGAAGTACGCGAGCACGACGAGCTTCTTGTCGAACGTCGGGGTGATACGCGTCGGCGAACGAGTGCGGGCCGAACCGGCCGCCGCGATGGCAGAAATCGCCGGGCTCCTCGGGCACCTGGAAGCGTCGAGATCGGCAGCGGATGGCGCTTCTTCCGTGATGTCGAAGATCAGCAGCACGTCGCGCGGCTCCTGGCAGCGGAACGTCTCCGACTCCGACGAGACGAGCAGCAGATCGCGCGTGCGCGCGTCGCTGTTGTCGGCGTAGTCCGGCGATCGTCGAAGCCGTAGATCGGCTTCGCCGTGTGCACGCCCCAGTAGCTCGGCAAGTCGATCGCGCGAGATCTCGCGGTGCGCAGCAGGTTCGCCGCGGTCGGCTCGACGGACCTGCGTCGCTCGCCGTGCAGGAACTCGCTCGCGGTCGACGATCTGCAGCACGCCGTCGTCGCCGCTGTTGTAGCCCAGGTACATGCGATTGCCGACGACGAACGGCTGGTGCAAGCCCGCGACCTGCGGCTCGGGGTACGGGCCCGCGGCGCTCGGCTCGTAGCCCGACGAGGCCGAAGTCGCGGATGTGCTTCGGCGCGCGCGGGATCGCCGACGATCGAACGCCTGCAGCACGCGCGTGACTCGCCAGCCCTGCGGCCGTGCCGTTCATGTAGGCGATGCCCGTCGCGCAGTCCCACTGGAACTTGTGCGTCTCGCGGTTGCCGCGCTCCGACTCGGGCCGCGACGACGTGCCGGTCTCGGCGATCGTCGTCGATGAACGTCGGCGCGGCGGGATCCGTGACGTCGAGCACCTCGTAGCTCAACGCTGGCCGTTCGTGCGAATCGCGTAGACCTTCGCGTCGATCGCGCGTTGCGGCAGCGCGCTGCCGTCGCAGACCTGCACGTGCTGCGTGCCGCTCGCCTCGGGGCCCGTCGGCGGCAAGTGCGCGAAGTACGTCGGCGCGCGTCGGATCCGTGACGTCGACGATCGAGAGCCCGTTCTTCTCGATCATGCCCGTCGCGGAGTTCAGCGCCTCACCCGCGTGATGGCCGACGAACAGGATCCGGCGCTCGCCGTACGCGGTGCACGATCGGCTGATACGCGGAGCGCGCCTGCAGGTCGTTGCGGCCGACGAGCCGCAAGTCGAGATTGGCGATGCCGTCGTCGGCCGGCGCCGTCGCTGCGAGCGCCGATGGCGCGACACTCTCGCAGCCGGCGGCGGCCAGCGAGCATGAGTGCCGCGAGCGCGAGCTTCGTCGGCTCGAGGCCGCCTGATCTTCGCGCATCGGACGCGCTCACTGCCGCCTACTCCTTGCTATCCCGAGATGAAGTAGCGGTTGTTCTCGTTGCACACGAACTCGAGCAGCTCCTGCTCGGGCATGATTCGCTGATTCACGCGCACGGTCCACGGCGCCGTGTACGCCTTCGGGTCGTCGACCGTGACGTCGATCTCCATGCGCCCATAGCTCACGCGCCGGAACCGCTCCGTGTACGTCCCGGCGTCCGTCAACGGCGTGCCGAAGATGTCGAGCCACTCGCCGTCGCGCAAGCCCTTCGTCACGACGACGAGCGTATCGCCTTCCCAATGGCCGACCGAATAGCCGTACCACCACGGCTGCGGATCGTCGGTCGGGAACTCGCGGCCGTCCGTGAAGATCTGGCGGATGCCCATGCTCGCCTCGTAGAGGATCACGAGCACGTCCGGCGTCTGGATGTACTTGCGCGGCGCGCCCTGCGTGTGGAACTGCATGATGCCCATGGGCAAGCATGTCGCCTCGAGGTTGTCCTTTGCCGCCGGAGGCGCGCCGCTCATCGGCCAGCGTCTTGCATATTCGGGGCGCAGCGGCAGCGGCTCCTTCATGTTCTGCCCGACGTTCGCGAATCCCGCGCGCGGCACCGCGCCTTCGGGTTCCTGCTGCGCGGCGGTGCCGCCGAGCGTGCCGAAGCCCTGCCAGACGCCGGAGAGGTCTGGCTTGCCGTCCGCTGTTGCGCGGCGCGGGCGCTTCGAGATCCGGTGTCGCCATCGGCCTTGCGTGGGATCCGCTTGTCGGCGTGTGCCTCCCATTGCGCCGAGGCGATGGCGGGCGCGAGCAGCAGGAACGCGGTCGCGAGACGAAGGAGCGTTGTCATTTCTTCTGGCTCTCGATGGCTGAAGCTCGATGGTCCGGAGCGGCGCACTAGCAATACGTAACTGAACGAAGCATAC
>ERZ1370068.7490-contig-640_pt1 | contig 30074 bp, 25 predicted proteins | sample MGYA00561227_ERZ1370068 | MGnify/ENA primary metagenome ERZ1370068 (study PRJEB38410, sample SAMEA6850437) | metagenome | study: Metagenomic assessment of the ecological functions of the soil: analysis of the soil microbiota associated with the...
GGTATGCTTCGTTCCGGTTACGTATTGCTCTGTGCCCAGCCGTGAGACCAACCTCAACCGGTTCTACGCCGAGCCTCCCGCTTGGTCGCACGCCAAACCTTGGACAGCGACGTCTCCTACGACTGGCCGTTGAAAGTCTTTGGCCTGGGAGGACTCCAGAGACAGACGCTCTCGCCGAGTTCGTGGCGGGCGTTCTGGTTGCTCCTACGCCCCGCTCTTCGCTGGAGCCCTGGCTGATTCGAGGTCGGCTCTATCGCGACGCAGAAGGGCCACCGATCGTCAGCGGCTGTCGTCGATCGAAGCACTTCCACTCAAGCCAGGGACACGCGGAGGTGACTGGCGTTGTTCTCCGCGGCGTCAACCTGGGAGAGATCCGGACGCGCGCGTTCGCGAGCTCGTAGGTCGCCACAGGCGAAGAGCGATGGAAGCGGTAGGCGGCTTCGGTGTCACCGACGAGGACGTCGAGTCAACGCGTCAAGTCGTGAAAGGAAACCTCGAAGCGCCGACCGGGTCGACCAGTTACTCCGACGCGCACTACCAGCGCATCGCGTCCGTTACCTCGCATTGCTCCAAGAGGGACGTCGGGACGTGCTCGTAGCCCTCGCCGAAAGAGGAAGACCGACCCCGCGAAACCGTCCGCGACTGGGTCCGTAAGGCGACTGAGCGCGGCTACCTCGCACCTGGGAAGCCGGGCAAGGCCGAGGCACGGCCGGGACCGAAAACTCAAGCGAAAGGAGAAGTGATGGCCACTGGTATCCGCCAACGTGGAGACCAGAGTTGGGAAGCGTGGGTCTGGTCCACGCGCGAGAAGAAGAAGATCCGCAAGACGTTCAGCGGCAGGGGCTTACGCTGCGGCGAAGCTGGCGCCACGACGCCGCGGGCGCCGTGCGCAAGGAGCACGATGAGGCCGCGACGCGGCAGACGCTACAAGAGGCCGGCGAGGCACTGATCGCGGGGATGAAGGATGGCTCGATTCGCAAGCGGGACGGCGAGCGCTTCAAGCCGTCCGTGATCCGCGGCTATCAAGCAGCGCTCGAAGGAAGGATCTACGCCGATCTCGGTGCCTGCGGTTGGCCGAGATCCGCCGCGCCGATCTACAGGACACGATCGAGCGGCTACAGGCCGCCGAGCTCGACCCTTCGACGATTCGTAACGCGCTGATGCCGGTGCGGACGATCTACACCGCGCTCAAGCGGGGGTGACGTGATGGTCAACCCGACGCTCGGCCTCGAGTTGCGCCTCCCGCGCTGGAGGGCAAGCGCGATCAGGTCGCCTCACCCGCGGAGGCCAGGCGGCTGCTCGCCGCCCTGCCGAAGACGATCGGCCGCTATGGGCGACCGCGAAAGCTACGGCGGCCTGCGGATGGGCGAGCTGCGCTCGACTGGTCGGCGGTCGACTTCTGAAAGCCGCTGGCGTGATCCGCGTCGAGCACAGTTGGGACAAAGGTCGGGGGCCTGGTCGAGCCGAAGAGCAAGAAGTCGAAGCGCACGATTGCCGATCCCGGGCATCCTGCGCGGTTATCTCGTCAGCACCGCCCGCGCCGCTTTGCCCTCGGCCAGCGGACGAGGCTTCGTCTTCGGTGAGACACCGGAGACGCCCTTCAACCCGACGTGACCTACGACCGGGCGCTGCGGGTCTGGAAGGCCGCCAAGCTCGAGCCGATCTGCCTGCACGGTGCCGCCACACCTACGTGACGCGCTGATGTTCGAGGCCGGCCTCAGCCTCGAGGAGATCAGCGACTACGTCAGCCGCAACTCGGCCTACATGACCGACCGCTACCGGCACCTGCGCGAAGGGCACGAGGGCGCGGGCCGCTGAGCGCTTCGACGCTTATCTCGCCGCCACTGGCGCAGGAAACTGGCGCATCGAACCGCTAACGCGCCTGGTTGAGCCAAAGACGGCAGGCCTTCTAAGCCGTTGGTCGCAGGTTCGAATCCTGCCAGGCGCATGGGTTCGAAATGAGGTGCACGGCCGGGTAGCACGGGCGCCATGGGAATCGTCATCAGCCTGATCCTGGTCGCCTTCGGGGCGATCTCCTGCCTGGGCCGTCAACACCGACGGCGGCAGCGTCGATCCGCAGGTCGTGGGCGTGATCCTGATCGTGCTCAGGATCGTCGTCTTCATAGTCTCGCTGATTGCTCTGGCGCACCTGGTGGGGCGCCGGGTTCTGGGCGCCGGCCTGCGAGACCGATCCGGACGCACCGGTCAGAAGCGGCGTGGCTACCGGCCGGTCCGCGACGCACCACCTATGTCGAGGAAGAGCCGCCTCCGCCCGCGGGCCCTCCGGCTCCCTGAGCACGGCCTCGACGCATTCGTTACGTAACCGTCTCTTGGCCTCGGCCGTTGTCAGTTCCGACGTTGTCAGCGACCTGACGGGAGGTGGACATGTACATCGGACTTGGCACCTTGCTGCTGATCGCTCTGATCGTCCTGCTGGTCGTCTACGTGTTCTAGAGCGGCCACCTGCCTCAGGCCGCTGACGTCTGCCGCCCAGGCCGGCGCGTCAGTGGCCCCGGGAGAGTCGAACCTCCGCGCGCGGATTCGAAGTCCGCCGCTCTTCCGCTGAGCTACGGGGCCTGATGTCAGTGCGATGGGTGGCGGACGGGACTCGAACCCGCGACCACCGGGACCACAACCCGGGGCTCTACCAACTGAGCTACCGCCACCACGCAGCGGCACAGGATAGCCCGTCGCCGGCTCTGGGGACTAAGCGCGCGGCGGCGGGGAGGTGGCGTCGGATCAGCGCGGCGACGAGCGCCTGCTGCAGCCGGACGAGCTCGGCGCGGTTGCGCTCCAGCTCCTCGCGCCCGGCGCCGACGGCGCGCAGGGTCTGGCGCTCGTAGACGACGCCGCGGATCTCTTCGCTGAGCGACTCGACGGTGGGAAGTTGCGATGACCGTTGCGTTCATTGCCGGAGTTGAGACGGAGCCCGCTCGAACCAGTTGAGTCGGCCAACCGCCTCTATCCTTCACGTGCGCGCGGGCGTGGCGGAATTGGTAGACGCGGCGGGTTTAGGTCCCGTTGGGGCTCAAGGCTCCTTAGAGGTTCAAGTCCTCTCGCCCGCACTCGCATGGCTCTCCGGCTGATCGCGCTGCTCGGCGCCGGGACGCTCGCGCTCGGCACTGCTCCACGCCGGGCGCGAGGCGCGGCGACTGGAAGCGAGGGGCGCCGCATGCCGCTGCCGCGAAGCGAGGTGGCCGCGGCGACTGTCGGGGACGAGCTCGTCCTGGCCGGCGGCTTCCTCGCCGACGGACGAAGCTCCAAGCGCGTCGATGCCTACTCGCCGGCGCGCGAACCGCTGGCGGCGGCTGCCGACCTGCCGGTCGCTGTGAACCACGCCATGGCGGCCTCGGACGGGCACCGGCTCTACGTCGTCGGCGGCTACGGCGCGCCCGACGCGCGTCCGTTTTCTCGAGCGGGCGCTGGCGGCGGCTGCCGAGCCTCCCGGAGCCGCGCGCCGCGGCGGGCGCGGCGATCGTCGGCCGGACGCTCTACGTCGATCGGCGGCGTCGCCGCAGGAGGCCTGGCGCAGACGGTCGCTCGCCTTCGACCTCCGTGCATCGCCGCTGGTCGCGGATCCCGGGGCCGAAGCCGCGCGAGCACCTCGGCGTCAGCGCGCTCGGCGGCCGCGTGTACGCCGTCGCGGGGCGCGAGGCCGGGACGAACTTCGACGCCTTCCAGGCCTACCTTCCCAGGCGCCGCCGCTGGGTCTCGCTGCCGTCGCGTGCCCGAGACGCGCAGGCGGCACCGACTCGGCCTCGGTCGGCCCGCTGCTCGTCTCGGCCGGCAGCGAGTCGCCTGCGGGAACGTCGGCCGCCGGTGTACGCGTTCGACGTGCGCACCCGCCGCTGGCGCCGCCTGCCCGACCTGCCGACCGCGAGGCACGGGCTGGGCGTCGCTCGGCTTCGGCGGCCGTGTGTACGTCGATCGGCGGCGGGCCGACGCCCGGCCTGTCGGTGAGCGGCGCGAACGAGTTCCTGCAGCTTCGCTGAGCGATACTGCCGGCCGTGCTCGCGCACTGGGACGAGGTCGAGGGCGTCCGCCGCGAGAAGGGGCCGATGAACGCGACCTGGCAGCGCCTCGGCGACGCCGCGGGCGCGAGAGGGATCGGCGTCAACCGCGTTCGCGTCGAGCCCGGCCGGCTGCCGACGCCACCGCACTCGCACGGGCTCTCCGAGGAGATCTACTTCGTCCTCGGCGGCTCCGGGCCTGCTCTGGCAGGACGAGGCGGTCTGCGAGGTGCGCAGGCCGGCGACACGATCGTCCAGGTCGCCGACCACCACGAGCACACGTTCAGCGGCGGGCCCGACGGGCCTCGAGTACCTCGTCTTCGGCACGCGCCATCCGGTCGAGTACGGCTGGCTGCCGCGCTCGAAGGCGGTGCGGCTGAGCTGGCCCGTGGGTCGAGGGCGCATCGACGACCCGTGGGACGTCGAGGCCGAGGTCGGCGAGCTCGAGTTCGCCGAGCCGGGCGAGCGGCCGGCGAACGTGGTCGCGCTCGAGGACGTGCCGCTTCGACGAGGACGGCGACAAGGTGCTCGCCGCCGCCGCCGGCTCCGGAGCGCTCCGGCCTGAACTGGATCCGACGCGCCGCGGGCCGGCGCGGCTGCCCGCCGCACTGCCACTCGCTCGAGTCCGAGGCGCTTCGTCGTGCTCGAGGGAGCGGCACGCTCGAGCTGCTGCCCGTTCGCGGTGGCGAGCCTACGAGCGTGCACGAAGCTGCGCTGCCCGGCCACGTCGTTCGCGCGGCCGCCGGGGACGCGGATCGCGCACTCGATCGTCGCCGGCGCGGACGGCGTCACCTACCTCGCCTACGGCACGCGCGAGCCGAACGACATCTGCCTACTACCCGCGCTCGAACAAGGTCTACTTCCGCGGCGTGGGCCTGATGACGCGGCGTCGAGCACCTCGAGTACGACGACGGCGAGCCGGACGACTACTGAGCCTCTCGTCTGCCGGGCATCGGTCCCTTTGCTTGAATGGGCCAGGTGATGGCGACGCCAGGTCGAGGAGCTGCCCGACAACAAGGTCCGACTGACCGTCGAGGTGCCGCAGGCCGGACCTTCAGCACGCGGTCGAGCACGCGACGCATCGACCTCGCCGGCGCGGTCAAGGTGCCGGGCTTCCGCAAGGGCAAGGTTCCGACGCAGGTGCTCGAGGCGCGGATCGGCCGCGAGCGCATCTTCACGGAGGCGGTCGAGAGCCACATCGGCGGCTGGTTCCTGAACGCCGCCGCGAGCGACGCGCATCCGCCCGGTCGCGGCGCCTGAGTACGACTACGAGCTGCCGAGCTCCGAGGACTCGGACTTCAGTTCACCGCGACGGTCGCCGTGCAGCCGAAGCCCGAGCCGGCGGACTGGATCGCAGCTCGAGGTGCCCGTTCGCCGGAGGCCGAGGTGCCCGCAGGAGCTCGTCGAGCAGGAGCTCGAGGCGCTGCGCGCGTCCGTCGCCGAGCTCGCGCCGGTCGAGGACCGGCCCGCGCACACCGGCGACGTTCTGGTCGTCGACGCGCTCGACGAGAACGGCGAGGGCCAGCGCGACCTGGTGGTCGAGCTCGGCTCCGGCCGGCTCGTCGAGGAGATCGAGCGCGCGCTGATCGGCGCCTCGCCGGGCGAGACGAAGGAGGTCGAGTTCGAGCTCGGCCGACGGCTCGACCGGCGACGGCGACGGTCGCGGTCAAGGAGATCAAGGAGAAGGTGCTGCCGCCGCTCGACGACGACCTTGCGCGCGCCGCGAGCGAGTTCGACACGCTCGCCGAGCTGCGCGCCGACATCGAGCAGCGCGCTGCGCGAGCGTGCTCGAGGAGGAGGCCGAGACGCAGTTCCGCGCGGCCGCGGTCGACCGCGCTCGTCGAGGCCTCGAACGTCCAGGTCGGCGGGCCGCTCGTCGAGGCGCGCACGCGCGAGCTCCTGAACGGGCTCGGCCGCTCGCTCGAGCGCCGCGGCATCAGCGCCGACGACCTACTTCCAGCTCTCGGGCCAGACCGCCGAGCAGCTCGTCGAGCGCATGCGCGCCGAGGCCGCGCTCTCGGTCGCGCGCGAGCTCGTGCTCGAGGCGGTCGCCGACAAGCTCGGGCTCGAGGTCTCCGACGACGGAGATCGAGGAGCTCGATCCGCGAGCAGGCCGAGGCTGCAGGGCGACGACGCCGACGAGGCGATCAAGCAGGTCTTCGACGACGGCCGCCAGGAGGTGCTGCGCGGCGACCTGCGCCTGCGCAAGGCGCTCGACCGCGTCGCCGCCGAGGCGAAGCGCGATCCCCGTCGAGGTCGCGCGCGCGCGCGAGGAGATCTGGACCCCGACAAGGAAACGCCACCGACCGAGACGAAACTAGTGGACCCCCGGCAGCAAGGAGCCAGCATGAGCCCGTTGATCCCGATGGTGATCGAGCAGACCTCGCGCGGCGAGCGCGCGTTCGACATCTACTCGCGCCTGCTGAACGAGCGGATCATCTTCCTCGGCACGCCCGATCGACGACCAGATCGCGAACCTGATCGTCGCCCAGCTCCTGCACCTCGAGTCCGAGGACCCGGACAAGGACATCTCGATCTACATCAACTCGCCGGGCGGCTCGGTCTACGCCGGGCTCGCGATCTACGACACGATGCAGTTCATCAAGCCCGACGTGCAGACGATCTGCGTCGGGATCGCGATGTCGCATGGGCGCGCTGCTGCTCGCCGGCGGCGCGAAAGGGAAGCGGATGGCGCTGCCGAACGCCAAGATCCTGATCCACCAGGTGTCGGGCGGCTTCCAGGGGCAGGCGACCGACATCGAGATCCATGCCCGCGAGACGATCGCCCTCAAGCGGCGGCTCGGAGGAGATCATCGCCGAGCACACCGGCCAGCACGATCGAGAAGGTCTCGAAGGACATGGAGCGCGACTACTTCATGACCCCGCAAGAAGCCAAGGAGTACGGCATCATCGACAGCGTGATCGTCCACCGACACGCTGAAAGACGGCGAACCGGGCCTAGCCGACTCGAGCGAATCCGAGGTACAAGGAGACTAGTGGCTCGCGCATCCGATGGCAACGAGCAGCTCCTCTGCAGCTTCTGCGGCAAGAGCCAGCGGCAGGTCAAGAAGCTGATCGCCGGCCCCGGCGTCTACATCTGCGACGAGTGCATCGATCTCTGCAACGAGATCATCGACGAGGAGCTCACCGCTCCGGCCCAGCTCGACCTCGACAACCTGCCGCGGCCGAGGGACATCTACGCCGTCCTGAACGACTACGTCGTCTCGCCAGGAGGAGGCGAAGCGGACGCTCGCCGTCGCCGTCTACAACCACTACAAGCGCGTCCAGATGGCGCACCGAGCGACGGCGACGTCGAGCTGCAGAAGTCGAACATCCTCCTGCTCGGCCCGACCGGCTGCGGGAAGACGCTGCTGGCGCAGACGCTGGCGCGCATCCTCAACGTCCCGTTCGCGATCGCCGACGCGACCGCGCTGACCGAGGCCGGCTACGTCGGCGAGGACGTCGAGAACATCCTCCTGAAGCTGATCCAGGCCGCCGACTTCGACATCAAGAAGGCCGAGACCGGGATCATCTACATCGACGAGGTCGACAAGATCGCGCGCAAGGCGGACAACCCGTCGATCACGCGCGACGTCTCGGGCGAGGGCGTGCAGCAGGCGCTGCTGAAGATCCTCGAGGGCACGGTCGCGTCGGTGCCGCCGCAGGGCGGGCGCAAGCACCCGCACCAGGAGTTCCTCTCGATCGACACGACGAACATCCTCTTCATCTGCGGCGGCGCGTTCGCCGGCCTCGAGAAGATCATCGGCCGGCGGATCGGCAAGAACGCGCGTCGGCTTCGGCGCCGAGATCCGCTCGAAGCACTCGATCGAGGCGCCGGAGATGCTCGCCGCAGGTGATGCCGGAGGACCTGCTCAACTACGGGCTGATCCCCGAGTTCATCGGCCGCCTGCCCGGTCGATCTCCGCCGTCCACCAGCTGCAGCGCGAGGACCTCGTCCAGATCCTGACCGAGCCGAAGAACGCGCTCGTCAAGCCAGTACCAGCGCTTCTTCGACTACGACGACATCGAGCTCGTCTTCACCGACGACGCGCTCTGGGAGATCGCCGACAAGGCGCTCGAGCGCGAGACCGGCGCCCGCGGCCTGCGCTCGATCATCGAGAACGCGCTGCTCGACGTGATGTTCGAGCTGCCGTCGCGCAAGGACGTCTCCAAGTGCGTGATCACGAAGGAGACGATCGCGAAGGGTCTCAAGCCGACGCTCGTCACGAGCGCCGGCGCCGACGACGACCGCCGGACGAGCTCGCCGAAGAGTCCGCTTATCGGCTCTCGCCGGCCAGTCGGCGGCCGGTGCCGCTTCCGGCCGAGACCCGGGTCAGACCCTCAGTCATGTCCGTTGGGTCGCAAGATCGGAGGGGAAGTCCCCGCACCTCTCGAGAAGTAGCACGTTGAGACGGCTGCAGAGAAATCGCGTGGCGATCGACGTGTCCCGGAGTCAGACCCCGGGACATGGCCAGCCGAGCGCCCGCCGGAAGAGAGTTCGCTGAGCGCGCGGTCGGACTCCCGGCGGACTCGGCCGCCTTGGCGCGGCCCATGATCTTGGCCCAGGCGCAGCGTCCGGAGCATCACGAAGATCGCCACGGCCGCCGAGCGCGACGTTGAAAGATCGTCACGGCGACGTACATGCCGACGCTGAACGCGAGCAGCGTCGAGGTCGAGGCCTGGCCCTGGAGGACGTAGACGAGCAGGCCCTGCTTCGTGCCTGCGCCGCCGGGTGAGAACGGCAGCAGCGTCGCGAGGCTGTCGACCACCTGCGCCAGCAGCGCGTTGTGGCACCGTCGCGTGGACGTGGAAGGCGCGCAGGAACAAGTACAGCGATCGCGAGCCGGCAGACCCAGCTCAGCGAGCTGCCAGCTCACGACCTCGCGCGCGTAGCGCCCGCGGTCGCGCAGGATCGCGAAACCCTGGCCGACGCGGTGCCTTGAAGTCTCGACGTTGCCGCGAGGCCCACCGCCACAGCCAGATCGCCGCCAGCGTGAGCACCGCCACGACGATCGCCGTCGCGCCTGGTGCTGGCGAACAGCCAGCCCCAGTCGAACGCGGGGATGTTCGGCAGCACGTGCAGGCTCGGCAGCACTCCCTGGGTCAGCGCCCAGAGGAAGAGCAACGTCGGCCAGGACCAGGTCGAGCAGCGTCTCGGTGACGAGCGTCGAGGCCGAGCGTCGTGTAGGTGGTCGCCGGGCATGCTTCACGGCGGACGAGGTAGAGCTTGACCAGGTCGCCGCCGCGACCGGGCACGATCGAGTTGACGCCGACGCCGCGCGACGTAAGCCCCGGACACCGGCGGCCAGCGCGGATCGGCTCCTCCGGATACGAGGCGACGAGGATGTTGCGCCAGGCGATCGTGCGCGGGATCAGATCTTCAGCGAAGTGGAGCCCGAGCGCGATCGCGAGCGCCGTCCAGCCGACCGCGGCCAGCTGGTCGAAGAAGACGTCAGACGGCGTGAAAGAACTCGCGCACGTCTTCGTAAACTTGCCCGAATGGAGCCGCTCTACAAGCCCGCAAGGCGTCGAGGAGCGCTGGCAGCAGCACCTGGGAGGAGGAGGGCCTCTACAACGCCGAGCCCGATCCGGCGCGCGAGACGTTCGTCGATCGCGCACCCGCCGCCGAACGTGACCGGCGACGCTGCACACTGGGCCACGCGCTCCAGCTCTCGCTCGCCGACGCGCTCGTGCGCGCTGGCACCGGATGCGCGGCTTCGAACGCGCTCTTCCAGCCGGGCTACGACCACGCGGGCATCTCGACGCAGAACGTCGGTCGAGAAGCAGCTCGCGCGAGCAGGGCACGTCGCGCCAGGAGCTCGGCCGCGAGGCGTTCGTCGAGCGCGTCTGGGAGTGGCTGCGCGAGTACGGCGGCACGATCATGGTCCAGTTCCGCCGGATCGGCGCGTCGCTCGACTACCGCGCGCGAGCGCTTCACGATGGACGACGCCTACGTCCGCGCGGTGATGCGCTTCTTCGTCCACCTCTACGAGCAAGGGCTGGATCTACCGCGCGAACCGGATCATCAACTGGTGCCCGTACCACCAGACGTCGCTCTCCGACCTCGAGGTCGACGCACGTCGAGGTCGGACGACGCGCTCACCTACGTCCGCTACCCGTTCGCCGACGGCGACGGGCACGATCACGATCGCGACCGTGCGGCCGGCGACGATCCTCGCCGACGTCGCCGTCGCCGTGCACCCGGACGACGAGCGCTACCGCGACGCTGGTCGGGCGCGAGGTCGATCGTGCCCGTACGTCGAGCGCCGCGTGCCGGTGATCGCCGACGAGCGCGTCGAGCCCGAGTTCGGCACCGGCGCGCTGAAGGTCACGCCCGGCCACGATCCGCTCGACTTCGAGATCGGCCGCGACCACGGCCTGCCCGAGCTGACCGTGATCGGCCCGGACGGCCGCATGAACGAGGAGGCCGGCGAGCTCGCCGGGCTGACCCAGGACGAGGCCGACGAGCGCGATCCTCGCGTGGCTGCAGCGAGCGCGGCCAGCTCGAGAAGCGCGAGCCGTACCGCCACTCGGTCGCGCTCTGCGAGCGCTGCAAGACGCGGATCGAGCCGCTGATCTCGCTGCAGTGGTGGTGCGCGATGGACGAGCTGAAGCAGCCGGCGCTCGAGGCGCTGCGCGAGCGGCCGCGTCCGCTACCACCCGGAGTCGCAGCACCGCTTCGCGATCGACGTCGCTCGAGGACGCGCCCGACTGGAACATCTCGCGCCAGATCTGGTGGGGCCACCAGCTCCCGGTCTGGTACTGCCCGGACGGCCACGTGACCGTCGCAGGAGACCGAGCCGGCGGCGCTGCGCCGAGTGCGGCTCGACCGAGCTCGACGCGCGACGACGGACGTGCTCGACACGTGGTTCTCGTCGGCGCTCTGGCCGTTCGCGACGCTCGGCTGGCCCGAGCGAGACGCCGGAGCTCGAGCGCTACTACCCCGGCGACGCTGAACACGACCGCGCGCGAGATCATCCGCCTCTGGGAGAACCGGATGATCTTCTCCGGGCTCGAGCTGATGGGCGAGATCCCGTTCACGCGACGTGATCATCCACTCGACGGTGCTCGCGCGCCGACGGGCGGCGGATGTCGAAGAGCCTCGGCACCGGGCATCGACCCGCTCGAGCTGATCGACGCAGCACGGCGCCGACGCGACGCGCTACGGGCTGCTGAAGATGTCCTCGTCGCAGGACGTGCGCTTCTCGGAGGGCGCGATCGAGGAGGGCCGCAAGCTCGCGAACAAGCTCTGGAACGTCGCGCGGCTGATCCTCGCGAACGTCGGGCGGCGACGCCCGACGCAGCGGCCGCGCGACGCTCGAGGAGCGCTGGATCCTCGCGCGGCTCGACGCAGGCGCAGCGCGCAGGTCGAGCGGCTGCCTCGCCGCGTTCGACTTCGCGCACGTCGACGAGCGCGCTCTACCACCTCACCTTCGACGACTTCTGCGACTGGTACGCCGAGGCGATCAAGCCGCGCCTCTACGACGGCGACGCGGACGCGCGCGCGACGGCGCTCGCGGCGCTCGAGCGGCTGCTCGAAGCTGCTGCATCCGGTGATGCCGCACGTGACCGAGGAGATCTGGTCGAACCTGCCCGGCGCGCGAGTCGCGGCTGATCGTCGCGCCGTGGCCGGAGCCGGACGGCGCGACGACGGCCGACGCCGGCGCGCTCGAGCGCGTGCAGGACGGCGGCGGCGATCTTCCGCCGCAGCGGCGTGCGTCGCCGCAGCTCGAGGGCGACGAGCAGCGGATCTTCGACGCGGTCGTCAAGCCCGAGCGCGCGCAAGGCGAACGGCGAACGTCGAGGCCGAGCGCGAGCGGCTGCGCAGGCGAGATCGCGCGCGCCGAGGGGATGCTCGCGAACGAGCGCTTCGTCGCGAACGCGCCCGGCCGAGGTCGTCGAGGCCGAGCGCGAGAAGCTCGAGCGCTACCGCCGCGAGCTCGATGCACTCGGCAGACTGACTGGCTCGAGTCGCTCTCGCCGTGGCCCGAGGAGTTCGGGCTCGAGCGGATGCGCGCGCTGCTCGCCGACGCTCGGCGACCCGCAGCGCGCGCTTCCCGGCGATCCACGTCGTCGGCACGAACGGCAAGTCGACGGCGACGCGCACGATCGGCCGCGCTGCCTCGCGCGCGAGGGGCTGCGCGTCGGCGCGTACACCTCGCCGCACGTGCGCCGGCTGGCAGCGAGCGGATCCAGGTCGACGGCGAGGACGCCGACCTCGAGCAGGCGCTCGAGCGCGTGCGCGCCGCGGCCGAGCGGCCGGCGCGACGCAGTTCGAGGTGCTGACCGCCGCCGCGCTCGCCGAGTTCGCGGCGCGCGAGCGTCGACGTCGCGGTCGTCGAGGCCGGGCTCGGCGGCCGGCTCGACGCGACGAACGTCGCTCGACGCGCGCGGTCGTCGCTCCTGACGAACGTCGCGCCTCGAGCACACCGACGTGCTCGGCGAGACGCGCGAGGCGATCGCCGCGGAGAAGCTCGCCGTCGTCGCAGCCGGGCGCGACCGTCGTGCTCGGCGAGCCCGAGTGGGAGCTCGCCCGCGCGCGCGCGAGGGCCGACGCGGTCGTCGTCAGCGCGACGACGTCGGTCGCGGCCGCGGCAGAGGCGTTCGCTCGGCCGGCCGCTCGACCGGCGACGTCGAGGTCGCGCTGCCCGGCCGGCTTCGACGCAGGTCGGCGACGGACGTCTCGCGACGGCGCCCACAACCCGGCAGGGGTCGAGCTGGCTGCTGGCGCGGCTCCCGCGCCGGCGACTACGTGGTCGTCGCCTCGATCCTCGCGCGACAAGGACGCCGAGGCGATGCTCGGCCGCGCTCGCCGCGCGCGGCGACACGCTTCGTCGCCACCGCCTCGCGCAACGCGCGCGCGCTGCCGGCGGACGAGCTCGCCGCGCCGCGCCGAGCCGCTTCTTCGAGCAGGTCGAGGCCGATCGCCGACCCGGTCGCGGCGCTCGCGCGGCGCGCGCGAGCTCGCGGGCGAGCAGGGGCCGTGCTCGTCACCGGCTCGCTCTACCTGCTCGCCGACCTCACCGTCCGGCAGCAGACGCGTACCATGAGGCAGCTCGGCGAGCGGCTGAGCCGTCTTCGCGGTCGCCGTCGATCGTCGTCCTGGCGATCGTCGGCCTCGCGTTCGGCGCCGGTTATCTGGTCGGGAAGCTGCTGCTCTGATGGAGACGCCGCGTGGCGCCAGCTAGCGGACAACGGACTGTTCGACTTCTTCAGCTCAGGCACGTGGCGCGTGATCCGCAACCTGGCGATCTTCTTCGTCGGCGTCTTCTGGCTCGGCGACGCGTTCTGGGTCTACAAGGACGCGCGGCGGCGGATCGAGGATCCGTGGCTCGTCGGGATGGCGACCGTGCTCGGGCTGATCCCGCCGTTCGTCGGCCCGCTGATCTACATGCTCTTCCGGCCGCCCGAGTACCTCGAGGACGTGCGCGAGCGCGAGCTCGAGATCAAGGCGATGGAGGAGCGGCTCGCGCCGCGCGAGCTGCACTGCCCGGTCTGCCGCGCCGAGGTCGAGCCGGCGTTCCTCGTCTGCCCGGTCTGCACGACGCGGCTGCGGCAGGCGTGCGCGCAACTGCAAGCAGCCGCTCGAGGCGCTCTGGCAGGTCTGCCCGTACTGCGAGACGCCGGTCGAGCCGACGGCCGTCGAGCTGGGCAAGACGCAGCGCTCGACGCCGCCGCGCCGCGCAGCGCAGCGCCGCGGTCGTCAGCCGTAGACTCCGCGCGCCGATGGCGGTCGAGCGGACGCTCGATCCTGATCGAAGCCGGACGCGATGCGCGCGCGGGCTCGCCGGCGAGATCCTCGCGCGCTTCGAGCGGCGCGGGCCTCGACGTCCGCGCGGCGCGGCTCGTCCACGTCGACCGCGAGCTCGCGGAGCGGCACTACGCCGAGCACGCGGAGAAGCCGTTCTTCGGCGAGCTCGTCGAGTTCATCACCTCCGGCGCCGACGCTCGCGCTCGTGCTCGAGGGCGAGGCGGCGATCGCGGTCGTCCGCACGACGATGGGCGCGACGAACCCGGCCGACGTCGGCGCCCGGGACGATCCGCGGCGACCTCGCGCTCGGCGATGCCCGACAACCTCGTGCACGGCTCGGACTCGCCGGAGTCGGCGCAGCGCGAGATCGCGCTCTGGTTCCCGGATGACGCTTAGCGAGGACGTCGCCCGTCAACCGCGCAGGCCTGGACCAAGACGAACGCGGAGTACACCGACGCGCGAGCGCTCGAGGCGTGGGCGAGGACGGAGATCGACGTGGGGGATGTTCAGCGTCCCGGAGTCCGAGCTCGGCGTGCTCGGCGACGTCGCCGGCAAGGACGTCGATCGAGCTCGGCTGCGGCACGGCGTACTTCTCGGCCTGGCTGGCGCGGCGCGGGCGCGCGCGTCGTCGGGCGTCGACGTCACGCCCAGCGCAGCTCGAGACGGCGCGGCGGATGCAGCGCGAGACGGGGCTCGAGTTTCCGCTCGTCGAGGCCGAGCGCAGAGGACGTCGCCGCTGCCGGACGCGAGCTTCGACCTCGCGCTGTCGGAGTACGGCGCATCGATCTGGTGCGACCCGCAGCGGTGGATCCCGGAGGCGGCGCGGCTGCTCCGTCCCGGCGGCGAGCTCGTCTTCCTCCGCAACTCGACCGCTTTCGATGCTCTGCGCGCCCGACGACAGGACCGGTCGACGGACGAGCGCTGCAGCGCCCGCAGTTCGACGGCCTCGGGCCGGATGGAGTGGCCGGGCGAGGACGGTGTCGAGTTCCACCTCGGCGCACGGAGACTGGCTCGCGTTCTTGCGCGAGAACGGGTTCGAGGTCGAGGCGCTGCACGAGCTGCGCGCCCCCGAAGACGCGCAGCGATCACGCGCTACTACGAGTTCGTCCGCGCCGAGTGGGCGCGGAAGTGGCCGGCCGAGGACGTCTGGCACGCCCGTAAGCGGGCGTGAGCGTCCCGCCGGCACCGCCGCTCGTGCTCGCGTCGACGTCGCCGCAGCGGCGCGCGATCCTCGAGCAGCTCGGCATTCCGTTCGACGTCGTCGCGCCCGAGCTACGAGGAGGAGCTCGGTGATCGACCCGGCGCAGACGGTGCGCGAGCACGCCGCGGGCAAGGCGCGCTCGGTCGCCGGCGCCGCGAGGCGGCCCGGTGCTCGGCGTCGACACGGAGGTCGTTCTGCGACGGACGCGGTCCTCGGCAAGCCGGCGTACGGCTGACGGACGCCGAGCGCGATGCTCGAGGCGCTCGCCGGGCAGACGCACGAGGTCGTCTCCGGCCTCTGCCTGCTGCACGCCCGGCGTGGGAGGAGCGTCGAGCACGAGGTCACGCGCGTCGTCGTTCCGCGACGCTGACGCCGCGCGACCTCGCGCGCGTACGTCGCGCAGCGGCGAGTGGGAGGGCCGGGCCGGCGCGTACGCGATCCAGGGCCTCGGCGCGGCCTCGTCGAGCGGATCGAAGGCGACTACCTGAACGTCGTCGGCCTGCCGGCGGCGCTGCTCGTGCGGCTGCTGGCGGACGCGCTTCGCCGGCGTCGTACGGCTTCGGCTGATCGAGGCACGTGGTCCGTCGGGTCTGACCCCGGGCCACGGCTAGACAGTCACGGCGGCCGAGGTCGTGCTGGTGCGTCCTGCACGAATGCGCGGAAGCGTCTGGCGCGCGCGAGGTCCAGATCGCGACGCCGAACTGCGCCTGGAGCCACGCGACCGTGAGCAGAGCCGTGCTCTTCGCCTCAGCCGACCATCGCGCGGTAGCTGCTCCATCGCCAGGCCGCTGGCGTCCCGGCACAAGCCTGCTCGCACCGGGTTGAGCGCGATGTACCGCGACAAGCCTCGAAGAAGGTGGTACGCGCTCTCGACGAGGTCGCCGTAGAAGCGACCTTCGAACAGATGTCCCGACGAAGCCGTGGCGGCTGGTTGAATCGCACTGCGCGTACGCTGCCGTTCAGCCGCTGCATGCCGGCCGAGATGTTGGCTCCGGCGTCTCGACGACGAGGTGGAAGTGATTGGTCATGAGGCAGTAGGCGTGGCACCGCCATCCGAAGCGGCTGACTACGGCTCCTAGCAGCTCGAAGAGCGCACGTAGTCGATCTCGTCGCAGAAGATCGCCTGCTGCCGGTTGCCGCGAGAGCACGACGTGATAGACGCCGCCGGCGAGCTGAAGGCGAGATGGTCGAGGCATCGAGCCGAGCGTACGAGCGCGCTGGTACGCAGTGCGGGTCGCGCGTGCACTTTCGACGCAGTTCCGACTCTCTCGGGACATGGCCCGGGGTCTGACCCGGGTCACGGCCGAACCAGCGGGGCGCGTCGAAAGCGGCTTTCGAGCTAGACTCGTCCGCGGCGATGGGTCTTCTGGGCTACTTCAACGGCTTCGGCGGCCGCGACATGGCCGTCGACCTCGGCACCGCGAACACGCTCGTCTACGTGCGCGGCCGCGGGATCGTGCTCTCCGAGCCGTCGGTCGTCGCGATCGACCAGCGCACCGGCGAGGTGCACGCGGTCGGCGTCGAGGCGAAGCGGATGCTCGGCCGCACGCCCGGGCACGATCCAGCGCGATCCGCCCGCTGAAGGACGGCGTGATCGCCGACTTCGACGTCACCGAGCAGATGCTGCGCCACTTCATCCAGAAGGTGCACCAGCACCGCTTCGCGCACCCGCGCGTCGTCGTCTGCGTGCCGTCCGGCGTCACCGGCGTCGAGAAGCGCGCGGTCGAGGAGGCGACGCTCTCCGCCGGCGCGCGCCAGGCCTACCTGATCGAGGAGCCGATGGCCGCCGCGATCGGCGCCGGGCCTGCCGGTCGCCGAGCCGACCGGGAACATGATCGTCGACATCGGCGGCGGCACGACCGAGGTCGCCGTGATCTCGCTCGGCGGCATCGTCGTCTCGCAGTCGCTGCGCGTCGGCGGCGACGAGATGGACGAGGCGATCATCAACCACATCAAGCGCGAGTACAAGCTGCTGATCGGCCAGCAGACCGCCGAGGAGATCAAGCTCGAGGTCGGCTCCGCGCTGCGACGCTGCAGGAGGAGGTGCAGGCCGAGGTCCGCGGCCGCGACATGCTCACCGGCCTGCCGAAGACGGTCGATCCTCTCGTCGCGAGGAGGTGCGCCGCGCGCTCGACGAGCCGGTCAGCGCAGATCATCGACGCGATCAAGTCGACGCTCGACAAGACGCCGCCCGAGCTCGCGGCCGACATCATGGACCGCGGCATCGTGCTCGCCGGCGGCGGCGCGCTCCTGCACGGCCTCGACGAGCGCCTCCGCCACGAGACGCAGATGCCGGTGCACCTCGCCGAGATCGCCGCTCACCTGCGTCGCGGTCGGCTCGGGCCGCAGCCTCGAGGAGTTCGAGGCGATCCACCGCAGCCAGGCGCGAAGCGCCGGAACAACCACCGCTCGCAGGTCACTGACTCGCGGCCACGCCGCGGTCTCGCCTACACTAGGTGCGTTCGCGTGCACACGGAACCGCACCGCACGGTTTGGCGGTCGCTGGGCTCGCCCGCTCCTCGCTCCAGGCCGCCCGGCTCGTCCTCCGCAGTGCCACCGCCGCTCAGGCGGCGGATCGTGGCGGCGTGCTCGTCGCTGCTCTCGCTCGTGCTGATCACGGTCTACTTCCGCGAGCCGGCGGGCGGCGGCCTGCACGGCGTCCAGAGCGCCGGCGCGACCGTGCTGCGGCCGTTCGAGGTCGGCGCCGAGCGCGTCGCGCGCCCGTTCCGCGACGCCTACGGCTGGTTCGCGGGCCTCGTCGACGCGAAGTCCGAGAACGCGACGCTGCGCAGCGCAGATCGACCAGCTGCGCCAGCAGGCGATCCAGAACGCGAACGCGCGCTGCAGGAGAACGCGCAGCTCAAGCAGCTCAGCTCGACTACGTCGAGCGCTGCCGCGCTTCCCGCAGGACTACCGACGCCGTCGACGCCGACGTGATCGTCCGGCGCGCCGAGCGAGTTCGAGCAGCAGGTCGGGATCGCCGCCGGCTCGAAGCAGCGGGATCCGCGTGAACGACCCGGTCGTGACCGCCGACGGCCTCGTCGGCAAGGTGACGACGGTCGCGCCGCAGCCGGCGCAGGTGACGCTGCTCACCGACCCGACGAGCGCCGTCTCGGCGCATCGACGTCACGACGCAAGGCGCACCGGCATCGTCAGCCACGGCGCAGGGCCGGCACGACGCTGATCCTCGACCGCGTGCTCGAAGGACGCAGGTGCGTGCACGAGCGGCGACCGCGATCGTCACCGCCGGGCTGGCAGTCCGGCGCGCCTGACCTCGCTCTACCCGCACGGCATCCCGATCGGCGCGCGTCAGCGAGCGTCGGCGCAGAGCGACGTCGACCTCTACAGGCAGATCCAGGTCGACGCCGTTCGTCGACTTCGACTCGCTGCGACTCCGTGATCGTGCTCGTCCCGAAGAGCCGGCAGCGGTGATCGCCGCTCGACGCCGTCAAGGCCGCGGCGCTCGTCTTCGTCGCCGCGATCCTGCAGGTCGACGATCTTCTCGTCAGATCGACGATCCTCGGCGGCGACGCCCGACGTCGCTGCTCGTGACGCTCGTCGCGGTCGCGCTCCTGCGCGGCTCGATCGTCGGCGCGGCTGCGCGGCTTCTGCGGCCGGCCTGCTCGTCGACACCGGCGAACCTCGGGACGCTCGGCGTCACCTCGCTGCTGCTGACGATCGCCGGCTACTGGATCGGCCGCTACGGCGAGACGACCGGCGCGCGACCGCGCGCACGCGCCGTTCGTCTCGGTCGCGGTCGTGACCGTCCTCGTACCAGTTCGGCGCGCTCGTCCTGCACTACATGCTCGGCGACCCGTCTCCGGCGCGCGGTCGTGCTGCTCGAGCACGCTGCTGCCGACGGTCGCGCTGAACCTGCTGCTGACGCTGCCGGTCTACGCGCTCGTCCGCGCGGCTGCTCGCCGCTCGACCGGCCGCGAGCGCGCGACGGAGGTGCAGCTGCTTGGCTAGCACGCGCCGCGCACGCGGCCGCTCGGGCCGCGTTCCTGCCGCCCGACCCGCGGGTCGAGGAGCCGTACCGCTTCACGCCGCAGCTCGCGCTGCGCGTCGCGATCCTCGGCGCGATCGCGCTCGCCGTCTTCGGCGTGCTCTTCTTCCGGCTCTGGGCGCTGCAGGTGCTCTCCGGGCCGCAGTACCTGCAGGCGGCGCTCGAACAACCAGCTCCGCTCGATCCGCGTCGAGGCGCCGCGCGGCGCAGATCCTCGACCGCAACGGCCGCGTCGCTCGTCGACGAACGTCGCCGGCACCGCCGTCGAGCTGCTGGCCGGCCGACCTGCCGAAGACCTGACGCGGCGCGCTACGCGAGCTGCGGCGGCTCGCGCAGGTCCTGCACGTCCCGGTGAACGAGATGCTCGCGCGGGATCAAGGCGCGCGCGGAACGACCCGCTCACGCCGGTGATCGATGCAGGACGCCGTCGCGCGAGACGCGCCGATCAACTACCTCTACGAGCACGCCGACGAGTTCCCGGGCGTCCAGCATCGCGCACGACCTACCTGCGCAGCTACCCGCACGGCGCGCTCGCGCGCGCAGCGTGCTCGGCTACGTCGCGCGAGATCTCGCGCCGGCAGCTGAAGCAGCTGCAGCGAAGCGGCTACGCCGCCGGGCGACAAGATCGGCCAGGCCGGCGTCGAGGCGAGCTACGACGCGCTACCTGCGCGGGCGCGCCGGGCTCGCGCAGCTGCGCGTCGACTCGCTCGGCCGGCCGCGCAGCCGCGACCGCGTCACGAAGCGCCCGCCGCCCGGGCGACGTCGATCCGGCTGACGATCGACATCGACGCTGCAGCGCGCGGCCGAGCAGGCGCTCCGCGTACGGGATCCAGCCTCGCGCACGCTGAACGAAGCACTGGGCAGGCCGAACGGCGGCGCGATCGTCGCGCTCGACCCGCACGACGGCTCGATCCTCGCGATGGCCTCGTACGCCGACCTACAACCCGACGCGTCTACGCCGGGCGCGTCACGACGCAAGACGCTCGCGCGCGCAGGGCCTGACGCCGGCGACCGCCGAGGCGACGAACTACCCGTCGCTCGAACCGCGCGATCGGCGGCGTCTATCCGCCGGGCTCGACGTTCAAGCCGGTCACGGCGCTCGCCGCGCTGCAGGACGCACATCGATCTCGCCGTACTCGACGCTGCTCCGTGCACGGGCTCGTACACGTCGCGACGAGTACGGCGGCAGCCGCAGGTCTTCAACAACTGGGACCCGTACGTCGAACGCAGCCGATGACGCTGCCGACGGCGCTCGCCGCCTCGTGCGACACGTACTTCTACCAGCTCGGCTACGACTTCTACGAGCTGCCGCCGAGCGCGCGGCCACCCGCTCCAGGCCTGGGCGAGCGCGGTTCGGCTTCGGCCGCACGACCGGCGTCGACGTCGGCCCCGAGTCGGCGGGCCTGCTGCCGACGCCCGAGTGGCGCAAGCGAGACGTTCACGCGAAGACCGACCCGTGCAACTGGCAGATCGACCGGCTCTGGAAGCCGGGCGACTCGATCCAGCTCGCGATCGGCCAGAAGGACCTGCTCGTGACGCCGCTGCAGATGGCGCGCTTCTACGCGCTGATCGCGAACGGCGGCAAGCTCGTCACGCCGCACGTCGTCGACGGACGTCGAGCAGGCGGCGACCGGCAGCCGCCGCGCGTCGTGCACCGCTTCACGCCGCCGCCGCCGCAGCCGATCGGCGTCGACCCGACCGCGCTCGCGCGTCGTCCAGCGACGGCCTCTACCAGGCGACGCACGCGTCGATACGGCACGTCGATCGGCGTCTTCGGCAACTTCCCGGTCGCCGATCGCCGGCAAGACCGGCACCGCCGAGAAGGTCGTCGATGCCCGGCTACCGACGCGACGCAGCTCGACCAGTCGTGGTGGTGCGGCTACGGCCCGTGCCGACCGAGCGCCGAAGCTCGTCGTCTGCGCGCTGATCGAGAACGGCGGCCACGGCGGCGACCGCGGCGGCGCCGGCGGCGCTGCAAGGTCTTCGAGCAGTTCTTCAACGAGCAGGCGCCGTCGACCGGCGACGATCCACGCGACTGATGGTCGACGTCACGCCGTCGACACGACGCGCCGCGCGGGCTCGCCGCGCGCGCCGCGACGCGGTCGACGCGCCGCCGCTCGTCCGCCGGCTCGACTGGATCCTGCTCGCCGCCGTCGCCGCGCTCGTCGCGCTACGGGCTCTGGGCGATCGACGGGATCACGCGCGCACGACGTCCCGGGCAGCCCGAACTACTACGTCGTCCGCCAGGCGTCTACGCCGCGGTCGGCGTGCGTCGGCCTGCGTCGCGCGCGTCTTCGTCGACCCGGACGTCTACCGCCGCTACAGGCGGCCGATCTACGTCGGCACGCTCGGCGTGATGCTGCTCGTGCTCGCTCGCGCGGCACCGTCGTCGCGCGCGCTCGAAGCGCTGGCTCGACCTCGGCTTCTTCCGCTTCCAGCCGTCGGAGTTCGGGAAGCTGCTGTTCGTCCTCTTCCTCGCCGGCTTCCTCGCCGACCGCGCGCAGGCGGCATCGGCGAGCGCGCACCGTGCGTCGACGGCGATCGGCCTCGCGGCCGTCCCGATCGCTGCTCGTCTTCGTCCAGCCGGACGTCGGCACCGCGCTCGTCTACGCGGCCGCGCTCGCCGCGGTGCTGTTCGTCGCGGGCATGCGCTGGCTGCACCTGGCGGTCGCTCGGCGGCGATCGGCCGCTCGTCGCGATCGCTCGCGCGTGCTCTGGTTGCTGCCGGCGGCCGGCGTCGCACGTGCTCAAGCCGTACCAGGCAGCAGCGCCTGACCGGCTTCACGCATCCCGACCCGACCCGCGCGGCGCGACCTACAACGTCGCGCAGTCGATCACCGCGGTCGGCGCGGGCGGCTGCGACGGCCGCGGCGTCGCGGGCGCGACGCAGACGAACCTCGAACTTCCTGCCCGAGCACGCGACCGACTTCGCGTTCGCCTCGCTCGCCGAGCAGCGCGGGTTCGTCGGCGCGTCGGTCCTGCTCCTGCTCTACCTGCTCGTCGTCTGGCGCGGCCTGAAGGTCGATCGCGGTCGCGCGCGATCGCGTTCTCGGCGATCGTCGCCGGCGGGATCGTCGTTCGCGTTCCTGTTCCAGGTCTTCGTCAACGTCGGCATGACGATCGGGATCGCGCCGATGACGGGCATCCCGCTGCCGTTCGTCAGCGTCGGCGGCTCGTCGATGATCGCGAACCTGCTCGCGATCGGCGTGTTGCAGGCGATTCACGTCCGCGGAGCCGCTCGGCCCAAGGCTATACAGGTGATGCCGTCCGGGGGCGGTCCTTACGATGCCGCCCATGCCCGATAGACGAGAAGCCGAGGAGCTGTCTGCTGATCGAGGAGGCCGACGCCTGGTTCGAGTACCTCGAGGCGACGCGGGGACAGAACGCGCTCGCGCTACCGCGAGCTGAGCCGTGGGCGTGGGCCCGTCTGACGACAGCGGCTGCGCGCGGTCACGCACGAAGCGCGCGAAGCTCCGTCGGCCGCAGCCGCCGCCTAGGCACGGCGGCGACCGGACGTCGCGCTGCTAGCCTGCGGTGACGGCTATGCCGACGAGTTTGATCCCACATGCAGCGCGCGCTCCGCCCGATCGAGGGACGACCGTAGCGCGCGCGCCAACCAAGGAGATTTCACTTTGCTTCGATGGTTCCGGCGGCAGAAGCCGCCGACCGACGAGCGCGGCTCGCACCCAGCCAGCGCCGCACCTGCCCCTCACAGACACCGTAAGCCGCGCCGCCCGCCGAGGCGGGCGCACCAACCGATGCTGCGCCGAAGAAGCGGCGCCGCGGCAGCCGCGGCGGCCGCGGTCGCAAGCGCACCGGGACGGCGCCGCAGCGCAGGCCAAGACCCAGGCCGAGAGGCGAAGCCGAGAGCCCGCTGCCTGCGACGCAAGCAGGACGAAGGCGCGCCCCGAGCGGCGACCCGCCCAGCGCAAGCAGCGCGCCCCGCGCCGGCGTACGCCGCCGCAGGCGCCCGCCGCTGCCGCCCGCCAAGCGTGAGCTGCTGATCTCGGTCGACGTCGGCGAGCAGCGCGTCGCCGTCGCTCGAGGACGACCAGCGTCGCCGAGGTCTACCTCGAGCGGCCCGAGCGCCGCTCGATCGCCGGGCAACATCTACCTCGGCACCGTCGACAACGTCCTGCCCGGGCATGGAGGCCGCGTTCGTCGAGATCGGCCTCGAGAAGAACGGCTTCCTCTACGTCGACGAGATCGTCGCGCCCGAGCTCGAGGGCCGCGCCACGGCGCGCAAGATCCAGGACCTGATCAGCCGCGGCCAGCAGGTGCTCGTCCAGGCGGTCAAGGACCCGATGAAGTCGAAGGGCGCGCGGCTCACGACCGAGATCTCGCTGCCCGGCCGCTTCGTCGTCTTCGTCCCGCACGGCGAGGGCCTCGGCGTCTCGCGCCGGCTCGAGGACGACGAGCGCACGCGCCTGAAGCGACATCCTCAAGACGCTCGACGTCGAAGAAGGGCGGCGTGATCGTCCGCACCGCCGCCGAGGGCGCGTCCGCCGAGGACATCGAGCGCGACCTCGTCTTCCTGCAGCGCCTCTGGAAGACGATCGAGGCGCAGGCGAAGAGCGGCGAAGGCGCCGGCGCTCGTCTACCAGGAGGCCGAGCTGCCGCTGCGCGTCACGCGCGACCTCTTCACCGAGCGACTTCGAGACGGCGCTCGTCGACGACGACCGCACGCTACAAGCGCATCGTCGGCTACCTGAAGAAGACCTCGCCGCACATGGTCGAGCGCGTCATCCGCTACCAGCGAGAAGACGCCGCTGATCGAGGCGCTACGGCGTCGACGCGGAGATCCGCTCGACGCTCGACCGCCGCGTCGACCTGCCCTCCGGCGGCTACCTGATCTTCGACTACGCCGAGGCGTTCACCGTCATCGACGTCAACACCGGCCGCTTCGTCGGCTCGCGCGGCAAGAACGTCCGGCGCGCGGCTCGAGGACACGATCACGAAGAACAACCTCGAGGCCGTCAAGGAGGTCGTCCGCCAGCTGCGGCTGCGCGACATCGGCGGGATCATCGTCATCGACTTCATCGACATGGCGAACCCGAAGAACCGCGCGACGGTCGAGGAGGCGCTGCGCACCGAGCTCGAGCGCGACCGGACGAAGACCTACGTCGTCGAGATCTCGCCGCTCGGCCTCGTCGAGATGACGCGGCAGAACGTCACCGACGGGCCGCGCGAGATCCTGACGCGCAAGTGCCCGACCTGCGGCGGCGACGGCGTCGTCGTCTCCGAGGCGTCGGCCGCGGTCGACGTCGAGCGCAGGCTGCGCGCGCTCGCCGCGCGGCTCGCGCACGAAGGCCTTCAAGGTCGAGCTGAACGCCAAGGTCGCGAGCGTCGCTGATCGGCCCGGGCGCGTCGCGGCTCGCGCGAGATCGAGGACGACGACCAAGCGCCGCTTCTTCCTCGTCGGCACGCGAGGACGTCGCACGCCGACCACTTCGAGGTGCTCGAGCGAGGGCACGCTCGAGAGCCTGGCGCCCGACGGCGCCGGTCGAGGAGGGCGCAGAGCTCGAGCTGAAGCTCGTCGAGGTCGGCCGCCACGACGCCGACGCCGGCGTCGGCAAGCTCGACGGGCTCGACCGTCGTCGTCGGCGGCGCGCGCCGAGCTCGTCGGCAAGAAGGTCGAAGGTGCGCGTCGAGCGCGTGCTCGACGGCATCGCGTACGCGACGCTGCGTGCCGGCCGGCGCGAAGGCGCGACGAGCCGATCACCGCCGAGAGCGAGGCCGAGAAGCCGACGCGCAAGCCGCCGCGCGCAAGGCGCAGGCCGCGGCCGAAGCCGGAGCCGGAGCGCGAGGTCGGAGCCGAGGAGGCTCCGAGACCGTCGACGCCGGAGCGAGCCGGAGCCGAGCCGAGGCCGAGCCTGAGCCGGAGGCCGAGGCGGTGGCCGAGCCGACGAGCGCCGCGGCGGACGACCGGCCGGCGAACGCCGAAGAAGAAGACCCGGCGCGGCTCACGCGGCGGACGGCGCAGGCGCAAGCCGCAGGCGCGACGACGCTGCGGCGACGGCCGAGTGCAGCAGCCGAACGCCGACGGCAAGCCCGACGGAACGGGCGAGCCGGCGCCGAGGATCCATCTGCCCGACCCGCAGCTCGGCCGCGAGGACGGACGACGCCGAGGCGGCGCGAGCCCGTCGACAGCTCAGGCGGACAACGGAGGACGGCGGCGCGAGCAGCCGCAAGCCGAAGAAGAAGACGCGCCGCGGCTCGCGCGGCGGCCGCAACCGGCGACGAAAGCCGGCCGCCACAGGCCGCTCGGCGCCGTCCGAGTAGCGCCGATCGCCGCTAAACTGGCGCCGCTCGCGGGTCGCAAGCCCGCGTTTTGATGCCATGAGCTACGCGATCATCTCACTCGGCGGCAAGCAGTACCGCGTCCGCGAGGGCGAGCGCCTGCTCGTCGACCGCCTGCGCGACGGAGGAGGGCAAGACCTTCCACCCGGACGTGCTGATGCTCGGCGGCGACGGCACGTTCGAGCTGGCGCCGAAGAGCGCGCAGGTGACGGCGCAGGTCGTCGGCATCGCCGCTCGGGCGAGAAGATCCGGATCGGCAAGTACAAGCCGAAGACCGGCTACAAGCGCCACACCGGCTTCCGCGCCAAGCTCTCGCAGATCGAGATCGAGTCGATCGGCGCGCGAAGCCGGCGGCGCGAAGAAGGAGCCGGCGGCCAGCGAGGCAGCCGGCCGGCGAAGCAGGCAGCCCGCGGCGCGAAGCTTCCGCGGGGCTACGCGGACATGACGGTCGCGGAGATCGCGGAGAAAGCGGGCCGCTGGTCGCCCGAGCAGGTCGAGGCCGCGCTCGAGTACGAGCAGCGCGCCATGCGAAGCGCAAGGGCGCGCCTCGCGGCGCTCGAGGCGAAGGAAGGAGAGCGACTAGATGGCTCACAAGAAGGGACTCGGCTCGTCGAGGAACGGCCGCGACTCGAACCCGAAGATGCTCGGCGTCAAGGTCTTCGACGGCCAGGGCGTGACCGCGGGGACGATCATCGTCCGCCAGCGCGGCACGCGCTTCCGGCCCGGCGCCGGCGCCGGGCATCGGCCGCGACGACACGATCTTCGCGAAGCGCGACGGCACGGTCGTCGTTCCGGACGAGCGGCGAGCGGCGCTTCGTCTCCGTCGTCGACCGAGTAAGCAGCGCGATGTTCCACGACCGCGCCCGCATCCACGTGCAGGCCGGGCGCGGCGGCGACGGCGGCGCTCAGCTTCCGGCGCGAGAAGTACGTGCCCAAGGGCGGCCCGGACGGCGGCGACGGCGGCCTGGGCGGCGACGTCGTGCTGGTCGCGGACCCGGACCTGCGCGACCTCTCCTCGTTCCGCAACCGGCAGCGCTTCAAGGCCGGCAGCGGGCGGCAGCGGGCGGCGGGCGCAAGCACGGCGCCGACGGGCGAGACGTCGAGCTGCGCGTGCCGGTCGGGCACGCAGGTGCTCGACGAGGACGAGCAGCTCGTCGCCGACCTCGCGCACGCCGGGCGCGCGGGTCGTCGCTCGCGCGCGGCGGCGCCGGCGGCCGCGGCAACCGTCGCTTCGCGACGCCGACCCGCCAGACGCCGCGCTTCGCGGAGACCGGCATGCCCGGCGAGGAGGCGTCGACTCGAGCTGCGGCTGAAGCTGCTCGCCGACGCCGCGCTCGTCGGGCTCCCGAACGCGGGCAAGTCGTCGCTGCCTGCGCCGGATCTCGAACGCGAAGCCGAAGGTCGCCGAGTACCCGTTCACGACGCTCGCAGCCGGTGCTCGGCACCGTCGAGTCGCCGGACGAGCGCCAGCTCGTCGTCGCCGACGTGCCCGGCCTGATCGAGGGCGCGAGCGAGGGCGTCGGGCTCGGCCACGAGTTCCTCGCCCACCTCGAGCGCGCGCGGCTGCTCGTGCACGTGATCGACGCGGCGCGAGGCGATCCGGCCGAGCGCGTTCGCCGCCGATCGACCGCGAGCTCGACGGCGTACGGCGCCGGGTCTCGCCGAGCGGCCGCAGGTCGGTCGTGCTGAACAAGATCGACCTCGCTGCCGGAGCCGCCGGCGCTTCGGGCCGGACGACGCGCGGGTCGTGCGCGTCTTCGCGCTCTCGGCCGCGACGGGCGCCGGGATCGACGCGCTTCCGGCGGCGCGCTGTTCGAGCTCTGCCCGCCGGCCGAGCCCGCCGAGCAGCGCGAGGACGGGCTCGCCGACTTCCTGGTCTACCGGCCCAAGCCCGACCCGCGGCGGCCGTTCCGCATCTTCCGCACCGACCGCGGCTTCCGCGTCGTCGGCACGCCGCGCCCGACGAGGAGCTCGAGCAGGCGCTCAGCGAGGCGGGCGCGCAGGCGCGGCGACGAGGTCGAGGTCGAGGGCGAGGTGCTCGAGTTCCAGTGACGCGGGATCCTCGGCGGCACCTTCGACCCGCCGCACAGCGGCCACGTCGCGCTCGCGCGGGCGCGCGCTGGAGCAGCTGCCGATCGACCGACTGCTCGTGCTCGTCGTCGCCGACCCGGGCCATCGCGCGACGGTCGCGCGACGGCCGAGACGCGCCTCCGGCTCGCGCAGGCTCGCGTTCGACGGCCTCGCCGACGAGGTCGCGCTCGACGACGCACGCGTTCACCGTCGACGCCGTGCGCGACGGCCGCTTCGGCGACGCCGATCTTCATCGTCGGCGCCGACGAGGGCGCCGCACTTCCCGACCTGGAAGGAGCCCGACGAGGTGCTCGCGCTGGTGCGGCTCGCCGTCGGCACGCGCTCCGGCTACCCGCCGCCCGATCTCGCAGCGCTACGGCGACCGGGTCGCTCGCGTTCGAGCTCGGCCTCGCCGCCGGTCTCGTCCGAGCGAGGTGCGCGAGCGGGTCGCGCGCGGCGAGCCGGTCGACGGGCTCGTCCCGTCGGCCGTCGCGGCTGCGATCGCGCGAGACCGGCCTCTACCGCGGCTACACTGACGAGCGATCCCGAGAGGACTTGACGAGACCCTGACGCCACTCGAACACGCCCGCCGAATCGCCGGCCTCGCCCAGGAGAAGCTGGCGCAGGACGTCCTCATCCTCGACATGCGGCCCGTGTGCAGCTACACGGACTTCTTCGTGCTCGCCACCGGGCCAGAACCCGCGCCAGACGAAGGCGATCTGGGACGAGGTGCACGAGCGCCTCAAGCACGACGAGGACGCGCTGCCGCGCTCGGTCGCCGGCGAGCGCGAGGCGACGCTGGATCGTCGCCGACTACCTCGACGTCGTCTTCCACGTCTTCACGCCCGAGTCGCGCGAGTACTACCGGCTCGAGGAGCTCTGGGGCGACGTCCCGAGCGTCGAGCTCGCCTCGGCGACCGCCTAGCTACAATTCGCGCGTGACCAGGGGCCATAGCTCAGCTGGGAGAGCGTCTGGCTGGCAGCCAAAAGGTCACGGTTCGAGCCCCGTCGGCTCCATTCTCGACGTTGTGACACTGCCTCGGATGCGGCGGCGAGAATCCGAGCGGTGCGCTTTTCGGCAAAGGCCGAAGCGCCTCGACCCATCGCAGGTCGAAGATCCGCCGCGGCGCCGGTGCGGGATGTCGCTTCCCGGAGGCGGGATCGCCGTCGGCGGCGGCGGGCTCGGCGCTCGGCTGGCCTCGTCATCTTCCTGCTGATCACGCTGCTGAACAACGGCGGTGGCGTGCGGCCCGCTGTCGAACCTCGACGACCGCTCGATCGCGACGCGCAGTCGCCGACGGCGTGCGCGCCGACTGCACGAGCGGAGCGACCGCCAACCAGCGCGAGCGACTGCCGCATCGTCGGCTACGTGAACAGCATCCAGGAACTACTGGACGAACGGAGTTCCAGCGCGCCGGCCGAACCGTACGCGGATCTCGAAGACCGTCTTCTTCACCGGCCAGACGAGCACCGGCTGCGGCGTCCTGCGACCTCCGACGTCGGCCCGTTCTACCTGCCGTCGACAAGCACGTCTACATCGACCTCGGCTTCTTCGACGAGCTCCGCCTCGCGGTTCGGGCGCGACGGGCGGAGCCGTTCGCCCAGGCGACGTGCTGCGCGCACGAGTCACGGCCATCACGTCCGCGGACCAGCCGGGGCCTCGGGGGCCGGGCTCCGGGCGGCAGACGCGCAGAGCCGTCGGTCCGCACCGAGCTCCAGGCGGACTGCCTGGCCGGCGTGTGGGCGAACAACGCCGCGAGACCGGCTACCTGACGGACATCACGGCAGGACGACATCGCCGACGGGCTCAACGCGGCGGCGGCCGTCGGTGACGACCGGTCCAGCAGGGAGACGCAGGGCCAGCATCGACCCCGAGAGCTGGACGCACGGCGCCGTCGAGCCAGCGGCAGCACTGGTTCGCGGTCGGCTACCAGCAGGCAGGCAACCCCGGCGGCCTGCGACACCAGCGGAAAGCTCTAGTCCTCGACCCAGTCGCGGGTCAGGTAGAGCCAGAAGGCGAGCCCGGCGTAGTCCGCGGTAGCGGCGGAAGCGGCGCTCGATCGTCCGGTCAGGACGGCTTCGTGCGCCCGCGCAGGCGCGCGTACTTCGGGCGCGTCCACGAGTCGAGGATGAGCGGGCGGTGGCGGCCGAGCAGCATCATCACGTGGGCGGTCGGCGTACGGGCCGCAACGCCGGGAGCGCGCGAGCAGGCGGGCCAGCGACCTCGACCGTCGGGGAGGTCGGAGCGCCGTCGAGCGCCTCCAGGGTCGAGCGACGCCGTCGGCGACGGCGGCGGCGAGCGGTGCGCAGGTAGCTGGGCCGCGGTAGCCGGAGCGGGGCCGCGTCGGCGGTAGAGGTCGTCGGCGACGTCGGCCATCGCGGCGGGACGGCGAACGCGCGGCTGACCGCTCGGCGCCGCGACTCCGGGCTCGTCGACGAGCGCGCGGTCGACCATCCGCACGGTCGCCGACCACGTGCAGTTCGTGGTGCAGATCGTCTTGACGACGCTTCGTCCTCGAAGACGGTCGGGCTGCGCAGCATCCGCCCGCTCCCTCGCCGGCAGCTGGAGATCCGGATCGTCCGGGCGACAGCGTAGAAGCCGGAAGAGATCGGCGTCGGGCGGGCGTAATGTGGCTGTCTCTGCGAGGCTGGGCCGTCCGCGAGCGCCGATGCCCTCGCCCTCGATTCGGGCCTTCCCGCCTTGCCCGGATGCGGATCGTGAGCAATACGTAACTG
>ERZ1370068.8135-contig-7013_pt1 | contig 30062 bp, 36 predicted proteins | sample MGYA00561227_ERZ1370068 | MGnify/ENA primary metagenome ERZ1370068 (study PRJEB38410, sample SAMEA6850437) | metagenome | study: Metagenomic assessment of the ecological functions of the soil: analysis of the soil microbiota associated with the...
GGTAGTACTTCGTTCAGTTACGTATTGCTGACGGCGCACTCCACGCGCGAAGGGCGGCGCCGCAACGGCGACGTTGTTGAACAGACAGAACCCCATCGCCAGATCCCGCTCGGCGTGATGTCCCGGGGGGGCGACACGACCGAGTAAGCCTGCCGTCGAGCCGCGCGGCCTCACCGCGAGCGGGGCGACGAGCGATCCAGCGGCCAGGCGGGCGATCGCGCGCGCTCGCGGCGCGAATCGCGGTGTCCATCGAGTCGATGAACCGATCCCCCGGACGCGCAGGCCTCCTCGACATCGGCGGACGTGCAGGCCATCGTGCACACGCAAGCAGCGCCTCGTCCGTCGCCGAGCGATGTCGGCACGCGGACACACTTGTCGGCCTGAACCTGGACGTCCGATGAGCTCGCGGATCCGGGCGAGTCGTGCAGCGCACTCGGGGTGACCGCGGCCGGTGTCGTGCTCTTCGAACGCGGGATCGAGGACGAGTCCGATGCGTCTCATCGTTCGGAAAGCGGGCGGTCCGCCTCAGTGCGCGCGCATGGAGACGTCGAGGCCGCTGAAATCCGTTCGTGATGGGCACGCCGGCCGGGATCTTGACGTCGTAGAGACCGGCGGCCAGATCGGGGTTCAGGCGGGTGTTCAGGAAGCGGATCTCACGTCGGTTGCCCGTCCCTGCCCACGTAGTCGATCCGTACCGGCAGCAGAGTGGAGGCGTCGACCCAGAGCCGGACCTCGTCGACGTTCTTGCGTACGCGACGCTTCTTGGGGGAAAGCACGAGCAGGTAGGCACCCTTCTCGTCCGCCCCGGATCGCCGAGCGCGATCTCGTAGAACTTGCCCAGCTCCTTCGATCCCTGGCCGACGCCGAAGAACCGGAAGAGCTGCTCGCTCCAGCGTCTTGATGTCACGCCTTTCCGCCTCTCTTGCGCTCGGGAAGTAGCCGTGTAGCGAGCCCTCGGCCACGACGAACCGCATCGGCTCGGGAGACTGGTACTCCCAGAGCACCGAGTCCGGCTTGGTCAGATAGAACCGCCCCTGGCGACGATCGGTCCTTCAAGAGCGGGCTACGCGTCGTCTGGAGTGAACTCGGCCGAGAGCGTGCGGATCTGGCTCTGGACCTCGTCGAAGCGCGTCAGGACGCGATGGCGCGAGCCTTCGCCGTCGGGGTTTCGTCGGCGGGAACGACAACCCCCACCGCAACGCAAGGATGCAGTGAGCGCCATGGTGCATAGCGGCCGACGTGCATCGTGAAAACGTTAACAGCGTGCTCCGGGGGCAGTCAACCGTCGGCGAGACCACCTATAATCGCCGGTTTCTCTCCTGAGGGTCCTACGATGCGATGGTCCCTGTCCGCTTGGGTCGCCACGGCCCGTCGTCCTGCTCATCACCGGCTGCCCGAAGTCTTCCCCGGTCACTTCGCCGGCCGCCACGAGTGCGAGTGCCGACGATGCGCGTATCGGAAAGCTTCGCGCGCATCCTGAGGGCGGCGGACCGGCGCATCGTCGACGACGACCTCCGCGCGCTCCTGGCCGACGACGATCCGGGCGTGCGTGGGACGGCGGCCTGGGCCCTAGGGCAGACTCCGACCCTCGACGGTCCCGGATCTCGTGAAGGCCGCGAGCGACTCGCTCCCGGAGGTCGGGCGAGCGCGGCGCACGCGATGGGGCTGCATCGCCGACCCGTCGACGGTCGAGGTCGTCCGGAGTGGCTCGCCGACCCGCAGCCGCGGGTCCGCGCCGCCGCGGCCGAAGCGCTCGGGCGGATCTGCACGACGCGGCCGGGGCGCCCGCGGTTCGATCCGCTGCTCGACGATACCGACATGCCGGTGCGCGCGGCGTCGGCGCTTGCCGCCTGGAAATTCGCGGAGGGCGGAGCTGTTCCTCGATCCCGCTCATCGCGAACTTCTCCTCCGTGGACGCCCGCGTGCGTGCCGCGTCGCGGCTACGCCCTGGCGCGGCTGACGTCGGCGGCGACGGCCCCGCGCGTCGTCGGGAGCCCCCGTCGGACGCCTGTCCGGGAGCGGGCCTCGAGCCGCGCCAGGGCCGCGCTCGTGCAGCGTGTCGAGGACGGCGAGCCGGAAGTTCGCATGCAGATCGCTCGCGGGCTGGCTTTCCCGGCGGCCGGGCGGAGCTCGCCGTCGTGGGCGCGTTGGCGAAAGACCCCGACCCCGGCGTCCGCGTCAACGCCGTGCGGGCGCTCGGCTACCCCAAGGTCGTCGATCAAACCTCACCTCGAGCGCGCGCTGACGGATCGCCGATCAGGCGTCGTGGCGCGGCGGCGCTCGAGGCGATCGGGAAGATCGGCGGACCTTCGGCCGTGGCCACGGTGGGGAAGACTCGCTCGCCAATTTCGATTCGGCGTGGCTCCGCGAGGCCGCGCTGAGCGCGTTGGCCACCGCCGATCCCTCGCGAGCGTCCAGCGTCGTGAACGGGATGTTGAACAGCCCTGACCCGGTCATGCGCGCGGCGCGCGCCCTCTCCTGACCGGTCGCAAGGAGCCGGGAGCGGTCGCGGCCGCCGCGCGTGATGCTCCACGATGCCGCCCCGCGCGTGCAGGTGGCCGCGGTTCCGCTCGTCGCGAGCCAGGACGGGCCGGTCGCCAAGCTCTTGGCAGGGTCTGTTCGGCTCGCCGGATCCGATCGTCCGTGCTGCGCGTCGCCGACGCGGTCGGCGGCCGGTTCGCGGAGCCGCAACCGTCGGTCGAATCGAGAGACGACCTGTTCGCCCAGATTGAGGAGATTTGGGCCGCCTCGGCAGCTGGACACGGTCCCCGACGCCAAGCTCTCCGTCGTCGACGCCGTCGCCAAGGCGGGAAGGATCGACAGGACGAAGGCGGTGCTCGACGCGCGCCCTCGCCGATCCCGACGTCGTCGTGCGCCGCCAGTGCCGCCGCACGCTTCAAGGACGTCTACGGAGACGACCGGAGCCGCGGATGTGGGGCCGGCCATCGACCGTCCCTTGTCGGACTACGAGCGCATCGTGCGCTGGGCTCTCGTGCCCCATGCGGCGCGTCGTCGCCGACGCAGCGTCCGGGAACGACCGTCGCGCGATTCACCGTCGCCCTCGACGCCTCGGCGGCACCCATGGCCGCCTGGAACTTCGCCGAGCTCGCCGGCGAAGAAGTTCTTCGACGGCGCGACGCTCCATCGCGTCGTCCCGAACTTCGTCGTGCAGGACGGCGACCCGCGCGGGGACGGCTACGGCGGCCCCGGCTACTCGATCCGCGACGAGTTCAACCCGCTCCCGTTCACGGCCGGGGTCCTGGGCATGGCGTCCGACGGAAAGGACACCGCCGGGAGCCAGTGGTTCGTCACGCTGTCGGCGCAGCCGCACCTCGACGGGCGCTACACGTCGTTCGGGCGCGTCGTGCAGGGCCTTCGGGAGATCGTCGCGAAGATGCGCCCCGGAGACACGGTCGTGTCGATCCGGGTCTACGAAGGGAACGGAACCGAGCCGCCGCCGGCGAACTAGCGGGCGACGCGCGTCCGCCTCGCCCGAGGGCGTCGGTCTGCCGGTGAACGCGCTCCCGGATGTCGCGCCAGACGGCCTCGCTCGATCGCGAGGAACGCCGCGGCGACCGTGGGATCGAACTGGATTCCGGAGAAACGGCGGATCTCGTCGCGCGCGGCCTCGATCGAAAGCGCGGCGCGGTACGGGCCGGTCCGAGGTCATGGCGTCGAACGTGTCGACGGCGGCGAAGATCCGCGCGCCCAGCGGGATCTGCGTCTCCCTTGAGGCCGTGCGGATAGCCCGAGCCGTCCCAACGCTCCTGGTGGCAATGGACGATCTCGAGCGCGGGCTTCAGGAATCGGATGTGCTTCAGCATCCTGTAGCCCATCTCGGGATGCTGCTTCATCTCCTCCCACTCCGCCGCGTCGAGCTTGCCGGGCTTCCGCAGGATCGCGTCCGAGACGCCGATCTTGCCGACGTCGTGGAGGATCGCGCCCGCGGCGGATCCAGGACAGCTCAGGCTCGACCGACGCCCATCGCCTGCGCGACCATCACCGCGTACTCGACGACGCGCCGCGAGTGCCCGAGCGTCTCGTTGTCGCGAAAATCGAGCGCCGTGATCATCGCTTCGAGCGTGCTCTCGTAGGACTCTTCGAGCTCGGCGTAGAGCCCCTCGACCTCGCGGTTCTTGTCCACGAGCTCGCGCGTGCGGTCGGCCACCCTCGATTCGAGCCGCTGCTGATAGTCGCGGTTCTCGCGGATGAGCCGGCGCTTCTCGAGCGTCCGCTCGACGACGATGCGGACCTCTTCCAGATTGAACGGCTTCGAGACGTAGTCGGCGGCGCCCTGGCGGATCGGTGCCGACCGCGGTCTCGAAATCGACGACGCCGGTCACCATGATGACGTCGATGTCCGGGTCGTGGGCCTTGATGCGGCTGCAGGAGCGACAGGCCGCTCTCCCCGGCATCTCGATGTCCGACAGGACGAGATCGATGCCGCCGCGCTTGACGCGCTCGAACGCGTCGGCGGCGTTGGCCAGCCTGCACGACCGAGTAGCCGAACGACTCGAGGCCATCCGCGAGAACCTCGCGGATGGACATCTCGTCGTCGACGACCAGGACGCGGGTGGGCTGGCTCACGGCGCCGAATTGTAGGTTTTGAAACTCCGGCGGGCAACCAGATTACGTGACCTCGCGCCAGTCGCCGCCGATCTTCTGATCCACCGACAGCGGGACGCGACAGCGGATGGACCTGCTCCATCGCCTCGCGAACCCGCTCCTTGACCGCGTCGATCTCGGCCCGCGGCACCTCGAGGAGCAGCTCGTCGTGGACCTGGAGCAGCAGGCGCGCCCGGAACCGCCCTCGTCGAGCACGCGCTGCGACCCGCTGCATCGCCAGCTTCATCAGGTCCGCCGCCGTCCCCTGGATCGTCGTGTTGACGGCGCCCCGCAGCGCCTGCTCGATCTCGCCGCGATGCGAGCGGCGCTTCAGCGCGGCGAACGATCTCGAACGCGCCCGAACAGGGTGCGCACCTGCCCCTCGCGCATCGCCTCGGCGCGGACGCCCTCGATGTAGGCCTTGACGCTCTTGAACCGCTCGAAATACGCCTCGATGAAATCGTGCGCGTCCTGCCGCGTCATCCCCTGGTCGCGCGCGAGGCGCGTCTCGGACATCCCGTAGAGGATCCCGAAGTTGACCGCCTTGGCGCGCCGGCGCATGTCGTCGGTCACCTGCGCCGGGTCGACGCCGAACACCTTCGCCGCCGTGACGCGGTGGATGTCCTCCCCGCGCGGAACGCCGCTTGAGCTCGGCGTCGCCGCACAGGTGCGCGAGCACGCGCAGCTCGACCTGGGAGTAGTCGGACGCCAGGAAGACCCAGCCGTCCTCGGGCACGAACGCGCTGCGGATCCGGAGGCCGATCGTCGGTTCGCGCCGGGATGTTCTGCAGATTGGGGTCCGACGACGACAACCGCCCGGTCGCCGCGCCCGGTCGGGTGGTACGACGTGTGCACCCGGCCGGTGTCGGGATTGACCAGCGCGGGAAGCGTGTCGACGTACGGTCCCCTTCAGCTTCGCCAGCTCGCGGTAGGTCAGCAGGCGGCGCGCGATCTCGTGCTTCTCGGCGAGGTCCTCGAGCGTCGCCGCGTCGGTCGAGAACTCGCCGCTCTTCGCGGTCTTCTTCCCCGGCGTCAGCCCGAGCGCGCCGAACAGCACCTCGCGCAGCTGCTTCGGCGAATCGACGTTGAACGGCCCGCCGGCCAGCGCGTGGATCGCCCGTCGCTCGTGGTCGAGCTGCGCGTCCATCTCCTTGGAGAGCGCGCGCGAGCGCGTCGACGTCGATCTTGATGCCCGTCGCCTCCATGCGCTCGAGGATCGGCAGGGTCGGCCCGTCGATCGTGCGCCAGACCTCCTCGACGCCCGCCTCGCGGAGCTTCGGGCCGAGCACGTCCGCGAGCCGCAGCGTGACGTCGGCGTCCTCGGCGGCGTAGCGCGTCACGCGCGACGACGTCGATCTGATCGAGCGTCAGCTGCCGCGCGCCCGTTCCGACGAGCGAGGCGTACTTGATCGTCTCGTGGCCCAGGTAGAACGCGGCGAGGGAGTCCATGTTGAACGTCGGGCGATCGGGCTCGAGGAGAAACGCCGCGACCATCGTGTCGAGCGTCCATCCCGAAACCGGCATGCCGTGGCGGCGCAAGATGTGGCTGTCGTACTTGAGGTTCTGGCCGACCTTCGCGACCGACGGGTCCGGCGAGAAGCGGCGCCAAGACCGCTCGGACGTCGTCGAGCGCCAGCTGATCGGGAACGCCGAGGTACGCGTGGGCGACGGGGATGTAGCACGCCTTGGCGGGGCGCCCACGACAGCGAGATCCCGACGAGCTTCGCGCGCATCGGGTCGGTGGAATTCGTCTCGGTGTCGACGGCGATGCGGCCCGCCGTCACGGCAGCGCGCACGCCGCCGCGACGAGATCGTCCCGCGTGAGCACCGTGCGGTAGTCCGCGCTCGTCGCCGGCTCCGGTCGTGGCCGCCGCAGCGGCCGGTCGCCGCGGCGCGGCAGCCGCCGCGGCGACCGCCGTGGCATCGGCCGAGAACTCGGCCGTGAGCGACCGGAACCCGAGCTTCTTGAACAACGCCGCGAGCCGTCTCGCGATCCGGCGGATCGTGGCGTAGAGCTTCGGGATCGAACGTCGCCGGGACGTGTTCGTCGAGCGTTGCCAGCTCGCGCGAAAGTCGCGCCTGCTCCGCGTTGTCGGCGATCGCCTGCCAGACGCGCCGCTGGCTGCCCTTGTCGAGGTCCTTCAGCGACCTTGGCGAGCGACTTGCGCTCCTTGCCGGCCCAGACCGGCGAGATCGGCGATCCGACCGCCGCGTCGTCGCGCTGCGCGAAGCGCGCGTCGCGAACTCGCCGTCCTTCTCGATCGTGAGAAGCGCGAACGCGTCCGCGCGATGAAGCGGTCGCGCGGCGAGCCGACGTCGTCGCCTCCGTCGTCTCGAGCGCGGCGACGAGCGCGTCTCGCGCCCCGAACGCCGCTACGAGAAGCTGCGGCGCGCGCGACGATCGCCTCGACGATCGCCGTAGGTATTCACGAGGGACGAGCGCGGTCTTCTCGCCGACGCCCGGCACGCCGGGGATGTTGTCGACCGAATCTCCCATCAGCCCGAGCACGTCGCGCACCCGGGACGGCACGGCGCCGAAGTGCTCGACGACCCCCGCGGCGTCGAGCGTGAGATCCTTCGACGGGTTGAGAACGGTCACGCCGGGACCGACGAGCTGGAGCAGGTCCTTGTCCGAGGCGACGACGACCACCTCGTACCCGCCTCGCGCGCAAGCCTCGTGTAGGTCGCGATCAGATCGTCGGCCTCGTATCCCGGCAGCTCGAGCAGCGGGATGCGGAAACCCTCGCAGACCTCCTTGACCAGAGGAAGCTGGGCGAGGAGATCCTCGGGCACCGGCGGCCGATGCGCCTTGTAGTCCGCGAATCGCTCGTGCCGGAACGTCGGCCCCTCGAGATCGAACGCGACGCCGACGTATTCGGGCTTCTCCTCGTTCAGGAGCTTGCGGAGCATCGTCGTGAAGCCGAAGACGGCGTTGGTCGGGAACCCCTCCGCGTTCGTCAGGCCGCGGATGGCGAAGAACGCGCGGAAGAGCTGAGACGTCCCGTCGATGAGGTAGAGGTTGCTTCACGGCGCGCTTTCGGGCTCTCTGAAGAACGCGGCGGCCGCCTCGCGGTCCCGCACGATCGGATAGGGCGGTAGCGAGGCGAGGAAGGTCTTCCCGTAGCCCTTCGTCGTCAGCCGCGGATCGAGGACGGCGAGGATCCCGCGGTCGCCCTGGCTGCGGAGAAGCCGCCCCAGACCCTGCTTCAGATCGAGAACCGCCATCGGCGTCTGGTATTCCGCGAACGGGTTCCCTCGTTCTCGCGGATGCGCTCGATACGCGCCGCGACGAGCGGGTCGCTCGGAACGTCGAACGGCAGCTTGTCGATGACGACGAGCGAGAGCGCCTCGCCGGGCACGTCGACGCCGTGCCAGAACGAGCTCGTTCCGAGCAGGACGGCGCGCGGCGTGGTCTTGAACGTGCTGAGCAGCGCGCTCTTGCTCCCCTCCCCTGGACGAACAGCGGGAACCGATCGAGCCGGCCGAGGTGCTCCCGCGCCCGCGACAGGGCCGCGTGCGAGGTGAACAGCAGGAAGGCCCGGCCCTCGGTGATTGTCGAGGAGCGCCTCGATCTCCTCCATCGCGCGCGCGAAGAACGACGGGCTCGCGCGGCTCGGGCATGCGCTTGGGGAAGGTAGAGCACGGCTTGGCGCGCGTGATCGAACGGAGAGCCGACGATCAGTCGTCTCGACGTCGGCGAGCCCGAGGCGCTTGCGGAAGAAGTCGAACGAGCCGCCGACCGACAGCGTCGCGGAGGTCAGGACGCAGGCGTGCAGCCTGGCGAAGAGCGACTCTTGCGAGCAACGGGCCCACGTCGATCGGGGCCGCGGAGAGGATCACGTTGCCCCGGCCGCGACGCCTCCATCCCGTAGACGTAGCCGGGCGCGTCGCGGCGCAAGCACCGTGGCGAGCGCATCGCTTCAAGGCCGTGGCCGCGCGTTTCGATCGCCTCGTTGTCGCCCCGGCTCGCCGACGGCTTCGCGACCTCGTCGATCGCGTGCGCGAGGGTCGCCCACTCGTCCGACAGATCGAGCCCGCCGCGGGAGGCCGGCTCGAAGCGCTGCCGTCCCGACGGCTCCGCGCAGCGCATCGCGGATCGGCGCGAAGAGCTCGCGCGCCGCCTCGCGCAGCTCGGCGGCGCCTCCGCCGCCCTTCGCCGGGCCTCCGCCCTTGGCGGCGCTCTCTCCGGCGTCGCGCGCGAGCTCTTCGACCTGGTTTGCGGAGACGGTCTCGCCGAAGTAGAGCGTGGCGACTTCCTCCAGGAGGTGCGCTTCGTCGAAGATCACGGTGTCGTAGTCCGGCAAGACCGCGCCGTAGGCGCTGCGCACGGCGAGATCGGCGAAGAAGAGGTGATGGTTGACGACGACGATCTGGGCCTGCTGCGCCTGGCGCTTCACCTTGGTCAGCCAGCACATCTCGTATTCGGGGCACTTCGATCCGGTGCACGTGTCGGCGCGGGCGTTGATGTCGCGCCAGAGGCGCAGGTCGTCCGGCAGCTCGCGCGACCTCGCGCGCGATCGCCGCTTCCGGTCTCCCGGCTCCAGCGGGACAGCGCCGGAATGAAGCGGCGCTCCTCGCGAACTTCGATCAAGGGCTCGCTGCTCGAACTGCGCGAACCGGTACCGGCAGAGGTAGTTGTCGCGCCCCTTCATGAGGCAGGCCGACACGGCGAAGCCCCGCCTCGTCCGCGAAGGAACGGCAGGTCCTTCCGGAAGATCTGGTCCTGGAGGTTGCGCGTGCCGGTCGAAACGATCACGCGCCGGCCCGATTCGAGGATCGGAATCAGGTAGGCGAACGTCTTTCCGGTGCCGGTCCCGGCCTCGACCATCAGCGTGCCGCCTTGGTCGAGAACCGCGCGCGACGGCGTGGGCCATCTCCTCTTGGCCGGGGCGGTGCTCGTACCCGCGTGGGCCGCGTCGAGACCGCCCCCGGCGCGAAGAAGCCGCCGCGATCCATCACGCCCGCGAGGGTGCGAGGCGGGACGCGTAGAGCGGGAACCGGGATGCGAGGCCGGCGACCTCGCCTGTCGAGGCGCGCCAACGCGGCCGCGTCCTCCCGCGCGTCGAGCGCGCGAGCGATCAGCGAGGCGATCTCGGTCCATCTCGGCCTCGCCCATGCCGCGCGTGGTCACGGCGGGCGTGCCGATCCGGATGCCGCTCGCGACCATCGGAGGGTTCGGGTCGAACGGGATCGTGTTCTTGTTGACGGTGATCCCCGCGGCCTCGAGGCGCCTTCTCGGCGACCTTCCCCGTGAGGCCCTTCGAGAAGACGTCCATGAGGAAGAGGTGGTTGTCGGTGCCGCCGGACACGATCCGGTACCCGTGGTCCGCCATCGCCGCGGCCAGCCGCTTGGCGTTGGCGACGACCTGCCCGATGTACTCGCTTGAACGACGGCTGCAGCGCCTCGCCGAACGCGACCGCCTTGGCGGCGACGATGTGCACGAGCGGTCCGCCCTGAAGGCCCGGGAAGACGATCCTGTCGAGCTCCTTGGCGTACTCGGCCTTGCACAGGACGAGGCCGGCGCGCGGTCCGCGCAGCGTCTTGTGCGTCGTCGACGTGACGAAATCGCAGTGCGGGACCGGGCTCGGATGGTGGCCCGTCGCGACCAGCCCCGCGATGTGGGCGATGTCCGCCATGACCTTCGCACCCGCCGCCTTGGCGATCGCCGCGATGCGGGCGAAATCGATGACGCGCGAGTACGCGCGAGGCGCCGCAGACGATCAGCTTCGGACGGTGCTCGCTGCGCCAGCGCCTCGAGCTTGTCGTAGTCGAGCGTCTCGTCCCCGGCGCGCACGCCGTAGGCGACGAACCTGTACAGCTTTCCGGAGAGGTTGAGCGGGTGACCGTGCGTCAGGTGTCCGCCGTGCGACAGATCCATGCCCAGGACCGTGTCGCCCGGCTGGAGCACCGTGAAGTAGACCGCCTGGTTCGCCTGGCTCCCGGAATGCGGCTGCACGTTGGCGTGCTCGGCGCCGAAGAGCTGCCTTCGCCCGGTCGATCGCGAGCCGCTCGACGACGTCCGTGAACTCGCAGCCGCCGTAGTAACGCCGGCCGGGATACCCTTCGGCGTACTTGTTCGTGAACACGGAGCCGGCCGCCTCGAGCACGGCCTCGCTGACGAAGTTCTCGGAGGCGATCAGCTCGAGCCCTTCGCCTGGCGCTCGGTCTCGTGCCGGATCGCGTCGGCGACCGTGGGGTCGACGTCGCTCAACGCTCGGGTCATCGGGTTCATGAGGCGCTCCTGTCCAGGCGTTCGATCTTCTCGACGCGCGACGCGTGCCGCCCGCCGTCGAACGCCGTGCGCCGAGGAACGACTCCAGCGCGTCTTCCATGCACGCCGAGACCCGAAACGCGGGCGCCGAGGCAGAGCACGTTGGCGTCGTTGTGCTGGCGCGCGACGCGCGCCTGGTAGCCAGTCCGTGCAATGCGCGGCGCGGACGCCCGCCGATCTTGTTGGCCGCGATCGACATCCCGATCCCGCTGCCGCAGATGAGCACGCCGAGCGGCGCCTCGCCCGCCGGCCACCGCCCGTCCGACTGCGGCGGCGAAGTCCGGGTAGTCCACGGACGCGCTCGCCGTTGCGTCCCGAGATCGACGACGTCGTGGCCGTGCTCGGCGAGCCAGCGCCTTCAGGTGCTCCTTGGCCGCGTACCCCGCGTGATCGGCGCCGATCGCGATCTTCATGGGACGTCCTCCCTCCGGAGCTGCTCCAGGCTCGGAATCGGCACGGCGCCCATCTCGAGGAGCCGCGCGTGCTCGGCCAGAGCGTACGCATCGGTCATCGCGGCCAGGTGGTCGGCGAGCAGCCGCGTGAACCGCGGATCCGACCGGTACGCCCTGGCCTCCCGCTCCCGCGCATGCGCGGGGCAGGTCTCTCAAGTATCGCACGCCGGCCACGCTCCTTCATGCGGAACAGGACGTGGTCGTCGAGCAGGCCGGGGTCGGCGAAGTACGCCGCGAACAGGCCGAGCAGCACGCGCCGTCCTCGGGCCTCGACCTGCTCGGCTTCGCGGCCGCAGTGGATGCGGGCCTCGAGAAACCGCTCGAGGTCGGCGACGAGCCGCCGCCGCCGCGCGTCCAGGCGACCTCGCTCCCCGACACGGCCTCGTCGCGAACGTCGAGGAAGCGGCGCTGCGTCGCGACCTTGTGCTTCGCCTGCCACTTCGCGAGAGTGCTCGCTGCGTCCCGAGGATCGCGCCGGTCACGAGGAGGTGCGTCAGGCCGCGGTGGATCGCGTTGGCCTTCATGAAGCGCCCGCCGCGCTGCGGGTAGCGGCCGCCCAGCTTCTTCTTGAGCTCCTTGACCGCGCGGAGGCGCTCGACCTCCGCGAGCTCCGACCGTCCCCGATTGGAGGGCGTCGTCGAGGTCGTGAAGGGCGGTCGCCAGGCGCGCCGCCAGACGCCACGACCTGCGCCTCGAACGAGGCGCGGCAGCCCGGAGCGAAGTCCGTCCGGCACCTCCGCCGGCGGCCGCCCGTGACCCCGCCTTGACGATCCCCTCGCGCGTGGCGTCCGTGAGGTTCAGCCCCGGGTGCTCGTAACGCTTCTCGAGGAGGTCGACGACGCGCACGGCCTGCCAGGCGGCGTCGAAGCCGCCCGAGATCCAGGCCCGGGCCGCCGCGCCCGTCGCGCCGCCGCGAGAGCAGGTCGTCGAGCGCGCTCGGACGCCCGCGCGGGCCGAACGAGGCTGCCGAGATCGTGCGCCAAGCGCGATCGCTTCGACGAGATCCTCGTTGAGCGCCAAGCGCGCGGCCGATCGTGCGCGCGACCTGCGCGACCTCGAGCGTGTGCGTGAGGCGGTTCCTGCCGGTGGTCTTCGTAGGCCGGAGGATGCCCGCGACCGCCTTCTGGCGCAGCCTGCGGAACGCGCGCGGAGCAGACGATCGGTCGCGGTCGCGCTGATAGGCGGTGCGGTAGTCGAGACGCCCGCCCTTCGTCCTCGATGGGCAGCGCCTCGCGTCGCGTCGGCCGAGCGGAGCGCGTAGGGCGCGAGCCGCGCGTGCTTCGCTCTTTCCAGCGATTTTCCTCATCGATTCGGCCATCGGGCCGGGATGCTACACCGCGCCTTGAATCGGCTCCATGACGGCCCTAGCTTTGCGCGAGCCGACTTCCGGAAGGACGCCCATGACGATCACGATCGACACGGACCAGCTGCGAGAACACCGGCGTGTGCGCCATGGTCTGCCCCGAGGACATCATCGAGATCAGGAACAGCCTGTCCGGTGGTCATCAACAACATGGCCTGCACGTCGTGCTGGAAGTGCGCGGAGAGCTGCGTCAGCAGCGCCATCGACGTCGACTAGAGGGGTCACGAATGACTCGATGGGAGACTGACCCCTTTCTGCAACAATGCGCTGCGCATGGCTCCTGCCACCCAACCTCGTCCTCGATCGCCGAGCTCGAAGCGCTGACCGACCTTGTCGAAGGAGATGACCCGCGCGCGCGCGCGCACGCGGCGCGTTTCTCGTCTGGCGCGCCCAGGCACCGGCGCGTCGCGAGCGTGCTCCTCGAAGTCCGGCAGGGTCGAGGAGGTCGTCACCTCGTCCGGTTCCGGGCACGGCGTTCACGCGATGACCGCCGACGGTCGCACCGCGCTCAGGCAGCCGCGACGACTTCCTCCCGGAGCCCGCGCTCGCCCTGCTCGAACAGACGATCGCGGCGGCGTCGGCGGCCGAGACGCTGGGTCGTGGCCGAAGCCTTCCCGCCGCCGCTCGAGCCGGTCGTCGCGCGGCGATCCCCGATGGTCTCGACGGCGTTCGATCGCGATCGACCTGCCGGCCGCGGCCGCCCGGCTTGGCGGGCTGGAGCGCGAGCTCGCCGGGACGCGTCCCGGGCGTCAAGCTGTCGCTCGCCGTATCAGGCCGACCTCGACGCGTGGCGCATCGTCCGCTCCGACGGCGGAGACGTCCTGTTCGCGATGCCGCGCTGCGTCATGCGCTTCGCCGCGAGCTCGTCGGGCGACGCGCGGCACACGGTGGCCGCGTCGGTGGCGAGCCCGAACCCGGCGCTGCTACGACGACCCGTCAGACGATCGCGACGTTCCTGAAGCGGGCGATGTCCGCCGGCGCGCCTCGCCGCGAGTGCTCCCCGACGCGCCGTCGCACCCCGCCGGCTCGTTTCCGCTCGTCATCGACTACGCGCTCGCGAAAGGGTCTCGCCCACGAAGCGTTCGGCCACGCGTCGGAGGCGGACGGCTTCCGCTCGTCGATCCTGGCGAAGGACGGCCGCTTCCGGACGGGAGACGTCGTCGGCGCTTCGCACGTCTCGATCGTCGACGAGCCGGCCATCGCGATCACGCGTGGCAGCCATTCTCGGCTTCCGGGAGCCAGGCGCGAGCGCGCGACCATCGTCGATCACGGCCGCCTGGGCGACGCGCTCACCGATCCGTGGTCCCAGGCGCGCTCCGGGTCCCGCCTCACGAACGCGGATCGCGCGGAGTCGTTCCGCTCGGCCCCGCTGCCGCGCATGACGAACATCCGGATCGAGGTGGACCATCCGCTTCCCGGCCCCGGGCGCGTTCGAGGACTACGGCCCCGAGGAGGTCCGCGATCTTCTGGCGAGCGCGGGCGTCCTCACGCGGCACCCGCGGGTCGTGTTCCTCTCCGGGCTACAGCGGCGGCCAGGTCAACCCGGCGACCGGCGATTTCGTCTTCAACTGCAAGGCGATCTACGTCCTGACGCGCGCACGGCGTCACGCTGCACAAGCCCGCGATTTTCTCGGGGTCGATGTTCGGCGCCCTCGAGTCGATCCGCGAAGGGTTCGGGCCGCTTGCTCCTCGACGCGATCGGGACGTGCGGGAAGTGGGGGCAGAGCGTGCCCTCGTCGGGCGGCAGCCATTACTTCCTCGCCCTCGACCCGGACGAGTCGGTCCGCCTCGGCGGGCGCTGACGATGAACCTCGACGCGGCTCCTCGACGCGCTCGCGCACCACGCGGTCCGACGGGCTGCACGATCGCGGCGTGGAGCGTCTACGTCGCCGAGGCCCGGCGCGCGAGCGTCGGGACGAAGGACCGGGAGACCGGAGACCCCCACGCACCGCTGACGCTCGCCGAGTCGCTCACCGCGCGCTACAAGCTGATCTGGGACGACGGCCGCGTCAGCCGCGGGGCGATGGAGCGCCGGGCGATCGAACGCGAGCCCGAAGCGGTCCTGGCCGCGCGCGCGCGCGGCGGCGTACGAGCGATCCGGACGCGGTCGACGTGCTCGGGCCCGCGACGTTTCCCGAGGTCGCCATCGCACGACGCCGGCCGCGCGGCGATCGCCGCCGGACGGCGTCGAGGCGTTCGCGCCGCGGCTCGCCGCCATCCGCGAGCGCGTCGCCCGTCACGGCATCCGCACCTGGAGCGGCTCGATGCACGCCGCGGAAGGACCGCGCGCGTCGTGACCTCGGCGGGGTTGGACGTCGCCGGCACGGGCACGTCGCGCCGGATGGAGCGCGACGCTGGACGGCGAGCTCGGCGCGGGGTACGGCGCGCGCGGCGTCGAGCCGAGTCGCCGAGCGTCGAGAGCCGCCTCGACCGACTCGTCGACTTCGTCGCTCGGGCTTGCGCGCTCCGGCGGCCGCGCGTTCAGCGGGCGTCGTCCCCGTCCTCCTTCACCCCGACGTCGTCGAGGACTACGTCCTGGGCGTGCTCCTCCACAACCTGCGACGGCGCGCAGGTCGCCCACGGCACCGGGGCGTTCCGCAGGGAGCAGTTCACGGTCCGCGGCGCCCGTGCTTCGCGACGACCTCACGCTGCGCACCGACCCGTTGCGTCCCGATGGCGGCGGGAGCGTACCGGTTCAGCCAGGAAGGGCTCCCCGCGCGTCCGTGCGCGTTCGTGTCGGCTGGGCCGCCTGCGGACGCCGCTTCTCGACCTGAAGTACGCCCGCCGCCTCGGCCTGACGCCGACGGCCAACCCTGCCGCCATGGACACGATCTTCTTCGAGGGTGCAAACGTCGATCGGCTACGACGACGCGCTCGCGTCCGCCGCGGGAGGAGCGATGGTCCTTTCGGTTCTCGGCGTGCACACGCAGGATTTCACGAGCGGCGATTTCTCGCTCTCCGCCCCGCAGACGCTCGCCGATCGGCCCGTCGGGGCTCGAGGCGCCTGCGCGCGACGATCTCGGAAACGTCTTCGAGCTCTGCTGCGCGCCCGACCTTGCGCTCGTTCGCTTCCCCGGCGAGCACACCCCGGGGCTGCTCGCTGCGCTGCCGCCTCGACCCGGCGTGACGCGCCGAGCGTGATCACCCGGTTGACCGATTGACGCGTGTGACCAGCGTGCACGCCTTTGGACAATCGCATCCGGCCCGTGGGCTTGACACCCCGCCCCACGCATCGCAACAAAGTAACGGTCTGATCCTCGAGATCCGGAGGTGATTCCATGCGATTCGATCGAATGACGCTCAAGGCCCAGGAGGCTCCTGCAAGAATCGCAGAACTTGGCGCGACCTATGGCCACGCCGAGATCCGGCCGCTCCACCTCGTGCTCGCGCTGACGCGGCAGCCGGAAGGCATCGTCGCCGCCGATTCTCGAAAAGCTCGGCGCCGACCCGCGCGCGGTCGCCGCGGCCGCGGAAGATCGACTTCAGTCGCTCCCGAAGGTCGAGGGTCAGCCCAGACGTCGGCGCTATCGCGCGCCCTGCAGGACGTCTTCCAGGTCGCCGAGAAAGGCGGCCAAGGAATTCCAGGACGAGTACGTCTCGACGGAGCACCTGCTCCTCGCGATGGTGCGCGGGAAGGGCGAGGCGGCGGAGCTCCTCAAGAAGCTCGGCGCCACGCCCGACAACATTCTCCACGCTCTGCGCGAGGTGCGCGGGTCGTCCCGGGTCACCGATCAGAACCCCGAGGACAAGTTTCAAGCGCTTCGCCGCTACGCGAAGGACCTGACCGACCTCGCGCGCCGCGGCAAGCTCGACCCGGTCATCGGCCGCGACGACGAGATCCGACGCTCGATCCAGATCCTCGGGCGCCGCACCAAGAACAACCCCGTGCTGATCGGCGACCCCGGCGTCGGCAAGACCGCGATCGTCGAGGGATCGCCCGCCGCATCGCGGACGGCGACGTGCCGGAGACGCTGCGCGACCGCCGGCTCGTCGCGCTCGATCTGGGCGCGCTCGATCGCGGGCTCGAAGTACCGCGGCGAGTTCGAGGACCGCCTGAAGGCGGTGCTCAAGGAGATTCAGGAATCCGAGGGACGCAGTCATCCTGTTCATCGACGAGCTGCACACGCTGGTCGGCGCGGGAGCGGCGCGAAGGCGCGGTCGACGCGGCCAATCTCCTGAAGCCGGCGCTCGCGCGCGGCGATCTGCGCTGCATCGGCGCCACGACCGTCGACGGAGTACCAGGAAGCACATCGAGAAGGACGCCGCACTCGAGCGCCGCTTCCAGCCGGTCACGGTCGGCGAGCCGACCGTCGCCGACACGATCTCGATCCTGCGCGGCCTCAAGGAGCGGTACGAGGCGCACCACAAGGTGCGCATCCAAGACGCCGCCGCTCGTCGCCGCGGCGACGCTCTCTCAACCGCTACATCGCCGACCGCTTCCTGCCCGACAAGGCGATCGACCTCGTCGACGAGGCGCGCGGCGGAGCTCAAGATGGAGATCGACTCCGTCCCGACCGAGGTGGACGAGATGTCCCGGCGCGTGAGCCAGCTCGAGATCGAACGACAGGCGCTGAAGCACGAGACCGACCTGGTGTCGCGCGACCGGCTGGCGAAGCTCGACAGGGAGCTCGGCGGATCTCAACGAGCAGCTCCAGACGACGAAGGCGCGTTGGCAGGTCGGAGAAGGACGTCATCACGCGAATCGCCGGACTCAAGGAAAAGATCGAGCAGTCGAAGGTCGAGGCCGAAGCGGGCGCAGCGCGAGGCCGCCTACGAGCGCGCGCGTCGATGCTCCAGTACGACACCCTGCCCAAGCTGCAGAAGGAGCCTCGAGGCCGAAACGCGCGCGATTGGCGGAGATCCAGAAGGACGGCGCGCTGCTCTGAAGGAAGAGGTCTCCGAAGAGGACATCGCGGAGATCGTCTCGAAGTGGACCGGGGTTCCGGTCGCGAAGATGCTCGAAGGCGAGATGCAGCGGCTCGTCCACCTGGAGGCCGAGCTGCACCGCAGCGAGTCATCGGACAGAACGAGGCCGTCAGCGCGGTGGCCACCGCGGTGCGCCGCGCGCGCGCGGGACTCAAGGATCCGAACCGCCCGGTCGGCTCGTTCCTGTTTCTGGGACCGACCGGCGTCGGAAAGACCGAGCTGGCCCGCGCGCTGGCCGCCGTCGCTGTTCGACGACGAGCGCGCGCTGATCCGCATCGACATGTCCGAGTACATGGAGAAGCACTCGGTCGCGCGCATGATCGGCGCGCCCCCGGGGTACGTGGGCCACGACGAAGGCGGCCAGCTCACCGAAGCCGTGCGGCGACGGCCGTTCTCGGTCATCCTGCTCGACGAGATCGAAAAGGCGCACGCCGACGTCTTCAACGTGCTGCTTCAGGTCATGGACGACGGGCGCCTGACCGACGGCCGGGGCCGCACGGTGGACTTCAAGAACACGATCCTCATCATGACGTCGAACCTGGCGTCGTCGTACATCCTCGAGCACGCCGGCGCCGACATGAAGCTGGTGCGACGGCACGTCGACGAGGCGTTGAAAGCGCGCGTTCAGGCCGGAGTTCCTGAACCGCATCGACGACACGATCGTCTTCACGTCGCTGCGCGAAGGCGACCTTCTGGAGATCGTCGACCTTCAGCTGGCGCGGCTCGGAAGGCGCTCGCCGACCGCCGGATCGACCTCGACGGTCACCGACCTGGTCAAGGGCAGGCTGATCGAGGACGGGTACGACCCTGCCTTCGGGGCGCGTCCGTTGAAGCGCGCCATCCAGCGCCTCATCCAGGACCCGCTGGCCCTGAAGCTCCTGGACGGCACGATCGTGCCGGGCGCCACGGTGCGGGCGACGCTCGAGGGGACGAAATCCTGCTCCAGGCGGCCGAAGTGGTCGTAAATTGAGGGGCATCATGGCCGTTGACCGCTGGGATCCGGTGCGCGACTTGACGCCACCTCAAGGAGCGGGTCGATACGCTCTTCCAGGACGTTCTCGGCCGCGCCGGAACCGAGGCCGACACCCGAGGCTCAGGGATCCTGGCGTCCGCCCGTCGACGTCTGGGAAGAAGGCGGCAGCCTACCACGTGCGCGGTCGACCTCCCGGCGTCGCCCCGGACGACGTCAGCGTCGAGATCGAAGCGGGCGTGCTCTACGTGCGCGGCGAGCGGAAGACCGGCAGGATCCGGTGCCGCAGCGGCGAGTTCCTCCGCGCGGAGCGTCCCAACGGCCAGTTTCGCGTTGTCGATGGCGCTCCCCGCGTCGATCGATCCGCAGGGGATCGAGGCGCGGCAGCGGGACGGCGTGCTCGAGATCGCTCTTGCGGAACAAGCGCGGACGACCGCGCCTCGCGCGTGCGGGTCGAGCTGAAATAGACTCGGCCGCGCCGATCCGCGGCCTGCTGCTAGAATTCTCCTTCGGCTACGGATGGGAGGACAATCGATGTCCACGACGAACTACTTCAAGACCGCGCTGCTCCTCGGGCGTCATGACCGGGCTGATCCTGGTGGTCGGCCGCGCTCTGGGCGGAGAGCAGGGCATGCTGCTCGCCCTGGTCTTCGCCGCCGTCATGAACTTCGTCTCGTACTGGTTCTCCGACAAGATCGTGCTCAAGATGTACCGCGGGCGCGAGGTCACCCCGCCGAAGCGCCGCGATTCCACGCCATCGTCGACCGCTTGATCGCTCGCGCCGAGCTGCCGAAGCCGAAGCTCTACCTGCTCCCCGGCGACTCCCCGAACGCCTTCGCGACCGGGCGCAACCCGCAGCACGCCGCCGTGGCCGCGACCGAGGGCGTCTTGAAGCTGATGACCGACGAGGAGCTCGAGGGAGTCATCGCCCACGAGCTGGCGCCACGTCAAGAACCGCGACATCCTGATCTCGTCGGTGGCCGCCACGATCGCGGGTGCGATCACGTTTCTCGCGACCATGGCCCGGTGGGGAGCGCTGTTCGGCGGCTACGGCAGCAGCGACGATCGAGGCCGCGGCAACAACATCGTCACGCTGCTTGCTGACCGCGATTCTCGCGCCGATCGCCGCGACGGTCGTTCAGATGGCCGATCTCCCGGTCGCGCGAGTTCGCCGCCGACGCGACCGGCGCGCACTTCGCCGGACAGCCCTACGGGCTGGCGAAGGCGCTCGAGAAGCTCGACGGCTACTCGAAGCGACTGCCGATGCCGGCGACGCCAGGCGACCGCGCACATGTTCATCGTGGCCCCGTTCACGGGGAGCGCGTCTGATGAACCTCTTCAGCACGCACCCTCCCGATCGAAGAGCGCGTCCGCCGGCTGCTGGGCCGCTAACGCGCGAAAGGACGACGATGTCGGAGCGGGATAGGACAACGGACGCCGCCGAGCTCGAGGATGCCGAACCGGGCATCCGCGCGATCGACCCGGAGGAGTTCGAGGCGCTGAGGGTTCGGGCGGAAGGCGCGGAGCGCAAGCTGCGCGAGATCCAGGCGACGTTCATCGCCGCGAAGGCCGAGCTCGACGCGACCCGCGCGCGGCTCGAGCGCGACCTCGAGCGCAAGGTCGAGCTCAAGTTCGCGGACCTCGTCAGGGACCTGCTCGAATCCGCCGACGACCTCGATCGCGCCATCGAGCACGGCCGGACGGTGCACGCGGCCGCGCCGGTGATGCGAGGGCGTCGCCCTCGCGCGCGACCGGTTCGTCGCGGCGCTCGCCAAAGCGGGGCTGGAGCGCATCGAGCCGCGTCGGCGAGGCGTACGACCCGAACGTCGCCGAGGCCGTCGGCACCGTTCCCGTGTCGACCCGGCAGCGCACGACACCGTCGTGCGGCTCGACGCGGCGTGGGCTACCGGCTCTGCCGGCCGCGTCATCCGGCCGGCGCGCGTGCTCGTCGGCCAGCTCGTCTCCTAAAACGCCTCGCATGCTCGACAAGCTGCGCCTGTACGTCCGCTTCACGCGGCCGTTCACCCTGCTCCCTCCGCTGATCGGCGTCGTCTCCGGCGCGATCACCGCGTGGGGCTCCGCGTCGAACCCGCACGTCCTCGCAGGCCAGCCGCGCCAATGGACGTGGAGCATCGTCCTGACGATCGTCCTCGGGTCGGCGTGCGCCGCGCTCTTGAACGCGGCATCGAACGTGATCAACCAGGTCTACGATTTCGAGAACGACCGGATCAACAAGCCCACGCGCCCGCTCATCACCGGCGAGATCTCGATGAGCGCCGCTTTCCGCCTGGCGATCGCGCTCTACGTCGTCGCCGTCGTCCCGACGTGGCTGGTCGCCGCATGGCCCGCGGTGACGCTCGCCGAGAAGCTGGACGGCCCGCTTGGCGCAGCACCAGTGCTTCGCGCTCTTCGTCCTCGGGTTGATGTTCACGCTCGTCTACAGCGCGCCCGCATTCGGTCGCACGAAGGCCAACGCGTTTCTCGCGAACCTCACGATCGCGATCCCGCGCGGCTGCCTCGCTCAAGGTCGCCGGCTGGTCGATGGTCGCTTCGGTGTTCCACGTCGAGCCGTGGTTCATCGGCTCGATCTTCTTCCTGTTCCTCGTCGGGGCCTCGTCCACGCAAGGACTTCTCGGACATGACGGGCGACGCGGCGGCCGGCTGCCGCACGCTTCCGATCCGCTTCGGCGTGGCCGCAGCGTCGCGGATGATCGCGCCGTTTTTCGTCGCTCGCCTTGGCTCCTGATGCCCCTGGGCGCCTGGGTGCGCAACCCATGGTCTCCGGAGCACGCGATCCTCACCGGGAACCGGTGGGTGCTGACCGGCCTCGGCTTCGGCCTGGCGGTCTGGGGCTGCTACACCGTCTATCTGATCCTCCGGAACCCCGAGGACCTGGCGAAGGTCGAGAACCACCCCTCGTGGACGCACATGTATCTGATGATGATGGCCGCGCAGGTCGGCTTTCGCCGTCGCCTACCTCGTCTGAGATGGCGTGACCGTCAGCCCCGCCGCTCGCAAGACGGCGATTGGCGGCCTCCAGCCGTTCGTCCTTCACCATCACGTAGTCGGTATCGTAGGTCGAAAAGGCGAACACGCTGATCTTCGCGGCGGCGAGCGGCGACAACGACCGCGGCCAAGATCCCCGGTCAGCGAGAACGCCAGCGGTCCTTCGATGACGAGCGCGCGAAAGCCCCGCTCGCACAGGACGTCCGGCGGGATCCGAGCCTCGTCGCAGACGATCGACAGCTCCTGCGGCGTGCGCGTCACCGAGGTCAGCGGATCCTCCCGAGGCCCACTCCGGAAGCGGCGCGTCGGCGGCAAGCCGCGCGACGCCGTACCGACCCGCGTCGAGCGCCAACGGAACGTGGACCTACCTAGGACAGCGTCGCCACGAGCAGGGCCTTGATCGTGTGCATGCGGTTTTCCGACTGGTCGAACACGATCGATCCTGGCGGACTCGAAGACCTCTTCGGTCACCTCGAGGCCGTTCATGCCGTAGGTTGCGAACAGCTCCTCGCCCTTCGTCGTCTCGCGATTGTGAAACGCGGGCAGGCAGTGCATGAACTTCGCTTGCGGATTCCCCGTCGCCGCCATCAGCGCGGCGTTGACCTGGTACGGCGCGAGGAGGGCGATCCTCTCCCCCACTTCGCCGGAGGCTCTCCCAGGGACACCCACACGTCGGTGTACACGAAATCGCACCCGGCGACGGCGGCCTTCGGATCGTCCGACAGGGTGATCCGCGCCGAGCTCGCCGCGGCGAGCGAGCGCGCCTTCGCGACGACCGGATCCAAGGGCCAGAGGGCCTTGGGCGCGCAGAGCCGCACGTCCATCCCCATCGCCGCCCCGCCGAGCAGGAGCGAGTTCCCCATGTTGTTGCGCGCATCGCCCAGATAGCAGTGCGGCCATCTTCGCGAGCGGCTTGTCGCAGTGCTCTTCCATCGTCATGAAATCGGCGAGGATCTGCGTCGGGTGCGACTCGTCGGTCAGGCCGTTGTAGACCGGCACGCCCGCGTACGCGCGCCAGATCCTCCACGATCGACTGCGCGAACCCGCGGTACTCGATCGCGTCGTACATGCGTCCCAGAACGCGCGCCGTGTCCTTGATCGATTCCTTGTGGCCGATCTGCGAGCCGCCGGGATCGAGGTAGGTCACGCCCATCCCCAGGTCGTAGGCGGCCACCTCGAAGGCGCAGCGCGTCCGGGTGGAGGTCTTCTCGAAGATCAGGCAGATGTTCTTCCCGGCGACGCGCCGCGGCGCGTGCCCCGCCGCTTCTTTCGGCCTTCAGCGTATGGGCGAGGTCGAGCAGGAATCGAATCTCCTGCGGCGTGAGATTCCGAAAGCTCGAGCAAGCTGCGGTTCTTGAGGGTGACGCCCATCGGCGCGCGATCCTATAACATCCGCGACAACGTGATCGAACAACCGGCGCCCCGTTCAGCCCCCTTGCGGCTCCTCGCCGACCAGGCGTTCTCGCGGACGGCAGGGGCGCCGCTCGTCGGCGGGAACGCGGTGCGCCTGCTGAAGGACGCGGCCGAGAACTTTCCCGGCCTGGCTCGACGCGATCCGCACCGCGGAGCGCTCCGATCTTCTTCGAGAGCTACATCGTCGGCGACGACGCGATCGGCCGGGAGTTCCGCGACGCGCTCGCTGGCGAAGGCGCGCGCCGGCGTGCACGTGCGGCGTCCTTCACGATTGGCTCGGGTCCCCCGGCAAGCTCGTGCCCGGATTCTGGCGACCGCTCGTGGCCGCGGGCGCCTCCGTGCGAACGTTCAACCGGCCGCGCTTCGACAGCCCGCTGGGCTGGCTCTCGCGCGACCACCGCAAGTCGATCTGCGTCGACGGCCGCGTCGCGTACGTCTCCGGCCTGTGCGTCGCCGCCGCCTGGCTCGGCGATCCGGCCAAGGGGAAGGAGCCGTGGCGCGACACCGGCGTCGAGATCCGCGGTCCCGCCGTGGCCGACGTCGAGCGAGCGTTCGCGCAGGTCTGGGCCGCGACCGGAGACCCAGCTCGGCAACGACGAGCTGACCGACCCGGCGACGATTCCCGCCGCGGGCGACGTCAACGCTTCGCGTCGTCGCGTGCGCGCCCGGCGACCGCCGGGCTGATGCGCCTCGACCAGCTCATCGCGTCGATCGCTCGCTGACGGCTCTGGCTCACCGACGCCTACTTCGTTCCGGTCTCGGCGTACGTCCAGGCGCTCTGCGCCGCCGCGCGCGACGGCGTCGACGTGCGCCTGCTGGTCCCGGGCGCGAGCGACATCCCGGTCGTCGTCGCCGCTATCGCGATCCGCCGTACCGGCCCCTGCTCGCGAGCGGGGTCCGCGTGTTCGAGTGGAACGGCACGATGCTGCACGCCAAGACGGCGGTTGCCGACGGCCGCTGGGCGCGCGTCGGATCGACGAACCTCAACCTCGCGAGCTTCGTCGGCAACTACGAGCTGGACGTCGCCGTCGAAGACGCCGGATTCGCCGCCGCGATGGAGCACCAATACCGCGACGACCTCACGCACGCGACGGAGATCGTCCTGCAGCGCAGGCGGCGCTCGCTCCGGCCGGTGCCGGCGCAGACTCGAAGGCAGGCGCGCGCGCGCCGCGCGGCTCCGGAAGCGCTGGGCGCGCGGCGGCGGGCGCTGTGCGATTCGGCAGCGCCGTCGGCACCGCGCTGCGTGCGGCCCGGTGAGCTGGGATTCGGGAGTGGCAGGATCATGGGCGGTGCGCGGCGGCGGCGCTCGCCGGTCCTCGCGGTCGTCGGCGTGCTCTGGCCCAAGGTGATCGCGTGGCCGCTCGCGGCGATCGCCCTCTGGTTCGCGATCGCCTTCCTGATACGGGCGTGGCGCTCGCGTAGCGGAAGTGCGAGCTAGCCTCGAGCGCGTCGTTCTCGCTCACGCGAAGGGTGGGAACCGTCCCTAGACGGAAGAACGACTCGAAATCGTGGGCGCTGAGCGAGAACGTCCCGGAGAATGAGGTCTTCTCCCCGCCCGGACGCGGATTTCGGCGATCGTGCCGAGATTCAGCCGACGCTTGCCGTCGATCGCGACGAATTCCAGGTCGGTGGTCATGTCGTCGATTTGCGGCCACGCGCGGAGATGGACGACCACGTCGAACGATCGAAAGACGGCGGGGAGATCGGTGTCCTCGTTCCCGGTGAACGAAACCCCATCGAGCGCCAGACCGTCGCAGTAAAAGCCTCCCGTCAGCGGCATCTTCCACGTCCTCCGGGCGGCGTGGCGGCGAAGTCGTCGAACGAAGCCTCGACGGTCATCGGCGCATCGATCAGAGCGAGATGGGAAGGATGGTCCTCGTTCCATCGGAGCGGTTTCTGGGCCGACGCGGACGAGGTCGCCAGGGACGTAGCGAGAAAACCGATACCGTTGCGATGAGCGCTGCGCGCCCGGTGCGTTGGACATCGTTCCACCTCCGATCGAGCGGATGTCATGCCTCGTCGAGTGTGCCACGAGTCCCCCGTCGGCGCGACCAAAGTAGAACGGGATCGGGAGAAGAATGACCGCGGCGGTGAAGGCCCAGATCTCCGATACCCGAGCTGCGGAGGAGAATCGCCACGACCCCGAGCCCGACGACCGCGAAGAACGGGGCGCGGACGCGGCGGCCGCCCCGAACTTTTCCGGCTCGCGGCGCACCAGGGCGACGAGGGCCAGGCAGCGTCATCGCGATGGCGATCAGAGCGGTTGCGGTCGCAGCCAGGGCGATGAAGTTGTAGGCCGCGAGCAGCGAACGCGAAAAGTATGTCGACGCCAGAAGCGCTGCCACGACGCCGGAGACGATCAGCGCCGGAACCGGCGCCCCGGTGCGCGGCTCAGGTGTACGAGAAAGCGCGGGAAATAGCCGTCAGCGCGCGGCGGCCTGCGGCAGGCGGCCCGCGATCAGGATCCAGCCGTTCAGGATCCCGGCGACCGAGACGAGGGCGCCGACGGTGACGAAGTCCTCTCCCCATGGGCCGAGCACGTGGCGCGCGGCCACGGCCAACGGGCTGGCGCTTTCCGCGATCTCGGAAGCGGGAGCGCCATGGCGACCGTCAGCGCGACGGCGAAGTAGACCACCGCCGCAAGACCGAGGCCGGTGAACGCCGCGCGACGGATCGTCCGTCTGGCGTTTTTCATCTCACCGGCGGGGATCGTGGCCGTCTCCGCTCCGAGAAACGGCCACGCGACGAGGGCGATCGCGGGGAACAGAGCCCCCACCCCTTCGGGGCGAACGGCCGGAGGTTTGCCGCGTCCGCATGGGGGATCAGGATGGCCGCGAGGACGAGAAGCGGCACGATCTTGAGAATCGTCGTGACGGTCTGCACCGCGCCGCCGGCCTTGATCCCCGCGAGGTTGATGGCGGTGAACGTCCACAGCAGGGCCTGCGCCAGCAAGAACGCCGGGAGCGGTTCCTTGAAACCCGGAACGAAGACGGTGGCATAGCCGACGAACGCCGTCATGAACGCGGCGTTCCCTGACGACGCACGAGATCCAGTAGAGCGTCGTCGCCACGAGTCCGGCAAGCGGGCCGAACGCCTTCGCCGTGTAGACCTGCAGCCCGCCTTGAATCGGGTAGGCCTCGGCGAGATCGGCATAGACCGCGTTCAGGGCCAGGTATCCCAGAGCGACGATCGGCCAAGCTAGAAGCGACAGCGGACCGGAGGCCGCGGCGAGCGATGCGCGGGATCACGTAGATCCTCGAGCCGATGATGTTCCCCGCGACGAGAGCGGTCGCGCCCCAGACCCCAGACCTTGACCAGCTGCCCTGCGCGCGCTCGCTCACGGGGGCATTCTAGGGGCGTTATGCTTCCATCGCGGCCCGGGCGCGCAGGAGGTCACGTGAGGGGTTTCTCGACCGGGCGTCGGAGCCCGCGGCGATGCGCCGTTCCTCACGTTCCGCGGCCGCACGTGGAGCTAGGCGTGAAACCGGCGCCATCACCGACGCCGCTGCCGCGGAGCTCCTGGCGCTGGGTGTTGTCCCCGGCGACCGGCTCGGCGATGCGCTACCGACGGGACCCGAGCACCTCTTCCTCTGGCTGGCGACGGCCAAGGCCGGCATCGTGTCGTGCCCGCTGCATGTGGATCTGGCGCCGCCCGAGGTCGAGGCCGCTGTCGCCCACCTGCCCCGCGCGGCTTTGTCGATACCTCGGGAACGATCTCGATCGGGGGCGCCGAAGCGGGTCGGCTCTCCGACCTGATGGCGTCGCGGCGCGCATTGACCGGCGTCGATGCGCCGAACGCCGAGGCGATCGCGACGATCCTCACGACGTCCGGCACGACGGGACGCCCAAGGGCGCGATGCTCTCGCACCGCATGGCGGTTCTCACCGGGGAAGGGTTCGCGCACTGGCTCGGGCTCAGCGCCGATGATCGCCTCTTCACTCTGCCTCCTCTCCCACATCAACGCGCGGTTCTATCTTCGACGCTCGGCGCGATCGCGGCGGGCGCATCGCTCGCTCGAGGAACGATTCTCGGCGTCGCGGTTCTGGTCGTCCAGCGCGCGCCGCCGAGGCGACGCAAGCCAACGCGATCGGCGCGATGCTCAGGATCCTCCTCGATCGACCGGCAACGGAAGAGGAGCGCGGACACGAGCTGCGACTCGTCTACGCGGCCCCGGCGCTGGGGCGTACTGGCGCATCTCGAGTTCGAGCGGCGGTTCCGCACGAGGCTCTGATCGGCTACGGGCTGACCGAGAGCACGTTCGGGTTCATCCAGCGCGCGGAGGGCGAGCGCGACCTCGACGCGATGGGATGCCGCGGCGCCATCCTGATCCCTTCGCTCCATCCGAGGTGCGGCTGGTCGACGGCGAGATCCGGCTGGCGCAATCCCGCGACGCTTTCGGGTTACTCCGAGGATGCCGACGCGACTCGAGAGGCCGCGACCGCCGACGGGTGGCTCAAGACCGGGACCTCGCCACGCGCAACGCCGATGGGAGCCGCACGTTCGTCGGACGCAGAAGCTCGCGCGATCCGCCGGCGCGGCGAGATGGTCTCCCCGGAGAGGTCGAGGCGGCTCTCGAGGCGCACCCGGCGGTGCTCGAGGCCGGCGTTCGCGGCGTCCCGTCGCCGCTCGGCGAGGACGACGTGATGGCCTACGTCGTGTTGCGCCAAGCGGATGACCGCGAGCGAGGCCGATCTCGCCGCGCACTGCGCCCTGCTCCTCGCGTCCTCTCAAGGTGCCGTCACGCTGGCGCTTCCTCGACGCTCTCCCCGCACCGCCACCCAGCGCGTCGCCTACCACCTTGCTGGAATAGGGACACCCCGTAGTGTCCCAACATTCGAGACCGGATCGTCTGTAACTCCGCTGATTTTGAAACCGTAAGCTCTCGATTTTCCTGGTTTCGATTTGAATTGCGGACGGCCGGTTCGACGACCCTCCGAGGCGTGACCTCGGGGGAAGTCGATGAACCAAGGCAAGCTGGTGTTTGCGCAGGTGATGCAACACCTTCCGCAGACGACGTTTCGCCGATGCGCGTCTCGCTATCAAGGCGAATACCGGGTGCAGTCGTTCTCCTGCCTGGATCAGTTTCTGTGCATGGCGTTCGCGCAGTTGACGTTTCGGGAGAGCCTGCGCGACATCGAAGCCTGCCTGCGTGCCCAACGATCCAAGCTCTATCACCTCGGCATTCGCTCGACGGTATCGCGCAACACGCTGGCCAATGCCAATGCCGTGCGCGACTGGCGCATCTATGCCGATTTCGCCCAGAGCCTGATTGGTATTGCCCGGCCGCTCTACGTCGATGAGCCCTTCGGCGTTGATCTGAAGGACACCGGTCTACGCGCTCGACGCGACCACCATCGACCTGTGTTTGTCGGTGTTTCCGTGGGCGCCGTTCCAATCGACCAAGGCTGCGATCAGGCTGCACACGCTGCTCGATCTTGCGCGGGAATATCCCTGACTTTCATTCACATTAGCGACGGAAAGCTGCACGAGGTCAGCGTCCTCGATCAGTTGCTACCGGAGCCCGGCGCCTTCTACATCCTGGATCGCGGCTTCATCGATTTCACGCGTCTGTATCGCTTCCATCAAGCGGGAAGCTTCTTCGTCATCCGCGCCAAATCCAACACCAAGGCCCAACGGCGATATTCCAATCCCGTCGACCGCAGCACCGGCGTGATGTGCGATCAAACGATCCTCCTTACCGGCATGTACTCGCCGCAGGACTACCAGGCTCCGCTCCGCCGCATTCGATTCAGAGATCCAGAAACCGACCAAGTCGCTGGTATTCCTTACGAACAATTTCACGCTGCCAGCACTCACGATCACCGACGCTCTACCGCTGTCGCTGGCAAGTCGAACTCTTCTTCAAGTGGATCAAGCAACACCTGCGAATCAAGGCCTTCTTTGGCAACGTCCGAGAACGCGGTCAAGTCGCAGATCTGGATCGCCGTGTCCGTCTACGTCCTCGTCGCCATCGTCAAGAAGCGCCACAAGCTGCCCGGAAGCCTGTACCAAATCCTACAGATCCTGAGCCTAACGGTCTTCGAAAGAACCCCGCTACATCAACTGTTTACGCAGGCCATGATCGACGACGTCGACACCGCATCCGGCAAACAACTGAGCCTATTCGACTAATGTTGGGATCACTATTGGGACACTTCCTTCTTTCTCAATAGAGGACACGTCGCGCTTCAGGTTCGACTGGCCTCGACGGAAGCCCTGGATCGCGAGCGGTACTTCCTCTTGAGCGAGCGATCCGGCGGAGCGAGCGCGCGAGGGGCAGGACCGCGCGCGAGCGTGCCTCCGGCGAGGTATGTCCGACCGGAAGCAGAAAGTGTCCTCTATTGGAGAGGAGTGTCCTATTTCAGCAGGTCGCTCGGGACACGTCGAGGCCGTGCGCGAGGTCGGCTTCGTCGTCGATGCACAAGGGGCGGGGCGAGCAGATGTAGTTCCACCGCGTGGCCAGACGGACCCCACGATCGGTGCGGCGCGCGAGCTCTTTGACCGGCGCCTCCAGCGGCTCTCGGGTCGCGCGGTCTTTCCACCAGCTTCCGATCACACCGTAAAGGCCCAGGCTACTGAACGTCGCCGATGACCTGATGACGCGATGCAGAGCGCGGCGAGCCCGCAGGCCAGGATGACTGTCGAGGCCGCGCCGCACGCTCGGTACGAGCTTTTCGTCCCGCAACACCTCGAGCGTCGCAAGCGCCGCAGCTAGCGAGATCGGGTGCGCGTTGTGCGTCAGGCCGGTGACGAGCGGGTTCGCATCGAAGTGCCCGGCGATCCGCCCGTTGACGGCGACGGCGCCGAGCGGCGCGTGCCCCGAGGTGATCGCCTTCCCCATCGTGATCATGTCGGGGACGACGCCGAAAACCGCTCGAACGCGAAGAACGCCCCGTGGCCGAACCCGTCAGAACCTCGTCGAGGATCGAGCAGGATGCCGTGCCGGTCGCGCAGATCCCGCGCAGCCGATGCGGGATACTCCGCGGGCCCCCAGAACGCGCCGTTGGTTCCGACGACCGCCCCTGATCAAGCAATACGTACGGAACGAAGCACAA
>ERZ1370068.9980-contig-8717_pt1 | contig 30060 bp, 37 predicted proteins | sample MGYA00561227_ERZ1370068 | MGnify/ENA primary metagenome ERZ1370068 (study PRJEB38410, sample SAMEA6850437) | metagenome | study: Metagenomic assessment of the ecological functions of the soil: analysis of the soil microbiota associated with the...
TTGTACTTCGTTCAGTTACGTATTGCTCTCTGCTTGGGTACGACGCGGCGGCGGCGCGTTCCGTATCCACGGCAGCATGGTCAATGGGTCGACATTTCCGGCACTCCTCATTCAGGCACAGCAAATGGAATCATTCGCATTCGTATTGACTTCCAGGGGAGGAGTTCGCTCAGAATCGGGCCACTCCATCACGAGCGTCGATCCTTCATGAGCTCCCCACAACCTCATCGTCCTGTTGTCGCTTCCGCGGCACTTGCCGCCGCGGCATTCGCCGTCACACTTGCCACCCGCACTTGCCACCACGCACCACCTCACCCGCGCACGCCCGAGAAACCGTCCTCAACCTCTATTCGGCGCGCCACTACCAGACCGACGAGGCGCTCTACGACAACTTCACCAAGGCCACCGGCATCAAGATCAACCGCATCGAAGCCGGCGACGAGCAGCTGCTCGAGCGGCTCAAGAGCGAAGGCGCGACGAGCCCCGCCGACGTCCTGATGATCGTCGATGCCGGCGCGGCTGTGGTCAGGCGCAGCAGCAGGGCCTGTTCCAGCCGGTCAAGTCGGCGACGCTCGACGAGCGCATCCCGGCGACGATGCGCGATCCCGGACGGCAACTGGTACGGCTTTTCGTAGCCGCGCGCGCGTCATCGTCTACAACAAGGCGGCTGGTGAATCCGGCGGACGTCGCGACGTACGAGTCGCTCGCCGATCCGCGAAACAAGGGCAAGATCTGCACGCGCTCGGGCAGCCATCCGTACAACCTGTCGCTGATCGGCTCGCTGATCGCGCACAACGGCGAAGCGAAGGCCGAGGCATGGGCGAAGGCGTGGTCGCCAACATGGCGCGCACGCCGCAGCGGCGGCGACACCGACCAGATCAAGGCCGTGGCCGCCGGCGAATGCGCGATCGCGCTCGTCGAACACGTACTACTACGCGCGGCTGCTGCGCTCGACCAAGCCCGAGGACAAGCGAAATCGTCGCGAAGACCGGCGTCGTCTGTCCCGACCAGGCGAGCTACGGCACGCACGTCAACATCTCCGGCGCCGGCGTGCTGAAGAACGCGCCGCATCGCGAGAACGCGATCAAGTTCCTCGAGTATCTCGCGAGCGATCGACGCGCAGCGCCTACTTCGCCAACGGCAACAACGAATGGCCGGCGGTGCAGGGCGTCGGTGGCGAAGAATCCCGAGCTCGAATCGCTCGGCACGTTCAAGGCCGATCCGTTGCCGATCGCCACGCTGGGCAAGAACACGCCGGCGGCGCAGATGCCGCTCGACCGCGCCGGCTGGAAGTAACGGCGTTCGTCCCGGCGCGTCCGGCGCAACGCGTCGAACGGCGAGCAAGCCGGCGATCCGGGTCGGATCCGGCGGCGCAGTGCCGGCCGCGGCGATCCGCGCCGCATCACGCGCCAGAATCAATGAGCGGCAGCACGCCGACCGCGACGATCGCCAGCGACGGCAGCGCGGCTTCGGCGAGCCGCTCGTCCTGCGCCAGCATGTACGGTCTGCGTGGCCAGCGTGTCGAAATTGAACGGTCGCAGCACGAGCGTCGCCGGCAGCTCCTTCATCACGTCGACGAACACGAGCAGCAGCGCGCGCCGCGGCGCGTGCGCGCGAGCAGCGGCGCATGCACGCGCGCGCAGCGTGCCCGCAGTGCGCCGCGCCGAGTCCGCGCGCGGCGGCGTCCATCGCTGGGCGTGATGCGCGCGAACGCCGGCTCGATGCCGTTCCACGCGACGGCGAAATAGCCGGACCAGGTACGCGTAGATCAGCGCGAACGATCGTGCCGGTCAGCAGCAGGCCCGGTGCGCACGCCGGCTCGCGTGTGCATGAACGCCGGCGAGCCAGTCGTCGACCGCGCCGAGCGGCAACAGCACGCCGACGGCAAGCACCGTGCCGGGCACCGCGTAGCCCAGCGTCGAGCAGCGCGGCTCGCCGACGCGCGTGAGCGCGCCCGGCGCGAGCCTGACCGCATAGGCGACCAGCGATCGCCAACACGACGGCGAGCGCGGCGGTCATGCCGGCGACGCGAAGGCTGTTCCAGGCCAGTTCGCCGAAGCGCGCGGCGCCGCGCGCAGTCCGGGCTCGACAACGCGAGGCGGCACGAGCAGCACACACGGGCAGCGCGAAGCCGATCGACGACGGCGTGACGCGCAGATCAGCGTGGCGAGCGCGCCGCGCCAGCCCGGTCAGACGCACGGGCTGCGCCGGCGGTCTGCTGGCCGCGCGCATCCGGTTGACGCTCGCGCGCGCCGCGCCGCGCGACCAGCGCTCGAGCAGCACGGCGCCGATGACGAACGCGAGCAGCGCCGCGGCGAGCTGCGCGGCGCGCGACCTGGTCGCCGAGCGAGAACCACGCGCGGTAGATGCCGGTCGTGAACGTGTCGACGGCGAAATAGGCGACCGTGCCGTAGTCGGCGAGCGTCTCCATCAAGCGCGAGCGCGATGCCGCCGGCGATCGCCGGGCGCGCGAGCGGCAGGTCGATGCGCCAGAACGCCCGCCGCGCGATCGAGCCCCATCGTCCGCGCGGCCTCGATCGAGCGACGGCCGGCCGCTCGATGAACGCCGTGCGCGCGAGCAGATAGACGTACGGATACAGCGCGAACGATGAACATCGCCGCCGCGCCGCGCGAGCGAGCGCACGTCGGGAAACCAGTAGTCGCCGCTGCGACCAGCCGAACGTCTGCGCGCAACGTCGGTCTGCACGCGGTCCCGCGTACTCGAGGAAATCGGTGTACGCATAGGCCATCACGTACGACGGCATCGCGAGCGGCAGCAGCAGCGCCCATTCGAAGAAGCGCGCTGCCGGGAAAGCGCCGGCTGGTGACGAGCCAGGCGGTCACCGTTCCGCCGAAGGCGACGCCTGCGCCTACCAGCGACGACGAGCGCGATCGTGTTGGCGATGAATCCGGGCAGTACCGTTGCCGCGAGATGCGCGCAGACACTGTCCGTGGCCCGGCGCGAGTCCCAGGCCGAGCACGGCGATCACGGGCAGCGCGGCGAGCGCCGCCAGCACCACCAGCGACCGCGACCAGCGGCGAGCGGCTACGCATCGCATCGGCGCGCGCCTTGCAGCGCGCGGTGCCACCGATCGCTCGCCGGCGTGAAATCCGCTCGACTGCAACATGCAGCCGATTATAGTCGCGGCTCATGACCGCTTCGCGCGGGTCGAGCGGGCGCGCGCGACGGTTATAATCGACGCGTCCCCATGCGTATCCTGCTTTCCAACGACGACGGCTACTTCGCCCCGGGCCTCGAGCACCTCGCCGCCGCGCTCGCCGCGCGCGCCGAGATCACCGTCGTCGCGCCCGAGGCGCGACCGCAGCGGCGCGTCGAACTCGCTGACGCTCGATCGGCCGCTGATGGTGCGCCGCGCGCCGAGCGGCTTCCTGTTCGTCAACGGCACGCCGACCGACTGCGTTCATCTCGCGGTGACCGGACTGCTCGATCAGTCTGCCGGACCTCGTGATCTCCGGCATCAACCTGGGCGCGAACATGGGCGACGACACGATCTACTCCGGCACCGGTCGCCGCCGCGACCGAAGGCTTCCTGCTCGGCATTCCGTCGATCGCGATCTCGCTCGCGTCGAAGGAGGCCGCGCATTTCGAAACGGCGGCCGCGGTGGCGCTCGAGCTCCTCGATCGCCACGAGCGCGACGCGCTCGGGCGCGCGTCTGCTCAACGTCAACGTGCCCGACATGCCGCGCGCCGATGCTCAAGGGCTACCGCGATCACGCGGCTCGGGCCGCCGGCACAAGGCCGAGAACGTCGTCAAGACGGTCAGAATCCGCGCGGCGAGACCGTCTACTGGGTCGGCGCCGCCGGCGCCGCCGCGGATGCGGGCGAAGGCACCGACTTCCACGCGGTCGAGCAGGGCTACGCGTCGGTGACGCCGCTGCAGATCGACCTTACGAACCACGACGAGATGGCAGCGGGTCGGCGCGTGGCTCGCGCACATGAGCCTGACGAGGATCAGCGAGGGAGCGCGATGGGGACGCTCGGCGGAGAAGATGTCGGGAATCGGCATGACGTCCACGCGCACGCGCAACCGCATGGTCGAGCGATTGCGCGCGGACGGCATCCGCGACGAGCTCGTGCTGGAGGCGATGAACGCCACGCCGCGGCACATCTTCGTCGACGAGGCGCTCGCGACCCGCGCGCTACGAGAACACGCCGCTGCCGATCGGCAGCGGGCAGACGATCTCGCAGCCGTGGGTCGTCGCGCGGATGAGCGAGCTTGCGCGCGCCGGTCGCACGCTCGAGCGCGTGCTCGAGATCGGCACCGGGTGCGGCTATCAGACGGCCGTGCTCGCGCGGATCGCGGGCGAGGTCTACACGGTCGAGCGCATCGGCGCGCTGGTCGACGAAGGCGCGGCGCAACCTGCAGTCGCTCAAGCTCAAGAACGTGCGGCTGATGCACGGCGACGGCATGGCGGACCTGGGCGAGGATCTCGCGGTGCGACGCGATCGTCGTCACTGCCGGCACGACGCACGTGCCGGACGTCGCTGCTCAAGTACCTGAAGCCGGGCGGCCGGATGGTGCTGCCGCTCGCGCAGCACGGCGACGAGCGGCGACGGCGTGCAGCGGCTCACCGTGATCGAAGACGACGGCCGACGGCCGCCGGGAGCAGGCTTTCGATGCGGTAAGATTTGTTCCGTTGTTGCCGGGACTCGCGTTGAACGTTCATTCACCGATGCCGCTCCGAGATGCGCTTCGTCATCGAATTCGTTCGCGCGCGCGGCGTTGATGCCGCGGCTCGCGGCTGTCGCGCTGATCCTGTTCGTCGCGTCGCTGCATGCGCGACCCGGCAGCCGGCGCCCGGTCGAGGACCGCACGCCGCGTCCGCCGCCGCCGCACCGGTCGTCGCTCGCGCCGCCGAGCGCCGCCGAGGAGCGCGACCAGCTGCGCCCGAGCCGGATGCGCGTCCCGGACCTACACGGTGAAGCGCGGCGACACGCTGCACCAGATCGCGCTCGACCACGGTCTCGACTATCGCGAGCTCGCGGCGTGGAACAACATCGAGAACGTCAACGTGATCCGCGTCGGCCAGGTGCTGCGCCTGTCGTCGCCGACCGAGCCGAAGCGTCGGTCCGCCGGGTGCAGACGGCGCCCTGCGCACGGCCGCCGCTCGGAACGCCGAGCCGCGCGCCGGCGCGCCGCTGGTCGCGCGAGCCGCCGCCCGCGGCCGACTGCCGGCGCGCGCAACACCGAGACCTACAAGACGCAGCCCAAGGCCGTCAAGGAGCCGTACTCCGAGCAGGCGCTGCGCGACGTCCAGCGCGGTCCGCGCCGCGCGTCGCCAGCGCCGGCGCCGCCGAGCCTGCCGCACCCGCGGTGGTCGCGCGCGTCGATCCGAAGCCCGCGCGCCGAGCCGCCGCCGGTCGCGCGCGTCGAATCCTCAAGCCCGCGCCCGAGCCTGCGGACGGCGACGACAAGGTCGACTGGGTGTGGCCCGCCAAGGGCAAGGTCGTGACCGGATTCTCGGAAGCGGCGAGCCTCAAGGGCATCGACATCGCCGGCACGTCCGGGCAGCCGGTGGCGGCGAGCGCCGGCGGCAAGGTCGTCTACGCGGGCACGGGCCTTCGCGGCTACGGCAAGCTCATCATCATCAAGCACAACGGCACGTATCTGTCGGCGTATGCGCACAACAAGGAAATCCTGGTGAAGGAAGGCCAGCAGGTCACCCGCGGCCAGAAGATCGCCGAGATGGGCAACACCGACGCCGATCAGGTGAAGCTGCACTTCGAGATTCGCCGGCAAGGCAAGCCGGTCGATCCGCTTCGCTATCTTCCGCCCGCATGAGCGCAGTGACGCGGCGCGCAGGCGCGCTGGGGGACGACGCCGAGCTCGATCTGCCCGGGTTCGCGCCCGCCGAGGACGGTGCGCCGCACGTGCGACCGCGAGCCCGAGCCGCCGACGACGAGCCGCCGCCGGCGCGTCCCGAGCCGGATCGCTGGACGCAGGAGCTGCCGCTGCCCGAGCCGGCCGCCGGCCTCGGCGCGGACATCGTCAACGATGTCACGCAGATCTATCTCAACGAGATCGGGCAGCACGTGCTCCTGTCCGCGCCGGAGGAGCTCGTCGCTCGCCCGGGCGATGGCCGGCGGCGACTTCGCGGCGCGGCAGCGGCTGATCGAGCACAACCTGCGGCTCGTCGTCAGCATCGCGAAGCACTACACCAACCGCGGGCTCGCGCTTCCCGACCTGATCGAGGAAGGCAACCTCGGGCCTCATCCACGCGCTCAACAAGTTCGACCCCGAGCGCGGCTTTCGCTTCACGACCTACGCGACCTGGTGGATCCGCCAGGCGGTCGAGCGCGCGATCATGAATCAGTCGCGGACCGATCCGGCTGCCGGCGCACGTGGTCAAGGAGCTCAACGTGGTGCTGCGCGCGCTGCGCCACCTCGGAGATGCACGGCCAGCCGGACGGCGCGCGACGTCGCGCTCGAGGACGTCGCGCATCTGCTCGACAAGCCGGTCGAGCAGGTGCGCAAGGTGCTGGGCTACAACGAGCGCACGACCTCGCTCGACGCGCCGCTCGATCGCGACGGCGGCGTGTCGATCGGCGACAGCCTCGCCGACGAGGCGCGCTCTCGCCCGAGCTCGTGCTGCACAACAGCGAGATCGAGGCGTGGGTGCGGCTGTGGCTCGCCGGAGCTCAACGAGCGCCAGCGCATCGGTGATCGAGCGGCGCTACGGGCTCAACGATCGCGACGTGGCGACGCTCGAGGAGCTCGCCGCGCGAGATCGGCGTCACGCGCGAGCGCGTGCGGCAGATCCAGGCGGAGGCGCTCGAGAAGCTGCGGCAGCGCGCCTGAAGCGCCGCGGGCTCGATCGCGACGCGCTGCTCTGACGCCGCAGCGTCCGGACGCTGACGCGGTCGCGACTGCCGCGGCCGCGCGGCGCAACGCTGCAGGCCGCCGGGCAGGATGCGCACCGCGCGGCGCAGCCGCCAGAGCGCGGACGCGCGCTCGAGTGTCGTGTCGGCGTGCGCGGCGACCGACCCGTAGCGCAGCTCCGCGTACGAGTTGCCGATGATGCCGAACGCCTTCGCGAACTGCGGCCAGCGCGCGCGCCGCGCGCGCGGCATAGGCGAGCGGCCCTTCGTACGCGGCGCGCGGCAGCCCGGCGCGAGCGAGGCGCGCGCAGACGCGATCCCAGAGCGCGCGGGCGCGGTCCTGCCGGCGGCGGCGCCACGCGAGCCAGCCGAGCAAGCCGCCGATCCAGGCCGCCGCCATCGCCGCGACGATCGCGGTGATCTGCCACGGCGCGAGAACGTTGAGCTTCCATTCGCGCCACAACGCGCGCTGCCGGTCGAAGTTGAATCCGATCACGTTGCGGCGCCAGTCGTGATTGATCGCATCCCAGGAAAGCTGCAGCGACTTCAGGAACGTGTCGTCGAGGCGCGCGAGCAGCGGAATGGGCTCGCCCGCGGGCAGCGAGCCGCCGAGGCCGAGCTGGATGCGCGACGGCGCGACGGCGGCGGTCGGGTCGAGGCGGCGCCATTGTCCGCCGATCAGGGCCTCGGCCCAGGCATGCGCGTCCGACTGGCGCACGATCATGTAGTCGCCGCTCGGATTGATCGTGCCGCCCTGGTAGCCGGTGACCACGCGCGCCGGAATGCCCGCGGCGCGCAGCATCACGACGAACGCGCTCGCATAGTGCTCGCAGAAGCCGCGGCGCGTGCCGAACAGGAACTCGTCCACCGGATTGGCGCCGAGCAGCGGCGGCGCCAGCGTGTAGAAGAACGGCTCGCGGTGGAACCAGTCGAGCACGGCGTCGATGAAGCCGACGTCGTCGGGATGCGTGCTGCGCAAGCTCGCGGGCGAACGCGACCGTCTTGCGGATTGCTGCGGCCGTTCTCGGTGGGCAGCTCGAGGTTGTCGCTGATGTCGCGCTCGAGCTCGGCGCCGCGTCCCGCGGGATAGCAGTCGCGCAACGATCGAGGTCTGCTGATAGCGCAGCGGTTGCGTGACCGGCAGCCGGGACAAGAGCTGCTGGTCGCGCGTGAGCACCGCGTCGACGTCGGTGCGCATCGCTCCTGCGTCGTCGTCCGCCGGTCGTTTGCGGAAGGCTGCCCGGCAGGTCGAGCGCGAACAGCCACGTGCTTCCAGTGCGGCTCGAGCGTGACCGTGTAGATGACCGGCGGGCCCGTCCGGCCGCGCGAACGAGCCCGTGGATCGCTGCGTGCGCATCGTCCATTCGCGGCCGTCGAAGTCCGGTCAGCACCGGACCGCGCCAGTAGCGTTGCCACGGCGGAGGAACCGGACCGTCGAAATCGACGCGAAACGCGACGGCATCCGACAGCGACAGCTCGCTGATGTTGCCCGGCGCCATGTGATCGGAAAGGCCGGAATTGCCGCATGGTCGGCCGGCATGCCCCACAGCGGACCCGACGACCCGCGGGAAGAGCAGGAACAGCATCGACGGCGAGCGGAATCGCCTGCGCGAACATCTTGATGGTGCCGCAGAGCGGCGTCGCCAGCCGCCGCGCATCGCCGCCGAGCGTCGGCCGGCCGCGACGAGCGTCTGCAACGTGCCGCCGAGCAGGATGACCGCGGGAATCGCCGCGGCCGCCGCGAGCAGCGACTGGCTGTAGAAGAACGGCGTGACGATCAGCAGGCAGGCGAGGCAGACGATCAGCGTGCCGTCGCGAAAGCGGCGCGTTTCGAGATACTTGATGCCGATCAGCGCGAACAGGAACGCAACGCAGGGATCGCGCCCGATGAAATAGCCGAGTGACTCGCGGATCGCGATCGCGGTGACGACCGCGAGCAGTCCCAGCACCCACGAGCGGATGATGGCGAGGCGGCGTGTCGGGATGCTTCGCCGACGCGCGCGATCAGCACGAACCGCAGCGCGACGAGCGACGGTGCCGAGGCAGGCGATCCACAGCGGCACCGAGCGCGAGCATCGGCAGCTGGGTGCCGAGCATCAGCGCGCCGAGCCAGCGTGACCTGGGTGACGGACAGCGTGTCGTCGCCGCGGCGGCATCGGCGCGCGGCGCTGCTTCTTGAAGAAGAGGTGCGACGCTCTCATCGGGAGCCGTCGGCGCTGCGCGTCCGCCGCCCGTACTGTTCCGGCATCAGCGCGAGCGCCGTCAGCGCGGCTCCGGCGATGGTCGCGTCCCTGTCCGGCCGGCAAGCGCGATGCCCGGCGCGCGCAGCGCGAACGGCCGCGCCGCCCGCTCGGCCGCGAGCACCCATGCCGTGAGGCGGGCGATCTTCGTTGCGCGGGCAGCTGCGGCGGGCAGCGAATCCCACGCGAGCTCGACGCGCCCGCCGCCGCTGCCGCCCTCGAACTGTTTCGTGTGCCATCCGGCGCCGCGCGCGACCGATTTCCACGCGATGCGCTGCAGCGGATCGCCGGGCTGATAGGCGCGCAGTCCGGCGAGGTCCGCGTCGCGTTCCACGGGATCACCGAGGCATCGTCCTGGCCGATGTCGCCGGGAGGCAGCGGTGGCGGATCGACTTCCGGCGTGGGGAACGCGATGCCGGCCAGCGGAAAATGCACGTAGGCCCACGCGTGCCACAGCCCCATCGGAAATTCGGACGACAGCGTCACGCGTCCCAGCACGATGCGGCCGCGCCGCGGCGTCAGCAGTTCGAGCGCGACCGGCAGCGCCGAATCCGGCAGCGACGTCGACGGTGACCGAGCTGCAGCCGCGCGCCTGTCAGCGTCACCGCGTAGCGCGGCGTGGCGCCGCCCGCGAGCGCGAGCGTGAACGGCATGACGGCGCCGGCGAAGGTCTCGCCGGCGGCGAGCGGACGCAGCTCGATGCCCGACAGGTTGCGGAACGTGTGGACGAGCGCCGTGGCGACGAGTCCCGCCAGCATGAACGTCGCGACGAAGCCGAGCGACAGCGAATAGTTGAGCGACGTGAGCAGCGTCATCCCGAGCGTCGCGAGAAACGCGTACGCCGCGCCGCGTGGGCAGGATGTAGATCCGGCGATGCCGCAGGATGACGGGATCGTGATCGGCGGGCGCGTGGCGGAAGAGGCGCTGCAGATAGCCGGCGCGCCACGAACCGAGCCGCAGCCGGTGCTGGCGTGCGCCAAGGCTGGACGCGGGCGTCGAGCGTGGCATCGACGTGATTCCGAAAATCGGGCAGCTGATACCGCATTCCGCAACCGCGGTTCCGCGCATGTCGGCCGGGCGGACAGGCGTCACGGCAGCGCGACGGTGCGCAGCATGCGCCTGCGCCTGCAATGCGCCGGCGCGTGCGCCGCCGGCCAGCCGATGACCGGCGACCGAAGGGAACACCGCCTGCACATCCTCGGGCAGCACCATCGGGCGTCCGGACAAGCAGCGCCCAGGCCGCGCGCGGCAGCGAGCAGCAGCAAGTCCCGCGCGCGGCGACAGCCCGCGCCGCGCGCCGGCATCGGCGCCGCCGCCGACGTTGCCGCGCGTGGCGGCGAGCAGCGCCTGCACGTAGTCGAGCAGCGCCGGCGACACGTGCACGCCGGCGGCTTCGCGTCTGCCATTCGAGCAGCGTCGGCGGATCGGCGACGGCGGCGAGCGTGGCCATCTGCGGGCGCCGGTCGCCGCTGACGAGGAGCTCGCGCTCGGCGGCGGGATCAGGGTAGCCGATCTCGATCGCCATCAGGAAGCGGTCGAGCTGCGATTCGGGCAGCGGGTACGCGCCGATCTGCTCGACGGGGTTCTGCGTGGCGATGACGAAGAAGGGATCGGGCAGCTTCCGCGTCTCGCCGTCCTGCGAGACCTGGCGCTCCTCCATCGCTTCCATCAGCGCGCTCTGCGTCTTCGGCGGCGCGCGGTTGATCTCGTCGGCGAGCACGACCGAATGGAAGATCGGACCGGGGTGGAAGCGGAACGCGCGCGTCTCGGTGTCGAAGATCGACACGCCGAGCACGTCGGCCGGCAGGAGGTCGCTCGTGAACTGGACGCGGGCGTACTTGAGGCCGAGCGTGGTCGCGAGCGCCTGGGCGAGCGTCGACTTGCCGACGCCGGGGATGTCCTCGATCAGCAGGTGGCCGCGGGCGAGGAGGCACGCGAACGCGAGCCGCAGCGGCTCGCGCTTGCCGACGACGATGCGGTCGAGTTGGCGTCAGCACGGCGGCGAGGCGCTCGGCGATCGGGACATTGGTTTGGCTGAGCGGGCGGACGGTCATGGAGGCGCTTTTCCGTGGCAAGAGTGCCGTTACCCGGCACATTAGCATGCAATGTTGAGTCTGGTCATCCCCGGCGGGCGCGGGCTACACTCCACCCGTCGGAGCGGCGGCGCCGTCCGGCGTCCGTCCGCCGCCGATCGCTTGTTGCCCGTCGCTGTACAGCAACCACAAAGCAAACGTCGTGCCCACCGCCTACATCACGCATCCGTCGTTCCTGCTGCACGACATGGGGCCGTACCACCCCGAGTGTCCCGGACCGCCTGCGCGCCATCGGCGACCGGCTGATCAGCTCGCGAGCTGGACGGCTATCTCGTCCATCATTCGGCCCCGGCCGCCGGCAACGACGCGCTCGCCCTCGTCCACGGCCGCGACGTACATCGCGACGATCGAGGCCGAGAGCCCGGCGTCCGGCCTGCATTATCTCGATCCCGACACCGCGATGAACGCGCATTCGCTGACCGCCGCGCGGCACGCCGCGGGCGCCGTCGTGCTTGCGACCGACCTCGTCGTGCGCGGCGAGTGCCGCACCGCATTCTGCGCCGTCCGCCCGCCCGGCCACCATGCCGAGCGTCGACCGGGCGATGGGCTTCTGCCTCTTCAACAACGTCGCGGTCGGCGCGGCGCACGCGCTGTCGGTCCACGGCATCGAGCGCGTGGCGATCGTCGATTTCGACGTCCATCACGGCAACGGCACCGAGGACATCTTTTCCGATGATCCGCGGGTGCTGATGGTGTCGACGTTCCAGTACCCGCTGTACCCGTATTCGGGCGTCGACAATCCGGCGCCGAACATGGTCAACATCCCGCTCCCGGGCGGCGCCGGCAGCGAGGAGTTTCGCGCCGCGGTGACGCGACCACTGGCTGCCGGCGCTCGAGCGCCATCGCCCGCAGCTCATCTTCGTCTCGGCCGGCTTCGACGCCCACCGCGAGGACCCGCTCGCGGGACTCGAGCTCGCCGACGCCGACTACGCGTGGGTGACGCGCGAGCTCATCGGCCGTCGCCGCGAAGCACGCGCAGGGTCGCATCGTTTCCACGCTGGAAGGCGGCTATTCGCTTTCCGCGCTCGGCCGCAGCGCCGCGGAGCACATCCGCGAGCTCGTCACCGGGTAATCGGCAGTCCATCGGCTGCGCGGCTCGTGGCGCGGCGCGAGCTCTTCGAGGAGCAGGAGTGGAACGCCGAAAGTTTCTGGAATCTTGCCTCGCGATGTCCGGCACCGTCGGGCTCTCGGCACTGCCGGCGTGGGCCGAAATGACGCCGCGCCTCTACGAGCGCGCGCGGCTCGTCGACGTCCATGGCGCGCCGCTCAAGGCCCGCGCGCTCGTCGCCGAGACCAACTACATCTTCCACTATCCGTTCGTCGCCACCCCGTGCTTCCTGCTCAATCTCGGCCGGCCCGCGCGTCGCGGAGGCGACGCTTGCGCCGCGAGGACGGAACGACCTACGCCTGGAGCGGCGGCGTGGGACCGTCGCAGGCGATCGTCGCGTTCTCGGCGATCTGCGCGCACAAGCTCGCCTATCCGACGCGCGACGTGTCGTTCATCCGCTACCAGCCGCGGCGCTCGGCGACGTCCGACGCGCAGGTGATCCACTGCTGCGCGGACCACAGCGTCTACGATCCCGCGTCCGGCGCCCGCGTGCTGGCGGGACCGGCGCCGCAGCCGCTCGCCGCCATCCTGCTCGATTACGATGCGGCGACCGACGAGCTCTCGGCGCTCGGCACGGTGGGCGCCGAGCAGTTCGACGCGTTCTTCAGGAAATACGAATTCAAGCTCGCGATGGAGCACGGCCAGGCCAAGGCGCAGAAGCCGGTCGGCGGCACGGCCGTCGTGCGCGAGCTCGAGCAATACTGCAAGCAGACGATCCAGTGCTGACGTCTGCGGACGATTCCGCGATCGTCGTCGCCGACCTTTCGAAATCGTACGGCCGCATCGTCGCAGTGGACCGGATCTCGTTCGCCGTGCGGCGCGGCACGACGACGGCGCTTCTGGGCGGCAACGGCGCCGGCAAGACGACGACGCTGTCGATGCTGCTCGGGCTTCTCACGCCCAGCGGCGGGCGCGCGACGGTGCTCGGCGCCGAGATGCCGGCCGAGCGCCATCGCGTGCTGCCGCGGATGAATTTCACGTCGCCGTACGTCGACCTGCCGAAGCGCCTCACCGTCGGCGAGAACCTCGCGGTGTTCGCCGATCTCTACGGCGTGCGCCGCCCGCGCGAGCGCATCGATGCGGTTGCCGCGGATTGCGATCTTGACGGGCCTGCTGAAGCGACCCTACGGCAGCCTTTCCGCCGGGCAGCGCACGCGCGTGTCGCTCGCGAAGGCCGTGCTGAACGAGCCCGACGTGCTGCTGCTCGACGAGCCCACCGCGTCGCTCGATCCCGACGTCGGCGACCGGATGCGCACGTATCTCGAGCGCTACCAGCACCGCACGGGCTGCACGATGCTGCTCGCCTCGCATCACATGGGCGAAGTGGAGCGGATGTGCGACGACGTGATCATGCTGCGCGCCGGCGTGGTCGTCGACCAGGGATCGCCGCGGGCGCTGATCGAGCGCTATGGCCGCGGGACGATGGAGGAAGTCTTTCTCGACGTCGCGCGCGGGCGCGCCGATGCTCGTCTTGCCGGGCACTGCCGCCGAGGAGAGCACGCGCGTGAGCTCGCGGGAACCAGGAGGCGCGAGTGAGCGAGGCGGTCGCAGCGCGCTACACCGGCATCGGCGCATCGGCGCGCGCGCGTGCGCGCGCGTGTTGCGCCGGCACGCCTACCTGATCCTGAAGTCGCCGACGCGCATCGTGTCGATGATGTACTACCCGACGGTGACGATGATCGTCTGGGCGTTCCTCACGCTCTACCTCGCGCCGACGAACAACTTCCTCAAGGACGCGCCGGGCTTCTTCATCGGCGCCGTGCTGCTGTGGGACGTGCTGTTCCGCGGCCAGCTCGGCGTGTCGCTCACGTTCATCGAGGAGTTCTACGCGCGGAACCTCGGCAATCTCTTCGTCTCGCCGCTGACGCTGCCGGAGTACATCGTCGGCCAGCTCGCGATCAGCGTGCTCCGCGCGCTGGTCGGCGTAGGCGGCGCCTGCCTGTTCGCGTATCTGCTGTTCCGGTTCTCGATCTTTTCGCTCGGCCTTCCGCTGATCGCGTTCTTCGTGAACCTCCTCGTGTTCGGCTGGGCGCATCGGCCTCGCGATGTCGGGCGTGATCCTGCGGCTCGGTCTCTCCGCCGAGGAGCTCGCGTGGGCGGCGATCTTCATCCTCGCGCCGGTGTCGGGCGTCTACTATCCGATCGCCGTGCTGCCGTCGTGGCTGCAGCCGGTCTCGCTGGCGCTCCGTCGGCGCACACGTTCGAAGGGCATGCGCGCGCTCCTGCTCGACGGCGTCTTCCGCTGGGATCACTTCTGGGCGGCGGCGGCGCTCAATGTCGTCTATCTCGCGCTCGGCGCCGCGGTGTTTCGCGTGGTCGATGCGCGACGCCGCGCCATCGCGGTACGCTCCTGCAGATGGGCGAGTAGCCCGAGGCATTGGAGGTGTCATGAACGACGCGTCGATCGATCGAAGCTCGCGCCCAAACTGGCCGAGCTTCGCGTGCGCGCGGTTCGCGTGCCGATGGCGGAGCCGCACCAGACGGCGAGCGGCACCGTCGCCGAGTCGCCGCTCGTGCTGACCGACGTCGTCTTCGACGACGGCATCGTCGGCCACAGTGTCGTGTTCACGTATACGCCGATGGCGCTGCAGCCGGTCGCCGAGCTCGTGCGCAACATTCGAGCCGCTGGTCAAGGGCGAGTCGCTCGCGCCGGCGGAGATCGAGCAGAAGCTCGCGCGCCGATTCCGGCTGCTCGGCACGCAGGGCCTCGTCGGCATCGCGCTCGCGGCGATCGACATGGCGCTGTGGGACGCGCTCGCGCGCAGTCATCGCACGTCGCTCGCGCGCCTGCTGGGCGGCGTCGAGAAGCCGGTTCCGGCGTACGGCGCGGTCGGCTACGACGGCGAGCGCAGCTCCGCGCAGGTCGCCGGAGGCGTGGGCGAAGCGCGGCTTCACCGGCGTCAAGGCGAAGATCGGCTATCCGACGGTGCGACGAGGACGTCGACGGTCATCCGCGCGATGAGGAGCGCCGTCGGCGCCGGCGTCGCGATCATGGTCGATTACAACCAGTGCCTGACGCCGGCCGAAGCCGTGCAGCGGATGCGCGTGCTCGACGCCGAGGGCCTCACGTGGGTCGAGGAGCCCACGCTCGCGCACGACTACGCCGGCCACGCGCACGTCGCGCGCGAGGCGCGCAACGCCCATCCAGTGCGGCGAGAACTGGTGGGGCACGCTCGACTTCCGGCACGCGGTCGACGCGCGCGCGTCGGACTACGTGATGCCCGACGTGATGAAGATCGGCGGCGTCACCGGCTGGCTCCGCGCGGCGGCCATCGCGCAGGCGCAAGGGCATCCGCGTGTCGAACCACCTGTGGCCCGAGATCAGCGCGCAGCTCCTGTGCGTGACGCCGACGGCGCACTGGCTCGAATACGCCGACTGGTGGAATCCGGTCATGCAGGAACCGCTCGTGATCGAGCGCGGCATGACCAGCGTCGGGAGCGACCGGTTCCGGCGTTGCGTGGAACGAGGCCGCCGTGCAGAAGTACTCGGTGTGACGATGGGTACCGGCGCTACTCCGGGCACCGACGATGCGAAGCGGATCACCGACCTGACGCTCGCGCACTACGAGGATCGCGCCGACGATTTCTGGGAAGGCACGCGCGATCACGACGTCAGCCAGAACGTCGCCGCGCCTGCTTTCGAACATCGAGGGCGCGCCGCCGTTCGCGATCCTCGATTTCGGGATGCGGGCCGGGCGCGATCTCAAGACGCTTGCGTCGCATGGGCCACGTGGCGATCGGACTCGAAGGCGCGCCGCGCTTTGCAGCAATGGCGCGCGCGTTCAGCGGGTGCGAGGTCTGGCAGCAGGATTTCCTGCGGCTCGATCTGCCGACGGCCGCTTCGACGGCATCTTCGCCAACGCGTCGCTCTTTCACGTCCCGAGCGCGGACCTGCCGCGGGTGCTGCGCGAGTTGCGCGCGGCATTGAGGCCGCGCGGCGTGCTCTTCTCCTCGAATCCCCATGGGCAGGACGAGGAGGGCTGGAATCGCGGGCGCTACGGTGCCTACCATCGGCCCGCGACGTGGCGCGCGCATGGCGTCGCCGCGCGGCTTCGTCGAAATCGACCACTACTTTCGCCCGGCGGGGCTGCCGCGACGAGCAGCAGCCATGGCTCGCGACCGTCTGGCGGAAAGCTGGCGCTTAGCATCGCCTCTTCCTGCGAAACGGCGAACAAACGCCGTCCGCGCACTCCTAGTCTGGTTTGCCTCGATTGCATTGTTGCGTCCTCGGATCGAAATCTCTTGAATTTCAGAATCCTGCGGTTGCCCTTCCTGTTTTCATGCATGGCGCTCTTCGCCATGCCGATGTCGCCGTCGAGCGGGCAGAGCCCGGCCGCCTCCGCAAACGCGCGGGTGATCGTCAAATACAAGGCCGATTCGCCGCTGCTGCGGCGGGAAGCGCTTGCTGCGGGCACGGAGCGCGTGCCCGCACAGGGAGCGCTTGCTGCCGGCAGCGGAGCGCCTGAGCGCGCGCGAAGCGCTGGCGCAGCGGATCGGACGTCCCCTTCGTGCCGGTGCGGACATCGGCGAGCGCACACAGGTGCTGCTCGCAACCGGCATGACGTCGAAGCAGCTCGCGGAGCGCCTGTCCCGCGAGACGGACGTCGAATTCGCCGTTCCGGACGGGCGCCGGCACCGTTTGGCGGCGCCGAACGATCCCCTTTACTTCACCGGGCCGCCTCATCACCGGGTTCTCGGGTGGGCCCACGGCGGGCCAATGGTATTTGCGCCCGCCCACGACGGAACTGCGCTCGGCGATCAACGCCGAAGCGGCGTGGGACTACACGATCGGCAGCCCGAGTGTTGTCGTCGCGGTGCTCGACACCGGTGTTCGCTTCGACCACGCGGATCTCCTGCGCGTTGCCAACGGCGGCAACCTGCTGCCGGGATACGACATGGTCAGCGACGTCGACACCGCCAACGATGGCGACGGCCGCGATGCCGACCCTTCCGACCCGGGCGACTGGGTGACCCAAGCGGAAATCACGCAGACGGGCGGGCCGTTCGAAGATTGCGCGGACCGGGCCGAGAGCAGCTCCTGGCACGGTACCGCAGACATCCGGTCTCATCGGCGCGCTGACGGGCAACGGCCTCGGCATGGCGAAGCGTCGGGCGTACCGTGCGCGTGCTGCCGGTGCGCGTGCTCGGCAAGTGCGGCGGATTCGACTCCGACATCATCGCGGGCATGCGCTGGGCGGTCGGCCTCCGGTCGCCGGCGTGCCGGCCAACCCCAACCCGGCGCGAGTGCTCAACATGAGTCTCGGCGGTCGACGGTTCGTGCCACCAGGCGTATGTCAGCGCCCTGAGCGAAATCGCGGCAACAGGTGCGGTAGTCGTCGCCGCGGCCGGCAATGAAGCCGGGCATGCGGTATTCACACCGGCGAACTGTCCGGGCGTCATCGCTGTCGCGGGGCTGAGGCACGCCGGAACGAAAGTCGGGTTTCTCGAATCTGGGACCGGAGGTCTTCATCAGCGCGCCCGGCGGAAACTGCGTCAATGGTGGTGCGAACGATCCGTGCCTTTACCCGATCCTCACGACCGCGAATTCAGGAACCACCGTACCCGTGCCGCACGCGAGCGGCGGGTCGATCTACACCGACGCCTTCAACTGGTCGGTCGGCACGAGCTTCTCTGCGCCGCTCGTCGCCGGGAACGGCAGCCCTCATGTTGTCCGTGCAGCCGGGACTGTCGGCGTCGTCAGTGCGCACGTTGCTGCAGCAGACGGCACGGCCGTTTCCGACGTCGGGAGCGGAGGCCGGCGGGGCCCCGATTCCGCAATGCACCCTCCCGCAATTCGACACGGAGATGAACCCGGTCGACCAGGTGGAGTGCTATTGCACGACCGCTGTGTGCGGGGCCGGCATGCTCGACGCGGGCGCCGCCGTGAGCGCCGCACTAGGCCTGCAGGCGCACATCACCGTTGCGCCCCCAGTCCCGTCCCGGGGCAGGTCGTGACGTTGAGCGCCGCAACGTCCGTCGCCAGCGCGGGGCGTAGCATCGTCGCGTATCACTGGGAAATCGCCGATGGCGGCGGCATCGTCACGAGCTTCATCGGATCGGCAAACGCGGTCACTGCGGCGGTCCAACCGACCGGCGCCGGACGATTCAGCGTGCGGCTCACCGTGACTCGACAACGTGGGCCTGACCGCGACGACCGTCAGCGTGATCGACGTCGTGTCGCTCGGCGCGACCCTCAATTTCCAGGGCTGTGGTGGAATGCGCCCGCGGAGTCGGAAGCCGGCTGGGGCATCAACTTCGCCCACCAGGGCGACGTGATCTTCGCCACCTGGTTCACGCACGACGCCAACGGCCAAGCGCTGGTACATGTCGATGACGGCGCTACAGACCGGGCCGAATACCTTCGCGGGAACGCTGTTGCGGACGACCGGCCCGCCGCTCGATGCCGATCCCCTTCGATCCCAACCAGGTGCAGCGCATCGAGGTGGGTACAGGCACGCTGACATTTTCCGGCGGCAACAACGGCACGTTCGCTTACACCGTCAACGGCACTTCGCAGACCAAGTCGATCACGCGGCAGGTGTTCGGCCCGTGCCGACGTGCACGTGGGGCGGGCTCGCGAACCTGGCGCTGGCCACCAACTACCAGGACCTGTGGTGGGCGAGTCGGCGGCTCCGAATCGGGCTGGGGCATCAATTTCGCGCACCAGGGCGACGCGATCTTCGCGACGTGGTTCACCTACGATTTCTCCGGCGCGGCGCTGCCGCTGTCGGCGACGCTGACGAAGGTGGGGCCGGGCATCTACTCGGGCTCGTTGATCAAGACGTCCGGGCCGTGCGTTCTCCGCGGTGCCGTTCAATCCGAATGCGGTGATCCGAACTGTCGTAGGCACGGCCACGGTGACCTTCAGCAATGGCAATGCCGCGACGTTCTCCTATCAGGTGAGCCTCGGCGGCCAATCCGTGAACCACACCAAAGCGATCGAGCGAGAAGTAGTTCCGGGCGCCCGGCACCGTGTGCCAGTAGCAATCTGATAGTGCGCGTCTCAGGTAGTCAACAGCACTGCGACGACGCTTCGCCCCTCCGCCGCGAGGATGTTGAACGTGCGGCATGCGGCTGGGCGTGTCCATCACTTCGAGGCCGATCCCCGCATCGGTGAGCGCGCGAGTGAGGCTTGGGTGCGGGAAGCGCAAGCTCGCACCGGTGCCGAGCAGGACCATCTCGGGCTTGTGGGCGAGCAGGGCCTCGAACTCGCGGTCGGCGAGCCCTTCGAAGCCCGAAGGCGCGACCTCGGGGACGATCGCCTCGGCGTCAGTATCAGGTTCTCGCGATACTCGGTCGTGCCGATGCGCACCCACCTGGCCCGAGACCCGTGACGACGTTACCTTTGGCGGTAGCGAGATGAAACTTCACGATGATTAGTCCCGGCGTACTTCACAAGATCCGATTTGTGCATTGCGGTAACACTCAGAATTCGCTAGGGATTGTAGCTCGTCAACGCTTTCACGTCGCTCGGACGGTTCCGGGCGCTTACGCCGAAAGATCCGCATGTCCTCTCCCCTGCAAACGCAGTTCGCGCGCCTCACGCGCCTGCCGCCGTACGTCTTCAACATCACGACCGAGCTCAAGATGGCCGCGCGCCGCCGCGGCGAGGACATCATCGACTTCGGCATGGGCAACCCCGACGGCCCGACGCCGCAGCACATCGTCGACAAGCTGATCGAGACCGTGCAGCGCGCCCGACACGCACGGCTACTCGGTGTCGCAGGGCATCCCGCGGCTGCGCCGCGCGATCTGCCACTGGTACGCAGCGCCGCTGGGGCGTCGAATTCGATCCGGAGACCGAGGCGATCGTCGACCATCGGCTCGAAGGAGGGCATCGCGCATCTGGCGCTCGCCACGCTCGGCCGCGGCGACACGGTGCTCGTGCCCAATCCGAGCTACCCGATCCACATCTACGGGCCGGTGATCGCGGGCGCCGACATCCGGCACGTGCCGATGACGCCGGACGTCGACTTCTTCGCCGAGCTCGAGCAGACGATCCAGCACGAGCTTCCCGAAGCCGAAGATGCTGATCATCAACTTCCCGTCGAATCCGACGGCGCAGTGCGTCGAGCTGCCGTTCTTCGAGAAGATCGTCGCGCTCGCGCGCGAGCACGGCATCTGCGTCGTGCACGATCTCGCGCTACGCCGACATCTGCGTTCGACGGCTGGAAGGCGCCGTCGATCATGCAGGTCGAAGGCGCGCGCGACGTCGCCGTCGAGTTCTTCACGATGTCGAAGAGCTACAACATGGCGGGCTGGCGCATCGGCTTCATGGTCGGCAACAAGCGACCTCGTCAACGCGCTCGCGCGGATCAAGGGCTACCACGACTACGGCACGTTCACGCCGATCCAGGTGGCGGCGATCGCCGCGCTCGAGGGTCCGCAGGACTGCGTCGCCGAAATCGCGATGAAGTACCAGAAGCGGCGCGACGTGCTGGTGAAGGGGCTGCACGAAGCGGGCTGGATGGTCGACGATCCCGAAGGCGTCGATGTACGTGTGGGCGAAGATTCCCGAGCGCGTATCGCGCGGCGGGCTCGCTCGAGTTCACGAAGCAGCTGCTCGCGCAGGCGAAGGTCTCGGTGTCGCCGGGCATCGGCTTCGGCGAGTTCGGCGACGAGTCACGTGCGCTTCGCGATGATCGAGAACGAGAGCGCGGACGCGGCAGGCGATCCGCGGCATCAAGCAGATGTTCCGCGAGGATGGACTGCGCTGATGAACGGACGCGCTGCAGGATCGCGATGACGGCGCGCACGATGAAACCGCTGCAGGTGGGTCTGCTCGGCATCGGCACCGTCGGCACTCGGCACGTGGACGGTGCTGCGCCGGAACGAGGAGGAGATCGCGCGCCGCGCGGGCCGGCCGATCCGCATCACGTGGATCGCCGAGCGCGCGCTCGAGCGCGCGCGCGAGGCGACGCGCGGCGCCACCGGCGTCAACCTGACCGACGATGCCGGCGACGGTGCTCGCGCATCCGGACATCGACATCGTCGTCGAGCTGATCGGCGGCATCGAGCCCGCGCGCACGTTCATCCTGCAGGCGATCGCGAACGGCAAGCACGTCGTCACCGCGAACAAGGCGCTGCTCGCGCGGCACGGCAACGAGATCTTCGCCGCGGCGCACGCGAAGGGCGTGATGGTCGCGTTCGAGGGCGCGGTCGCCGGCGGCATTCCGATCATCAAGGCGCTGCGCGAGGGCCTGACCGCCAACCGGATCGAGTGGATCGCCGGCATCATCAACGGCACGTCGAACTTCATCCTGTCCGAGATGCGCGCAAAGGGCGCGTCGTTCGCGACGGTGCTGGCGGAAGCGCAGGCGCGCGGCTACGCCGAGGCCGACCCGACGTTCGACATCGAGGGCATCGACGCCGCGCACAAGCTCACGATCATGTCGGCGATCGCCTTCGGCGTGCCGATGCAGTTCGACAAGGTCTACACCGAGGGCATCTCAAGCTGACCGCGCGAGGACATCCGCTACGCCGAGGAGCTTGGGCTACCGGATCAAGCTTCTCGGCATCACGCGGCGCACGCCGGCGGGTATCGAGCTGCGCGTGCATCCGACGCTCATTCCGGCGAAGCGGCTGATCGCCAACGTCGAAGGCGTGATGAACGCGGTGCTGGTCAAGGGCGACGCGGTCGGCGCGACGCATGTACTACGGCGCGGGCGCGGGCGCGGAGCCGACGGCGAGCGCGGTGATCGCCGACCTGGTCGACGTGACGCGGATGCACACCGCCGACCCCGAGCATCGCGTGCCGCACCTCGCGTTCCAGCCCGACCAGCTCTCCGACCTTCCGTTCCTGCCGATGGGCGAGGTCGAGACGAGCTACTACCTGCGGATGCGCGTGCACGACCAGCCCGGGCGTGCTCGCCGACATCACGCGCATCCTCGCCGACCGCGAGATCTCGATCGACGCGATGATCCAGAAGGAGCCGCCGGAGGGCGAGGAGCAGACCGACATCATCCTGCTCACGCACCGCTGCGATCGAGAAGCGACGTGGTCGACGGCGATCGCGAAGATCGAGGCGCTGCCGACGGTCGACGGCAAGGTCGTGCGCATCCGCCTGGAAGAGCTCAACTAGGCGTGCGCCATGTCAGGCAAGGCCGCTGCGCAACGGAAAAGGCCGGTTCGCAGTCAACGGTACGTCTCGACGCGCGGCGCGTGGGCGGACGCCCCGCAGCCGTTCTCGGCGATCCTGCTCGAAGGCCTCGCGCCCGACGGCGGCCTTGCCGTGCCGCAGGCCTATCCGCGCTTCACTGACGCTGAGCAGACGGCGTTGCGCCGCCTTGCCTACCCCGCGCTCGCGCACGCGATCCTGTCGCCGCTCTTGTCCGACATTCCCGGCGCGGATCTGAAGGCGATCATCGATCGCACGTACACCAGCGGCGATCTTCGGCACGCGACGCGATCGCGCCGGTGACCCGAGCTCGAGCCCGGCGTTCACCTGCTGCACGCGTCGAACGGACCGACGCTGGCGTTCAAGGACATCGCGCTGCAGCTTCTCGGCAACCTGTTCGAGTACACGCTGGCGAAGAGCGGGCGCACGCTCAACATCCTCGGCGCGACGTCGGGCGACACCGGCAGCGCCGCCGAGTACGCGATGCGCGGCAAGCGCGGCATCGACGTCTTCATGCTCTCGCCGCAAGGGCCGGATGAGCCCGTTCCAGCAGGCGCAGATGTACTCGCTCGCCGACGCGCAACATCCACAACATCGCGATCGAAGGCGTGTTCGACGACTGCCAGGACATCGTGAAGGCGGTCGTCCGGCGACGCCGACGTTCAAGGCGCGCTACCGCATCGGCACGGTCAACTCGATCAACTGGGCGCGCGTCGCCGCGCAGGTCGTCTACTACTTCAGCGGCTATTTCGCCGTGACGACGGCGCGACGGCGAGCCGGTCGACTTCGCGGTGCCGTCGGGCAACTTCGGCAACATCCTCGCCGGGCACGTCGCGCGCGCAGATGGGGCTGCCGATCCGCCGCCTGATCCTCGCGACCAACGAGAACGACGTCGCTCGACGAATTCTTCCGCACCGGGCGCTACCGCCCGCGCACGGCGCGAGCGAGACGCACGCGACGTCGAGCCCGTCGATGGACATCTCCAAGGCGTCGAACTTCGAGCGCTACGTGTTCGACGTGGTCGGCCGCGATCCCGCCATCGTGCGATCGCTGCTGGGCAGGCATCGAGCGCGACGGCGGCTTCGAGCTTGCCGGCCCGCCGCACTGGGAGCGCGTCGTCGCCTCCGGGTTCGTCTCCGGTGTCAGCACGCATGCCGATCGGCATCGCGACGATCCGCCGGCTGCATTCGCGGCATCGGATCGTCGTCGACCCGCACACGGCCGACGGGATCAAGGTCGGGCCTCGAGCGCCGCGATCCCGCCGTGCCGCTCGTCTGCATCGAGACGGCGCTTGCCGCCGAAGTTCAGCGCGACGATCAAGGAAGCGATCGGCCGCGAGCCCGAGCGGCCACCGGCCTACGCGGACCTGGAGCAACGGCCACAGCGCTTCGCCACGCTGCCGGTCGCCGTAGATCGCGTAAGAGCTTACATCGCTGCTCACGCCGGAGCGGCCGCGTGATGGGCGACCGTCAGCAGGAGGCGAGGCAAGCGAGGCGACCGCCCGCTGATCCTGCGCCACCACGCTGCGAACCTCGTGCGCAATCTTGCGTCCGGGCTGCGGCTCGCCCTGTTCATGCCGGTGTCCCGCGCTGCGCTTTCGCGTCGACCTCGTGCAGCTCCTGCTGCTGCTCGTCGTGTCGGCGCTCGTCGACGTGGGAGTCGACTGGGCGCGCTATGGCGCGGACGGCTACTTCACCTGGTTCGGGCTCGGCACGCGAGATCTTCGGCGCGGGCGTGCTGCTGATCACCGCGGCGGTGCTGGCGCTGCGCCTTCGGCCAGCGCGATGTCCCGCTTGCGCTGCCGGTGTACGTGCTTGCCGGGCTTTCCGCTGCTGCAGGTCCTGCGCGTCGCGCCGTCGATCCTGTTCGAGCCCAGCCCGGAGTGGGTCATCTCGTGGAGCGCGTTCGACACGCTGATGATCGCCGTGGGTCTGCGTTCTGCGTTCGCTGCGTCGCGCTGTCGCTCGCTCCGGCGGCTGCCGGGCCGGTGGCGCGCGCCGTCGTCGGCGGCCTCGCGCTCATTGCGCGCCGATGTGGTTCGCGCCGTCGATCGCGCCGAACGACTCGTGGTGGAAGGAGCCGTCGGCCGACGGCGCCGATTCCGCGCTATCCGAATCCGGCCTCCGAGCCGGTGCTGGCTCGCGCAGCAGCATCTGCTCGACGAGGCGCTGACCGCGCTCGACGACGAGCGTTCGAACGTCACGGATCTCTACTTCGTCGGCTTCGCGGGCGACGCGCGCGAGGATGTCTTTCGCAAGGACGTGCTGGCCGCGCAAAGGGTGATGGACGAGCGCTGGGGCACCAACGGCCGCTCGGTGTCGCTCATCAACAATCCGCGGACGCTGCTCGAATCGCCCGCCGCCACGCGTCACCAACCTCCGCGAGACGCTGAACGAGATCGGCGACGACGATCGACAAGGAGCAGGACGTCGTGATGGTGTACCTCGCGAGCCACGGCAGCCGAGCGCATGTGCTCGAAGGTCGCGCTTCCGCCGCTCGAGCTCGCGCCGCTCGACTGCGCCGACGCTGCGCGGGTCTGCTCGATGCCGCCGGCATCCGGTGGCGGATCATCGTCGTCTCGGCGTGCTACTCCGGCGGCTTCATCGACGCGCTCCAGGACGACAACACGCTCAGTGCTGACGGCGTCGGCCTCGGACCGCGCGTCGTTCGGCTGCGGCAACGCACAGCGACAGCACGTTCTTCGGCGAAGCGCTGTTCCAGCATGGGCTCGCGCAATCGGATTCGATTCTCGGCTGCCTTCGACGCGGCGAAGGAGCGCGTGGCGTCCCGCGAGAAGGAGGGCAAGTTCAAGCCTCCGTCGATGCCGCAGATGTACATCGGCCCGGCGATGGCGGACAAGCTGAAGGAGCTCGATCGTGGCAACGCCGCGCGCCGGACGGGTCGCAGCGTATAGTTTTCGCCTCACGCTGACTACGTCGGCGCACGGTAAACTCCGCGCCGTGGCAGCCTCCGTCGAAGTCCGCAATCTCGAGCACGCGTACGGCGCGAATCGCGTCGTGCGCGGCCTCGACTTCACCGCTTCCCGCAGGCAGGATCGGCTGCCTGCTCGGTCCCTCAGGCTGCGGCAAGACGACCGTGCTGCGCTGCCTCGCGGGCTTCGAGCCGATCGAAGGCGGGACCATCGCGCTATCGGGCCGCGTCGTTTCGAGCCCGCCGCCTCACGCCACCCGAGGACCGGCGGATCGGGATGGTGTTCCAGGATTTCGCGCTGTTTCCGCATCTCAACGTTGCCGGCAACGTGGGGTTCGGCTTCGGGCGGCGCCCATCGGCGCAAGGCGCGCACGCGGATCGACCGAGATGCTCGCGCTGGTCGGGCCTCGCCGGCGCGGGGACACGCTATCCGCACGAGCTCTCCGGCGGCCAGCAGCAGCGCGTGGCGCTCGCACGCGCGCTCGCGCCGCAACCCGATCTGCTGCTCCTCGACGAGCCGTTCTCCAATCTCGACATCGACCTGCGCGAGCGGTTGTCGCTCGAAGTGCGCGACATCATCAAGGCGAGCGGAACCACGGCGATCCTCGTGACGCACGACCAGCACGAATCGTTCGCGCTCGCCGACGAGATCGGCGTGATGCACAACGGCCGCATCGAGCAGTGGGACTGCGGCGTACGAGCTCTACCACCGGCCCGCGACGCGCTTCGTCGCCGACTTCGTGGGGCAGGGCGTGTTCTTGCGCGGCATGGTCACGCGGGCCGCGGATGCTAACGACCGAGCTGGGCGAGCTCGGCACCGCGCTTCCGGCGGTCGGCAACGGTCGTCGTCGATGTGCTGCTGCGGCCCGACTGACATCGTGCACGACGACGAAAGTCCGTGGCGCGCCGAGGTCGCCGCAAAGGCGTTTCGCGGCGCCGACTTTCTGTACACGCTGAAGCTCGCGTCCGGCACGCGCGTGCTCTCGCTCGTGCCGTCGCACCACGATCACGCCATCGGCGAGAAGATCGGCATCCGGCTCGCGATCGATCACGTGGTCGCGTTTCCGGCGGCGGTTTGACGCGATGCAGCAGGGTCAGTTATACTTGCAATCCTGTCGCGGGGTGGAGCAGTCTGGCAGCTCGTCGGGCTCATAACCCGAAGGTCGAAGGTTCAAATCCTTCCCCGCAACCAAACAATCTCAACGGCTTGCGTTCGCGCAGGCCGTTTTTTTGGGCCGGGGGTTACGCCTCCGGGTTACGTACGCATCGGTTTCCAGCACGTCATGCCGGCCGCCGGGGCACCTGGAGGACATCGCGCCGACTATCATTGCGCATGTTCGACCCCGCCGATGCCCCCGACCCGGATCGCGTGTGGCCGCAATCTGCGCTTGAGATCGTGCCGCCGCTGGTGATGAGCCGCCACGCGAGCGGGCGGGCGCTAGGGTTGATCCTCAGGAATGGACCGGAGCTTATTTTCGGACCCGTGAACCGACAACGACCCCACCGCGATTCAGAGTATGCGCGGCACACGCCTACTTTGCGCGACAATCGTGGGTTTGTGTGCCGCGATCACCTAAACCGTCGCGATTGCCGCCCTTGTGGAGGTGATCTGCGAAGTGGGGATATCGCAACCCTGGAAGCCCCACTACCAGCGGTACACATATGGTTTTGAATACGATCCGGCGACCAATACATGGCGGAAATAAGCAGTCGAGCAACAGTACTGACCGAAGTTAGATCACTTCGGGTCTTGCGACCGGGCACATGAAGGACGGATCCAGGTTTGCGATTGACCGATATACCGGCGAAGCGCGTGCAAAGTCTCGATAACCGATGCGTGGGCACCACCGACGCCCCCGCCCGCGAGCCTAGTCCACCGCCTATTGACCCTTACTTTGCACCGCCACGAGCTCCTTACCTGAATCTTACTTGACGGAACTCTGCGTACTTGCCAAGAATGCAAGACCTTACTATGCGGCGCTTAACATCTGCCATGCTTGACGCTGCCGACGCCCCGATCCGATTCAAAATCGCAACTGGCCTTCGAGACGTGCCGCCGCCTCGCATCGAGCCGACGCCACGCGAGAAGGCGCTGTTTATCGAGGAATGGACTGAGCGGCTTTCGGGACGCCCGGAACCGACGGCGCATCAGCGCGCAGGCCGTTCGACTGTGGATTCAACCGGTGGATGCAACACACTAGATGCTGCGTAAGCAGAAGGAGTGTTGCAGATGAAGCAAAGACCTCGGATCCATTACACGGAGAGCCAGAAGGCGCTGATGTGGGAGCGCTGGCAGAAGGGCGAGTCTCTGCAGCAAATCGCCCAGTTGTTTGATCGGAACCACTCGTCGATACAGCCGATTCTGGCAGCGACCGGCGGGATCCGTCCGGCCCCACGATGCCGCTCCCGATGGGCGCTGACCCTGGCCGAACGGGAAGCGATCTCGCGCGCGGTGGTTGCGGGTCATTCCATCCGTTCGATAGCAGCGCAGCTCGGCCGAGCGCCGTCCACGATCAGTCGGGAGATCAAGCGCAACGGTGGCCAAGAATGGCTACCGAGCGAGTCAGGCCGACCAGTCCGCCTGGGATCGGGGACGGCGCCCCAAGATCGGTAAACTGGCACAGAACCGAGCGCTGGCGCGCATCGTGGCAGACAAGCTCCAACGGCAGTGGTCACCGGAGCAGGTTGCCGGTTGGCTCAAGCGCACCTATCCAGACGATACGAGCCGTCAGGTGTCACCCGAGACGATCTATCGCAGCCTCTTCATCCAGGCCCGCGGCGCTCTGAAGAAGGAACTGGTGGAGCATTTGCGGCGCACCCGAGTCATGCGCCGTTCGCGCCATCACACCCAGAAGACGGACCAGCACGGCCGAATCACCGACACCGTCTCGATCAGCGAGCGTCCGGCTAGCGGTTGAAGACCGGGCGGTACCCGGTCACTGGGAAGGCGACCTGCTGTTCGGCAGCAAGAATAGCCAGATTGCAACACTGGTCGAACGTCAGTCGCGCTACGTCATGCTCGCCAGAGTCGACGGCAAAGATACGCAGACCGTCGTCAACGCCCTCATCAAGCACGCGCAGAAGTTACCGCACGAGCTCTACCAATCGCTGACCTGGGATCGCGGCAAAGAGATGGCTGACCACCAGCGTTTCACGCTGGCCACCGACATCAAGGTCTACTTCTGTGACCCGCAGAGCCCTTGGCAGCGCGGATCGAATGAGAATACGAATGGGTTGTTGAGACAATATTTGCCCAAGGGGATTGACCTCTCAGCCTACTCGCAAGCCCAAACTCAACGCGATCGCTCGGCGACTCAACGAACGCCCGAGGAAGACACTAAACTACGAGACACCAGCTGAACGATTCAGCCAGACTGTTGCGTCGATCGGTTGAATCCGCAGCCAGAGAGCGGACGTTTACGGGTCGCGGAAGCAGCCGCTCTGGGGAATCAAACTAGTGGCACTCAGTGCCCAGCGCGCAAACGTCGAGATGCCGTGGCGTGCTGGGCTGGGTGCAGGCGCCGGTGGCACGGGGCCAACGCGCTCCAAGGTGATGGTTCCGGACGAACCACTGCTGCTGCCAGCCCGTGAAGTTGTAGCTGAACGTCGCGGCCGAACAGCTCTGGAAGGTCATCGTGCCGCTTCCCACCTGCACCGTTGCTCTGGCCAGGAGGCGTCGCTGTGTCGAACATCCCGCCGGTGGTTTCGTAGATCTGCACCGGAATCGTCCGCAAACCCTGGCGTAAAGGCGCCTTGCGCCGTATACCATCGCTGTCCAGCGGCTCCGGCGCTGGCGCCGTTCGGCATGTACGTAAACCACGACAAGAAGAACGCGCCCGAATTCGGGGCGACCTCGGCCGTGAATCCCTGCCCCGACGTTGCAGCACCACGCGTACCAACTCCCGGAAAGCGCGAAGTCCGCATTGGTGGGATACGGAGTCGTGACCGAGCAAGTCACGTTCGGCAGCAGGCGCGTCAACGGTATCGTGCCGGCGCGGCCGGAACCGTCGGTGAAGCTGTACGACAGCTGCCCGCTGGAGCACGTGTCAAAGCTCAACGTCGCCGTCCCGACCGCCTGCGCATTGGTGGCCGGCGGAGCATTGAAGTTGCCGCCGGTGTTCTGATAGATCGTCAGCGACGCGTTGGGCTGTCCGGTTACCACCGGCCCCTTGAGCGTGTACCAGCGCTGGCGCTCCGCTCCACCGATCACGGTGTCGAAGGTGAACCAGCTCACGAAGGCCTGACCGTTTCCAGGCGATTGATCGGGAATCACCTGCAACCGCGAACCCCTGCCCGCTGGTCGCCGGCTCGTACCACGACCCGGTCAGGCCGTGCTGATTTAGACTCACTCACCACGGACGCCGCCGTGTTCACCGTGATGGTGTACGGGCCGGTGCCCAGAGCATTTTTGGATCGATCGCTTCCGCGTCGTAATACGTGCCGGTTATCGGCAAACCAGCCTGAGTTCGCCGGAATTCGCGCGTTGATCTCCGCCGCCGCCATCATCATCGTGCGCGATCGGCGTAAGTCGTTGGCGTCATAGAGATACAAATCCACATCGAATGACGGCGAGGTCATGCTGATGGCGATCAACTGACCCCAGGCGGCTCCACTAAACGTGTAAATGTCGTAGTAGTAGAGGTCCTGAGGCAACGACGGGAACGAATAGGGAACAATCGCTGGTGGTCAACTGGCCGTTGATCGACACACCGAACGTGATCGCTTTGAT
>ERZ1370068.2528-contig-1672_pt1 | contig 30059 bp, 43 predicted proteins | sample MGYA00561227_ERZ1370068 | MGnify/ENA primary metagenome ERZ1370068 (study PRJEB38410, sample SAMEA6850437) | metagenome | study: Metagenomic assessment of the ecological functions of the soil: analysis of the soil microbiota associated with the...
GTATTTTCTTCAGTTCAGTTACGTGGCTGCTCAGATGAGCCGAGCGGCCCGGTGGTGCCACGTCAGCGATCAGGCTCCCAGAGACCGATCCATGCAAACCGCTCACTGAGCGGCGCAGGTACTGGCCGCGCCGCGTCTTGCCAGGTGATTGCGCCACGCTGCCAGATCGAAGAACAGTTGCCCACCGCCCCGCCTTGTTGTAGAAGTTGCCGGAACAGCACGAACAGGAACGCGGCGATTAAGCGCCACCTCAGGCGGCGCGCCGAAAATGCCGTCCGACTGGATGGTCATCATCTCGATGAAGTAGCGGACGCTGGAAGTTGTCGTGCCGCAACGGCCCAGGCAGTCAGCCGCCAAGCATGGTGAAGAGCAGCAGGAGACTACCGGCAGCCCGGATCCAGGCCCCCAGGAAGTGCTGCGCCGGGCGAGCTCCACCCTGCCAGGATGACAGAGCGTGAAACCGACGACGATGTCCCAGGCGTCGGGCTGCGAGAAGCCGCCGGCTCCAATGCAGGAACGTGTCGTTGAGCACGACGTAATAGAGCGCCACGGCCATGGAAAGCGCCGCGCGAGGAACCACGTCGGTCCAGGCGAGGCGCTTGCGCCACGGACCGGCGGTCGTGGTGAGGGAAGGGCGATCGGAAGTGCGATCGCGACGAAGATCGCGATGTCAGAGGTGGAACTGGGAGGTGAACGCACGCGCCCATGGGCCGAAACGCTTCGAATCCGGAGATGGAGCGCGAGCGTGCCGCCGCAGGCGACGGCCAGCGCTTCCGATCCCGAGAACATAGAGCCGCTGCGGTGACCGACGCGGCCTGGGCGATCGCGGGACGCGTTCGAGGCACCGGCCGGGACGGTGACGCGCCCCCTACCTCAGGAACGCCAGCCAGGCTGCTCACCAGCCCTTTTTCCCTGTAGTAGCAGAAGGGCGCGGGATGGTATGGGAAGGTTGGCCGGGTCGGCGTGCCGTCTGCTTGGCGGTGAAGGAAGTCGCTCAGCGAACCGCCGATCTTCCTGCACGCGCGCCTCGTTCTCCACGCCATGGCCGCCGCGTACTGGCGCAGACCACCCTCACGTGGCGGGGGCGTTGGCCGCCGGCGAGCTGCGACTTGTCACCACATGCGGACACGTCGGGCGAAGTGCTTGTTCCGAGGGAAGGAGTACGTGCGCCCCTCTCCTACCATGTCGGCGCTTGGGGTTGAAGGTTGTCGAGCCGCTACCGGATGGTGGCGCGGTCGCGCGTCGATCCCAAGCAGCGCGCGCTTCCCCGGGCTGTCCTTCACCAGCGAATCTGCCGAGGTTGCGCGCGTTCATGAACACGTCGGCACTTTGCCCGTCGACGGCCGGCGTCGAAGACGCCGATCGCGCTGTTGCCGAGCACGAAGCTGCCGCCGCCCACTTCTCGATGTCGCGCCGATCGTTGAAGCCGTGCGCCTTCATCACCCGTGGGGCCCGCCAGATGGTGGTCCTGCGGGGTTGCATCCCGGGCGGTTGATGGCGAGGCGCATCTTCGAGCTTCTTCTTCGCGATGTCGGCCCAGGACTTGGCAGTGCCGTTCGCCTTTCCGCCCACTCCTTGGTCATCAGGAAATGGATGGACTGCTGGTTGTCAGGCGAGCTGGCATCACGTAGCTGCAGACTTGCCCTTCAGCTTTTGACAGCTTGCTGCAGGGCGACAGGGCCCTCGTTGGCGAGAAAACTTCACCACCTCAAGGTGCACGGTGGCGGTGGCGGTGAAGTCGGCGCGCCCCCTCGGCGATCTCCGACGCACGCCGCCGCCGGGCGAGTTCGGCTTCGAACGACACCGCGGAGCCGGGATAGGCGTCGCGCACGACCGCGTTCATGCCCTCGACCACGGTGCGCGGATAGCCGCTCGGCGTCGCGCCGGTGACCGTGGCGTTGATCGGCTTCTTGTCGTTGAAATCGGCAAGCGCGGCGCCGCACCAGCAGCGTCGCGGCGAGCAACAGGATCCTCATTTCTTCTTCCTCCTCGTCGGTGTTTTACGGCGTTTGGCCGTTTTCTTTGTGGCTGCCCGCGGCGCCGGGAAATTCGAGCACCGCGTCCTTGAAGATCTGCACCAGGCCGAGCACCGCCGCGGCCTGGTTCGCGTACAGCGCCTCGGTGCGCGCGATCAGCTCTGCCTCGGTTCTCAGGGCGCATGTACAGCTCGGCGAGGAAGTGCTCTGCCAGCTCGCCTCGTCCACGGCACGGAATTCGACGCGAAACTGGGCCACTGTTCGCGTCCCTCCTCGCTCGGCGATAATAGCCGCCTTCCATGCGCGCAGTCGAGATCAGCAGGCCGGGCGGGCCGAGGTTCTGCAGCCGGTGGACCGGCCGGCCCACGCCGAAAGAGAGCGATCATCCTCCATCGCTGTCGCGGCCGCGGGCGTCAAACCGGCCTGACGTGCTGCGAAGGAGCGGCAACCTTAGCACGTGCCGCCTCGACGCGTCAGACCGGCCGAGGAGCTAAGGTCGCCGGTGGGATCGTTTTCTCCGGGAGGAAAACCTTCCAGATCGGCGATAAGGTTGTCGCGCCGCTTGCATGGCGGCGGCTACGCCGAGTTCGCCGCCGCTCCCGAAGGTGCAGGCGCTGCCGGTGCCGAAGAAGGGACTCTGCGCTCGTCGAGGACCGCCTCGCCACGAGTACACTATTCCCCTGCCGTCCACGGGGGCAACGTCTTCCCGATCGCGGCAGGCTCGCACCCGGCGCGGGGCCACTGCTCGTTCGAGGCGGCGGCTCAGGGCCATCGGCGATGAGCGCAGATTCAGATGGCCGCGGCGATGGGCAACCGCGTCTTCGCCACTGCGGGCCTGGACGAAAGGAGTCGCGGCATGCCGGCGGCGGCTCGGCGCCGCGGAAGCGGTTTCAACTACAAAGACCTTTCGTGACTTTACAGGTGGTAGCAGCGTCCTCGCCGCCACTGGCGGCAAGGGCGTGGACGTGATCCTCGACATGGTCGGCGGCGACTACGTGCCGAAGGAGCTGAAGTGCATCGCCGACGACGGGCGACTGGTGTTCATCGCCTTCCTGCGCGGTATGAAGACCGAATGACATCATGCTGGTGATGCGCAAGCGCCTCACCATCACCGGCTCGACCCGCGCGTCCGCGATCCGGTCGCGTTCAAGGGCGCGATCAGCGAGGAGCCTGCGCGCAGAGAAGATCTGGCCGCTCGATCGAGCGCGGCAAAGATCAAGCCCGAGATCTACAAGACCTTCCCCTCTCGAGCAGGCGGCCGACGCGCGCACGCCTGATGGAGAGCTCGCAGCACATCGGCAAGATCGTGCTTACCTCTGTCAGCGGCTTCGCCTCTTCAGCCACTCGACGAAACGCGTTCACCTCCGGGACGTTGCCTTTCCGCCTGTCTGGACGATCACGAAGCAGGCCCGCGCCGGATCCGCCATGCTCTTGAACGGCGCGGCGAGCTGCTTCGAGTCGATCAGGTCCTTCACCAGCGGGCTGCGGCCGAGCGCGACGCCGTGCCCGGCGACCGCCGCCGGGATGATCTGCTCGTAGCCTGAGAAGGAAAGCGTGCCGGCGGGCGCAGGTCCGGCGACGCCGGCCACCTCCAGCCAGGTATTCCAGTGCAGCCAGGGATGGCGGACGTCCGGGATCGTGATACTGCAGCAGCACGTGATTCTTCAGGTCGTCCGGCTTGCGCAGCGGGCTTCTGCGCAGCAGCTTCGGGCTGCACACCGGGAACACCCGCTCGCCGAAGAGCCGCACCGCATTCGGGCCGGCGAGCGAAGCCGGCCCGTGGCGCAGCGCGATGTCGAGCCCGTCGCGCTCGAGGTCCTGCACGCGCGTCTCGGCGGTAATGCGCACGTCGACCCCGGGGTGCTCGCGGGTGAAGCCAGCGAGGCGCGGGATCAGCCATAACGCCGCGAACGACGCGGTGGTGGTGACCGAGAGCGGCCGGCGCTTGCCGGCCTGCGCGCGCAGCCGCTCGGTCGCGGCGCGCATGGTCGTGATTACCTGCGCCGCGACGGCGTAGAACTGCTGCCCGGCGTCGGTCAGCGAGAGCGCCCGGTGGCGGCGCTGGAAGAGCGGCAGGCCGAGCTGGTCTTCCAGCTCCTTGATCTGGCGGCTGACCGCCGACTGGGTGAGGTAGAGCTCCTCCCCCGCCTTGGTGAACGACAGGTGGCGCGCCGCCGCCTCGAAGCCGACCAGCAGGTCCAGCGCCGGCATTGCATTACTTTTTGTCATGCAAGACCTGAGAATTTACCGTTTGAGCCTCACGCTGTCGAGGATGCATCCTGCGCATGTCAAACGCAAGGAGAAGCACCATGAGAATCGAGCTGAAGTCCGGGGCCAGTCGAGGCTGGGGACCGAACCAGACCCTCAAAGTGGTCGACGGCGAAGGCACGACCGTCTGCGCCGTGGAGGGCTCGGTGTGGATCACCGAGGAAAACCAGCCGAAGGACATCGTCCTGCAAGCCGGCGCCTGCTACCAGCCTGCGCCAGCGCGGCATCGCCATCCTGAATTCGCTCGGCGGCACACGCCGCCGTGCTCGTTCGCCTGAAAGGAGCCGTCAGTGAAACTCGACTACTACGAAATCGATTCCCCAGCTGCACGCCGCGGCGCGCGGAACGCGCCCAGGCCATCGGCCCGCTTCGTCGGCCTCGCCTTCGCCTGGCTGTGTCTCGCGCGCCGCAGGCTCCGCGCATGCCGCTCGTCCGCATTTCGCCTCGCTAGCGCGGAGACGCGTTCGTCGCCTAGAGGCAGCCCTCCGATTTGCCGGAGGGGCGCAGTGTTTCAGGAAGGTCTCCTCAAGGGTAAGCGCGCATCCTCGTCACCGGCGGCGGCACCGGCCTCGGCAAGGAAATCGCGGCGAAGTACCTCGCGCTCGGCGCCGAAGTCTGGATCTGCCGGCCGCCGCGGCCCGGTTCTCGATGCGACAGCGAAGGAATTGACTGCGAAGCACGGCGGGACAGTCAAAACCCACTCGGTCGACATCCGCGACGCGCAGGCGGTCGACGCGATGGTGCAGCGGATCTGGGACGAGTCGGGCCGCTCACGGGACTGGTCAACAACGCCGCCGGCAACTTCATCAGCCCGACCAAGGACCTCTCGCCGAACGGCTTCAACGCCATCGCCAACATCGTCTTCCACGGCACGTTCTACGTGACGCAGGCCGTCGGCAAGCGCTGGATTGCCGGCAATCAGCAAGGCTCGGTGATCACCATCATCGTCACCTGGGTGCACACCGGCTCGCCGTACGTCGTGCCCTCGGCGATGTCGAAGGCGGGCCTGCACGTCATGACCAAATCGCTCGCGGTCGAATGGGGCCGCTACGGCATCCGCCTCAACGCCATCGCGCCGGGGCCGTTCCCGACCGAAGGGAGCGACGAAGCGGCTGCGTCCCGACGGTGGAAGTTTCTGCTGATTCAGCTCATTTGAACCCCATGCGGCGCGTCGGCAAGATGGAGGAGCTGCAGAACCTCGCCACCTTCCTCATGGCCGACGGCTGCGAGTGGCTCACCGGCGAGACGATCGTCATCGACGGCGCGGGCACGCTCGCTACCGGCTCGGGCGGCTACTTCACGCAGCTCGACAAGCTCTCCGACGCGGACTGGGAGAAGATGCGCGCGGCGATCAGGGCGCAGAACGAGAAGGACCGAGCCGGCAGAACGGCGTGAAGCTGGTTCCCCGCCCGGCGGCGACCTTGATCCTGCTGCGCGACGGCGCATCAGGCCGGAGGCGCTGATGCTGCAGCGAACGCAGAGCGCGGTGTTCCTCGGCGGCGCCTACGTCTTCCCCGGCGGCTCGCTCGACGAATGGGACGCCGACCCGCGCATCCTGAAGCGCATCCGCGGTGAAACGAGCGTTCCGCCGACGCCATACTGGGTCAGCGGCAGTACGGGAGTGCTTCGAGGAAGCCGGGGTGTTGTTAGCTTCTGGAAAGAATCAAAGCCCATCGCTGCGAACCGCGCCGAAGGGTTGATGCAATACCGCAAGCGTCCCTTCGTCGAGCTGCTGGAAAACGAGGACCTGTATCATCCCGGCGCACGCCCTCGCCTATTACGGCCACTGGGTCACCGCGCCGGGCGGCCGCGCCGCTTCGACACGCGCTTCTTCCTCGCGGTCGCGCCGAGGGCCAGGCCGGCTCGCACGACGCCGCCGGAGACGGTGCACGACGTCTGGATCACGCCGCGCGAGGCGCTGGAGCGCTCGGCGCGCAACGAGATCGAGCTCGTCTCCGCCACGCAGCACACGCTGCAGGACCTGAAAGGGTTCGCCACTGCGCAGCAGGCTTTCGACGCAGTGCGCGCGCGACCCGAGCCGGAGGTGAACCGCGCCTGCTGGGCGCAAGGCAAGGAGGGCGCGAAGCTTTTTCGCCGCGCCGACCCGGCATATTTCGAGATCCACTGGAGCGACCCGGAGGAAACCGGCGAAAGCAGCTACGACCTCGCGCCCGGCGTGCCAAAGCGGCTCGACCGGTACGTGACGCGCATCATCGCGCCCAATCCTGGCGTCATGACCGGGCCGGGAACGAACACTTACCTCGTCGGCGAGAAAGATCTTGCAGTGATCGATCCCGGCCCCGCGATCGCTTCTCATCGTGGAAAGGATTCTGAAGCCGGAAAGGCAGGATCCGATGGATCTTGTGCACGCACACCCACCAGGACCATTCGCCCGCCGCCGCGGCGCTGAAGGCGGCGACCGGCGCGCAACTTCTCGGCCGGCCGGCGCCCGAAGGGCAGGACGCGACGCTTCAAGCCCGATTTCGTGCTGGAGAACGGACAGCGCGTCCAGCTAGGAGAAATGAGCGGGTCAATCGCCCTTCGCGCGATCCACACGCCAGGCCACGCCTCCGAATCACCTCTGCTACCTGCTCGAGCAGACGAAAATGCTCTTCACCGGCGACCACGTGATGCAGGGCTCGACGGTGGTCATCAACCCGCCCGACGGCGACATGCGTGCCTACCTGCACTCCTCGAAAGCTGCTCGGCGAAGATCTCGTCGTCATCGCTCCCGGGCATGGCTACCTGGTCGGCGCGCCGCACCAGGAGCTGCGGCGCCTGATCGCCCACCGCATGGGTCGCGAGCGCAAGGTGGTGCGCGCGCTGCAGCAGCTTGGCGAAGCGTCGGTGGAGGAGCTCCTGCCCGTGGTCTACGACGACGTGCCGGCGCGCATCCACCGCGTCGCCGCGCGCTCGCTCACCGCGCACCTCGACAAGCTCACCGCCGACGGCGCGGTGCGCGCGCTCGGCGAGCGATATACGCTGGTAGAATCGAAACCCGAGGCAGCATGACGGAGGAACGCCATGGCCGGTGACGACAAGACGATGCGGATGGTGACCAACCTCGATCGCAAGGCGATCGAGGGCAAGCTCGTCGAGGCGCGGGCCGTAGCACAGTCGAGCAACCTGGCCGAGCTCGCCGCCATGTTCTCCGGCGTCGAGGGCATGCCGCGCGGCGCAGATCGAGACGCGCGTCGCCAACGCCCTCAAGTGGCTCGCCGACAAGCCGCAGCACCAGAAAATCAGCTGCCGTGCTCGAGCTGGTCGAGCTCAACCTCAAGAACCTGAAGTAACACCGGTCCCGCACTACCCCTGAAGTTCGACTACGACCTCTTCACCATCGGAGGCGGCTCGGGCGGCGTTCGCGCCAGCCGCGTGTCGGCGGCGTACGGCGCGCGCGTCGCGATCGCCGAGTCCGACCGCTTCGGCGGCACCTGCGTCAACGTCGGCTGCATCCCGAAGAAGCTCTTCTCCTACGCCGCGCACTGGCGCGAGGACTTCCACGTCGCCGCCGCCTACGGCTGGACGCGTCGGCGAGCCGCGCTTCGACTGGCAGACGCTGCTCGCCAACAAGGACAAGGAAATCGCGCGCCTCAACGGCGTCTACGAGAGCGTCCTGAAGAAGGCCGGCGTGGAGATTCACCGCGGACGAGCCGAGATCGTTTCGCCCCATGAAGTCAAAGTGAACGGCAAGACCTATTCCGTGAAGCATATCCTCGTCGCCACCGGCGGCTGGCCGCGCGATGCCGCCGCTGCCCGGCTTCGAGCACGCGATCACCTCGAACGATGCCTTCCACCTCGGGCAGCTTGCCGAAGCGCGCGGTGGTGGTCGGCGGCGGCTACATCGCGCTCGAGTTCGCCTCGATCTTCAACGGCCTGGGCGTGAAGACGCAGCTCAGCTACCGCGGCACGCGCCTGCTGCGCGGCTTCGACGCCGAGCTCGGTACGCGCATCGCCGAGGAGATGTCCGCCAAGGGCGTCGAGGTCTGCCTCAGCTGCGAGCCCGCGGCGATACGCAAGTTGAAGGACGGCAGCCTCGAGATCGAATTCACCGACGGCCGGCTGCAGAAAGCCGACCTCGTGATGCTCGCCACCGGCCGGCGGCCGAATAGCGCCAAGCTCGGCCTCGAGGCGGCCGGCGTGAAGATCGCCGAGGACGGCGCCATCGTCGTCGACCGCTTCTCGCGCTCGAGCGTCGACTCGATCCACGCCATCGGCGACGTCACCAATCGCCTCAACCTCACGCCGGTGGCGACCGCCGAGGCGATGTGGCTGGCGCGCACCCTGTTCGGCAACGAGCCGACGCCAGTCGACCACGAGAACGTGCCGACCGCGGTCTTCACCGATCCCAACCTCGCCACGGTCGGCCTGTCTGAGGAGAAAGCGCGCGAGCGCCACGGCGAGGTCGACGTCTACAAGGCCTCGTTCCGCGCGCCTCAAGCTGACCCTCACGGACAAAAAGGAACGCACCTTCATGAAGCTGGTGGTCGACCGCAAGAGCCAGCGCGTGGTCGGCGCGCACATGATCGGCGCCGATGCCGGTGAGATCATCCAGGGCGTGGCGATCGCGGTGAAGCTCGGCGCGACCAAGGCGCAGTTCGACGCCACCATCGGCATCCACCCGACCGCGGCGGAAGAGTTCGTGACGTTGCGCGGAAAAGCGTGAAGCGCGCACTCGCGTTACTTCTAGTTCTTGTCTCCTTCGCGGCGCTTGCCGCGCCGAGCGGAGCCACCGGATCTGACCTGGCCCGACGGCAGCAGATACTCGGGGCGCGCGCTCCAACCAGCCGAATGGCCGCGGCTACCTCAGCGGACCCGACGGGCGCTCGTATGAAGGCGACTCTGGTCGATGGCAGTTCCACGGCCGCGGCCGCGTGACTGCACCGACGCGCGACGTCTACGACGGCCAGTTCGTCGACGGGCAGTTCACCGGCACCGGCCGCTTCACCAGTCACGACGGCGCGACCTACGAGGGCGAGTTCAAGCAGTGGCCTGTACGACGGCCAGGGCCGTCTGAGACTGGCGAACGGAGACGAGTACGAGGGCGGCTTCCAGCGCGGCGTCTATGAAGGCCAGGGCACGCTGAAGTACGCTCGCCAGCGCTCGGACGGGCGAACGCAGGACACGGGCGTCTGGCATCAGGAAAGCTGGAGAACCTCGCCGAACGGCAGGGCCGGCTCGAGAAGGACGCCGCCGACCGCGAGCGCTTCGCTCTTAACGTCGAGACTGCGCTCTACCAGCAGCGGCCGCTGCTCGATGCGGCGCTCGCCGGCCTCGAGCCGAGCGCGCGTGGCAGGATCAACCTCTACCTGCTGGCGGTGGCGGGCGACGGCTCGCAGGAGGTCTTCCGCCGCGAGGTCGAGTTCGTGCGCGCCCAGTTCGACCGCGATTTCGGCACGCGCGGCCGCTCGCTGGTCCTGGTCAACAGCCGCAGCACCGCCGGCCCGGCGCCGATGGCGACGGTGACCACCATCCGCGAGGCGATCAAGACCATCGCCGCGCGCATGGAACGCGACAACGACATCCTGTTCCTGTACCTCACCAGCCACGGCGCCAAGGACCACGAGTTCAGGCTGAACCAGAACGCGATGGATCTGCGCGGCCTGCGGCCGAAGCGAACTGGCGAAGATCTTCGAGGAATCGCGCATCCGCTGGAAGGTGGTGCTGGTCTCGGCGTGCTATTCCGGCGGCTTCGTCGAGCCGCTGAAGAGCGAATCGACGATGGTGATCACCGCGGCGCGCGCCGACCGCACCTCGTTCGGCTGCGTCGACGAGAACGACTTCACCTATTTCGGCCGCGCCTTCTTCAAGGAGGCGCTGCCGGCGAGCGGCTCGTTCTTCGAGGCCTTCACCAAAGCTCAGGCACTGGTGGGCGAATGGGAGAAGAAGGACAAGACGCCCGAGGCCGAGCGCTCGCTGCCGCAGGTCTACAGCCCGCTGCCGATCGCCGAGCAGCTGAAGCGCTGGTGGGCGCAGCCGCGGCGCTGAAGGCGCTGGCTGGCGGCGGCGCTGCTCGCGCACGGCCGCGGGCGCGTCTCGCGCAGCCCTTTCCGACGAAGCCGGTGCGCGTGGTGGTCGCCTTCTCGCCCGGCGGCGTGACCGACATCATCGCCCGCACCATCGGCGGCAAGCTCGCCGAGCTCTGGGGCCAGCCGGTGGTGATCGAGAACCGCCCGGGCGCCGGCGGCTCGATCGCCGCGGTCGCCGTGTCGCGGGCGCCGGCCGACGGCTACATGCTGCTCGTGCATTCCTCGGGCTACGCGATCAACGCGGCGCTGAACCCCGCCCTGCCGTACGACCCGCGCAAGGACCTGATCGACGTCGCGCCGCTCGGCTCGCAGCCGATGCTGCTCGTCGTCTCGCCCGCCTCCGGCATCGGCTCCGTGCGCGACCTGATCGCGGCGGCAAGGGCGAAGCCCGGCGGGCTCGCGTACGGCTCGGCGGGCATCGGCAGCGGCGCCCACCTCAACGGCGAGAAGTTCAGGATCGCCGCCGCGGTGGACGTGCTGCACGTTCCCTACAAGGGCGGCGCCGAGGCGATCCAGGACACGATCGCGCAGCGCCTCGGCTTCACCTTCAACACCGTGACGCTGGCGCTGCCGCACATCCGCGAGGGGCGCCTGCGGCCGTTGGGGTCAGCAGCGCGCAGCGCTCGGCGCTCCTGCCCGACGTGCCGACGATTGCGGAGGCCGGCGTGCCGGGCTTCGAATTCTCGTTCTGGAACGGTCTCTGGGCGCCGGCGGGCACGCCGCCGCCGGTCGTCGAGCGCATCGCCCGCGACGTCGCGCGCGCCGTCGCCGCAGCCCGACGTGCGCGAGCGCTTCGCCAACCTCGGCGCCGAGGCCGATGGAGCATGACGCCGGCGCAGTTCTCGCGCTTCGTGCAGAGCGAGATCGAGGACGCCGGCCGGATCGGCAAGGCCGCAGGAATCCGCCTGCAGTAGCCGCGGTCAGCTCAGCGCGCGCCAGACGAGCGAGCCGCCCGAGACAAGCAGCAGCACCGGCGATGATGCGCATCAGCAGCTCGCGCGGCAGGCTGACGAAGATCTTCTTCCCTAAGCCAGATGCCCGCCAGCGCCGCCGGCACGACGACCAGCGCCGCGCGCCAGACATCCGGATCGAGCAGCAGCCCCGTGAGGAGGAATGCGACCACGCGCAGCGAAATGCTGGTCATGGTGACCAGCCCCAGCGTGGCGCGAAATTCCTCCTTGGAAAGTCCGCGCTGCGAAGGTAGATGACGTAGGGCGGTCCGCCGGCGCCGAACAGCGAGCTGGTCACGCCGCCAGCGAATCCGGCAAGCCACGCCCAGTTGCGCGACACCGGCTGCCGGTACTCGTGCGGGCAACAGGGCGTAGATCGCGTAGGCGATGACGAAGCTCCCCAGCAGCAGCATGCCCGCGGCGCGCGGCAGGTTGACGAGCACCGTCACGCCCGCCGCGGTGCCGACCAGGATCATCGGCACGAGGCGCAGGTACTCGGCGCGCACCGCGTTGCGCGGCTTCTCCAGCCCGACGCTGAACGAATTGGCGATGTCGGCGAGCGCGTACAGCGCCAGCGCGAAGCCGAGCGGCACGAGGTGCGTGGCGAGCGGCATGCTGACCAGCGCCGCGCCGAAGCCGGTGACGCCGAACACCACCGAGCCGCAGAAGCGCGATCGCGGCAAGCCAGAAGGATTCAGCCGGCAACGATCAGCTCCTCCGGCGTGCAGGGATTCATGGCGCGCAGCCGCGATGACGTAGCGGGTGAACGGAAGGCCGAGACGCGTCTCCAGGCTTTCAGCCCTTTCTCTTCAAGATCATGCCAATGCCACTCGCGCCGGAACGCCCTTGAGCGCGAACACCAGGATGTTCGGATCGTAGAGCGCCGGCATGGCGAGCACCGCGCCGCCGAACGCGCGCTCCAGCCGCTGCAGCGTGGCGTCGAACTTCGGATCGTCGTTCATGAAGTTCACCACCAGCGCCCCGGGCTCGGTGAGGGGCGAGGAAGGCGCCGTCGTAGAACTCGGCGCTCGCGAGGCGCGGCACGTGCAGCTCGTCCTCGAAGGCGTCGAGCACCAGCACGTCGCAGCACTCCGGCGAGAGCGCCTCGGCGCCGTCGCCGATCTCGACGGAAAAGCGCGCATCGTCCGGCGGCAGCGCGAAATGCTGCCGCGCCGCCGCGACCACGTCCGGGTCGAGCTCGACCACGCGTATGGAAGTCTGTTCTTAACTTCTTATGAAAAAACTTCGCGAGCGACCCTCCGCCGAGGCCGATCATCAGCGCGCGGCGCGGGTCGGGATGGAACAGCAGGAAGGTCATCATGCAGCGCGTGTAGTCGAGCGCCAGCGCCCAGGGATCGTCGAGCCGCATCGAGCTCTGGATCGCCTCGCCGCCGACATGCATGGTGCGCACGCCGCGCGCGTCGCTCACGGCCACGGCTCCGTTCTGCTTCTTCAACTCAGTTCGACGCTCCCCGCGCGGTGATCGGCCACAGCGCCTCGACGACGCCGCGCCGCACGCAAACATACCAGTCGTAGAGGTTGATCGTCGGGTCGCAGTGGCCCGGGACGAGCTGCAGCTTCTCGCCGAGCAGCGGCAGCGGCCCGCCCTCGATCCAGCCGTGCTCGTCGGAGGCCTTGCTGTAGCGCAGTCCGTCGCGGCTGCCAGACGGTCGGCATGCCGGAATCGACGCTCGAGGCCTTGAGGCCCGCGTCGACGATGGCGCGGTCGGGCGCGCGGCTCATCACCGTGGCGAGAACGAACAGCGCGTGCTCGAAACGCGGCAGCGGCGCCGCCCACTCGTTCTTCGCGTAGTCCGCGTCCATGAAGGCGTAGGAGCCGGGCTGGATCTCGTCCCAGGCGCCGGCCTCGACTTCCAGCATGTAGGTGCCGCTGCCCGCGCCGGTGACGGTCGGACAGGGAATCCCGCCTTGGCGAGGAGCCGCTTGGTGTGCTGCACGTGCTGCGCGGCGGTCTCGATCGCCGCGTGGCGCTCCTCCATGCTGCGCATGTGCTGCGCGCGGCCGTGGTACGCCTGCAAACCGGCGAAACGCAGCTTTGCTTTCAGGATTTTTGTTGCCAGATCGACGACCGCTTCGCCCGGCTCGACGCCGCAGCGGCGCATGCCGACCTCGAGCTCGATGTAGACATCGAGGTCGCCCTTCAATTGGGCAACGTTCTCCGCGTTGTCGACGCAAACCCCGACCTTTGCCCGGCGGGAGAGCGCGGCGAGGCGCTCGAGCTTCTTCGCGCCGACCACCTCGTTGGAGACCAGCACGTCGGCGACGCCGCCCTCGACCATCGCCTCGGCTTCGGCGACCTTCTGGCAGCACATGCCGACCGCGCCGGAGCGCGATCTGCCGCTTCGCGACGTCAGGGCATTTGTGCGTCTTGGCGTGCGGGCGCACGCGGACCCTGCCTTTCACGCTCTCATTGAGAGTTGAGAGATTTTTCAAAAGCATCCAGATCGAGAATCAGCGCAGGCGTGTCGACGTCCTCCAGCCGGTCGCCGACCTTGGCCGGGGCGCGCATGGCTACGCCGCCGCGCCTTTCTGCGCCCGCTGGCGCAGCGCGTACCAGGCGATGGCGATCGCCACGATGGCGACCAGCGGCAGGGCAACCAGATTGACGCGCTCCCAGCCGCCCGCGGTGACGGTGAGGCCCGGAAGTGAACGACGAGATCGCCATCATGATGAAGATCGCCTGGTCGTTGGCGCCCTGCGCCTTGGCGCGCTCCTCGGGCCGGTAGGTCTCGGTGAGGAGCGTGGTGCCGCCAATGTAAAGGAAGTTCCAGCCCACGCCCAGCAGCACCAGCGACCACCAGAACTGCGCCACCGAGATTCCCGAGAGCGCGATGCCGATCGCCACCATGTTGAGCAGCGCGCCGCAGAGCAGCACCGGCAGCACGCCGATGCGCTTGATCAGCGGGCCGGTGACGAACGATGGGGCGAACATGCCGACCACGTGCGAGGAGATGATGAACGCCGCGTCGCCATAGGTATGGCCGCAGGCCTGCATGGCGATCGGCGTCGAGGTCATGAGGAAGTTCATCGACGCCGTAGCCGATCGCGCCGGCGAGCACCGCGACGATGAACTTCGGCTGGGCGGCAATCTGCGCGAAAGCGGCCGGCCGGACGACGCCTGCTCCGCCGCGCGTCGGGCGTCGGGATGCGGATGAAGCGCAGCAGGACCAGCGTAACCAGCGATGAAGACGATGAGCGAGAGATAGGCGCCGAGGAAGCGCGTGCCACCGAGATCGACGGTGAAGCGGCTCGACGTTCGGGCCGAGCACGCCGCCCACCAGGCCGCCGGCGAGCACCAGCGAGATCGCCATCGGCTTGAAGTCGGCGCTCGCCGCGTCGGCGGCGGCGAAGCGGTAGTACTGCCCGTACGCGTTGTAGACGCCCCAGACGAGCGTGCCGAGGCAAAGCAGCCAGAAGCTCTGCAAGGCGATCGCCGCCGGCGCAGACGAGTGCGCCGACGAATCCCCATGTCGTGCCGAGGGTGAAGCCGCGCTGCCGCCCGACGCGCCGCATGTGCAGCGAGGCCGGCATGGTGCCGATCGCGCCGCCCAGAATCCAGCAGGTCACCGGCAGCGTCGCGAGGCCCGACGTGCGGCGCGAGCGCGAGGCCCGGCGAGGCCGTTGATCGCGATCAGCGTCGAATTGTTGGTGAACAGCATCGCCTGGCACGCGGCGAGCAATCCGACATTGCGCTTGGTACTGTTCGTATATACAGTATCGGTCATGGCTGCCAAAGAAGAATCTCGCTATCTTCGGGGAGCGCGCTCGTTCGTGCAGGGCCGTTTCGAATCTTCCTTGCGCGAGCCTTTCGACGACGGCTGGACGCCCGAGGAGAAGGAAGAGCGTCCGCTCGAAACCAGCGTCACCATCGAGCGCGCGCGCTCGATCATTTCCCGCAACGACTCGCCCGACATCGGCTTCAGCCAATCGATCAACCCCTATCGGGGGTGCGAGCATGGCTGCATCTACTGCTACGCGCGGCCGAGCCATGCCTATCTCGAGCTCTCGCCCGGGCTCGATTTCGAGACCAAGCTGTTTGCCAAGACCAACGCGCCGGAGCTGCTGCGCGCCGAGCTCTCGGCCAAGGGATACAAGCCCAGTCCGATCGCGCTCGGCGCCAATACCGACTGCTACCAGCCGATCGAGCGCAAATACAGGATCACGCGCGGCATCCTGGAGGTGCTCGCGGAGTTCCAGCACCCGGTGACGATCGTGACCAAGTCGGCGCTGATCGAGCGCGACCTGGACATCCTCGCGACCGATGGCGGCAGAAGAACTTGGTCAAGGTCTTCGTCTCGATCGGCAGCCTCGACCGCGCACTGGCGCGCAAGCTCGAGCCCGGGCCGCCAGCCCTCAAAGAAGGTTGGATGTACTAAGAGCGCTCAGTGAAAATCATGTGCCCTGCGGGGTGATGGTGGCGGCGCTGATCCCGGCGCTCAACGACAAGACCCTGGAGCAGGTGCTGGAAGCGGCGGCCGAAGCGGGCGCGCGCGAGGCCGCCTATGTAATCATGCGGCTGCCGAACGAGCTCGAAGACCCTGTTCAAGGAATGGCTCGCGGAGCACTACCCGGAGAGGGCGGAACACGTGATCAGCATCGTGCGCCAGATGCGCGGCGGCAGGGACAACGATCCCAATTTCGGCACGCGCATGAGCGGCACCGGCAAGTTCGCCGAGCTGGTGGAGAAGCGCTTCGACATCGCCTGCCGGCGCCTGCATCTCAACGACCATGGCGCCGGTCGCGACGCGCCGGAGCTCGACTGCAGCCTGTTCCGGGTTCCGCCTGGACGGACAGAGGCAGGCGGGCAGATGGCCCTCTTCTGAACGCGAAGGCTGCTCCTCCTCGCCGGCTGGGGCTGGGCGGTCGCGGTCGTCTGGCTTTCGCTCACGCCGCAGCCGCCGCAGATCGACCTCGAGCAGGGCGACAAGCTCGGCCATTTCGCAGCCTATGGCGTGCTGATGTTTGTTTTTGCTTGATCTACGACAAACGGGCATCGAGACTCGCTTATGCCACCGGGTTCATCGCTCATGGGCATCGCGCTGGAATTCATCCAGGAAATGACCGGCTATCGCACCTTCGATCTGCTCGACATGCTCGCCAACGCGGCGGGCGTGCTCGGCGCGTCCTGGCGGCGCACTGACGCTGCGTTCTCTTAGGATGCGGACGCGATGAGCGAAGCACCGACCTTGCGCCGCCTTGCGGCGATCCTCGCCGCCGACGTGGTGGGCTTCAGCCGCATGATGGGCGCGGACGAGGAAGGCACGCTCGCGCGCCTGAAGCGCCTGCGCGCCGAGGTCATCGACCCGGCGATCGCCCAGTCTCGCGGCCGCATTTTCAAGACCACCGGCGACGGCGTGCTGGTCGAGTTCCCGAGCGTGGTCGACGCGGTGCAATGCGCGGCGAAAGTGCAAGCCTCGCTGTGGCGCGCGCGGCGAGCGGGGCGCACGAGCAGCGCATCGTGCTGCGCGTGGGGATCAACCTCGGCGACGTGATCGTGGAGGGCGACGACCTGTACGGCGACGGGGTCAACGTCGCGGCGCGGCTCGAGGGCATCTGCGACGCAGGCGGCGTGTTCATCTCGGGTAGCGCGCACGACCAGGTGGCCGACAAGGTCAAGCTCGCCTTCGAGGACCTCGGCGAGAAGTCGGTGAAGAACATCGCCCGCCCGGTGCGCGTCTACCGCCTGGTCATCGACGGCCAGGCGCCCGCGCCGCCGGGCGGCCGCGGCGTCGGCAGCCGCCGCCGCGTCGGCGGACAAGCCCTCGATCGCGGTGCTGCCCTTCCAGAACATGAGCGGCGAGGCCGAGCAGGAGTACTTCAGCGACGGCATCAGCGAGGACATCATCACCGACCTGTCCAAGCTCTCCGGGCTGCTCGTCATCGCGCGCAACTCGACCTTCACCTACAAGGGGAAGGCGGCGGATGTGCGCGAAGTCGGCAAGCGCTTCGCCGTGAGCCACGTTCTCGAAGGCAGGCGTAGCGACGCGCCGGCGGCCGGGTGCGCATCACGGCGCAGCTGCTCGAGTCCGGCACCGCGCACCACGTCTGGGCCGAGCGCTACGACCGCGACCTGCAGGACATCTTCGCGGTGCAGGACGAGATCACGCGCAAGATCGTCGCCGCGCTGGACGTGCAAGCTGCTGCGCGGCGAGCAGGCGACGCGTCTGCCGTCACCTGCTGCAGCGCGCCGATGCGCTCGACGCGTACTACAAGGGGCTCGATTAATCTGAACCGGCGTGACGCGCGAAGCCAACGATGAAGCGGCGCGCTGCTTCGAGCAGGTGGCGCACCTCGAGCAGGATTCGCCACTCGGGCATCTCGGCCTCGCCTGGACCAAGCTCAGCGCCTTCCGCTACGGCTGGGGAGAACCCGCCGCGCTGGAGCAGGCGGCCCGGCTCGCACGCAAGGCGCTCGAGCTCGACGAGACCTGCGCCGACGCGCACGCGCTGCTCGGCTACTCACAACCTGCTTCTTGGCAGGCATGACGAGGCGATCGCCTTCGGCGAGCGGTCGGTCGCGTTCAACCCCAACCACGCGGACAACACAGCAAACCTGGGCTGCTCGTACGTGATGTCGGGCAGGCCCGCGGACGCGGTCGCATGCACGCGCAAGGCGATGCGCCTGAGCCCGGTCTATCCGACCTGGTACCTGAACATACTCGGCTTCGCGCACTACCTGCTCGACCAGCACGATGAGGCCGACGCCGTCCTGACGCTCGCGCTGCAGCGCGAGCCCGCCTATTACGACTGCCGCCTCATGCTCATGGCGGCGCATCACGCCCGCGGTCGCGGCGACGATGGTCGCCGCGAGGCCGCCGAGGTACGCCGCCACAACCCTTCGCTCCGGCTGAAGGACATGGAGGGCCGGCTCTCCGTTATCAAGGATCGGGCGCTGCGTATCGCGCTTCATCGGCATCCTGCGCGAGCTGGGGCTCGAGTAGCTTGAGCGAGTCGGTCGCCGAGCAGTTGGCAGGAGCGGTGGCGGCGCTGCGCGAGCCGCCGCGCGAGGTGCGCGAGACCGCCGAGAAGCTCGTCATCGACATCGCCGGCCTGTGCGTCGCCGCGCGCGGGAGCGACTACGTGAAGAGCGCGCTCGCCGCCTGGGAAGCAGGCGGCGCCTGCAGCGCGATCGGCCATGGCCGCAGCCTCGACGCCGCAGGCGCGGCGTTCGTCAACGGCACCGCGGCGCACGGCGAGGACTTCGACGACACCTTCGAAGGCGGCCCGGTGCACGCCGGCGCGGTGATCGTGCCGGCGATCCTCGCGGTCGCCGAGCGGGAGAAGATTTCCGGCAAGGATGCGCTGCGCGGCATCGCCGTCGGCGTCGAGCTCACCTGCCGGGCTAGCCTGGTCGCGCCGAAGCTCATCCACAAGGCGGGCTTTCATCCGACCGCGGTGCTCGGCGCGATGGGAGCGGCTGCAGGCGTTTCCACAGCTCTTTCTCTTCAAAGACGCAAACCGTGAACGCCTTGGGTATCGCGGGGTCGATGGCCTCGGGGATCATCGAATACCTGGCCGAGGGACGTGGACCAAACGCCTGCATCCGGGCTGGGCGGCGCAATCGGGAATCCGCGCCGCCGACCTTGCGCGCGCTGGATTCATCGGCCCGCGTACCGTATTCGAGGGCACGCACGGCCTTTATCACGGCTTCGCCAATACCACCCAGGGCGATTGGCCGAAGCTCGTCGACGGTTTCGGCAAGCGCTGGCTCGCCTCCGGCATCGCCTTCAAGCTCTACGCCTGCGGCACCATGACGCACCCTTACATCGACTGCGCCAGCCGCCTCGGCAAGAAAGTGCAGCTCGATGAGATCGAGGAAGTCGTTTGCGAAGCGGCCGAAGGCACCGTGCATCGTCTCTGGGAGCCGCTCGCCTCGAAGCAGGCGCCACCCAACGCCTACGCGGCTAAGTTCAGCCAGCCCTACTGCATCGCCGCGGGCTTCGTACTCTGGCCACGCCGGACTCGAAGCGTTCACCGAGGAACGGGTGCGCGACCCGAGGCTGCGCGCGCTGGCGGCGAAGGTGCGCTACGAGATCGACCCGGACAATCCCTACCCGAACGAATTCACCGGGCACGTCAAGGGTGAAATTGACCAACGGACGGGTTCTCGAAGAGCGCCAGCCGCATATCCGCGGCGGCACGCACGAGCCGCTTTCGCGCGCCGACATCGAGGACAAGTTCCGCCTGAACTGCGTCCACGGCGGCTGGCCGACCGACCGTGCGGAAGAGTTTCTGAGCTGGGCGAAAACAGCCTTCGAACGGCCGATTGACCTGAGGCCGTTCAGATCCTGAGGAAGTCGATCAGCGCGTCGAGCGTTGCGTCGGGCGCCTCGCTCATCAGCGAATGGCCGGAGAAGTCGACCAGCACCGTCTTCGCGCCTGATATTTTTCCTGGATTGATTTCGCAGATCGCGGCGGCGTCATCACGTCGCGCTTGCCGAGGACGAAGAGTGCCGGACACGCAATCTCGCCCTCGAGCACGTAGTCGTTGCACGCCTTGAGATCGTTGTAGAGGACGCCCGGCGCGAGGCGCTCGAGGCGCGCCTGCGTGTCGCCGTACATCCACATGCCGGGGTCGGGTCGCCGCCGAGCGGCACCTGCGCGGCGTGGCCCCAGATGGTGTGCATGTCGAAGGCGTCGTAGTGGTCACGCTTCGCCGCGTCGAGGAAGGCTTCGCCGACCTTCATGGGGTAAGCGACGCCCATCATGGCAATGCGGTCCACGCGCGACGGGGCGCTTGCAGCGCATTCGAGAGCGACCAGCGCCCCCATCGAGTGGCCGACGATCGAGAATTTTTCTGCCGCGACTTCCTTCAACAACCACTCTGCCATGCCGCTGACCGACGAGATCGGCGAGCCCGGCGTGCGGCCGTGGCCGGGAAGATCGACCGCGAGCACGTTCCAGCCGTGATAGGCGAAATAGCGGCTCTGCAGGAGAAACGATGAATGGTCCAGCCCCGCCCCATGGACGAAAACCAAGGTGGGCTTGGCCTTGTCGAAGGCGTGGCCGGCGGTATACGCGAACATCACTTCTGGGAAGCCTTGAGCGCCCGGTCGAGATCGTCGATGAGATCCTGCGCGTCCTCGAGGCCGATCGACAGGCGCACCGTGCCGGCGGTGATGCCGGCGCGCTTGAGATCGTCGTCGCTCATCCGGTAGTGCGTCGTGGTCGCGGGATGGATGACGAGCGATTTCGCGTCGCCGACGTTGGCGAGGTGCGAGAAGACCCGCAGCGACTCGATGAACTTCTTCCCGCAGGCCGCCCGCCCTTGATCTCGAACGAGAACACCGCGCCGCAGCCGAGCGGCAGCAGCTTCTTCGCCAGCTCGTGGTCGGGATGATCGGGAAGTTCGGGGTAAATGATTTTTGAACAGCATTGTTGTTTTTCAGGTACTGCACAACCTTCCGCGTGCTTTCCACGTGGCGCGGCATCCGCAAGTGCAGCGTCTCCACGCCCTGCAGGATCTGGAACGCGGTCATCGGCGCCATGCAGGCGCCGAAGTCGCGCAGCCCTTCGCGCCGCGCACGCAAAGGAACGCCCGCGTGCCCGACTCCTCCTCGAAGTCCATGCCGTGGAAGCCCTCGTAGGGCGCAGTGAGCGTCGCGAACTTGCCCGAGGCCTCCCAGTCGAAGCGCCCGGAGTCGACGAGCACGCCGGCGATGGCGACGCCGTGGCCGCCGAGGAACTTGGTCGCCGAGTGATAGAGCAGATCGGCGCCGTGCGCGAACGGCTTGAGGAGAGTAAGGGCGTGGTGAAGGTCGCGTCGACGAGCAGCGGCAGCTTCGCCTCGTGGGCGATCGCCGCGACCGCGGGAATGTCGAGCACATCGAGACCGGGTTGCCCAGGGTCTCGCCGAAGAGGAGCTTGGTGTTGCCCTTGATCGCTTTGTCGCAAATTTTCCAGGTCACGCGGCGAAACGAAAGTCGTGTCGATGCCGAAGCGCTTGAGGGTGTAGCCGCAGCAGGTTGTGCGAGCCGCCGTAGAGCGCGGTCGAGGCGACGATGTGGTCGCCCGAGCCCATGAGCGTGGCGATCGCGAGGTGCAGCGCCGCCTGCCCTGACGCGGTGGCGATGGCGCCGACGCCGCCTTCGAGCGCGGCGATCCTTTCCTCCAGCACCGCCACCGTGGGATTGGAGATGCGCGAGTAGACGTGCCCGCGCGCTCCATAGTTGAAGAGCGACGCCGCGTGCTCGGTGTCGCGGAACACGTACGACGTGGTCTGGTAGATCGGCACCGCACGGCTGCCCGTCGCCGGGTCGGGCGACTGGCCGGCGTGCAGCGCCAGCGTGTCAAAACCGGGGTACTTCGGCTTGCTCAGTGGAGATTTTTACGCAGACGGCTTGGTGTAGCTCTCGAACGCGCGCTCGGGCTTCTTCTGCTTCGACGCCTGCTCCTTCCAGTCGCGGTCGAACAGGTCGTTTACCAGCGCGGTCACCTCGGCGACTCGCTCCTTGTCGAACTGGCGGCCGAGGATCGCGGCGACGTCCTCGAGCATGCAGCGGCGCTGCGCCTCGTGGATCGCCTGCGGCGTCGGGCCGACGAAGAGCAGCTTCGATTCCTGCTCGCCGTTCTCGTGATAGAGCGTCAGGTCGACCTCGACCGCCTCGTAGCAGAACGGGCCCGAGGCTGCCGAGCGCCGCCTCGAGCGCGCCGTCGAAGCTGCGGCCGATCTCGCCGGTCCAGCAGACGGTGAGGATCAGCTCCTTGTCGTCGTACTTGAAGCCCGGCTCGTCGGGCTCGAGGCTCTTCACGTCGGCGAGGCCGTCGGCGTCCAGATAGTCGAGCAGCGGCATGAATGCCTGCTCGATCTGGCGGCGCGAAACGCCTTCGAGAATCGGAATGTCGGCGTGCAGATGAACTTCGTGGCGCATAGCAAAATTCTACCCCTAAAATCCACGGATGCGGCCCGACTACGACGGCGGAAGCCTGGTCAATCTGATGGCGTCCATCGCGCTTTCGCGGGACGGGACGGCGCTGCACGCGCCACTGAGAATTCCTGATTCAATCGAAATGAAAGCGCGCGCAACGTCGTGCTGCTCATCATCGACGGCCTCGGCGACCGGCTGCTCGCGAAGCGCGCCGCGGGCGGCGAGCTCGCGCGGCGGCGGCGCGGATCGATGACCTCGGTGTTTCCCTCGACCACGGCGTCGGCGATCACGACCTCCTATACCGGACGCACGCCGCTCGAGCACGGGCTCACCGGCTGGTTCACGTATTTCTCGGCAGGCGGGCTGCGTCGCGGCCGCCCTGCCGTTCCGCAGCCGCGGAGAGAATCTGCCTTTGGAAAGAAAGACTTTCTCCAGACAAGGCCTTTACGGCGCCGTCCATCTTCGAGTCGCTGCCGGTGCGCTCGATCGTCGTCACGCACCGCGACATCATCGATTCGCAGTACAACGTGCGCCACTGCCGGGGCGCCGAGCGGCGCGTCCTACGCGACGCGTCGACGAGCTCGTCGCCGGCGTCGAGGCCGCGGTCAAGTCGGGCGCCGAGCGCAAATTCGTCTACGCCTACTGGCCCGACTATGACGCCACCTCGCACGTCCACGGTTGCGAGGGTCGTGAGGCCCTGGCCAAGGTCGCCGAGATCGACGCCGCGTTCGGCAGCCTGGTATCGCGGCTGTCGGGGACGGACTCGCTCGTCATCGCCACCGCGGACCACGGCTTCCTCGATTGTCCGCCCGAGGATTGCCTCGAGCTGCCGCCCGCCCTCGCCTCGCAGCTGCGCTTTCCGCTGTGCGGCGAGCGGCGCGTGGTGTTCTGTCACGTGCGTTCGGAAAAGGAATTTGTTTCAACGGCAAGAGAGTGGTTGGGCGAGCGCGCCGAGGTCAGGCCAAGCCGCGAGCTGGTCGAGGAAGGCTGGTTCGGCGGCGGCGCGCCGCACCCGCTGATCGCCGAGCGCACCGGCGACGTGGCGATCCTCATGAAGGACGGATACACCATCAAGGACTGGCTGCCCGGCGAGCCGCGCTACCTGCACATCGGCAACCACGGCGGCACCAGCGAAGACGAAATGACGATTCCCCTCATCATGGAGAAGACATGAAAGCGAGCGTCAACGGCATCGAGATCAACTACGAGGTGAGCGGCAAGGAAGGCGCGCCTGGCTGGTGCTCAGCCATTCCCTCGCCTGCAGCGTGCGCATGTGGGACCCGCAGGTCGAAGCGTTCAAGGATCAGCTTCCGGATTCTCAACTACGACATGCGCGGCCACGGCGCGACCTCGGCGCCGCAGGGCCGTACACGCTGGACATGCTCGCAGACGATGTTCTTGGGCTTACTGGATTTTCTGAAAATCAAAAAGGCTGCCTACTGCGGCTCTGTCGATCGGCGGCATGATCGGCCAGACGCTGGCGCTCAAGAGCGCCGGGCTCGTTCACGAAGATGGTGCTCGCCGACACCACGCACACCGCAGCCGCCCGAGGCGCTCGAAGCAGTGGGAGGACCGCATCGCCATCGCGAGATCGAAGGGCATGGCGGCGCTGGTCGACTCGACCATGGAGCGCTGGTTTACCGAGCCTTATCGGAAAAGACTTCCCGAATTCGCGAAGAAATCGCGGAGCTGGTTGCGAAAACACCGGTGGCGGGCTACATCGGCTGCGGCCAGGCGATCATGAAGCTCAACACCACCGCGCGGCTGAAGGACATCAAGCTGCCGGTGCTGGCGATCACCGGCGAGCAGGACGGCGCCGCGGCCGGCACGAAATACATCGGCGAGCACGTGCCGGGAGCGAAGTTCGTCAACATCCCGCAGGCCGCCCACATCGCGAACATCGAGCAGCCCGAGGCCTTCAATCGCGGTCTGCGGGAGTTCCTTTGAGACCCTTGCCAGCGCTTGAGCTTGGCGGTGTGCACGCCGAACAGGTCGAGCACGCGCGCCACGCTGTGCGCGACGAGATCGTCGAGCGATTTCGGCGCGGCGTAGAAAGCCGGCACCGGCGGGAAGATGATGCCGCCCATCTCGGTGACCGACACCATGTTGCGCAGGTGAGCGAGGTTGAGCGGCGTCTCGCGCGGCATCAGCACCAGGCGGCGGCGCTCCTTCAGCACCACGTCGGCGGCGCGCGAGACCAGGTCGTCGGCGTGCGCGTGCGCGACCGCGGCGAGCGTCTTCATCGAGCACGGCGCGATCACCATGCCCTCGGTGACGTACGAGCCGCTCGCGATCGTCGCGGCGATGTCCTTCGGGTGGTAGGCGACGCTCGCCAGGCGCTCGACGTCCTTGCGCTTCATCTTCAGCTCGTGCCAGACGTTGAGCACGCCGGCGTCGGTGAGCACGAGGTGGCTCTCCCAGCCGGGAATGCCCTTCAGCGCCTTGAGAAGCGCGATGCCGTAGACAGCGCCGGTGGCCCCGGTGATGCCTACGATCAGCCGCTTCTTCACCCCTTCTTGTAGACGATTTTCTTCGTGCCGGCTTCGCAGGTGCCGACCACCTTGCCGTCGGCCTGCGCGTCCTTGTCGACGATCTCGAGCGAGAACTTCTCCACGCCGTTCTTCTTGATCTTCGCTTCAATCTCGCTCTTCAGCTCGCCGCAATCCTTCCCCTCCGCCCAGGCGGTTGCCGAAAGTCCGAGTACCAGCGCCGCTGCCAGGATCTTCACCATGTCTTCCCCTTTGTAGATGCTTCCCAGTTCCGTCCGTCGAAAGGCTCGAAACTCCATGCTGCGTCACCGTTCCCGGGTCGAGGCAGCGCACGTTGACGCTGATCCCGTCGGGATGCGACCGCGGTACATAGAATGACTTGATTCCGCACACTTTGCAAAAGAGATGCTGCGCGGCGCCGGTGTTGAAGCGGTAGTTGGTGAGGAATTCCTCACCCTGCACGAGCCTGAAGCGCGCTTTCGGCACGATCAGGTGCTGGTAGCCCGTCCTGACGCAGATCGAGCAGTTGCAATCGGTGACCGTGATCGCCGCAGGGGCCTCGACCTCGAAGCGCACGCGGCGCGCAATGGCAGCCGCCGACGTGGATGACGTTCGGCATGCTTGAGTGCGGAGTGCGATTATAGTTGGGGACCTACGGGGAGAACATGCTCGAAACAACCATCGCCGGCAGCCTGCCGAAGCCCGCCTGGCTGGCCGAGACCAACAAGCTCTGGCCCGCCTGGCGGGCGAGCGGCGACGAGCTCGCGCAGGCGAAGCGCGACGCGACGCTGCTCTGGCTGAAGGAGCAGGAGGACGCCGGCATCGACATCGTCAGCGACGGCGAGCAGTCGCGGCAGCACTTCGTGCACGGCTTCCTCGAGCACGTCGAGGGCATCGACTTCGAGCACAAGGTGAAGATGGGCATCCGCAACAACCGCTACGACGCGATGGTGCCGGTGGTCGTCGGCCCGCTGCGCGCTGAAGGGCCGCGTCGCACCAGAACGAAGCGCGTGGTGCTGCGAGCGCATACGAAGAAGAAAGATCAAGATCACCATGCCCGGGCCGATGACCATCGTCGACACCGTCGCCGACCGGCACTACGGCGACAAGGTGAAGCTGGCGATGGCGTTCGCCGAGCTGCTCAACCAGGAGGCGCGCGCGCTGCAGAAGGACGGCGTCGACGTGATCCAGTTCGACGAGCCCGCCTTCAACGTCTACATGGAGCGACGTGACGACGCTGGGGCATCGACGCGCTGCACCGCGCCGATCGCAGGGCCTGAAGTGCACCACCGTGCGTGCACATCTGCTACGGCTACGGCATCCAGGCCAACATCGACTGGAAGAAGACCCTCGGCGAGTCGAATGGCGCCAGTACGAGCAGATCTTCCCGGCGCTGGCGAAGAGCCGCATCGACCAGGTCTCGCTGGAATGCATCCATTCCAGGGTTCCGCATCGAGCTGCTGAAACTGCTGAAAGGGAAGGACGTGCTGGTCGGCGTCATCGACGTCGCCAGCGACCGTGTCGAGACGCCCGCCGAGGTTTCAGCGGTGATTCAGAAGGCGCTCGAAGTTCGTGCCGGCGAAGCATTTCTACCCGTGCACGAACTGCGGCATGGCGCCGATGGCCCGCGAGGTCGCGGTGGCGAAGCTCAAAGCGCTCGGCGCAGGCGCTGCCTTGGCGAGAAAGAAGATGCGGCGATGAAAACGAAACATCCGGATTCGGACGATATCGAGAGGGCGGTCTACGACGGGATGCAGGACCTGCGCGCTACGCCGGCTCCCGGAAAGGCTCGGGGCTCGTCTGCGAACTCCTCCAGCGCCTCGGCGAGGCGGACCAGCCGCGCGCGCTCCTCGAGCAAGCCGCCGAGCTGCGCGTCGCAGCGGGCGATCGGGCCGGGGTAGTGGCTGATTTCGGCGTTCAGCGCGGCGACCTTCTGCTGAATGTCGTGCCGCAGGCGCAGGCAGTGCGAGTGCAGGTCTGTCCATTCCGATATCGTGGCTGTAGCGAAGTCGCTCGTCAACCCCTGGAGGGCGCGCGCCACCGCGGCGGTTGCGGGTTTCCACGCCGAGCTTGTCGTAGATGCGTTGCAAGTGCTTGTGCACGGTGCGCCGGCTGATGTCGAGGATCGCCCCGATGTCGCGGTCGGTCTTTCCCGCACTCAGCCAGCGCAGCACGTCCACTGCTCCCGCGGCGTGAGTCCGGCCAGATCGTCGCGGGTGCTCCAGCCCGCGCGCCGAGCGCCGCGCACAGCCGGTAGAGGTGACCGAGGTGCGGGCGGATCAGCTCGAGCGAGTCGCGCTCCGCTCGTCGCTGAAGCCGGTCCCCTGCGGTTGAAGACGAAGCTCACCAGCAGCCGTCGATCGACATGGATCGGCACCGCCATGACGTGGTCGATGCCGATGGTGCGGTAGTAGTCGTTATAGAGCGGCGTGCGAGCGAACTCGGCTCTGCGGCAGCAGGATCGCTCGATGCGCCGGGTCGCCGCCGCAGGATTACGACCGTGCTCGCGCACCAGCGGGTGGTCGTGGAAATGGCGGTCGAAAGCGCCACTTCCCGCCGCGGTGAGCGCCCCGGGCACAGTCGCTCACCACGCTGCGCCGGCCGTCGTCGAGGTTGCACACCGACAGGCGTGGTGAGCTCGGACGCTGACCAGCCGCGGCAGGCACTCGACGCCGCGCTGCGCGAAGTCGTCGCTGCTGCGCGCAGGCCTCGCCGATCGCGCGCAGCGCGTCGAGGCGCTCCATGAACGTGCGCTTGGGCGAGGGCTGCCACAGCCGTGATCTATACGCCCGCGCCGGTTGCTTGTCAACCAGTACCAGTAGGCAGAATCGCCCTCCCATGGCCTCGTCCTGCCCGACACTCGCAGCGCATCCTCGACATCGCCGAGCGCCTGGTGCAGACGCGCGGCTTCAACGGCTTCAGCTACGCCGACATCGCCAGGCTCCTCGGCATGACGAAAGCAAGCCTGCACTACCACTTCCCGCCAAGGCGGCGCTCGGCAAGAGCCTCATCGAGCGCTACGAGAAGAACCTTCCTTGCCGCGCTCGCAGGATCGATCTCGACGGCACAGGGCGCGCGCGAAAGCTTCGCCGCTACGCCGCGATCTACGCCGACGTGCTGGGCGACGACCGTATGTGCCTGTGCGGGATGCTCGCCGCCGGAGTACGCGACCCTGCCGAAGCCGATGCAGAAGGACTCAGGCACTACTTCGACGAGAACGAGCGCTGGCTGGGCACCGTGCTGGAGAAGGTCGCCGCGCGGCGCAAGCTGCGCTTCGCCGGTACGACGCGCGACGTCGCGAGGCTGCTGGTGAGGCTCGCTCGAGGGCGCGATGATGCTCGCGCGCTCCTACGGCGATGTGAAGCGCTTTCGCTCGGTCGCCGACCGCGCTGATCGGCGAGCTCGCCGCCTAGCCGTACGCAATCTTCCCCATGGCGCGGCGCTGCCATCGCGACAGCATGGGCGCGCTTTCCACCAACCAGGAGACCGCTCATGAAGCTCGACGGCAGGACCTTCGAAGGCGTAGTGCTCGAATGCGGCAAGACCTCGGGCGACGCCGAAACCATCACGTTCAAGAACGGGCGCTTCCACTCGAGCGCCTGCGAGCGCTACGGCTACGGCGATGGCCCCTACAAGGCCAGCGCACGGCGCAAGAAGGGCTCGCCTTCGAGGCCGAGACCGAGCCCAGCAGTACGGCAAGCTCCTTTGGAAGGGCCTGATTCGCGGCCAGCAGGCTCGACGGCACGCTGACGATGATGCGCGACGGCAAGCCGGCGAGTCGAGAACTGGGTAGCTGCGGGGAGCCGAAATGAGCCACTCCCACAATCACGCCATCGCCAGAAGACGCATGGAGGAGGCCGAGTGGAAGAACTTCGGCAAGCCCGACGAGATCCGCGAGTTTCCCGAAAGGGCGCGTGGAGCTGATCAACATCGGCGGCGCCGCCATCGGCCGGGCGGTCTTCGAACCCGGCTGGCGCTGGGCGACGTCGGTGCAGCCGCTCGCGCGGCACGAAGAGCTGCGAAGCGCCGCACTTCCAGTATCACGTCTCCGGCGTGCTGCGCGTCAAGATGGACGACGGCACGGAGTTCGACTGCAAGCCGGGCGACGTCTCGCTCCTTCCCTCGGGCCACGACGCCTGGGTCGTCGGCAACGAGCCGGCGGTGGTCGTCGATTTCCAGGAATGCTGGACTACGCGAAGACGACGTAGCGCAGCTCGCGGCTTTCGTCTGTCGATGACCATCCGCGCCGAAGCAGACGACGTGCGGCATGGTGCGCGAGCCCGCATGCGGCGGCCTCGGACGCGGCGCCGACGTCCTGCGCGCTGGCGGCTCGGCGGTCGACGCGGCGCTTGCCGCCGCGTCGACGCTCGTGCGTTCTCTACCCGCACATGTGCGGCATCGGTGGCGACGCCTTCTGGCTGATCTACGACGCCGCGGCGCGCAAGGTGTCGTACCTCGACGGCGGCGGCCGCGCCGCGCGCGGCGCGACGCCTCGAGCGATTCTCCGGCCAGGCGGAAATTCCTTTCCGCGGCATCGTCCCAGCGACCCTGACGACGCCGGGCGCCGTCGCCAGCTTCTGCGCGGCGCACGAAGCGCTACGGCCAGGCTGCCGCTCGCCCGCTGCCTCCGGGACGCGATCCGGCTACGCCCGCGAAGGCCATGAGCCGACCGCGCGCGTCGCGCGCTGGATTGCCGAGACTGCGTCGAGCTTTCGCGGCGATCCCGCCTCCGCCGCGCTGTTTCTTTCGCAGAAACAGAAACTGAAGAACCCGCGCCTCGCCGACACGCTGGAGGCCATCGCCGCGCAGGGCCGCGCCGGGTTCTATGAAGGCGAGGTCGCGAGAGGCGCTCGCCGGGCTGGGCGGATTCTTCACCGAGGCAGGATCTGGCAGCCCAGCAGGCGTACTGGGGCGAGCCGATCCGCGGCACCTATCGCGGCGTCACGATCTGCGAGACGCCGGCGCCGACGCCAGGGCTTCACCGTGCTCGAGATGCTCAACCTCCTCGAGCCGCTCGAGGCTCGGCAAGCGCGACTTCCTCGGGCCCGATCATGTCCACCTGCTCGTGCAGGCGAAGCAGATCGCCTACAACGACCGCGACCGCTGGCTTGGCGACCCGCGCTTCACGCAGGGTTCCGATGGAGAAATTGCTGTCGAAAGTCGTATGCGGACGAGCGCCGACGCCTGATCGATCCAGCGCACGCGCTCGCGTGGGACAAGGTGCCTTCCGAGGGCAGCCTCACCGGCGACACGGTCTACGTCGCGGCGGTCGACGCCGAACGGCAACGCGGCATCGCTGATCTTCAGCCTCTACGGGGTATTCGGCTCGTGCGTCACCTCGGCGCAGACCGGCGTCGTGCTGCAGAACCGCAGCGCCTACTTTTCGCTCGACCCGGCGCACCCCGAACCGGCTCGAGCCGGGCAAGGTGCCGCTGCCACGCTCGATCGCGTCGCTGGCC
>ERZ1370068.3719-contig-2819_pt1 | contig 30059 bp, 41 predicted proteins | sample MGYA00561227_ERZ1370068 | MGnify/ENA primary metagenome ERZ1370068 (study PRJEB38410, sample SAMEA6850437) | metagenome | study: Metagenomic assessment of the ecological functions of the soil: analysis of the soil microbiota associated with the...
TCAGCTTTTACGTATTGCTGTCCTTTCGGACCGACGACCTGGGAAAACGTGCTTCGAGCGCAGCGACGATGGCCGCCGCATCGTCGACCGACAGCGTCGTCTGGGTCACGTACGCGAGCGCATCGGCTGGACGCGACCGCGAGGCGCTCGACATCGGCGACCGATTCGACGAGATGGATGCCGCCGTCGCACTGGCCCATCGTGCCCTCGACCTCCGGATGTCCGCGCATGGCCGATCATCACGATCTCGCGGCCCTGCGCGCGCATCTTCGCGACCTCCGAATGCACCTTCGTCACGAGCGGGCACGTCGCGTCGAACACGCGCAGCCCGCGCTCCGCCGGCTTCCGCGCGCACCGCTCTTCGAGACACCGTGCGCGGAGAACACGACGGTGCTGCCCGCCGGCACCTCGTCGAGCTCCTCGACGAACACCGCGCCCTTCGCCTTCAGGTCGTCGACGACGAACTTGTTGTGGACGACCTCGTGCCGGACGTAGATCGGCGCGCCGTAGCGCGCGAGCGCCTGCTCGACGATTGCGATCGCGCGATCGACGCCGGCGCAGAAGCCGCGCGGATTGGCGAGCAGCACCTGCATCAGCGTTCCTTTGCGCCGCTCCGGCGGATCGTCGCTCGCGGCCGGCGGAAGCTGTCGAAGATGAGGAGTCGCCGCGCCGACGGTGATCGCGCTGTCGGCGACGTTGAACGCGGGAGTACGCCCACTCCGCGTAGTGGAACAGCAGGAAGTCGACGACTTTGCCCAGCGCCAGGCGATCGCATGAGGTTGCCGAGCGCGCCGCCGAGGATCAGCGCCAGCCCGGCGCTGTACAGCGCGTTCCGCCGCGCCGCAGCAGCGCCACGATCACGATCGCCGCGGCGCAGGCGATCGCCGCGAAGAAGCCAGCGTTGCCAGCCGGACGCACGCGCCAGGAAGCTGAACGCCGCGCCGGTGTTGTACGTCAGCACCAGCGTGAACAAGGCGGTGACCGCGCAGCCCGCCGCCTTCGCGCAGCGTCGCGACCACCGCGGCCTTCGTCGATCTGGTCGGCGATCGACGATCACGGCGCCGCAGAGCCAGCAGCCAGCGCAGCGACGTGCGTGCTCGCGGCGCGCGGTACATGCGTCATCGGTCACGCGAACGCGCGACGCTCGCCGGCACCGAAGAGGTTCGACAACGCAGCGTCCGCAAAGCGTCGGATGCCGGCATCGGCTGCCGACGTCCGCCCGATAATGCCAGCAGCGCTCGCACCTTTGCGTGCGCGCTCGGCGTGACTGCGATCGAGAGCCGCTCGGCGCGCGTGACGCGTTGCCGCCGACGTGATCAGCACGAAGCGCAGGTCGTCGCCGAGGCTCGCCAAGCGCATCGTAGTCGGCGTCCGCCGCGCCGATCGCCACTTCCGCCTGCAGCGACGAGCCGATCTTGCCGCTCCTGGCGCAGCGTCTCGAGCTCCTTCAGCACCGCGGCGCGCACGGCGAGGATGCGCGACCACTTGGCGATCAACGCGTTCCGCGTCGGGCAGCGCGGCAACGCATCGACCCAGGTGCGGCAGAAGATCGACGCGCTCGTCGGGCGCGAGCGATGCGCCAGGCTTCCTCGGCGGTGAACGACAGCACGGGCGCCATCAGCATCAAGCAGCGCGTCGCGGATCAGCGCAAGCGCCGTCTGCGCCGAACGGCGGGCGGCGGCTCTCTTGCCGGTCGTGTAGAGCCGATCCTTCAGCACGTCGAGATAGAACCCGCCGAGATCCTCCGGAGCAGTAACGTCTGCAGCCGCTGCACGACGACGTGGAACTCGTAGCGCGCGTAGTCGCCCGCCGCCGCATCGGCGAGCGCCCGCGCCGCGGCGAGCGCGTAGCGGTCGATCTCCAGGAGCTCGCCGAGCGGGACCGCGTCCTTCGCCGGATCGAAATCGGACGTGTTGGCGAGCAGGAAGCGCAGCGTGTTGCGGATGCGGCGGTAGCCTTCGACGACGCGCTTCAGGATCTCGTCCGAGATGAAGAGCTCGCCCGAGTAGTCGGTCGAGGCGACCCACAGCCGCAGGATCTCGGCGCCGAGCGTGCTCGAGACCTTCTGCGGCTCGACGCCGTTGCCCTTCGACTTCGACATCTTCCTGCCCTCGCCGTCGACGGCGAAGCCATGCGTCAGGAGCGCCTTGTACGGCGGCACGGCCGTTCAGCATGCACGACACGAGCAGCGACGAATGGAACCAGCCGCGATGCTGGTCCGAGCCTTCGAGGTAGAGATCCGCGGGAAAGCCCGGTCGTCGCCGCGATGCGATCCGGCGCCCGCTGATCGCGCCCGTCCGGGCCGCCCATCACGGTCTGGTGCGTGCGATCCCGAGTCGAACCAGACGTCGAGCGTGTCCTTGATCTTGACGTAGTCGGTCGAGATCGTCGGCGCCGAGATCGCTCGACGTCGAGCGTCTGCCACGCCTCGATGCCGCCCTTCTCCACGCGCTGCGCGACCTGCTCCAGCAGCTCGAGCGTGCGCGGATGCAGCGCACCGGTCTCCTTGTGGGTGAAGAACGGCATCGGCACGCCCCACTGCCGCTGGCGCGAGAGCGTCCAGTCGGGCCGGTTCGCGATCATCCCGTAGAGCCGCGCCTTGCCCCACGCCGGGAAGAACTGCGTCGCCATCGATGCCGGCGAGCGCCGTCTCGCGCAGCGTGCGCTCGGGCTTCATGCCGTTCCAGCCGGGCACGTCGTCCATCCCGGCGAACCATTGCGTCGTCGCGCGGTAGATGATCGGCGTGCGGTGGCGCCAGCAGTGCATGTAGCTGTGCGTGAACTTCTCCGCGGAAAGCAGCGCCCTCGCTCGCGCAGCTTGTCGACGATCTGCGGATTCGCCTCCCAGATCTTCTCGCCGCCGAAGAACGGCAGGCTGCCGGCGAAGCGGCCGTCGCCGCCCACCGGATTCAGGATCTCGTCGTCCTTCATGCCGTAGCGGCGGCACGACTGGAAGTCCTCGACGCCGTACGCCGGCGACGAGTGCACGATGCCCGTGCCCTGCTCGAGCGTCACGTACGGCGCCGAGATAGACGGGCGACGGCGCGATCGTAGAGCGGATGGCGGAAGCGGATCAGCTCGAGCGCCGCGCCCTTGGCCGTCGCGACGATCTGCCCTTCGAGCTTGAAGCGCGCGAGGCAGGCTCGACGAGATCCTGCGCGAGCACGAGATGCCCGCGCGGCGTCGCCACCAGCGCGTAGACGAGATCCGGATTGACGTTGAGCGCCTGGTTGGCCGGAATCGTCCACGGCGTCGTCGTCCAGATGACGGCCATCGCCGGACCCGCCGGCAAGACGCGGCGAGCGAGAATGCCGCGGCGAGCTTGTCGCGATCGCGCGTCGTCGATCGGGAACGCGACGTCGACCGCGATGTCGTCGCGATCCTCGTATTCCACTTCCGCTTCGGCGAGCGCGCTGCCGCAATCGAAGCACCAGTTGACGGGCTTCAGGCCGCGATAGATGAATCCCCGCTCGAGGATCTTGCCGAGCGTGCGGATCTCGTCGGCCTCGTTCTTGAACGCCATCGTCGTGTACGGATGGTCCCAGTCGCCCAGCACGCCCAGGCGCTGGAAGTCCGCCTTCTGCCGGACGATCTGCTCGTTCGCGTAGCGCGCGCGAAGCGCTGCGTTTCCTGCACGGGAATGTGCTTGCCGTGCGCCTTCTCGATCTGCACCTCGATCGGCATGCCGTGGCAATCCCAGCCGGGGCACGTACGGCGCGTCGAAGCCCGCGAGCGTCTTGCTCTTGACGACGACGTCCTTCAGGATCTTGTTGACGGCGTGGCCGATGTGGATGTCGTTGTTGGCGTACGGCGGGCCCGTCGTGCAGCACGAAGCGCGGGCCGTCCGGCCGACGCGGCCCGGATCGCTTCGTAGACTTTCGTCTGCTGCCACTCCTTGACCCAGCCGGGCTCGCGCTTCGCGAGGTCCCCGCGCATCGGGAACCGCGTGTCCGGCAGGTTGAGCGTGCGTCTTGTAGTCGATTTTCGGTTTCGTCGGGCATGCGGGGAGCCGATTCTTTCGTAGAGTGGCGTTGGCGGTGACGTCAGCGCTGCGTGCGCTGCAGCCGTGCTGAAATAGTCGCGCGCTTGCGCGACGTCGCTGCCGATCTGGCGCGTCAGCGTGTCGAGGTCCGGCGTAGCGCTCCTCGTCGCGCAGCTTGTGCACGAACTCGACGCCGATGCGCCGGCCGTAGATCGGCGGCGTCGAAATCGAAGATGAAGACCTCGAGCACCGGAACGCCGGTCCGCGGCAACCGTGGGCGCGCACGCCGACGCTGGCCACACCCGTTCGCGGCGCCGACCCGAGCCCGTGCACGCGAACCGCGAAGATCCCGGCGACCGGCGGCTTCCGCTTGTGCAGCGATGTTCGCCGTCGGAAACCCCAGCCGGCGCCCCAGCTTCGCGCCGTGCGCCGACTCGGCCCCAGATCGTGAAGCCGCGGCCGAGCAGCGCCGCGGCGCGCGCGAGATCGCCCGCCGCGAGCGCCGCGCGGACGGCCGTCGACGACGCGCGCTCGCCGTCGACGACCGCCACGGTGCGCATCGCCTCGACGCTGAACGACCGCGCTGCCGCGCGGCGCAGTGGCGCAGATCGCCCGCCCGGCCCTTGCCGAAGCGGAAATCCTCGCCGACCAGCACCCAGCGCACGCCGAGGCGCCGCACCAGCACGCCGTCGATGAACGCCTCCGGGTCGAGCGACGCCAAGCCGGCCGTCGAAGCGCGCGACGTACGTGTCGCGCGACGCCGTGCGCGGCGAACTGCTCGATCTTGTCGCGCACGCGAAGACAACCGCGGCGGCGCGCTCGCTTGCGGCGAAGAACTCGCGCGGCGGCGGATCGAAAGTCAGCACGGCCGATGGCAGCGCCGAGATCCTCCGCGGCCTCGACGAGCCGGGAGAGCATCGCCTGGTGACCGCGATGGACGCCGTCGAAATTGCCGATCGTCAGCGCGACCGGAGCGTCGGCCGCTGCCGGAAGACCGCGAAAAACCTGCACCTAGGTCCTCGTTGCCACAAAACTATGGATTTTAGCGGATTTTCGGTCGCCTTCTCCGCTGTGGCAGCTATCCTTCGTACGCCCATTCGCGCCAGCCGGCCACGAGCGGATAGTAAAGACCGAGCCGAATAGGACGCGGATCGAGCGCGCGCACGAACGCCGCGTATTGCTCGAGCTTGTTCGCGGTAGCGCTCCTGTTCGCGATCGAGGAACGCATCCGGATCCGCACCTTCGTGCGCTCCGGTCTTGAAATCGACGATCCAGCGCACGCCATCCGCGACGAACGTACGATCGACAGCGATGTGGGAGACGGCACGTCCATCCCATCCGCCGAGCGCCAATTCGCTCGCCGCCTCGGCATGCGCGGGATCGAACAGCCACTTCCTCGCGGGTCGGCGAGCGTGGCGCTCACCGACTCGATCACGGCCGCGACCGCCGCGCCAAGCTCCGCTTCGTCGACACCCGCGCCCGCGAGCTCGACGCGAAGACGCGGTGCGAGCGCCGACACACGCTGCGCATTCCACAGGGGCGGCACCTCGCGCGCGAGTTGCGCGAAGACCCGATGCGCGACGGTGCCGACGTGCCTCGCCGCCTCCGCGCCCAATCGAAGGGCATCGTCGCACGGGCTTCCGCTGGCGCCGCGCCGGCGGCACGGGAGGCTCCGTCGGCGGTGTCGACCATTTCGCCGGCAGCCGACGCAGAAGAGGCGGCGCGCGGCGGCGCACGGATCCGGGAAGCGTCCCGCTCGGAGGATGAAGCGCTCTGCAAAGCTCCGCCCAGAACTTGGCCATCGCCGTGCCTGGCGCGGGCTTGGTCCACCCCGAGGCTCCGTCGTCGCCGATGGCGGACGCAAGCACGCCGTGAGATGCAGGCGCCGCTTCGCGCGCGTCGCGCCGACGTAGAGAAGCCGGCCAAGCTCGGCCTCGTCCTCGGCGTCGGCGAGGCGCCGCAGATAGCGGTATACCGGGTCCGACTCGCCGCCGCGCGCCTTCATCGATGCGAGCAGGAGACCGCGCGGCCGTCGGCGCCAGCGCAGGATTTCCGCGCCGCCGCGGTTGGGAGCGCGGGCAAGCCCCGGCAGGATCACGGTGTCGAATTCGAGTCCCTTGGCCCGATGCAGCGTCATGACCTGGACGCAGCGCGTCGACGAGACGCGGAGTCGGGCTCGCGCATGCAGCCACGCGAGCGCGCCGAGAAACGCCGGCCAATCGGGCACGTCGCCGGCGACATCGTGAGCGTCGACGAGCGCGAAAAATCGCTCTGCCGCTTCGAGGTCGATCGGTTCCGTCAATGTGGCGCCGCCTCCGAGCGCGAGCCACGCGCCTCGGACCCGGGCGGCAACCTCGGCGCCGCCGCGGGCATCGAGGGCTCGCGCAAGCGCTCGACGCACGCGCGCGAAACGCTCCTCTCCCCTCTGGCGACAGGTCGGCAATCGGCTCCGGACGCGTGCAACGCGGCGATCGAGCCGTTGCACCGCGCGTCGGCGGCCGCGACAACGGCGAAGAGGTCCGGCAAAGGAAGCCCGCACCAGGGAGCGCGCAATACGGAGAGCCAGGCGAGCCGATCGGCAGGTTGAACGAGCGCGTGGCGTCAACGACTCGAGATCCTGCACCGCCTGCCGCTCTCCCAGCTAGATCGAGATCGACCGCGGCAAAGGGAATGCTCGCCGCCCGCAACGCCGGCAACAGCGCGTCGAGATGAGGCGCGCCCGGACCAGGATCGCAATGTTCTCCGCGCCTTCCGCGAGTGCCGTTGCAACGTGTCGCGACGATCGCCCGCGCCTCGTTGTCCGCATCGGTGAAAACGTCGAAGGTGATCGCGCTGCCCGGGCGTGCAGGACACGCCGCCGCCGCCGGCACGAAGCCCACGACGCCGCGCCACGGATCGCTGCCTCGACCCATCACCGACGGAAATACGCGATTCGTCCAGTCGACCAGCTCCGGCTGCGCCCGGAAATTGCGCCGCAGGACGAGATTTTCGACCGGAAGATCGCCGACGACGGCCGCTTGCCTGGCTTTCGACGAAAGCCTCACCTCGGCGCCGCGGAAGCGATAGATCGACTGCATCGGATCGCCGACGGCGAAGAGCGTCCGGCCGTCGTCGGCGTTGCCATCCCGCCGTCAACCGGCGGATGAGATCCAGTTGCGTGTAGAGGTGTCCTGAAATTCATCGACCAGGAGATGCGAGATCCGGTAGTCGAGCTTGAGCAGGAGGTCCGACGGATAGTCCGCGTCGCCGAGCGCTTCGAGCGCCGCCAGCGTGCCTTGCGTGAAGTCGATGGTGCCGACCGCCTGAAAGCGCAGTGTCAGCTCGGCGGCGACCCGCGGCAGCACTTCGAGCAGCGTCCCGATGAAGGCCCACGCATCGTCTTCGTATCGCGGCACCGGCAAGCGCCGCGCGGCGTGCAGCGCATCGGCCAACCCGTCGATTGCCGCGAGGTCGCGCTGCAACTCGCGCATGGCCTCGTTGCGCTCGCCGATCCTGGCGCTCGCCCCCGCGGCAGGGAAGCCCGCTTCGCGTTCACGGTTATCTGGAATCGTGGCTCCTTCCCGACCAGCAACCAGTTGGCGAGCGCGCGCCAGTGTTCCTGCTCGGACACGAGCGCGGCCGGACGCCGCCCGCGGCGGCGCAGCGCGGCGAGGGCCATCGCCAATGGCTCCGTCTCGGGACGGCCCGCCAGGTTCGCGGACGCGTAGCGCTAGTGGTCGGCGAGGCTCGCGCGCGAGCGACGGGGGAACAGCGCCGCCACGAGTCCGAGCTCGCCTTCGACTTCCGCCGCGAGCGCCGCTTCGAGCGCCGCGCGAAACGCGCGCGATCGCCGCTGCGCAGCTCGCCGATCCACTGCTCGCGCTTCGCCAGCATGTCCGCAAGGAGGCGGATCGCGAGGGTGGCATCGTTGTCGACGTGAGCGAGAAGGCTGCCGCCATGCGATGTCGTTCGCGTCGGCCGAGGCGAGCGCCGTCCGGGCTGCCGCGACATAGTGGCTGTCGGCATGCTCCTCGTAGCGCGGCGCGCCGCCGAGACCCGTCGAGAGCGGCGCCTGGCGCGCGAGGCCCGCGGCGAACGCGTCGATCGTGAACACCGCGAGGCGCGCCGGATGCTCGATGAGCTTGCCAGCCGCGTCGCCGATCGGCATCGAGCGCAGCGCAGCGCGAGCTCGCGCGTCCGTTTTCATGCGCCGTAATCGACCGGCGTTCCGCGCGAGGGCATCGTCGAGCGCGCCGACGACGCGCTCGCGCATCTCCCCGCTGCCTTGCGCGTGAACGTCATCGCGACGATCTGCTCCGGTCGCTCGACGCGCGCGAGCAGCGCCAGGAAGCGCTGGATCAGGAGCTCGGTCTTGCCCGAGCCCGCAGGCGCCTGGACCAGAAACGAGCGGCCGGCGTCGAGCGCGCGCTCCCGCGCCGCGGTATCCGTCCGCGAGCGCATCGCGGTTTCGACGAGTACGCTCAGCCATCGCGTCGTCTTCGACCTCTCGATCGGCTATCGCTGCCGAGCCGATCCTGCACAACGACTGCAGCCCGCATCGCCGGCACGTTTCGATCGCGTCGCGCGGCGCGACGGCACGCGCGGCCCTCGCGCACTTCCGCCGCCATCGCGCCCAGCGTGTGGCGCCACCACCGTTCGACCGCGCCGCCAATCGGCAAGCCCGGGCCGCCGAGATCGCCGAGGGCCGACCAGCTGCGGCCACGCGCTTCGTCGTCCGCCAATCCGACGGCCTTCATCTCTGCCTGGCCGCAGCTGCGCATAGGCGAGCGCGCGCGAACCGGCCGCGCTCGAGTCGAACGCCTGCTGCGAAGGCCAGTACGAGCCGAGCTGCGGCTCCGCGGGACGATCGTCGAACCAACGGGCCGGCGATGAAACGTTGACCCGTCTTGTAGTCGATGATCGCGGTGCCGCCGTCCGGCGAGCGCGTCGATGCGATCGAGCCGCAACGCCAGTTCGCAGCCCTTCCAGCAGAAGCGGCCTCGACAGCCTCGCATGTCCGTCAACGGCGAACGGAGGGCGCCAGCGATCGAAATCGTCGAGCCAGGCGCGGACGATCTTCGCGAGGCGCACGAGCTTCTCCCGCCGCCACCACCGGCGGAAGCCTGCTCCAGCGTGCGGGAGATGCACGCGACGCCGGCCGCCACCGCGGCTTCGATGCGGCGACGCGAGCTCGTCATGCGGCAAGGCGAGCAGCGTCGCATGGTCTCGGACGTCGCGCCAGAACGCGGCCATCGCGGCATGCACGAGGATGCCGCGCTCGATCGCCGAGAAACCGTCGCAGCGGCAGCCGGCCATCGATCGACGCGAAGGCGATGGACTGAGCAACGGCACGGAACGGACAATCTCCTTGCGCCGCGATCAGCCCGCACCGCCACGAACCGGCGCTGCCCTCCGGAAGCGGCGGCGCGCGATCGTCGACAGCGCTTCGTGCTGCGGGCGCTCGATCCGAACTGCGCGTGCGCCGTGGTCAGGACGGTCCGGAGCTTCACCCGTCGTGGAACGCAGCCGCCTTCACCAGCGGCGAGACTCGTGCGCGGATGATCCTCGCGTCGTCGCCGCGTACGAAAAGACGACCTCCGGCGCTGCCGATGCCCACTGCGTCGCGAGCGCTTCGCGCAGAGCGAGCTCGCGCGCGGCCGGTCGATCGCGGGACGTTGCGTTCGCGCTGCCACGCGATCGGCAGCAGCGGATTCGGCTGCGGCGCGGGCGGCCAGCGTGTCGGCTGCGAGCCCGGCGACCCACAGCGCCGTCGAAGGAGAGTCCCGGCAGCCTCGAGCACGCCGAGAATCTGGATCGGCGCGGGTGGCGACTCCGGCTGGAACACCTTGGCGCGCGCCAGCGCGACCAGCGCCGCAATCGCTTCGCGCGCGCGCAGGCCCGGCGCCACGACGCCAAGGCTCGCGAACTCGGCGAGCAATTCGTCCCAGACGCCTGCGGGCCTGCCACTCCGCCGAGGACAGCACTCGATCGCCCGGCCAGCCGGCGGCATCGACGCCACGCTCGCCAGCGCCTCGGCCCATGCGCGGGCGGCAGCGCGGTGTACCGCGTGGGCCGTCGTCGACGGCGCGCTGGCAGCGGCGCGAAAGCGCGATCCTGGGCGCCTACGCAGGCAACGACGCCGGCGAGCGAGATGTCGCGCCGCCCTTCCGCAGCCACTTCTCCTCCAGCGCCGCGCGCCGAAGCCAATCGGCATCGCCTGCCCCGCGATAGCGCGAACGAGACAGCGCGCAGCGCGCGCGATCGGCAACGGCGCGTGCGCAAGCGCCATGAGATCGAGCGCGGCGTTGCGACGAGCGGCACGTCGCTCGCCGCGATGCCGAGCGAAAGGTTGTACGGACGCACAGCGTCCTCGTGCCCCGGCCACTGCAGCGCCGGGCACAGGATCTCGTCGGCCAGCGCGCGAACTTCCGCGCGCCGCGATTCGAGATCCTCGATGGCAATCGCAAGCGTCGCTCCGGGCTCGGCGAAGGCGCGTGCACGCGCCCAGTGAGCGCTCGCGCTACCTCGTCGCGTGGCGTCGTGCCCGCCATTCGCACGGCGCGCGCAATGGCATCGTCTCCCGTGCATCGGCGAGCGTGGGCACGCGCACGACGCGCATGCCGGCGGCTGCGACCGCTGCAAGGCGCTCCTGCTGCGGTGAGAATTCGAGGAAGCCCGCCATCGCCACGCTCGTTTCGCGCCACATCGGCACGTCCGGCGCGCAAGCGGCAAGCCAATCGAGCAGCTGCGCATCGTCCAGTCCGCCGAGACCTCTCGATCGTCGCTGATAGTCTTCCGCCCACCGGGCGAAGACCGCGGCGTCATCGTCGCCGCCGGACCAGGAGCGCCAGCTCGGTCCGCCGGCTCCCCACGCATGCGACGCGAGCGACCACGCCTTCGCCGGCGAGATCTGGCCGCGCCATTCTCGTCCATGAGCGGCAGGCGCTTCCGCCGCGACGATGCGCGACCACAGACACGCCGGACTGCGCCGGGGAGATGTCGGCGCGGCGGCTCCGGCCGGCAACCGGCGACTGAGGACGTCGAGCCAGAGGCGCTCGAGCCAGGCGTTCCACGGCACGCACGGTCGGCGCAATCAGACGACGGCGTCCGGCCGCACGCTGCGCCCGGTCATGCAGCGCCGTGAGATGCCGCGCCAGCCGGTTGTTCGGCGTGACGACAACGGCGCCCGATGCGCGCATCGCCGCGCCGTAGACGGCAGCGCATCGCTGAACCTGGGGACATCAGATGGCGATCCGGCAGGCGGTTTCTGATGGCGACAGTTGAGGGATCGACGGTGCGGTTACGCCGTATGACATACACTGACCATGTCGCCAACGAAACTCGAGGAGAGCCCGATGCCGGCGTACCTGATCGTGGATTGCGAGGTCACCGATCCCGAGCGCTACGAAGTCTACAAACAGCTTGCCCCGCCCGCGATCGCGAAATACGGCGGGCGTTATCTGGTCCGCGGCGGCGCGATCGACGCTACTCGAAGGCAACTGGCGGCCCAAGCGGGTCGTGGTGCTCGAGTTTCCGGACGAAGAGACGGCGAAGCGATTCTACGCTTCGCCGGAATACAGCGCCGCCCGCGCGAAACGCGCCGGCGCCGCCAACATGAATATGGTCCTCGTGCCCGGCGTCAGTGCTTGACGTAGGGAACGACGCCTCGCGGTATCACCCGCAGCGGGCGTACGCGCGATAACGTCGGCCGCGCCGGCATCTGCGGGCCGCGCCGCGCGGTAGCCGCCCAACGCGCACGCCTGGATGCCGCCGGCCGGCGTTCGAAGGCTAGCGGCTCGCGCCGTCGCGCGCGTCGACGTCGTGCATTCGGCGAGTCGCCGCCGCAGCGGGGCTTCTGGAAAAGAACGGCCGCCGATCGCATCGCTGTATGCCGTGAAATCCTCGGCGAGCCGTAAGGTCGCAGGTCCGGGCGTCAGGCCGCAATCGCTGCGCAGTCGTCGCCGCGGCGAGATCCAGTGCGGCCTGCAGGCGCTGCGCGCGCCGCTGCCGTGCTGATCGAAGCGTCGCCTTGAGCTCGGCGTCGGCCATCGCGGCCTCGCGCGCAGCGTCGCGTCGTCAGCGTTCGCGCGCCGCGGGATTCGACAGCACGTCGTACGCCGACTGAACCATCGTGACGAGCCCGCTCATGTCCTGGCCGGTATCCGAAGCGCCGTAGCTGAAGCGTTCGAGTTGGGCGAGGAATGCAGCTTCGATACGCGCGGGGTCGCGCCGGGTGGAAGGTCGAGATAGTCGTAGTACGTGTAGCTCACGAAGGGCTCCTCGGGATGCGTGCGGCATACGTGTTGCTCGGATGGTCAATCATCGATAAGCAGCAACCGTGCCAGCCTCGCCGGAGCGAAAATCCGGTGCGGCGCTCATGCTTCGGAAACAGGCCGACTGCGGGTGGGCCGCGGCGGCGGCTCGCGAGTCCGCCGCTAGCGCCAGCGCGCTAACGCAAGCGTCAGATGACGGCGAGCGGCGTCGGCCGCGGCAGGCGGCGGAACGCCGCGTCGAGCGCATCGAGCGTTGCGCGGTCGAGCATCACGGCGACGACGCGCGTCGCGGTTCGCGCGAACATGCTCGAGATTGCGCGGACTCGGGATGGCGATGACATCAGGGAGCGCATCGACCCAACGCAGCGACGCAGATAGCGCCGGGTGTCGTTCCGAGGACCTTCGCGATCGCCGCCAGGTTGCGCGCTGCGCGGAGCGCACCTGGCCCAGCGGCGAGAATAGGCCATGAGCGGGATCCCGTGCTCGCGCATCACGGCAGGAGCTCCCATTCGATCCCGCGTCTCCCAGGTTGATAGAGGACCTGATTGGTCGCGCAGCGCGACGGCCCTCGGGCAGCGACATGCAGCTCGCGCATGTCCGACGTGTCGAAATTGGAACGCCCCAGCGCGAGGATCTTGCCGTCGGCGCGCAGCTGCTCCGAAAGCGTCGACGGTCTCGGCAGCGGAATGCGGCCGCGCCAGTGCAGGAGATAGAGATCGAGCGCGATCGGTGCCGAGTCTTTGAGACTGCGCTCGCGGGCAGAGATCAGCGCTTTGCGGCCGGCATTGTTGCGGATACACCTTGCTCACTACAAACAGGCGCTCGCGCCGGCCCGGCGATCGCTCGCGCGCAGCGACTTCTTCCGCCCCGCCGTCGCCGTACACTCTCGGCACGTGTCGCGCGAGCGTCATTCCGAGCTTCGATGCCCAAGCGCGGCAGCGCCGCCGCTTCGACCGACGCGCGCGCCTTGTGCTCGCCCATTGTCCACGTTCCCTGGCCGAGCGCCGGGCACCATCGTTCCGATCCGGCAGCGACACCGCGGCATGTCCGGCAGTCGCCTGGGTCTTCATTGCGCCGGCACGTCCGAGCGTTCGCGGGCGATGCCGGGACATTCGGCGCACCGCGAGGGGATAATGGCGGGCATCGGATCGCCCGATCGCGACCATGCCGCTCGACCCATTCCCTATTCGAACCGTCGTCGCGGCGTCTGCCCGCACGATTGTCCCGACACGTGCGCGATGCTCGTCACCGTCGAGGACGGCAACGCGCGATCGAGATCCGCGGCGCGCCCGATCATCCGCCGACCGCCGGACGCTGTGCACGAAGGTCGCCCGCTACCTCGAGCGCACGTATTCGACCGAGCGCGTGCTGCATCCGATGCAGCGCGTCGGCAGCAAGGGCGAAGGCCGCTTCGAGCGCATCTCGTGGGACGAGGCGCTCGACACGATCGCGGAACGCTTCGGCGCGATCGCCGCCTCGCCGGACGGATCCGCAGGCGATCGTGCCGTACAGCTACGCGGGCACGATGGGCCTGTTGCAGTACGGCTCGATGGACCGCCGCTTCTTCCATCGGCTCGGCGCGTCGCTGCTCGACCGGACGATCTGCGCGACCGCCGGCAAGGCCGGCTGGGTCGCGACGATCGGCGCCGTCGATCGGGCACGGACGTCGAGCAGTTCGAGAACAGCCGGCTGATCCTCATCTGGGGCAGCAACCCGTCACGTCGAACCTGCACTTCTGGAGCCGCGTGCAGGAGGCGAAGCGCCGCGGCGCGCGAGCTGATCGCGATCGATCCGTATCGCAGCCTGACGGCCGAAAAGTGCCACGAGCACATCGCGCTGCTGCCGGGGACCGACGCCGCGCTGGCGCTACGGGCTGATGCACGTGCTGATCGCCGAGGATCTCGTCGACCGCGACTACGTCGACCGCTACACGATCGGCTTCGACGCGCTGCGCAGCGCGCGCCGCCGAATGTCCGCCGGAGCGCGTCGCGCGACATCTGCGGCATCCGCGCCGAGCAGGTCACTGCGCCTCGCGCGCGACTACGGCACGATCAAGCCGGCGGCGATCCGCGTCAACTACGGCATGCAGCGCGCACGCGGGCGGCGGCAACGCGGTGCGCGCGGTCGCCTGCCTGCCGGCGCTGATCGGCGCGTGGCGCGATCCGCCGGCGGCGCGCTGCTGTCGTCGTCGGGCACCTATCCGGTCGACGTCGCGGCGCTCGAGCGGCCCGACCTGATTCGCGGGCACGCCGCGCACGATCAACATGACGCACGATCGGCGACGCGCTGCTCGACGCGCGCGATCCGCCGATCCGCGCGATCTACGTCTACAACTCGAATCCGGTCGCCGTCGCGCCGGAGTCGAGCGAAGGTCGCGGCGCGGCTTCGCGCGCGACGACCTGTTCTGCGTCGTGCACGAGATCTTCCAGACCGACACCGCCGACTACGCCGACATCCTGCTGCCCGCGACGACGCAGCTCGAGCAGACTCGACGTCCACAGTCGTACGGCCACCTCTACGCGCTCGCGAACAATCCGGCGATCGCGCCGCTCGGCGAGGCGCTGCCCAATACCGAGGTGTTCCGCCGGCTGGCGGCGCGTATGGGATTCGACCGAGCCGTGCTTCCGCGACACCGACGACGACATCGCGCGCCAGGCGTTCAGCGCCGACCGATCCGCGCGCGCGCGGCTCGACTGGGACGACGCTGAAGACGCGACGGCTGGCAGCGGCTCGTCGTGCCGGCAGCGTACGCGCCGTTCGCGCACAGGCGGCTTTCCGACGCCGTCCGGGCAAATGCGAGTTCTAGTCCGCGACGCTCGCGGCGCAGGGCCACGATCCGCTGCCGACGTTCGTGCCGCCACGCGAGTCGGTCGCGAGCAATCCGGCGCTCGCGCGCGCGCTATCCGCTGGCGTTCATCTCGCCGCCGGCGCGCAACTTCCTCAACTCGTCGTTCGCCAACCTGCCGGCGTTCGTCGCCGAGGAGAAGACGCCGCGGCTCGAGATCCATCCGGACGACGCCGCCGCGCGCGGCATCGCGCGACCGGCGACCGCGTGCGCATCTTCAACGACCGCGGCAGCGTTCAGCGCGCACGGCGCGCGTCAGCGATCGCGCGCGAACCGGCGTTGTCGGTCGCGCCGTCGATCTGGTGGCAGAAGCTGTCGCCGGACGGCGCGAACGCGAACGCGGTGACGGGCCAGGCGCTGACCGATCTCGGTCGCGCGGCGACGTTCTACGATTGCCTGGTCGAGGTCGAGCGGATCTGGAGTCGAGAGCTCAGGCTAGAGCTTGCGCACGAGCCCGACCATCACGCCGAAGATTTCGAGCGTGCCTTCGGGGCGGATGACCGGATAGGCCTTGTTCTCCGGCTTCAGCACGAACTGGCCGCGCTCGAGGTCGAGCCGTTTCAGCGTGAACTGGCTGTCGACGATCGCGACGACGACATCGCCGCTTTTGGCCGCGGCGCGTCTTCTCGACGACGACGAGATCGCCTTCGAGAATGCCGGCGTCCTGCATCGAATCGCCCTTGACGCGGATGAGCACCGTCTGCGACGGCCGTTCGATCAGGTAGTCGTCGATCGTCAGCGCGTCGGGTTCGCCGTCCTCGACCGGATTGGGCTCGCCCGCCGTGCACAGGTGATTCAGGCAAGCGGCCGGGCGAAGAACCGGCTTTGTCGGGCGCAAGCCGGCGGTCAGGCGTCGACTCGAGGAATAGCCTGAAGCTTGAGTCGGGCCACCATACGCCGCGACCGACGACTTGGACTTGAGGCCAGCAACTGGCCGATCGACGCGTAGCGACGGCAACGCCCGATGACGCGGCGTAGTAGTCCTGCAGCATCGCCAGGTAAGAACGATCGTTCGCCATGCATGAACAATAGCGAACGAGCGTTCGTCCGTCAATGGCTCTTTCAGTTTCAGGCTCGGGGCCCGGGACTCCGGACTCCGCGTACGGCAGCGTACCGACGCGGAATGCGACTCGCCCCATTGTCGGGGTCGTCAGGGTAGGTCACGGGCTTACAAGCAACTAGCCGGATCGACCCTACAGTCAGCTTCCGAGGACGCCCGATCCGGCGTCAGCCCTCAGTTCCCTACCATCCGATTAAGCAAGAGTTCGGGCCATTTGAGGCCCGCTCGCGCGAGCTTACCCTTTGAAAACACAACTTTGGCCCTCATCGGACTGCTCGACTCGGCGCGAACGCGACGCTGGGGCAGGCGTGCTGCGGCCATCGTGGTTCTGCTGGCCCGCTTGGCATGACTCCTTTCGCCGCATCGGCCGCCGCGACCGGACTACATCCGGCAGCAGATTCCGAGACCGGCGCCCGAGCCCGGCCGCGTGACGCCGCAGCACGCTTATATTCTCGGCGAGCCCGCCTATTGGCCCGCGCCTTGCGCTGGCGTTACAACCACGCCGGCGCCCCGGCCGCGTTGAGCGCCGAACAAAGCCGGCGACGATTCAGCAGCTCAGTCGACGCCGCCGCCAAGTGGACGGCTGCATGCGGCGTGCGACATCGTCTACGACGGCGAGACGACGGCGTCCGGGCACGATGGTCAGCGGCGTTCCCGACCGCGGTAAGCGTCATTGGCTGGCAGTACCGGCAGGGCGGTGTCATGGCCGCGACCACCGCTGGACCGATTCGGGACGTTTCGGCGAACACGCTGGTCGACGGCGATATCGCGATCAGCCCCGACGACCGTGACCACGCCTGCAGATCCTGGCATCGCTCATCGCCCACGAATGGGGCCACGCGATCGGGCTCGGGGCACTCGGCGACCGCCAATACGCTGATGGCCGGTCCCCCGACGCCGCCTATTCCAACCTGTCCAGCGACCTCGCCCCCGATGACGTGCAGGGATGCCGTTGCCTCTATGGTCCGCCCGCGGGCGCGCAGGCCGGTTTCGTGTGCTCGCTGCCCACGAAGATCGATTTCGATCCGGTGGCGGCAGGCGCGCTCGGCGCACCGCGCGAAATACGCGTCACGAACGACGGCTCGCGCCGCGATGAGGATCAGCAGCGTTCGCGTGTCGCGAGCAGCGATTTCGCCGATCACCGGCAACCAATGCAATGCGGGCAGCGCGCTTGCGCCCGGGCGCGACCTGCACGTTCGGCGTCCGCGCCCAGCCTACGGACACCGGCACCGCGCACCGCCGAAGCGATCATCGACACGTCGGAAGGACCGTACCGGTTCCCGCTTCGCGTCGAAGGCCTTGCCGCGCAGCGCCGCCAACACCTGCTGCCCTGCCGCCGTCGACGCTCGAACTTCGAAGGCCCGTGGTGGAACACCTCGGAATCGGGCTGGGGCTTGAACCTCGCGCACCAGGACGACGTCATCTTCGCGACCTGGTTCACCTACGATGGCAAGCGGCAAGGCGATGTGGCTGTCGATGACCGCGTTCCGCACGGGCGCCGACGACGTATGCGGGAACACTCTATCGGACCACCGGCCCACTTCGCTGCGGCGCCGTTCCGTTCGACAGCAGTCAGGTGCAGCGCGCCGAAGTGGGCACCGCGTCGCTCGTCCTTCACCGACGGCAGCAACGGCACCTTCGCCTACACGCTCAACGGCGTCTCGCAGACCAAGCCGATCACTCGGCTCGTGTTCGGCCCGCTGCCGACCTGCACGTTCGCGTGGCCAGAGCAATCTGGCGCTCGCCACCAACTACCAGGGCAACTGGTGGTCGGCGGGTGCCGGCGAATCCGGCTGGGGGCGTGTATTTCACGCACCAGGGCGAAAATCTCTTCGCGAGCTGGTTCACCTACGACAGCGACGGCACGCCGCTATGGCTGTCGGCGACGGCCGCCATGACCGGCCAACGGCGCCTTACAGCGGGACGTTGTACCGGACCGACCGGCCCTGCGCTTCAACTCGGTGCCGTTCGACCCGCAAGCGCGTCGGCCGCACGCCGGTGGGCTCGCTCGACGCTGACCTTCGCCAACGGCAACAGCGCGAGGTTCGACTACACGGTCACGATCGGTAACGGCGCAACGGTCACGCAATCAAGCTGCTGACGCGACTCATCTTCCGAACGCCGGGCACCGTCTGCCAGTAACACGCGAGCGGTAGCGGCGCGATCCGATCGGCAGCCGTAACCGCCGTTCACGATTCGAAGCGCTCGGCCGGAGTCGAAGCCGCCTCGCATCGACGAGCGATATCATTCGTCATGCGCCTCTTCGCTCCCGGTGCTCGCGTTCGTCGACCTCGAAACCACGGGCACGACGGCGGCGACCGACGCCATCACCGAGATCGGCATCGTCCGGATCGAGCCCGATCCCGCCGACGAAGCGAACGCTCCACGTCTCCGGAGTGGAGCACGCTCGTCAATCCGGGCATCCCGATTCCGCCGGAAATCCAGGCGCTGACCGGGATCACCAACGCGATGGTCCGCGGTGCGCCGCCGTTCTCGCGCGAGTCGCCGACGAGGTCGCCGCGAGGACGGCCGGCGCGCTGTTCGTCGCGCACAACGCCCGCTTCGACTACGGCTTTCTCAAGCACGCGTTCGCCGCGCCTGCAGCGCGCGTTCTTCGCGCGCGCGTCCTGTGCACGGTCCGGCTGTCGCGGCGCGCTCTATCCGGACGAGCCGCGCCACAATCTCGACAGCGTGATCGCGCGCGCCACGGGCTCGCGATCGACGGCAGGCACCGGGCGCTCGGCGACGCGCGCGTCCTCTGGACGTTCGTCCAGACGCTCTACCGCGACCTCGCCCCGGAAGCGATCGAAGCCGCGGCGAGGCGCGTGCTGAAGACGCCGAGCCTTCCGCCGCAGCTCGCCGCCGGACGCGCTCGACGCGCTGCCGGAAGCGCCAGGCGTCTATCGCTTCTACGGCCTCAACGCGCTGCCGCTCTACATCGGCAAGAGCACGCAATCTGCGCGAGCGCGTCGGCGCGCATTTCTCGTCCGACTATCGCTCCGCGACCGACCTAGCGCCTGTCGACGGAGATCCAGCGCATCGAGTTCGAGGAGACCGCGGGCGAGATCGGCGCGCTGTTGCGCGAAGCCGCGCTCGTCAAGTCGATGCTGCCCGCGCACAATCACGCGCTGCGCCGAAAGGCCGAGTCGGGCGTGCTCGCATTGCCGGCAGTCGCCGGGGCCGCCGGCATTCGTTCCGCGCGGCAGGCGTCGAACCGGCGGAGCTCGCCGGCAAGTTCGGGCCGCTTCGCCTCGAAGCGTCAGCGCGCGCGAGGCGCTGCGCTCGCTCGCGTCCGAGCACGCGCTCTGCTGGAAGGCGCTGGGGCTCGAAAAGCGACTGGGGCCGTGCTTCGCGCGGCAGGTGAAGCGCTGCGCCGGCGCATGCGTCGGCGCCGAATCCGCCGAAGCGCATCACGAGCGCCTTCGCCGCGCGCTGGCGCTCACGCGCATTCCGCGCTGGCCATCTGCCGGGCTCGCGGCCATTCGCGAGCGGTCGCTGCTCGGCGATCGCACCGACGTGCACGTGATCCGCGACTGGTGCTGGCTCGGGACCGCGCGCGACGATGGCGAGCTCGGCCGGCTCATCGAGGCGCCGCCGCGCCCGGTCGTTCGATGCCGACATCAGCGCGGCTGCTGATCCGCACGCTCGCGCGCGGCAAGCACGAGGTGCTGCTCGCTCGCGCGCGAGCCCGCGCAGCGAGCGTCGTCGAGGAGTTCGACTCAGTCCGCCGCGCTAGCGCCGCCGCGTGCGCGGCCAGAACCGCTCGCGACGCACGCGGTCAGCTTCGTCGCGTACGGAATGTGCAGGAACTCGTTCGGGCCGTGCGCGTTCGATTTGGGACCGAGCACGCCGGTGATCAGGAACTGGGCGTGCCGGAAAGTGCTTGCCCAGCATCGCCATGAACGGAATCGTGCCGCCCTCGCCCATCGCGGCCGACGGCTTGCCGTAGAACGCCTGCGACGCGGCTTCGTCGAGCGCGCTGCGAGCCACGGCGCGGTCGGCGGCGCGTTCCATCCGGTCGCGCCTTCGTCGCCTTCGAAGCGCACGTTCGCGCCATAGCGGCGGATCGGCTCGAGCAGCTGCTGCATGCGTTCGTCGACGCGGCGGCGCCGTCCACCGGACGGCGGCAGGCGCAGCGAAAGCTTGAGCGCGGTTCGCGGCCGCAGCACGTTGCCCGCATCGGCGATGGCGGGAAGTCCGTCGGCGCCGGTGACCGACAGCGCCGGGCGCCACGTGCGATTCGAGCAGCGCCTCGGCGTGGTCGGCGACCATCGGCTGTCGCGTCGCGCGAACGGATACTTGCCGTATCGTCGTCTCGCCCATGATCGCCGCGGCGCGCCTTCGCCTGCGCGACGCGCTCGTCGGGGATCGGCGCGTGGAAGGCCGGCGGCAGCACGCGGCCCGGTCGCGCTGTCCTCGAGCCGGTCGAGCAGCGGCGCGCGATGCGAAACGACGACGGGACCGACGCCGCTCGCATCGCCGGAATGCACGCCCTCGGTCAGCACGTCGACGCGTCAGCGTTCCGCCGACCAGGCCGCGGAGCGACGTCGTCGCCCATAGCCGCTCGTAGTCGCCGCAGCCGGAATCGAGGCCGACGACGAAGTCGACGTCGCCCATGCGCGGCGCGAGCAGCTTCGAGGTACGCAGGGGAGATCGTAGCTGCCGCTTTCCTCGCAGGTTTCGATCACGCCGACGCACCGCGCGTGCGGCAACGCCCTGCGCCTGCAGCGCGCCGATCGCCGGCGAGCGAGGCGAACACCGCGTAGCCGCTCGTCCGGCGCCGCCGCGGCCGTAAAGCTTGCCGTCGGCGAGTCACGGGCTGCCACGGGCCGAGACCATCCCGCCAGCCCGTCATCTCCGGCTGCTTGTCGAGGTGGCCGTACAGGAGAACCGGTTGATTCGCCCCAGTGCCGGGAACGTCGAAGTAAAGCACCGGCGTGCGGCCCGGCAGCGGACGATCTCGACCGTCACTGCCGCTGCACCGGCTGCTGGCGCGCCCAGGCCTCGGCGAGACGGATGACCTTCTCGATGTGGCCGTTCGCCTCCCAGTCGCGGGTCGAAGTGAGGGGACTTGGCCGGGATGCGGATGTACTGACAAGCTGCGGGACGATCGAGCGTATCCCACGTTGCGCCCAACGGCGGCGGCCAATGCGGAACTGTTCATCGGATTTCCGATCCTGAGGATATGCAGCCGGCGCGTACTTTACCGGAGGATGGCCGACGGAGGGGCCAACGCGCGGCCCAGAAAGAGTTAAGATCGCGGAGACCCGGGAAAGATGCCAGCGTTGCCGTCATGACGTTCCTGTGGCCCGAAATGCTGTGGTTGCTGCTGGCGGCGCCGGCTGCTCGTCGCCTTTTACTTCTGGCTGCTGCAGCGCCGGAAGAAGAACGCCATCCGCTACGCGAGCGTTGAGCCTGATGAAAGTCGGCGCTCGGACCGGCGCACCGGCTGCGCCGGCACCTGCCGCCTGCTGCTCTTCCTGCTGGCGGTCGTCGCGTCGGTCGATCGCGATCGTCGCGGCCATCGGCCGTCATCACGCTGCCGTCGCAGCAGCAGACGATCATGCTCGCCATGGACGTGTCGCCTCAGCATGGGCGCGAAGGACGTCGACCCCAACCGGTTGACGGCCGCGCAGATCGCCGCGAAATCGTTCGTCGAGGAGTACCCGGCCGAAACGCGAATCGGCATCGTCGCGTTCGGCGCGACGGCCTCGCTGGTGCAGTCGCCGACGCACAACCGCGAAGACCTGCTTCGCGGCGATCGACCGCTTCCAGCTGCAGCGCGGAACGGCGACGCGGCAGCGCGCTCTACGTCGCGCTCGCGACGCTCTTTCCCGATGCCGGCATCGACCTCGAGTCGCTCAGTGTCTCAAGGGCGGGTCTCAGTCGCCAATCGGCGCCGCTGGTTCGCCCCGGAGCCCGAAGCCCGCGGCCGAGAAGAAGGAATTCGAGCCGGTTCCGCCGGGCTCGTACACGTCGGCCGTCGATCATCCTCTTGAGCGACGGTCGCAGGACCACCGGGCCGGACCCGCTGGAAGCCGCGAAAATGGGCTGCCGATCACGGCGTGAAGGTCTATACGGTCGGCTTCGAACGAAGGAAGGAGCGTCGATCGGCTTCGAAGGGTGGTCCGTCTATGTTCGCCTGGACGAGGAAACGCTGAAGGCGATCGCCGAGACCACGCGCGGCGAGTACTTCCACGCGGGCACGGCGACGGATCTCAAGAAGGTGTACCAGAGCCTCAACGCGCGACTCGTGCATGGAACGCAAGGAAACGGAAGTCACGTTTCTGTTCGAAGCCGTGGCCGCGCGGCCTCCTCCTCGCAGCGTCGGTCTTCTCGCTGCTCTGGTTCAATCGGACGCTCTGACGCCGTCTCGGATAACGAACGCCGGCGATCATCGCACAGCCGGCGTCAGATCAATCTGCAACGAGCCTGAAACGACTCACCCGCGCGGTTCTCGCCGTTGCCGTTCACGGCGATGGTCGGCCCGGGAGGCGCCGCAGCTGCACGCGGTGCTCGACGCCGTTGAAGTTGTACGTCACGTCGTAGTACTCAGGCCCGGCGTTGGACGAGACGCTTGGCGCAGCGCTGGACGTCCTGCGAATACGACTTGGCCATCGCCGCGGCCACGTTTGACGCCAATCGCCGCGCCGGCCACCGCGCCGCCGGCCGTCGCGACGTCCCGGCCGCGTCCGCTGCCGACCTGGTGTCCGAGCACGCCGCCCAGAATCACGGCGCCGATGATCGCGCCCGGAACATTCGCCCCGCTGCGGTCATCGACGACCTGCTCGCCGCTCGACCCAGCAGCGCTGCTCGGCCGCGCCCACGACGTCACGGACCGAGGTCACGTTCGCCTGATAGATGCGCCTCGTCCGGCCGATAGCGGTAGTCGTAGCTGGGCTGCGCCAGCGGCGGCGGCATTTCGTACGCGTGGCTCGCGCCGCGTGACGCGCCGCGACCGAGGAGATCGCTGTTGTTCAAGCCCATCGACTTGAGCGAGTCGTAGCTTCCGGGCTGCAGCACGACGCACTGCCCTCCGAAGCGGTATGCTCGCAAACTTCCCACCGCCGCATTGTCGACGACGGCCGACGACGCACGATCGTTGAACTTGACCTTGCGCAAATCGTTCTGGACGGTATCCGCCGGCCGTGAACGCGTGCCCGCGGAAGCCCTGCTGCTCGTAGAACGTGACGTGGGCGCGCCGCGTGAGCGGCGACGACAATGCCCGCCGACGCCCAACGCTAGTTTCAGTTTGTGTCGCATGCGAACCTCCAGTTGGGGATCGAGGCAAACCTGATGTCTGGATCGTTGTCTCAGGCCGGGAAGCGCGGCCGGCGGCAGCGCCATCTTCGCGACCTGTGTGCATGCACTCCGGATGCCCGCAATTGCAGGTATCGTCTGCGGCGGCCTGGCTCGCGCCAGCCTGCTCCATGCAGTAATCGCCTGCAGAAGCGCTCACCGGTTCCGACCGTGCAGATGCAATCGGATGCGCGCATTTCGCAAGCACCGCGACCGGGCCTGCCACTTCCGTCTGTACCGATTCCATGATGGCGTCCTTTGTGTCATGGGGACAGATGAACGATAGTCGACCGCGGATAGCACGCCTATCGTCCGGCGGCCCGTCTCCGGTCGTCAGGCGAGCCCCTACAAGGAATTCAGTCGCGCGCAAACGCAGGGTGCTGCGGAGCGCGTCGCGATGGCGCCCGCTACTTCGCGTCGATCGTCGAGCTTTCGCGACGCGCCTGCCGGAATGGGGCCGCCGCCTGCTTCGACGGAGATCTGCAGGTATGTTGCGCAGCGCCCCCACGCCTTCCTCGATGGCGGCACAGGCATCCTGCGCCTTCTGCGCCGACAGAATCAGCGTGTCGGGCGGCACTGTCACAATCGCAGGTCAGGTCGACGGCGAGCGCCGCGAGTGCGTCGAGGACCTTGCACGACCTCGGCGGCCGTCGCACTGGTCGCTGTGTTGTCGGACGAGCTCTGCTCATGCGTGATTGCAATTCGGTTTGGCAAATCGCCGGTGGTCGTCGACCAGCTCGGTGATCACTCGAAACATCCGCGCGATCTCCGCTGCTCTTGTCGAAGAAATAGGCGGCGCCCAGGCGCGCGGCACGTCCGGGATGCGGCGCCATCGTGAAGTTGGTCAGCACGATCGACAGCGGCAACTTCGCGCTCTGCATCGCCACGCCCTCGAGGACATCATACCCCCGTGCCGTGTTGCAGCAGGAGATCGACGATGATCGCATCCGGCTTCGTTTCGACGATCTCGGCGATTGCCTCCTCGGCGCTATCCGAGTGGCCGACGACGAACGTACCCGGGATGGCCGCGAGCATCTCCTGCAGCAGCCGGAGCAGGATGTTCGAATCCTCGACGAGATAGACGCGATACGCCCGCTTCGGGGCGGCTTGGGAGTCGATCATCATGTACTGGGGACGAGTGCACGGCTCAACCTCGCGAACCTATCGGACATTCCGAAAACGAGATGTAGGGCGGCGCCTACACTCGATGGTGGACAACGCGCCCGGCCGACACGCGGCTCCAGAGCTGCGTACACTACCGCCGCCGGGGAGCGGGCTGACCCACGGTTTTCGACTTGGCGCACCTATTTGCGGTGGGCGTACGCGTCCGCGTGCCTTGACGCCGGCATCGCTGTCGTCGGTGAAAAACTCCGTCGATGCCTGCGGCGAGGAACATCCTGATCTCCTCCTGCAGATCGCCGCGGGCGTTCGGGTCGGCGCCAATCCGGAGGTTGGCCGGCAAGAACTGGTTTTCAGCGCGGTAGGTATACGGGCGTGAACGACCAACCCGGCGGCATGCGCGTCGCGCACGAAGGACGTGGCGTTGCCCGGAGAAAGAACGCCTCGACGATCGGGATCACGTAGTTTTTCGGCGGCCCGACGCCATCCGCATAGGCGGCGATCTGCGCCAAGCCGGCCGCGGTGGCCATCTGTCCGTAAGTCAGCGTCCCGCCGGCGACGACGACATCGTACGCGCCGGGCACCGGCGCCGCCGAAGAGTTGAACCAGCGGGATCTTCGTCATGCGCGCAAGTTCTTTCAGGTTCGCAACCTCGAACGACTGAATGAATACGCGCTCGGATTGGCCCTCGTATCCGTTCTTCCTCAGCACCTTGACCAGCGCCTCTTCCATGTTCAATCCGAGGCTGCGCGTGTACGTGGGATGCTTCGTCTCCGGATAGATGCCGATCCTGCGACCGGTCGCCTGCTCCAGTCCCTTGGCGAGGTCGATCACTTCCTGCAGCGTCGGAATCCTCAGCTGATCGTCGAGCCGCGCATTCGCCGGGCGCACCGTCGGGATCCGCTCGCGGGCCTTCAATTGCTTGATCTCGGCAAGCGTGAAATCCTCGGCCCACCAGGCATTGACCGACGTGCCGTCCAGCACTTTCAGTCGTCTTGCGCGCAGCGAACTCCGGATGAGCCGTGACGTCGGTCGTCTCGTCGAGCATCGGTTCGTGCCGCGCGATGAGCTCTCCGTCCTTGGTCATCACAAGGTCGGGCTCGATGAAATCGGCGCCCTGAAAGACGGCGAGCGCGTAGCCTGCCAGCGTATGCTCGGGCAGATAACCCGCGGCGCTGCGATGTCCGATCACGACCGGAGTCGATTGCGTTCGCGGCTCCTTCGCGAGCGCATGGCCGGCCCCGCCGACGAGCAAGAGCAGCAACGCCGCGCGCGCGATGACGTGGAACAGGCACGTGCGGTTCATGTCGGGACCTTGGTTCCGGACGCTGTTCGCTACATTTTGCACGCCGATCATACCGGCCGGGATTTGGCGCGATCGCGTGAATGTTTTACGCACCAGGGTTTCACCGATCGCGGCATTCCGGTCAGGCCATAATGCGATAACCGATTGTTCTGCAAACAATTCACTTTCATGGCATGCGATATGCGTGGCATTGGCTGCCATGCTCAAGATCGAATTGGCCGATCGGCCCACCGGCACCGAAACCGTCGCCTCAGTTCGCGACGGATGCCGAGGTTGCGTTCGCGCAACGGCTCCGGCACAAGCTCGAGGAGATGTATCTGGGGCACGCGGTCGACACGGATGAGTTGCACGCCGGTGCCGACAGAAGTGCATGAGGTGCACTGACATCGCCGGATAGCGCGGATTTCCAGCGGCAGCTCGCCGAACAAGGGACCTACGAGTAGCAGATCAATAGTCCATCGTCCGAATTCGTCGGCGGGACGCACGAAAGCAAACGGGCTCGCCGCTGAGCTTAACGCCCGCCGCGAGCCCGCGACCTTCTCAAGAACCGAGCTAGCTCTTGAGCTTGATCTTCACGCCTCCAGGGCCGAGCTGTCAGGCGGGCACCCTTCTGCGTGCCGTGCAGGCGAAGGATCACACCCTTCTCGTTCTTCATGATGACGTCGTTCTCGCCCTTGACGACGGCAGCCCCGATTTCGGCTGAGGCGTAGGTGCCGTTGAAATCCGCCACGTTCTTCAGGTTGAAGACTTCACCGGTAGTCTTGACATCCGATACGCCGAGATCGACGACGCTCAAGCCTTCGACCGAGAACGCCAAGGGCTTGCCGCCAAAAGTCAGCGTGCCGTCTCCCCAGGTTACGCCGATACCGACGGCTACGGATTTGTTGGTCAGCGTCACCGTTCCGGACGGCGCCTGCTCGGCCGCGATCGCCATCGATAAAAGGCGAAGCATCCCAGACGCGACCAGCCATTTCGACTTCCAATTCTTGTTCCATGTATTGCTCCTGAGTGTTGAAGAAGGGGGCATATCCGGACGGATGATTGCCCGCGTCCGTGTCGCAAAACCACGACACTTGGCGCGTGCCGCCTCGCCGTTCGACGGGGAGTGCCACCTGTCGGCCAAAAGGCCGTCTGTAGCTGCACCCGGATCGTCAGAGTCATCGCCAACTAGCCCGGCGACACCGCGTTGGACGAATTGTAAACGATGAAGTTCTGCCGGCTTCTGTCCGATGACCCGCTGGCGGGAAAACTGCCCGCGTCCCCTCGCCCAGCTTGTATTTTTGGCGTCCCCAGGGGGATTCGAACCCCCGTACTCACCGTGAAAGAGAAAGTTCAGCACCAGACGGGGCCGGTACTTACCGTGCGTTCCCTCTAGGTATTGCTGAGTTAATACCAAAACAATGCTAGAATATTTCCTCTAGCGTTGCCTTGGTAGTGGTTTTGGTAGTGATTGGCACTCACCGTGATACGGAGGAAACAGATGACACGGCTGACGCTCGACTACGATACCCGCACGAAAAACGGCACGGGCGCTCACGCCGCGGGTCAACGCCTATTACCGCCAGATCGGCCCGGGCCGCGCGCTCGGCTACCTGCGGATCGAAGACCGCGCCGGCCGGTGGATCGTCCGCGAGCGGCTCGGCGCCCGTTATCGGTTCCGATGGCTCGGTCATGCCGATGACGTCGTGCGCGCCGACGGAAAGACGTGCTCTGCCGTTCGAACAGGCCACGCGGGTGCCCCAGGCGCTGCAGGCCGCGGCGCCGGTGGGTAAGTTGACGGTTAGCGCGGCGCTAAAGCGCTATTTTGTCGGGCCTCGCGGCGCGCAGCAAGCACGCCAAGATCATGGTTAACAGTGGGCGGATCTAGCGCATCGTCCCGGAATCTCGGCGATACCGTCGTGGTAGACCGGCCCACGAAGACCCAAATCGAGGCCGGGCGCGCCGGGCCTGGTGCGCGACGATCCGTTGACCCGGACGCGCGACGCCGACCCCGGTGACACCGCGAATCGCATCCTGTCTATCCTCAAGGCGGCGCTTTGAACGAGGCGGTTTTCGCGGACGATAGCGAGCGGCTTCCGTCCGATACCGCGTGGCGGCGGGTGAAGCCGCTACCGCAACGCCGGCGGCGCTCGGCAGGAACACTTCGAGGCGTCGCAGGCTCGGCTGCTCGTGGCGGAAGGCGGCGACGTTCGATCGCTGCCTCTTTCGCCGGATCTGATCGAGGTCGCGTACCTGACCGGCGCCCGGTTGGGCGAGCTGGCCGGGGCCAATGTGGGCGACTTCAGACGCGGAGAGCGGCATCACTGCGCGTGAACGGCGCGACGCAAGTCCGCGTATGCCGGGGTCTGGATCACGTTGACAGAGCGGTCGCATCACCCACGCTGCGGCGCATCAAAGGCAAGCGCCCGGCGACTGACGCCCTACTCACCGTTTCGGACTCGGACGGCGAGCGCTGGCGCAACACGCAGCACCGGCACGATGCAAGGCGCGTCGGCGCTCGCCGGTAGAAGCTGCCGCTGGCATCGTTCCTACTCGCTGCGGCACTCGTACATCTCGCGGGCGATCGAAGCGCGGAATGCCGCCGAGTCTCTCTAGGTCGCCGAGAACTGCGGGACGTCGCTGCGTCGATGATCCAGAAGAACTACGCGGCTGTCCTGGCGCGGACCCTGGCGACGATACGATCCAGGCAGACGTCGCCAGAAGCTGCGGCGGGTGAAATGAAGGCGCAATCCAAAAGCGCCGTCTGGTCCGAGCGCGAGAATCTCAGGCGCGACGTGTTGCCGCGCGATCAAGCGGAGCGCACAAAGCCGTCCCGGTCGACTGACGGCCCGCGAAACAAGGGCCTTCTCGGGCACCGGAAACGCTGCTGTCGTTAGACATGGAACAAATCAAACGCGAGTCGCCCGAGCACTACCGCATCATTTATGAGCTCCTTATCCTATTGTACAAGATGGCGTCGGTCGCGCGGGACGCGGTTCCCGGTCGCTGCGGTGGAGCTGCCACGCACGAAAACGCCACACCTGGGGCCGCGCGATGATCGCGGATCGAAGGCAAAGGAGTGGGTACGGGAAAGCTTCCAGGCCGAGGACAAGAAACTACTCAAGACGAACCCTAGCCTAAGCGCCATGGATTCCGGGCGCATCCTCGCCGATCGCGGCAGGCGGGCGGGGCTGGCGGGCAATAAGCAAGAAGATCCGCGCGATCCGGAAGAAGTAACATCAAAAAGGCAGGACTGTAAATCCCTCCACCGTTCTGAGGATCATCGATTCCGTGGTTCAACACACACGGAGACCGATGATGCCGAACCCGCGAGACGAAATCCCCGACTGCGCTGAGCGTGGAAGCCGGCCGGGCGACCTTTATTGCGGCGCCGCGCTGCCCGCTGACGTGGTGCTATTCCTCGACTTCCACCCCTGAGCACGATGGACAAGTTGGTGAGCCGAGTGGACGCGCCCGCCACACCCAAAGCTGGGGCGCCGGCTCTATCGTCGACAATCCGGACCTCCGCGGATGGCTTGACCGCATAAGCCACAGAGGCGCAGCGTGAACTCGCCGCCTGAAACAACGGGCCCGGACATGGGGAACACCGGCGGGCCCGGAAAAAGGTTCGCTGGCGGCGGAACCAAACCATCGTGCCACCGACCCGCGGAGTTTCATGGTGTCGGACTCCGGCGCGGCAAACCGTGGCAACGTCTGCCACGTTGAGCGCACCAAAGGGCGCCGCCGCGCTCGATGCGTTGAAGCGATTGTTCCTCGCGCTGTTGCCGCTGCAGCGGAGGCGCGATGAACGGGGCGCTCGCCGGTGCCGTGGAGCGTCGTCGTCCGGAAGGCGAGCGGAACCGAAGTCGTTTTTTCGGTGCTGCCAACGCAGGCGGAAGCCGATGCCGCATGCGCGCGCAGTAGTTTTGGTCTGACAGCCCGCGTTGAACGGGGATGCAATGCGCCAGGCGCGCGCTCCGGCATGACGATCCATGATGGCGCGGCGAGCGATGACCGCGCTTCGAGACATCACGGCAACCGCGCGCGAGTTTGCGATCAACATCCCCGACAGCCACCCGGGCGGCCCGATCGCCGCAGTGGCCGAAGTCATTGCAGGGCTTAATCTCGCCAACGCATTGCACGATTCGCACGTCGGCGCCTGGCGCGATTGGCGGGACGCGCAGGCCCGGCACCAGCAATGCGTAACTGAACGGCTG
>ERZ1370068.761-contig-10698_pt1 | contig 30056 bp, 41 predicted proteins | sample MGYA00561227_ERZ1370068 | MGnify/ENA primary metagenome ERZ1370068 (study PRJEB38410, sample SAMEA6850437) | metagenome | study: Metagenomic assessment of the ecological functions of the soil: analysis of the soil microbiota associated with the...
TTGTACTTCACGTTCCCGGTTACGTATTGCTGATCCGTCCAGATACCGGGAGAGATCATGTCTATCGAACTTGGTCTGGGCGATCGCGGCTGATGCTACCAGGCACAATGGCGGCCGCGGGCGTTGAGAGTGAGTGCGGGAGTTCGCATATCGCCTCCGCTGATCGAGCGGATTGCCGCGTTCGCGAGACATGATGATTTCCTTGCCGCTCAGCAGAATGACCTTCACAACGATGCCCAGCGGTTCGCCATTGACGGCCGGATTCACGACGATAGCCGTTATCTGATCACCCGAATTTGAGGGTGTTCCGGTTGTAGCCTGCGTTGCCAGGTGTGGACGCTGCTGTTTTCAAACGCCCACGTCACCCACGTTGTTCGCCTCGTCTTTGACATCCATGTAAATCAGCACGTGAGGGTTTTGCCACTTGACCTGCGAAACGGTGCCCTTCAACGTGAGCCGCGTCTTCATGTCGTACCTTTCCCCTGCCGTGATGCGCCGCAGCAGGCAGCGCGACAATCGCCACGGCTGCCAGTAAGGAATAAGTGCGCGCAATGTGTTCATCGCTGCCCTCGAATCGAAGTAGTTAACCGCACTCGAACGTGCAAATCTAGAAAGCATAGTGACGCCAAACTGCATGATGCGCGGGTCGCCGGCCATGCGTCGTGATGCGGCCGAAGCGTGCCCGCGGCTGAAGTTCAGATTCGGGATTGCCCCAGTTGAAGTTGTTGAGCAGGTTGAACACCTCCACGCGGAGCTCCAGGTTCTGCGTCGACGCGATCGGCACGAGCCTCGAGACGGCGAGGTCGATCTTCCAGAACCCCGGGCCGCTGATGCTGTTGCGCTCGTAGGTGCCGAACGCGCCCGTGGCGCCGGCTGCGCGAACGCCGCCCGATTCAGGTAGCTCGCCAGCGTCTTGTCGCCGTAGCGTCGTCGGAGACCTGGTCGACGCGCTGGTTGCGCCTGGCCGTTGAACGCGTTGTCGCGCCCGCTGATGATCGTCGAGCCAGGCTGCCCGAGCGCACGTTGACGATGCCCGACAGCCGCCAGTTCGATGCGAGCACGCCCAGACGGGCCATTGCACGATGCGGCGTCAGATATCCCGACCGTGCCGTTGGCGATGTGCGTCCGGTCGGCGTCGCAGTGGCCGCGATCGCATTCGGGTCGGCGGGATTCGTGAATCCGATGCCCGAACTGCGCGTTTGGCGCCATCTCGAGGCCGACGCAGCGCGAGCAGTGTGTAATTCGCGTTGACGCTCACGCCGCTGGCGGAGCGGCGCTGCACCGTCAGCTTCAGGCCGCGATATTCCTGCGTGCCGACGGCCGCATGGCTGTCGAGATTGCTGATCAAGCGCCGCCGACGCCGGGTTCTCGCCCGAGAGCGACAGCACACGCCGCTGGTTCAGGTTGTCGTTGGTCGTGCACACCGGGATACGACGACGCCCTGCAGCACGCACGGACCAAGACCGAGTACACGCCCGGATTGAGCGCGACCAGACCCCACAGCCGGTCCGAGTAGCTGCCCAGATAGCTGACCGACGCGCCCCAGTCGCTGCCGATCTGCTGTCTCGAGGCTGACGTTCCACGACTGCACGCGCGGCGCGTTGATGTCGGGATCCATCGACGACGAACGTCCCGCCGACGGGTAGACTGCGTATCCGGGCCCGACGTCGATCGGGTGCGGATTGCCGCCGATGTCGCGATAGCGGATCGTCGAACAGTCCGGCCGGATCGCTGATCGAGCGTGCGGTTGCCGTACGGCGGCGCGCGCCGCCAGGTTGTTGAAGTACTCGCCGGCCCGGGTAGTCGTACATCAGCGCGTACGACGATCGGACCGCCGAGGCGGCCGTCGCCGCTGCACATCCCAGCGCCACGCCGACGCGCGGCGAGAAGTTCCACCACTTCTTGTTCAGGCCCGAGCGTGCCTGGCGGGAAGCCCGGGTCGCCCGGGTAGATGAGGCCGGCCGGCGCGTTGTGAAACACCGTGCTCTTGACGTTCTGCCTGAACAGGTCGCGGTCGAAGATCGTGTTGGCGCCGCGTGTCAGGTTCTGGCTGAAGAACGGCTCCCACCGGATGCCCGCGTTGATCGTCACGCGGCTGCGTCGCCCTCCACGTGTCCTGCGCGCATACAGCCCTGATACCACTGGTAGTAATCGACGCCGGAGAGTCCGGACTGATCGATCGTGGCGACGCGCCCGAGTAGCAGGTCCGCCAGCCCCAGTCCCGATGCCTGCGCCGGTGAAGTTCCACTGGCCGCCGCCGCGCGCCCACGTCCTGAACGACACCCTGAAGTGCGCGACGCTGGCGCCGAGCCCGATCTGGTGGTCGCCGCGCACCACCGTCAGGTCGTCGTTGAACTGGAACGAGTTGTTGTCGGCGATGCCCCGGGTCGCCGTCGCCGCAGCGATCTGGAATCCGCCGGTGACGACGACGATCATCGAGCCCGGCACGTAGGCTGGACGCCTTGATGCCGAGAGACGGCGGATCGAAGTACGGGTCGTTGTCGCGATCGACGGCGGTGCGGTTGAACGCAAACCGCAGCGCGTTGACCGTGTTGTTGCCGAACAGATCTTCGTGTCGCCGAGCGTGAGCGACTGCGCCAGGTTGTCGATCGACGGATTGACCGTCGTCAGGACGTTGCCCGTCGTGCCGAACGCCGACGGCTTCTTGTCGCGCGACGCCATGTAGCGGCCGAACACGGAGTGGTTGGCGCCGAGCTGATAGTCGACGCGGCCGACGTACTGGCCCTTCGTCGCGATCGTCCGGGCTGCGATAGGTGATCTGGCCGCACGGATCGGTCGTCTTCGGCAGAAAGCTCGCCAGCTTCAGCGCGGCGGGACTGAACCGCGCCGCGATCGATGCGGTTGCCGACGAACCCGGCGCCGAGGTTGACCTGGCGGCCCTGGCACGCGGGCGACGCGAACGTCGTGAAGTCGCCTGCCAGCATGGCCGGCGGTCGGCACGAACGCGATGTAGATCCGGCGGCGTCTGGCGCGTCCTGGTGCCCCTGATAGCCGGCGAAGTAGAACAGCCTGTCGCGGACAATCGGTCCGCCGACGTGTCCGCCGAACTGGTTGCGCTTCAGCCCATCGTCGAACCGCTTTCCGTCGGGGCCGATCGGCGCAAACGGGCTCGTCGCGTTGAAGCGCTTGTCGCGAAGGAACTCGAACAGCGTTGCCGTGCAGCGTGTTCGTGCCCGACTTGGTCACCGCGTTCACCGAGGCGCCTGAGTGCATGCCGCTCTGCGCGGCGAGGCCGCTCGTGGCCACGCGGAATTCCTGCAGCGCGTCGGGGAAGGGCAGCGGCAGGCCGGCGGAGTTCTGCGGATCGTTGTGCACGGCCCCGTCGAGCGTGTAGGCCACGCCGAACTGCAAGCCGCCGGCGACCGAAATGTTCACGCCGCCCTGGAAGTTGCGGCTGTTCGGGCCGGCCGGTCTCGACGGCGGCGCCGGCGAGCACGATCAGATCGGTGACCTGGCGCCCTGGAGCGGCAGCTCGACGATGCGCTCCTGCTCGACCACCGTGCTGATGCCTGCGCTGCGCACGTCAACGAGCGGCGCCGCCCCTCGACCGACACGGTCTCCTCGAGGTTGCCGACGGCCAGCGAGGCGTTGATCGTCGGCGAGCGCGCCGACCTGCAGCACGATGCCGGTCTGCACGTAGCTCTTGAATCCCTGCAGCGAGATTTCCAGCCTGTAGGGACCCGTCGGCAGGTTCGTCATGACCCAGGTGCCGTTCGCCTCGGTGGCGACCGTTCGCGTGAACCCGGTGTCGGTTTGCGTGACGGTGACGGTGACGCCGGGAAGCGACGGCGCCACTCTCATCGGTGACCCGTCCGTTCAGTTCGGCGGTAGCCTGCGCCCCGCGCGAGGGAGCTGGTGAGAAGAAGAACGCACGCGCAGATGACGACAACGCGAGAGGATAATGCGCATGCTCGTTTTGAGACCGGTCGGCGATTACGGGTTTCCATCCGGTGGTGTTCCAGTCGATCGCTGGGGCACCAATTTGGTTCCATCCTGCTTCGTCACCTTGCCGAGCCACGCATACGTTTGGCCCAGGAGAGGAAGCCTTCGACGGTGACCATATCTCCGCTGTGTAGAGAGTCCTTCGTCCACCCCTCGCGCACGAGCCAGGCGGCCGGAGTTGTGTCGAACCGCCACACAACCATTTCTCCGTTTGCCGCTTTTGTTTCGACGAAGAGCTCACTATGTGGACTCCGCCATTCAAAACGCACGACCCGGCCCTCGATCTTGACGACGTCCTTGAGCTCCTTGAGAAATACGCCGTGGAGTGATGTGCAAACGCCTCCACGGACCACCCGAGCGCGACGACGATCGCTAGAGTGAACCTCGCCGCCGATAGCGTTCGCAACGAGCGTCTCATTGGTTAGCCCTCGTGTCAGTTATTTGTCGGGTGGGTAAATAGACTTGTGGAATTGCGCCCCGAACCTGGAATCTTCCGGGTCGCAGTCGTAAGGCGTCAACTCTTCCTTCCGGACCGAGTATTCGTAGTCCCATCGGAACGGTTCCTTTAATCACGAGCGGATCCACGGATACGGTTTGCATTTTCAAGACGCCGCCCTCGCGCCAGCATACGTCTCGGTCACCTTCTTCATCGCCGTTGCGGGAATGAAACGGTTGGAGTTGAAGCCCTCGGAATCAGGCGTGAACTTGGTGGTCTCGACGACCAGGCGGGGTCCCTCGCAGCGGCCGATCGAGTGCCCCTGGATCGTGTAATCGTAGGCCCCCGGCTTCGGATGACCGTGACCCTCCAGCCAGACGGTCCGGACGACGTCCATCTTCTCGTAGCGAATGATCACCCGGTCCGCCTGCTGCGTGATTTGAAAGTCGTAGTCGTCATTCATGACCGCCGGTATGGGGATGGGCACGCAGTCATACGTTGGCGATAACGGGTTGTCGAACGCCTTCTCGTACCCGACGGCGCTGTTCGTGGGCGCCATCGGCGGATTGGGCTTGCCGTTGAGAGGTCCCTTGCGGTGCCAGATCCCCGTGAGATTGGGAATCGCCGACGAGGCGGATGCAGACTGGGCCGTCAGGTGCGTTGAGACGGGTTCTGCACCGACCACTAACAGCGCGCCGACTATCACAGTCAGCCCGATACGTCGCATCATGGTGATCAGGCCTCCATGTGAAGCACCTGCCGGTCCCCGAAGTGGCGCCATTGTGCTGCCGCTCGCGGCGCGGGTCAAGAAATCAGTCTGCGTTGCGAGGACCGCGCCGCCGGGAGGATACTTACGCGCCATGACCATTGCAGCAAGACAGGACGGCGGCAGGGCTCGACGTTCAGAAAGCTCTGCATATGACCCGGCAGATGGTCGCCATTCGCGCTCTTCGAGGAGCGCGTCAACGATCTCTATACGCGCGCGCTCATGCCGGGCCTGGCACACCTCTATATCGGTGAGGAGGCGGTGGCGGTCGGCGTCTGCGAGGCGCTCCGTCAGGACGACTACATCACCAGCACGCACCGCGGCCACGGCCACTGCCTGGCCAAGGGCGCGGCGCCGCATCTGATGTTCGCGGAGTTGCTCGGCAAGGAGGCCGGCTACTGCAAGGGCAAGGGCGGCTCGATGCACATCGCCGATCCGGCCACCGGCAACCTCGGCGCGAACGCCATCGTCGGCGGCAGCGCCGCACTGGCGACCGGCGCGGCGTTCGCCTCGAAGTACCTCGGTCAGGATCGCGTGGCGGTCTGCTTCTTCGGCGAGGGCGCGCTCGGCCAGGGCGTGCTGCTACGAGTCGATGAACCTCGCGCAGCTCTGGAAGCTGCCGGTCATCTACGCCTGCGAGAACAACCTGTTACAACGAGTACACGCATTACTCGGAGACGACCGCCGGCGATGTCGCAGGCGCGGCCGGCGGCGTTCGGCCTCGCCGGCTGAAACGGTCGACGGTCAGGACGTTCGCGGCGGTCTACGCCGCGGCATCGAGAATGGTCGGACGCGCGCGCGCAGCGGCGACGGGCCCGGCGTTCCTGCTGCTGAACACCTACCGGTTTCGCGGCCACCATGTCGGCGACATCGCGCGCGAATACTACCGGCCGAAAGCAGGAAGAGCAGCGCTGGATGGCGGAGCGCGATCCCGATCAGCGCTGCACGCGGCATGGCTCGTGTCAGAAGGTCTGGCCGATCAGCGCGACGCTTGATCGCGATCAGAGGGAAGCTGGCCGCTGAAATGGATGCCGCCGTCGAGTTCGCGCCAGAACGCGCCGTATCCCGATCCAGCGACGAGTCGACGAGGATGTCTATGCCTGAGACACCGTGGCCACTGGACACAGGCCGGCGCCTTCCGAATCTGCGCGTTCGGGAGCTCACCTTCGGCGACGCGATCCGCGAGGCGCTGCGCGGAAGAGATGCGACGCGACCCGAGGGTCGTGCTCTTGGGCGAGGACGTCGCCGAGGCCGGCACGCACGTTCAAGGTGCTGAAAGGCCTGGTCGAAGAGTTCGGCAAGGATCGCATCGTTGACACGCCGATCTCGGAGGCCGGGTTCACCGGCCTCGGCGGTCGGCGCCGCGATGACCGGCATGCGGCCGATCGTCGACATCATGTTCGGCGACTTCCTGACGCTCGTCATGGACCAGCTGGTCAATCAGGCCGCCAAGATCCACTACATGTCCGGCGGCAAGTGGAAGGTGCCGATGGTCGATCCGCGCGACGATGGGCGCCACGCGCCGGTCGGCGGCGCAGCACTCGCAGTCGCTCCATGCGTGGCCGAGCCACGTGCCCGGTTTGAAGGTGGTCATTCCCTCGACGCCGCACGACGCGAAGGGACTCTTCAAGGCGGCGATTCGCGACGACAACCCGGTCGTCATCTTCGAGGACAAGATCAGCTACGCGAAGGTCAAGGGGCCGGTGCCCGACGAGGACTACGTGATTCCGCTGGGCGTGGCGGACGTCAAACGCGAAGGGCGCGACATCTCGCTCGTCGCGACGAGCAGCATGGTGCAGGTGGCGCTCGGCGCGGCGGCGATGCTCGAGGAGATCGGCATCAGCGCCGAGGTGGTCGATCCCGCGCACGACCTGGCCGCTCGACGAGAAGACGCTCATCGAATCGGTTCGCAAGACGTCGCGCTGCATCGTCGTTGACGAGGGGTACTACCGCTACGGCATCACGGGCGAAATCGCGTCCGTCATCGCGGAGGGCGCGTTCTACGACCTCGACGGTCCCGTGCGGCGGATCGGCGCCCGGCACGTGCCGATACCGTTCTCGCCGCCGCTCGAGGATGCCACCGTCCCGACCGAACGCGACGTCTTCACGATGGCGCGACAGATGTGCAACAAGTAGGAGATTCCACGTGGCATTGAAGACCTTCGGCACGATGGCGGTGGACTGGGAGAACCGGGTCGACCTGGATCGGCTGCGACGCGAGCGGCTCGCGCGCATCAAGGATCTGCTGGCGAAGTCCCACCTCGGCGCGTTGCTCTGCTTCGACATGAACAACGTGCGCTACATCACGGCCACGCACATCGGCACCTGGGCGCAGGACAAGATCAGCCGCTTCACACTGCTGCCGCAGAACGACGAACCGATTCTCTGGGACTTCGGATCGGCGGCGCGCCATCATCAACTGAACTGCCCGTGGCTCGGCGATCGGTCGCGGCCGGGTATTCCGTCGATGCGCGGCGCCATGACTCCTGAGATGGGGCGCGAGGCGGACGTCGCGAAGAAAATCCGGATCGAGCTGGAGGAGCGCGGACTGCTCAACGAACCGGTCGGCGTCGATGTCGTCGAGCCGCCGGTGATGTTCGCGCTCCAGCGCGAAGGCATCAATGTCGGTCGACGGCCAGGAGCTGATGTCGATCGCGCGCGAGATCAAGACCCAGGACGAGATCACGCTGCTGACACATGTCGGCGATGATGGTCGACGCCGCCTACTACGATCTCTACAAGGCGATGAAGCCCGGCATGCGCGAGAACGACGCCGTCGCGCTCGTGTCGCAAGAGCTGTACGAGCTCGGCTCGGAATACGTGGAAGCGGTCAACGCGATTTCGGGGAACGCTGCAATCCGCATCCGCACGTGTTTTCGGACCGCGTGCTCAGGCCTGGCGATCCGGTCTACTACGACATCCTCCACTCCTACATGGGCTATCGCACCTGCTACTACCGGACATTCGCGGTCAGCTCGGCGTCACGCGCCATGGTCGACGCCTACAAACGGTGCCGTGATTATCTCGACGCCTCGATTGAACTGATTCGGCCAGGCCGAACGACGGCGGAGGTGGTGTCGGTGTGGCCCCGCGCACAGGAGTTTGGGTTCCCCAGTGAAGAGGCGGCGTTCGCGCTGCAAATGGGTCACGGCATCGGCCTGGCGATCTGGGAGACGGCCGATGATCAGCCGGCTTGTCTCGCTCGATCATCCGCACGAGATCAAGCCCGGGATGGTCTTCGCGCTCGAAACGTTCTGGCCTGCCACCGATGGATGGAGCGCCGCCCGCATAGAAGAGGAAATCGTCGTGACTCCTACCGGTCACGAAGTGATTACGCGATTCCCGGCGGAGCAGTTGCTCGTGGCGGGTGCACCGTTCGTGACCGTCGGCGGGACGCTGCCGCACGCTGCGCGAGGCGGAAGCGCCACCCAACCCGCAGGTCGTGGAGATGATTGCCGCCGCCGCGCGCGCCGAAGCCACACAGGGAAAAATCGGCGCCGGACGCTGATGGCCGGTCAGCGTCGTCATGCCTGCACTCGAGATGGCGCAGGACACCGGCAAGCTCGTCTCGTGGCGGAAGCAGGAAGGCGAGCCGGTCCGCAAGGGCGAGATGCTGCTCGAGGTGGAAACCGACAAGGCCGTCGTCGAAGTCGAAGCAGCCGCCGACGGTATTCTCGCCGGCGTCACCGCCAAACCAGGGGACGTGGTGCAAGTCGGCCGCACGATCGCATGGCTCGTGCAGCCGGGAGAAGCGCCGCCAACGACCGCGTTGCCTGGATGTGGCGACGGGGCTCGCCGGAGACCGAGCGCCGCACGCATCTTCTCCGAAGGCGCGGCGCCTCGCACAGGAAAGGGGCATTGATATCACGCCGACCTGACAGGGTCCGGTCCAGGCGGTGAGATTCTGGCCGACGACGTCCTCGCGGCCGTCGGCGCCGGTGTTTCCGGCTCCGCCAAGGCTCGGCGGCCTCCCGGAACCTGTCCCGACGATCGGCCGTCTGATGGCCGAGCGCACGACGCACAGCTGGACGACTGTTCCGCATTTTTTGTCACGCGTGATGTCGATGGCAGGTGCTCTCAGCGCCGCGCGCGAACGGATGCTGCCGCCTATCGAACGATCGCATGGTGTGAAGGTCACGCACACCGATCTCGCTCGTCGCGATCGTGGCACGCACGCTCACCAACACACGCTCGACTCAACGCGAGCTGGACGCCCGAAGGGATCGTCCCGCATGACGACGTGAACATCGCCCTGGCCATGGCGGTCGAAAACGCGGTGGTCACGGCCGTGATCCCGCGGGCCGATCGTGCGAACGTTGCCGACATCGCGGTCCGCCGGCGCGATCTGGCGGAGCGCGCACGGGCAGGACGGCTGCAGCCGGCCGATATCGCGGGGGCGACCTTTACCATCAGCAACCTCGGCATGTTCGAGGTTGACGCCTTCACGGCGATCATCGTGCCGCCGCAGGCAGCCATCCTGGCCGTCGGCGCCATCGCCGACCGGGTGGTTCCGGTGGACGGCAAACCGGGCGTGAGGCCGATGATGACGATGACGCTCTCGTGCGATCATCGCGTTGTGGACGGCGCGCGCGCGGCGGAGTTCATGCGCGATCTGGTCGCAGCGCTCAGGTTTCCGCAACTGTAGTCGTGACCGACACTTTCAAAAACTTCGTCGGCGGCCGGTGGAAATCTTCTCCGTCCGGTCAGACATTCGAAAACGAAAACCCGGCCGTCAAGGGTAGCAATCTCGGATTGTTTCAAGCCTCGAGTCCCGAGGACATCGACGAGGCGATCGGGGCGGCCGACGCCGCCTTTCGCACATGGCGCCGCATGCCGGTGGCGGAGCGCCAGCAGTACGTGTCGGAGTTTCTGCGACTGCTGAAGACCTCACGCGACGAGCTGGCCCGCATCGTCACGTTGGAAAACGGCAAGACGATGCGTGAATCGCGCGCCGAAGTGGATTCGGCGCTGGTCGAGGGGAACTATCACCTGACCCAGGTGTCGGCCTTCTACGGCCACACCGGGCCCGGCGCGCTCCGGGACATCACCACATGGGTGCAGTATCAGCCGCTGGGCGTGGTCGGCGTCATCAGCCCGTGGAACTTTCCGATGAACGTGATGTGCCGGAAGACGCTGCCGGCGCTGCTGACGGGCAACACCGTGGTGTTCAAGCCGGCGTCGTTCACGCCCTGGTCCGGCGTGTTCATGGCCGGCCTGTTCGAGCGCGCGGGTCTGCCGGCCGGCGTGTTCAACTGCGTCACCGGCCCTGGGTCGTCGGTGGGCAATCGGATCGTCGAGGACCCGCGCGTGCGGGCAATATCCGTTCACGGGATCGACCGAGGTCGGCAAGACGATCCAGGCCAGGGCCGCCCGGAATCTGACTCTGCATGCAGCTCGAGCTCGGAGGCAAGAACGCGTTGATCGTGATGGCCGACGCCGACATCGACGCCGCGCTGGACGCCGCCGTCACCGCCGGCTTCTCCAACGCAGGCCAGTGGTGCACGTCGACGAGCCGGATCCAGCTGCAGCGCTCGATTGCCGGACCGTTTCTGGAGAAACTCGTCGCGCGCTGCGAGAAGATGACGGTCGGCGATGGATCGCGCGGAGACGACCGACATGGGACCGGTCGCCGGTCCGCAGCAATATCGGGACATTCGTACGGCAATTTGCAGGGCGCAGAACGAGGGTGCGCGGATGGTTGCGGGCGGCGACGCAGGTTTGCCTCCGAGGCGGCTACTTCATCCGCCCCACGGTCTTCACCGGCGTACGGTGTGACATGGAAGTGTTTCGCGAGGAGATCTTCGGGCCGGTGCTCGCCGTCTCCGAATTCGACTCGCTCGACGAGGCGCTGACCATGGCGAACAACTCGATCTACGGGTTGTCGTCGGCGATCTACACCACGGACATCCGCGCCGCGAGGCGGTATATCGACGGCATCGAGGCCGGTCTGGCGCATGTCAACGTGCACACCGGCTACAAGGAACCGTCGATGCCGTTCGGCGGCGTCAAGCAATCGGGCGCCGGCCTGCCTGAGAACAGCGAGAGCGGTCTCGGAAGCCTTCGTCGACCGGAAGGCGGTTTACCTTGCGATAATCGAAGCTCGATCCACGAAGGTCGGACCATTCGTACGTCAGTCCGTAACGTCAGCGCCGCAAGATTCTTCCGCAGCGTCTCTCCGTCGAGCTCGTGGTCCCATCGCGACACAACAACCGTCGCCACACCGTTGCAGAGCATGTTGGTGGTGGCGCGGCACATGCTCATGAACCGATCGACGCCGAGGATGAGCGCCATGCCGGCGACGGGAATGGACGGAATCACCATCAGCGTGGCGACCAGCGCAATGAAGGCGGCGCCCTGCACGCCGCTGGCGCCTTTGTGCGTCAAACACGCGACGGCGAACAGCGTGATGTAGTTGCCGAGCGTCAGCGGCACGCCCGTCGCCTGCGCGACGAAGACGGCGGCGAGCGCCATGTAAATGCAGCTCCCATCCGGGTTGAAGATGTAGCCCGTGGGCGTCACGAGGCCGACCAGCGCCTTCGAGCATCCAAGCTTCTCCAGCTTCCGCATCAGCGACGGCAGCGCCGGGTCGGAGGAACTGAGCGACAGCGTGAGGACGATCTCCTCGCGGATGTATTTGAGGAACCTGATGATGCTGAAGCCGGCGATGGCGGCGACCGCGCCGAGGACGATGAGCACGAACAGCGCGGATGTGACCCACAGCGTGATGATCAGCTTCGCGAGCGGTCCCAGCGAACTGAGTCCATAGCGTCCGATGGTGAACGCCATCGCGCCGAACGCCCCGATGCGGCGCCAGGCGCATCAGGATGTTGACGACGCCGAAGATCATCTGCGTCAGACCCTCGAGCACGTCGGTCACCGGCTTGGCCTTCGATCCCGCGTCGAGAGCGCGAAGCCGATGAGCACCGACAACGAGGATCACGCTGAGGATGCTGCCGCCGGCGAACGCGCCGACCACGGAGGTTGGAATAATCTGCAGGAGGAAATCGGTCACCGTCTGAGCCTTCGCCTGACCGGCGTAGCCAGCCACGGCGCTTGCATCGCCCGCCGTCGGCGTCGCATTGAACCCGGCGCCCGGCTGCATGAGCGCGCCCACCAGGAGGCCGATGATCAGCGCGATGCTGGTGAGGATTTCAAAGTAGAGGGAGCGCCTTGCCGCCGACGCGGCCGACCTTCTTGATACTATCCATGCCCGGCAATGCCGGCCGCGACGGTGCAGAAGATCACGAGCGAGATCACCATCGTGATCAGCCGGATGAACCCGTCACCGAGCGGCCGCATCGCCACGGCGGTGTCTGGCGCCACATATCCCAGCACAATCGCGATGGCGACTCCCAGGAGCACCTGTCCCCACAGGCTCCTGTAGAACGGCTTCCGAGCGGCGGTGGCAGCAGCGGCGGGCGCGGTCTGTGAGATGACAGTGGCCATGGGGTGCAGATACTCACCCCGGGAGGATTGTGAGTCAATGGCAAATCTCGGATACATCGGCCTGGGCGCCATGGGCGGACGGATGGCCAACCGGCTGATCGACAAGGGACATGCCGTCACCGGCTACAACCGCACCCGTTCGAGGGCGCAGTGGCTGATCGACCGGGGCATGAAGTGGGCGGATTCTCCGAGAGCGGTCGCCGAGGCGGCGGACGTGATCTTCGTGATGGTGACCGATTCGAAATCGCTCGAAGCGGTTTCGAGCGGCGCCGACGGGTTCCTCGCCGGTCTCGGCACAGGCAAGGTCATCGTCGACAGCAGCACGGTGAGCCCTGCGGTCAGCCGCGAGCGTGGCCGAGAAGGTCCGCGCGAAGGGCGCCGACATGGTTGACGCACCCGTCTCGGGCAGCGTGACGACGCTCGAGTCCGGCAAGCTGAGCGTGATGGTCGGCGGCAAGAAGGCGACCTTCGATCGGATCAAGCCGATCCTCGACGACATCGGCCCGAAGGTGACGCACGTCGGCGACAACGGTCTGGCCGCTGTCGATCAAGATCGCGCACAACCTGAGCCTGGCGGTGCAGATGCTCGCCTTCAGCGAAGGGGTGCTGCTGGCGGAAAAGAGCGGCATCCCGCGCGAGGTCGCGGTCGATGTGCTGACGCACAGCGTCATCGCCTCGCCGATGGTGCAGTACCGCGGACCGTTCGTGCTGCAGCTGCCCGATGAATCATGGTTCGACGTGAACATGATGCAGAAGGACCTGCTGCTGGCGCTGGAGATGGGCCGCCGCCTCGACGTGCCGCTGCCGACCACGGCGGTCACCAACGAGTTCCTTACCGCAGCGCGTGGAATGGGCCTGGAGAAGTACGACTTCGCCGTCGTCTTCAAGGTGCTGGCGCAGATGGCGGGCCTGAAGGACGCGTGATTCTGGGAACAGGTTTCGACTCAGCCCTTCTTCCCATCTGAACCGCGAGGCCGCTGATCGTCTCAGAATATTGCGGCGCGAAGCCTGTCAGCACCAGGTGGAGCGCGTTCTCCGCCAATCGAGCCCCTGATAAGATGCTGCTCCCCACGCCCCAGGAGGTGCCCAGTGTCCCGGCTGAACCCGCCCTTTCGCGCCGACCACGTCGGCAGCCTGCTCCGGCCCCAGCATCTGAAAGACGCGCGCGCGCGATGCCAGCGCGGTGAAATCACGAAGGAGCAGCTCCGCGGGATCGAAGACGAAGCCATCCGTGATGTCGGTTCGGAAACAGGAAGCGATCGGGCTGCAGAGCGTCACCGACGGCGAGTTCCGCCGCACGTTCTTTCACATCGACTTCCTGCAGCGGCTGCAGGGCGTCGCCGTCGTCCGGCGGCATCGCGACGAGTTCCGCACGCGGGCCGGTGAGATTGACTTCGCGCCGCCGCGGGTGACCGTCACGGGCAAGCTGCGGCACGTCGAGGACATTCAGACCGCCGACTTCAATTTTCTTCGGTCGGTCGCGACCAGGGACGCCGAAGGTCACCATCCCGTCGCCGACGATGGTGCACTTCCGCGGCGGACGGAAGGGAATCGACATCACCGCGTACTCCGGATCTGGATGAATTCTTCGAAGACCTCGCGCAGGTGTATCGCGACGAGCTCGCCTCGCTCTACAAGGCGGGCTGCCGGTACATCCAGTTCGACGACACGAACCTCGCGTTCCTGTGCGATGCGCAGATGCGGGCGCAGACCGCTGAGCGCGGTGACGATCCCAACGAGCTGCCGCATGCGTATGCGGCGCTCATCAATTCCGTGATCGACGGGCGTCCGCCGGATCTGACGATCGCCGATTCACCTATGCCGCGGCAACATGCAGAGCGCGTGGGTGGCGGAAGGCGGCTACGAGCCGGTCGCCGACGCACTCTTCAACGAGCTGCACGTCGACGCGTACTTTCTCGAGTACGACGACACGCGATCGGGATCGTTCGACCCGCTGCGGTTCGTGCCGGACGACAAGGTGATTGTGCTCGGCCTGCTCACCAGCAAGTCGTCGGCGCTCGAACATCCGGCCGACATCATGCGCCGCATCGATCAGGCGTCACGCTATGTGCCGCTCGAGCGGCTCTGTCTCAGCCCGCAGTGCGGCTTCGCCAGCACGGTGCAGGGCAATCAGATCACCGAGGCCGATCAGTGGGCCAAGCTGGAGCGCATCGTCGCCGTGACGCAGCAGGTGTGGGGGACCGTAGCGGTATAGCGGATCTCCGATGACCGCGTCCGCGCTGCGCGAGATCTGCACGCTCGCCAACGAACTCGGGAGGAAGGCGGATCGGCTCGTCGGCGGCACGGCCGACGATCCCGTCCCGCGCTTATCGACCGCGAGGAAGGTCGATGTACGTGCTGTCAGCGGCTTTCTAAATTTAGGCGCAGTTCATTCTCGACGACCGCGTCGTGGACGGCTGGCCGGACGTGTTTGATGGCTTCGTTCGCGCGCGTCGGGTGCACCCGATTCGTTAACAGCACGACGTAGACGTCCTTCTCGGGATCAATCCAGAGCGACGTGCCCGTGAAGCCGGTATGGCCGAAGGCCCGCGCCGACATCAACGTTCCGCACGACGACGTCGGGAGCATCGTGTCCCAGCCGAGCGCGCGCGAGCTGCCGGGGATATCGGCGCGCTTCGTGACGAACTCCTCGAGCGTGGCGCGGCGGAACACGCCGGCCCTGCCGTCGAGCACCTGCAGAAGATGCGCGCGTACGAGCCGACGGCTGCAGCCGTCCCGAACAGTCCCGCGTGGCCGGCGATGCCACCGAGCGCCGCGGCGTTCTCGTCGTGCACCTCACCGACCAGCAGCCGGCCGCGCCACGGATCCTGCTCGGTCGGCGCGATTCGCGCACGCCACAGCGACGGCGGGGCGAACTGGATCTCTTCGACGATCTCCATTTGCGAGAGCATCAGCGCGAAGCGCTCGGCGAGTGGCACGCGTCCATCGACGATGAAGCCGAGGAGGATGAAGTCGAGATCGCTGTAGATCGATTGCGTGCGCGGCGCATAGTCGAGCGGTTCGGCCGCGATGGCGGCCTCGTAGGCATGCCTTCCTTTCAGCTCGCGAAAGAAGGGACGCCAGGCCGGCAGGCCGGAGCAATGGGCGAGCAGGTCGCGCAGGGTGACGTCAGCCCTGTCGTCGCTGCGCCATTCGGCGATATGTCCGGAGACCGGATCCTCGAGCGCCAGCACGCCGCGCTCGACCTGCTGCATCACGATCGGTGTCGTCGCGATGACCTTGGTGAGCGATGCGAGATCGAAAATGGTGTCGTCGGAGGCGGGAGCAGCATCGATGTCGAATGTGAGCGTGCCGAACGCCTGTCGCCAGAGGATCTGGCCCGCGGTTCCGACCTCGATGACGGCGGCAGGAAAGGCCCGCTCAGCGATCGCCTGCTCGAGCACGCGCCGGGCGGCGACGAAGCGGATCCCGGATCCCGGATCCCGGGTGCCGGTCAAGACCCGTCGAACGCTCCGCGCCCGATGGCGGAGAGGTAGTCGGTCCCTTCGGCGGGCTGATCAGGCTGTCGTAGCGAGAACAGGATGATCCCCTGCGCGCCTGCGCGCCGCGCGACGCCGATGCCGTCGAGCGTTTCGCGCTGCGAGAGCCGGTTGGCGCCGATGCCGGCCCAGACCGGACGTGCCGACAGCGAAGCGCGTGCACCTGCGCGAGCTGCGCGGCCACCTGCGTGGCGTCGGCGCCCGACGCCATCGGACAGAGCGCATCGAGGAAACCGTTCTCGAGCCACGTCCGCCAGTCCTGCAGATTGTCGCGTTCCGCGACGATCGCGTCCGACGTGACGGCCGCGCTCACGATCGCCGCCGGGCGCGCCGCTTTGACGGTGCTCCGCAGCCGCGCGATGAGCGCGGTGAGCTGCGACTGGCGAAAGAGCCGCCAATCCTCCGGCAGCTCGTTGGGATATGCGAAGGGATCGATCGCCTCGATGGCGTCGAGCCGCTGCCGCTCGGCGAGCGGCAGTTGCCCGCGCATGAAGTCGCGGAACACGGCCACGGACTTCCCGCTGTAATCGAAATCGGCGGCAGGGATACTGAACGTGATCGAAGTAGACGCCGTCGACGGCGTACTGGCGCACGATATCGCGGACGATCTCTGCGAGGTGCGCCGCAGCTTGCGGTTGAACGGGCGAGATATAGAGACCGTCGATGCGATCGGCGTTGCTGCGCGTCCAGCGTGCGAGGCGCCCCAGGTAATCGGGGCTGTGCGTGTCGATGGCGAGCAGTTCCGCCGCGATGGCGCGCGGCACCATCAGCCACTCCGGATGCTGATAGACGACGTGATTGCGCGCGAACGGCAGCTCGCCCGGCGCTGCGACGCGCGCCACGTCGATCCACGCGTGCACGCGAAGTCCGGCGGCGTGCGCCTGGCTGATCGTCTCAGCCGAGGGGATCGAAGGACTGCGCAGCGGCAGCCCGTCGTCGATCGCCTGCACGAACAGGGTGTTGAACCCTGCGGTCGTCGCCGACGCCACCATCTTGCGGATCGCTGCCTCGGAGTCGAGGCTGGCGCGACGGACCCACAGCGCGCGAACTTCATCGCTGGTGCCCGGCCGCATGCACCGGCACGACGTGCGCCGCCACGGCGGCGGTAAGCGCGCATAGCGTCAACGGCGACCAATGTGTGCGCGCTGTAAGCGCGCGTAGTGCGGCGGCGTTCATCGGGGAGAGACGCAGACTGTGCACAATTTTCAGCATGCACGTGCTCGGCATAGATGCGGGCGGCACAAAGACGATGTGCCTGCTCGCCGACGGGAAGGGCCAGATCGTCGGCGAGGCACGCGGCGGCGGCGCGAACCTCCAGGCGGCGGGCGAGCTCGAAGTCGAGAAAGTGCTCCACCACGTGATGGATGCGGCGATCGGCGACCGCGACGTCCGTCCCGGCGGCGATTTGCCTCGGCATTGCCGGCGTCGACCGTCCGGAAGATACGGCCGCCGTGCACGGCATCATGCGCCGCATCGGTTTCAAGGCCCAGGTCATCGTCGTCAACGATGCGCTGGTGGCGCTGGTTGCGGGGGCCGGCGACGCCGAAGGGGTCGTCGTCGTGGCGGGGACAGGCTCAATCGCCTACGGCCGCGACGCATCGGGTCGCGCCGCGCGTGCCGGAGGCTGGGGATATCTGCTCGGCGACGAAGGGGGCGGCTTCTGGATCGGCCGGGCGGCGTTGATGGCCGTCGTCCGGCAATCTGACGGACGCGGCCCGGTGACGCTGCTCACGCCGATGATCCTCGAGCACCTCGATCTCTTGACGCCGAAGGAGCTCATCCACGAGATCTACTACCGCGACGTCCACCGGCACACGATTGCCGGCATCGCCGGCCTCGTGCAGCGGGCGATGGACGAGCACGATGCGATTGCCGCCGAAATCCTGACGCGCGCGGGCGCGGAGCTCGCATCGGCTGCCGGTTCGGTCATCAGCCGCCTCGAGATGCGCGGCAACGCGTTTCCAACGGTGCTGGCCGGCGGCATCTTCCGCGGAATCCCGTGGCTCGTCGACGACGTGACGCGGCGGCTGTCGGAGATTGCGCCGCGCACGCACGTCCAGCGCCTCGACGTCGAACCGGCGATCGGCGCGGTGCGCCTTGCGCTTGCTGCCGCACATGCGCTCGCTTGCCTCGCCGATCTATGCCCAAGGTCCGCCTGAAGGCGGACCCCACCGATGATCCTCGCCGGATGCTGACACGACAATCACGGTGCTCGATAGCAGCGACGCCGTAGCAGCGGCGCTTCGCGGAACGCGTCGCGTCGATGCTGCGACATGAAGCCGGCCGCTGTCCTGGTCTTGCGTCGGGTCGCACGCCGGTCGACGGACTACGCCGAACTGCGCCGGATGCATGCGGCGGGCAAGACGGACTGGTCGCACGCGTCGACCTTCAATCTGGACGAATTCGCCGGCGTCGACCGCAGCCACACGGGAAGCTTTCGCATCGTTCATGCAGCGGCATCTGTTCGACGGCGTGAACGTTCAGCCGCAGCGGATTCACTTCTCAACGGGCGGCGTCCGACCTCGACGCGGAGTGCGAGCGGTATGAAGCGGCAATCGCCGGCGCCGGCGGGATCGACCTGCAGCTGCTCGGCATCGGCAGCAACGGCCACATCGGCTTCAACGAGCCAGGCGACGAGCTGCTCGCGCGAACGCACCGGGTGAGGCTGATGGAGTCGACGCGCGCGACAACGCCGCGCTCTTCGGCAACGATCCTTCGCGCGTGCCGGCTGAAGCGCTGTCGATGGGAATTGGCACGATCCTCAAGGCGCGGCGGATCGTGCTGGTCGCCACGGGGAGAAGAAAGCGGAATGCATCCGCCAGACGGTGAACGGCCCGATTTCGACCCGTGTGCCCGCATCGCTGCCTGCAGGTGCACGCGGATGTTGAGCTGCTGCTGGATCGAGAGGCCGCGGCGCTGATCAGGCCGACCTGAAGGTCGGCCTGCTGTCGCTCTCCGAAGGCGGCCTCTACGTTCGATTCGTCCGTTAGCTGCGGCCGTTGGTGGACGCTTCGGCGACGCCCTGCAGCATGCCGCGGAGCCGCGGCTCGATGTCCTCGCCGATCGCCTCGCGCATGGAGTCGTGCGCCTTGCGCAGGCGCGACAGCGCCTTCGGCAGCGGCAGTCCTGTCTTCTGCATGACGATCGCGGCCTTCACGTTCCAGTGCGCGCTTCTTGAGCAGCTTGTCGGCATCGTCGTACTCGAGGCCGGTGACGATGTTGACGATGCGGCGCGCGCGGTCCTTCAGCTTCTCGGAGCCGGTCTGCACGTCCACCATCAGGTTGCCGTAGGTCTTGCCGATGCGGACCATCGCGCCCGTCGTCAGCATGTTGAGCACCATCTTGGTCGCGGTCCCGGCCTTGAGGCGCGTCGAGCCGGCGATCACTTCGGCGCCGACGCCGGGCGAGATCGTCAGGTCGACGAACGTCTGCAGCTCGGTGCCCGGATCGCAGGTGACGAAGATGATCCCGGCGCCGGCGCGCCGGCGCGCGCGTCAGCGCGCCGCGCACGAACTGGCGTCATGCCGCTGGCCGAGACGCCGATGACGATGTCGCGCTTGGTCGGACGCAGCGCGCGATGACTGCGCGCGCCTTCCTCGTAGTTGTCCTCGACGCCTTCCTTCGCGTTGAAGATCGCGCCGCGGCCGCCGGCCATGATGCGCCTGCACGAGCGTCGGATCGGTGCTGAAGGTCGGCGGCATCTCGGCGGATTCGAGGATGCCGAGGCGGCCGCTCGTCCCCGCGCCGACGAAGATGACTGCGGCCTTCCTTCCGCAGCGCGGTGGCGATCATCTCGACGCCGACGGCGATGCGCTCACGCTCGCGCTGGACCGCCGCAATCATCTTGCGATCCTCGCTGAGCATCAGCTCGACGATGTCGTCGGCGGAGAGCTTATCGATGCCGAGTGTTGCAGGGTTGATGGCTTCGGTCGGGAGTGACTGCCACTTCGAGCGCACAGGCATACAGTTCGCTACAATTCTACAATCCCGCGGACATCCACCGTGCCATCCTGCCACTCGCCCTGCGTCCCCGGTGGACGCCTATCTCACGCATCTGACGGTCGAGCGGCGCCTTGCCGCGAATTCCGTCGAAAGCTATGCGCGCGATCTCGTGCTGCTGCGTGAGTTCGCGGCGGGCCATCGCGACTCCGGTCGAGCGGCTGACGCGTCAGACGGCTCGAAGAGCTCGTGCGAGATCTGATGTCGCAGGGACGTTCGCCGCGGTCGGTCGCCCGCGCGATCGCCTGCTATCGCGGGTTCTATCGTTTTCTTGTCATCGACGGCAACTTGAAAACAAACCCTGCCGACGAGCTGCGCGCGCCTCGCGCATGGAAGTCGCTGCCACGGCACCTGTCGGTCGACGAAGTGGATCGGCTGCTCGCGCAACCGGACGTGAAGACACCGCGGGGCCTGCGCGATCGCGCGCCTCATCGAGGTGCTGTATGCCACGGGACTGCAGCGTGTCGGAGCTGATCTCGTTGCGTCCGGCCGACGTGAACCTCGAGGCGTCGTATCTGACGTGCACCGGCAAGGGCGAGAAGCAGCGCATTGTGCCGATGGGCGACGAGGCGGCCGTCTGGGTGCGCCGGTATCTGAGCGACGGCACGGGCGGCGCTCCTTGGCAAGCGCAGCAGCTCGCGGCTGTTCGTCGAACGCGCGCCGAGGCGGACCCGGACTGACGCGTGTCGGCTTCTGGAAGATCCTGAAGGCGTATGGCCGCAGTGCGGGCGTGACCGCGGGCCTGAGTCCGCACATGCTCCGGCATTCCTTCGCGACGCATCTACTCGAGCGCGGCGCGGATCTCCGGGCCATCCAGATGATGCTGGGGCATGCCGATCTCTCGACGACGCAGATCTACACGCACGTGCTCCAGCAGCGGATGCGCGCGGTGTACGACCGCTTTCATCCTCGAGCGTAAGCGGATGCCGTGTTTCGCTTGATCCGGCGCTTCGCCCTTCTCGTCATTGCCGCGATAGCGCTCTTCGCGATGATGCCGTCCGCGGCGCGTGATCTGCCTCCGGCGCCTGCGGGCTCGGCCGCGGCGTCCGCGGCGTCATCCACGTGCATACGACGCGGTCCGACGGAACCGGCTCGGTCGACGAGTCACGCGCGCGACAGCAGCCGCCGGATTGCAATTCGTCATCGTCACCGATCACGGCGACGGGACGAGAGCACCCGATCTGCCCGATTACCGCAACGGCGTGCTGTACATCGACGCCGTTGAGATCAGCACGCAGGATGGCCACGTCGTCGCGCTCGATCTCCCGAAGACTCCGTATCCGCTGGCTGGAGAAGGGCGCGACGTCGTCGACGACATTCACCGGCTCGGCGGGTTTGCGATCGCGGCACATCCCGGTTCCGCGAAGCCGGAACTGAGATGGACGGCATGGGATGCGCCGGTCGACGGGATCGAGTGGTTGAATGCCGACAGCGAGTGGCGTGACGAGCGGCCGTGGACGCTCGCGCGCGCGCTCGATGACCTATCCGTTTCGACCGCCACAGGCGCTGGCGCTGCTGCTCGATCGTCCCGAGCCGGTCATTCGTCGCTGGGACGAGCTCTCTCAACAGCGTCGTGTCGTCGGCATCGCCGCGGCCGATGCGCATGCGCGCGTGGGTATCCGCCTCGCTCGGCGAGCCGTACGACAGCGCCGGCTCGCTGCATTTCCCGTCGTATGCCACTTCCTTCCGCGAGTTCTCGATCGCACTGCCCAACGTCCAGCTTGACCGGCGTCGCCGCAGCCGACGCGCGGCGCGTGCTCGATGCGATCCGCGCCGGCGCAGTGTATTCAACGATCGATGCGCTGGCCGGGACCGGCGGCGTTCAGCGTCACTGCGACAAGCGGCTCCAACACCGCGACGATGGGCGAGACGCTGGCGCTCGCGGGTCCTGTTCACGTCGCGGGTCGACGCGCAGGCGCCTGCATGATGCGCGCATCACGCTGTTTCGCAACGGCGCGCCAGTCGCGACCGGACAAGGGATGCGGCCTCGAGCACGATGCTCCGGCGGAACGCGGCTGTCTACCGTGCTGAAGTCACCCTGCCTGGTGCGCCGGGATCGCCGACCGTTCCGTGGATGGTTTCGAATCCCGATCTACGTTGGTCGCGGACCAGTGAGCGTCCAGCCGGTCCGCCGCCGACGCAAGATCGGCATTGCCGCCGCGAGTGTTCACAACGCTCTACGACGGCGGCACTCCCCGCGGTTGGACGGTAGAGAAGAGCGCGGCATCCGATGCGGCCATCGACATCATTGGCGCACTGGCCGGTGACGCAGCTGCTGCTGCGATTTGCGATCTCCGGGGCGCCGGCCGACAGCCCGTACGCCGCGTTCGTGATGCCGGCGACCGGCGGCCATCGCGATGCACGATCGCCTCGTCTTCACCGCGCGTCGCCGGTCGGCCGATGCGGCTGTCCGTGCAGCTGCGCGCGCCGGGTGGAGAAGCGGAGCGCTGGCATCGCTCGGTGTACCTCGACGAGATGCCGCGGAGCATTGAGATTCCGTTCAATGACTTCCGGCCGCTCGGCACGACGACCAGCGCGCTGCCGGTCCTGTCGAAGATCGACTCGGTCCTCTTCGTTGTCGACACGGTCAATACGAAAAGTCGGGTCGAACGGACAGATCCAAATCGACGATATCAAATACGCGAAGTAGGCGGTCGCCCTCGGCGGCGCTCAGGTTCTCGACGGTCAAGCAGCAAATACGCGGCGCCTGCGCCGAACAAGAGATCTGGCGCCCACGCGGCAGAGCATCGGCGCGACGACGCCTCCCGTGCCAAGCGCGGCGAAGACGCTGAAGGCGACCCAATAACTGATTCCCAGGACGATTCCAACGCCGATGCCGTACATTGCGCCTCGGCGTCCGGCCGTCACCGCAAACGGCACCGCGATGAGCGTCATGATCAGCGTCACGAACGGAAACGACGCCTTTCTCTCCAGCGCGACCCGCTGCGCGATCACGTCGAAGCCGCTGGTCCGCAGCTGGCCGATGTAGTCGCGCAGCTGCGAATAGCTCATGAACTGCGGCTCGGGCTGCCGCGTCCCGAAGCAGGACGGCGGTTCGAGCGTGAACTCCGCCGCGTTCTGGGCCGCGAACCGGCGCGTGTCGCCTGACGGCAGCAGCTCACGCGACCAGGCCTGCTCGGCGCGCCACACGTCCGGATGGCCGGGCTCCGGCGTGCAGCGCGCGCGCTCGGCGTACGAACGCCTGGCCAGCGACCGCATGCCGTCCGAGAACTCGAATACGGAGATGCCCATCAGTGCGTTGTTCTTCGGATCGAAGTAGTTGTAGTGATAGATCTCGCCGCGGCTGCCGACGACCCATTGCCGAGTCAGCAAGTCGAGGGAGTTGGGCGCGACGCCGTTCATCACGCTCTTGATCGCCTCCGCCTTCCGGTTCGACGGCCCGAGCGTGGTCTGCTCGAGCACAAAGAGCGTGCCTCCCGCCAGCAGCGCGCCGCCAATCATCGGCAGCGCCACCCGATAGAGGCTGATGCCGCACGCCTTCATCACGATCAGCTCGCTGTTCTTCGTCAGGACTCCAATCGTGACGAGCGACGCGAGCAGCACCGACATCGGCAGGACGTAATAGACATACTGTGGCAGCAGGTACCACAGATATGCGCCCATCATTCCCACGTGGCCGCGCCCTTGAAGACCTTGTCGGAGCGGTCGATGAAGGTGGAGATGTAAAACAGCGCGAGTAGCCCCAGCGCGCACAGTGCGAACACGCGTGTACACGGTCGCGACATACCGGTCGAGGATGCTCGGTCTCGGCAGGCGGCTCATGAAGCCCGTGGGCGCCGGTTCGACCGCCGCGACATGTTCGAGGGCCTGACGATCGTCGCCGGCTTCCTCCGCTGCAGCCACTGCGGCACGGCCAGGCGGAACTCCTGGTCGGCGGCGCGCGAGCGCCAGAAGAACAGCGCCGCGCCCACGCCGCTGAGGATGATGTTCGGCAGCCAGACCGCGAGCCACGGCGGGAGCAGGTGTCCTTTGGCCAGCGCCGGGCCGAGCGTGAGCGGAATGTAGTACGCGAAGATCACGCCGAGGCCGAACACGAAGCTTCCAAGTTTTCCGTCGCGGCGATTGGTGGCGCCGAGCGCCAGTCCGATCACGCCGAATACCAGGCACGCGACCGGGATCGCAAACTTCCGGTGAATCGCCATGATCTGGTTGTGCGAGGACTGGTTGATGCCTTCAAGCTCCGCGGCGCGCACCTGCAGGTCGGCGATCGTCAGCTCGGGTCGCCGCGCTGTCGGCCCGCCGCGCGGAAACACCGATTCCGCGCTGACGCTCACGACCTGGCGATCGAACTTCACCACCTGATAGGTGCCGTCGGCACTGGCGACGTGCCGCGTGCCGTCTTCCAGCACCATCTCCACGGTGCGCTTCTTCGGGTCGAGAATCACGCGGCCATGCCGCACGAGGTAAATCGCCGGCGTCTGTCCCGGCGCGGTTGTCCGCCATGAAGACGTCGTTCCAGCCGCCGGTCGGCGGAATGTCGCGCACGTACACGTGAGATCGGGAAAGCCGTCGAAGAAGACGCGCGGCTTGACCTCGCCTTCGGCCTGCTGCGCGAGCACGTTGAACGTGATCTGTCGGAAGGCCTGGTTCGCGTCCGGCAGCGCCTCGATCATCACGTACGACGTCGCCGCCCATCCGAGAACCGAGATGATGCCCACCGGCCGCAGCAGCCGCGCCACGCTCACGCCGCACGCCTGCATCGCGACGAACTCGCGGTCCGCCGACAGACGGCCGAAGGCGATCAGCAGCGCAATCAGGAGCGCCGACGGGATCGACAGCGCGAGCGCCGACGGCAGCAGCGTCGCCATCGCGCGAAGGACAATGGTCGTCGCGACGCCCTTGGCGATGAACGCCTCGCGCACTGCATCATCGACGGGACGATTAAGATGAACGTGAAGACCAGCAGCGCCGATGAAGAAGGGCAGCAGGACTTCACGGATCACGTAGCGATCGAGAATGCTCACACGAGCTCCGCTCATTATGACGCGCGTCGCGCTCCTGTGGCACATGCACCAGCCGTTCTACCAGGACCTCGCAACGGGCGAGCACATCCTGCCGTGGGTGCGGCTGCACGCGCTCAAGGACTACTGGGGGATGGTCGCGCTGCTGCGCGAGTTCCCGTCGGTGAAGGCTGACGTTCAACCTCGTGCCGTCGATGCTCGTGCAGCTCGAGGCGTTCGCCGCAGGACGGGCCAGCGACCGGCATCTCGAGCTCGGACTGAAGCCGGCCGACGCAGCTGTCGGACGAAGAGCGCGGCTTCTGCGTCGAGCAGTTCTTCCACGCGCATCGCCGCGCGGATGATCGACCCGTATCCGCGCTACGCCGAGCTGCTCGCGAAGCGCGAATCGCACGGCGCCGGCACTGAGCGCTCGCTCGCAGGCGTCGCGCAGTTCTCGGTCGACGACATTCGCGACCTGCAGGTCTGGCACAAGCTCGCGTGGATCGATCCGTTCTATCTCGAGCGCGACGAGCGGGTCCGTGCGCTGGTGGCAAAGGGAGCGCGGCTTCACCGAGGACGACAAGGCGACGCTGCGCGCCGTCGAGCTCGAGCTGCTGCGGCGGGTCGTCCCGGAGTATCGCGACGCCGCGGACCGCGGCCAGATCGAGCTCTCGACGTCGCCGTTCTATCACCCGATTCTGCCGCTGCTCTGCGACACCGACGTATACCTGCGCACGCATCCGCTCGTCGCGGATGCCGCGCGAGCAGTTTCGCCAAGCCGGAGGACGCGGCGGAGCAGTTGTCGATCTTGTGGCTCAACGGCAATTACCAACGGGCGCGCCGTTCCACCAGGTGAGAAAGTCCTCGGTGACTCCGGTTGCGCGAGCTCGCCGAGCCACGCGGCTGCCGCGCGGCGTTGGTCTGCTTTTCTCTGGCAGAGCTACCGCGACGCCGTCGACCAGGCGGTCGATATGTTCGACAAGCTACTGACCCGCAGCGTCCACCCAGGCCCAAAACAGAGCTCGCTGACGAACAACTCCGCCGCCAGCGGCAAACCATCCAGGTCTCGTTGACGACTTTGAGGTCACCTGGGGCAGAATCATCCTTGACGACGCCATCTCTGGCGAGGAGCTGCGCGCCCAGCTCTTCGCCGTGGTTTCGCGCGAGGAGTTGGTGGCCTGCATGGACAAGATCGGCGAGTGGGTAAGCGGCAAGCGTAGCGACCTTTTCCACGGCATCGTCCGGCGCCATGGGATGCTGCGCAAGTTCTCGCCGGCATTGCTCGACGCCTTGGAGTTAACCCAGGACATCGAGGCGAACAGAGCGCGTGCCTGCGTGCGTTGCAGATGCCAATGAATTGAACGCGGACCGGCGGCGCAAGCTACCGGAAGATGCGCCGACCGACTTCCTACCGCATAACGCCTTGGCGCCCATCGTCATAAACCACGGCGAGATTGACCGGCGGGCCTGGGAATGCGCCCTGCTGCTCGAAGCTGCGACGAGCTCAAGGCCGGCACCCTCGGTCCACTACAGCAAACGGTTCGCGCGGCTGGAGGGAGTTCTTCATCGACGACCGCCGTTGGCAAAGCATACGTGAGACTTTTTCGCCGTTCTGGTCTGCCCTCCGATACCAAGCTGGGTACCGGAGTATCTCGCGCGCCGTCTCGGCGGTCTATGAGCGCTTTCTCAAGACGGCGCCGTGCAACAGCTACGCCATGGTTGACAAGGATGGCTGGCGTCTGTCCGCCGAGCCCACCGAGAAACTGGACCAGGAGGGACAAGACCGTCTGGCTCACCTCAAATCCTGGCTGGCAAAGCAGATGCGCCGCGTGAAACTGCCCGACCTCCTGATCGAAGTCGACAATCAGCTTGGCTTTACCCGCAATTTCTCACGCCTGCTCAGCGCGAGGAGTCTTCGCCTGAGGATATCCTGCGCCGTGCTGGCCGCGGTCATGGCGCACGGTTGCAACCTCGGGCGTCACACGATGGCGCAGCTGACCTCGGACGTCACTTACGAGCAGCCCAAGCGGATCGGAGACTGGCATCTGGACCGAGGAGGCGCAGCGGAGCGCCCTGGCGGAATTGGTGAGCGCGATCGCGGACCTCGACACCTCTTCACGCTGGGGCGAAGGCGAGACCGCCGCACAGCGACGGGCAAGCGCTTCGTCGCCGCGCCGGATCCTCCAGCAGACCTACAGCACCCGATTCAGCGACTTTGCGCCTGAATTTTACACCTTCGTGGCCGATAACTACGCGCCCTTCTACAGTCTGCCGATTGAGTGCACCGACCGTGATGCTGCCTTCGTACTGGACGGTTTGCTTTACAACGAGAGGCGAGCTCGAGATTGAAGAGCACTACACCGACACCCAGCTATACCGAGATCCAACTTCGCCGCCTTCGCCATGCTGGGCTTGCGCTTCTGCCCGCGCATCCGGGGAGTCCAGCACCAGCGCATCTACCGGATCGATCCCAACCGCGACTACGGTTCGCTTGCATCTTTGGTCAGCCGCGCCGACCAGACCATCGACACCGAGCAGATCGCCGAGCAGTGGGACCGCATGGGTCAACTCTACGCCTCGCTCAAGACCGGCCACGTCACGGCGTCAGTGGCCCTGAAACGACTGGTAGGCTTCAGCGCCAAGAACCGGGTTCTACCGGCGCCAATCGGGATCTCGGGCGTATCTTCAAGACCGAGTTCATCCTCCAGTACCTCTCGGAGCCGGAACTGCGCCGCCGCATCCGGCGCGGCTTGCTCAAGGTCGAGCAACTCCACGCCTTGGCCAGGGACGTCTTTTACGGGCGGCGGGGCCGGATCAACGCCCGCGAGCTGTGGGGAGCAGATGAGCACCTGCAGCTGCCTGAACCTGATCCTGGCGTGCATCGTCTACTGGCAGGCGTGCGGAAATCTCCCGGGTCCTGAGTGAGTGCGACCCGATCGCCAATGGAATCGATCTCTCCCTGCTGGAACACGTCAGCCCCATCAGGGTGGGACAACGTCGTGCTCTACGGTCAGTATATCCTCGATCGGAGGCTTGTCCGCCGGCACCGTCGCTCCATGAAGGTCGCCCTTAGCGTATAAAAACTACACCAATCTGCCTAGTACATTTTAAATGGCAAAAACAAAGACGCGATCGGTGAACCCGGCTGTATCCGTGTAGTGTTCTTCGATACGAAGATCAGATTCGTGGTAAAAGCAATCCGTCTAAAACATACGTGGCATCGCGAGCGGTGGCTGCGATTACCTTGCTGTAGATTGGCGTGTATTGGTCCGAAATATGCGTGTAGCAGGTTCGTTACCATAACGAAGATTAACATGGCCAGCCGCTTCACCGCGGCCACTGGCGCGAAAACGCTGCCCATCGGACGAAGATGTCTTCCCTTCACCCCAGTGCTCAGCGAATGCGTGCCGGTGATGATGGTTGACCAGTTCGACGATGGCGGGGCATAGGTTTCATCACGGATGTGTAGCGAGGCTAGCCAGTCGAGCTTGCGCGCGATTGTTCCCGGACGAAGCTTCCGCCATTTTCGTAATGCCGAGATTAATCGCGTCCGCAAGGATCGCAGTCAGCAGCAGCGTACGATCTTCGCAAGGCTGTTGTGCTTTCAATCGACGCGATAGCTTCTCCCAGGTTCTCACAAGGCAGGTTGCTCTTTCGTGGTTCGCGCCGGAAATCGAGCCGGGACGCTGGCCAGTCGCTGAACTCGTTATACACCAGTCTTTCGCTGGAGCCCCAGAGCTTTCGATGCGGGAAGCGAGGGTCGTGGGCTTCATGCCGAGCAATTCCGCCGCACCCCCTGGGCCAAAGATCTTGCCGCCGGTTTAGCTAGAGTGCTGTAGCGATGCTGTCGCGTTCTTGGCGGCTTCAATTCGTCGCGCGTCAGCAGAGCGGATTTTGACAACGGGTGCGTGGGGCCAGAGGGCATCGATTGCTATCGACTCGGCCAGCTCAAAACGCAACACACCGCTTTGCGAGAGGATGACAGCGCGCTCGACGGCGTTTTGGGTTCGCGCACGTTGCCTGGCCAGTCGTGGGCGGTGAGTTGCCTAATTATGGCCTGCGTAATTCGCGGTGTGGGACGATTCATTCGCCGGGCACTTTGCTTCACGAAATGGGTGGCGAGGGGCGGGATATCGTCGCGGCGTTCGCGTAGCGGTGGGATCTGAATCGGGAAGACGCTCAGGCGATGAAGAGGTCCTCACGGAATCGTCGGCATCGACCTCCTTCTTCAAGTCGACTGGTCGCGGCAATGATGCGGACATCGACCTTGCGAGTGCGGGGTGTCACCGACGCGTTCCAGTTCTTGTACTCCTGCAAAACGCGCAACAACTTCGCCTGCATAGCGAGCGGCGCTTCGCCGATTTCATCAAGGAACAAGGTACCGCCGTCGGCCAATTCAAACCGGCCAGGCTTATCCTTGAGCGCGCCGGTGAACGCGCTCTCACGTGACCGAAGAATTCGCTCTCGAACAGGCTCTCTGGCCGGCGCTACAATTCACTTTGATGAACGCACTGTCCTTTCGCGAGCTGTGGTCGTGAATGGCCCGGGCGACGAGTTCTTTGCCGGTACCGCTTTCTCCGGTGACGATACCGCGGCATGCCGTGGGCGCGACGAGCTCAATTTGCTGCATCACTTTCCGCAGACCCGGACTTCCCCGACGATGTCGCAGAAGGTGTTTCTCTGCGGATTTCTTCCCAGAGCTAAGCGTTCTGGGCTTGGGATCGACGCCGTTGCTGGCGAGATGCGGGTCTGGCAGTGTATCGACATGAACATTTGTGCATGTCATACGCACGCAGGAACGACCCAGTAACGGGGATGGGATGGCGTTCGCAGGTGCAGTTGATGGAAGCTGGCACGGTGAATGATTCACTGTCCAGTAACTCTAACGCTATCCGCGGCGCCACGTGCCTCGGCTATCGGGCACTAGCGTTCCCAAACCTAGCGCCGACGTTCTTTGGCGCAAGTCTGTGCAGCGATTCCCAGCC
>ERZ1370068.7812-contig-6706_pt1 | contig 30056 bp, 40 predicted proteins | sample MGYA00561227_ERZ1370068 | MGnify/ENA primary metagenome ERZ1370068 (study PRJEB38410, sample SAMEA6850437) | metagenome | study: Metagenomic assessment of the ecological functions of the soil: analysis of the soil microbiota associated with the...
CCGCGCAGCAGTGTGGCCATGCCGCCCGCGGCGTGAAAGTCTTCCATGTAGTGCGCGCCCGAGGGCTTCAAGTTCACCAGCACGGGCGTCTCGCGGCCCACGCGATCGAGCGCGGCCAGATCGACCTCGAAGCCGCAGCGGCCTGCGATCGCGGTGAGTGCACGATGCGTTGGTCGAGCCGCCGATCGCCAGCAGCACGCGCATCGCGTTCTCGAACGCGCTGGGCGTGAGGATCTTGTCGATGCGTCAGTCGATTGCTGCGCCATCTGCACGGCGACGCGCACCGCTGTGCTCGGCGATGCGGATGCGGTCGGCCGTCACCGCGGGCGGCGAGGCGCCGCCGGGCACGCACATGCCCAGCGCCTCGGCGATGCACGCCATCGTGCTCGCCGTGCCCATCACCGAGCAGGTGCCGACGCTCGCCACCAGCTGGTTGTTGACCGCGCGCGATCTCGTCGGCGTCGATCTCCTCGGCGCGGTAGCGTGCCCCAGTAGCGGCGGCAATCGGTGCAGGCGCCCACGCGTCTCGCCGCGGTGCGAGCCGGTGAGCATCGACCCGGTGACGAGCTGCATCGCCGGCACGCCGGCCGACGCCGCGCCCATCAGCTGCGCCGGCACCGTCTTGTCGCAGCCGCCGATCAGCACCACCGCGTCCATCGGCTGCGCGCGGATCATCTCCTCGGTGTCGATCGACATCAGGTTGCGCAGGAACATGCTGGTCGGGTGCGCGAAGCTCTCGTGGATCGAGATGGTCGGGAACTCCACCGGCAGGCCGCCGGCCAGCAGCACGCCGCGCTTGCACCGCCTCCAGCGAGCTGCGGCGCGTTGCCGTGGCACGGGTTGTAGCCGCTGCCGGTGTCGGCGATGCCGATCACCGGGCCGGTCGAGCGCGCGTCGGTGTAGCCAGCGCCCTTGATGAACGCCTTGCGCAGGAAGAGCGAAAAGCCGGCGTCGCCGTAGCTGGTGAGGCCGCGGCGCATGCCGGTGTCGGTGGCGGCATCGACATGCGACTTCGCCAAGCTTCATCATCGGGCTTTCGCTATGGTCTCCTCGCGCAGGTTGATGGCTCGCCGGTGCACGGCAAGCCGCGATTGCGGTGCGCGCGCCGCAACAGCGGAAAAGCGACCCCGCATCGCGATTTGGCGTCCCTGATCGTTGACGACCACACAGCGCCCCGCCGACAGTGAAGCCCGCGTGAGCGCGCTTAAGCGAGGCAAAAGCGTGACTGTTCGAGGGGCTGGATTGATCGCCATCATCGCCTATGCGATCGCGGCAACGAGCGTGCAAGCCGGCACCGATGCAGCCCTGAGACGACGACGCGGCCAGCGCGCCGCGCCGTGGCAACGTGCTGACGCTGCGCAAGACAACACCGAGCGCCGCGCCTGACCACGCACCCACCGTCGCGAGCTTCGTCCGCCTGGCTGCCGCCAACAACCTGGAGGCGCTGTTCATGTCGTTCGACGACGTGCCGGTGCGGGTGAACGGCGAGGCGGCGATCAGCACTTCCTGACCAGCGAAGTGATCCCGTTCTTCGCCGAGACCGATCGGCTGGACACCCAGCTGCGCGTCACCGAGGCCAATTTCGAAGATGGCTCGACCGGTCACATGGCCTACAGCTACGTCGTCACGAAATCGGGACAGTTCAAGCCATTCGTGATCGCTTGGCGCGGCGACAGCGGCAAGCTGCAGGTGATGGACGTGCAACTCGGGCGCTGCGTCAAGGCGCGGCACCCGGTCACGCCCGGCCGCTGCGACCGTTAGCCGCCGCGATGGCGCGGCGCTAGCGGCTGGCCGCGCGCAGGCTGCGCTCGAATAGCGGGAACAACCGCTCCCAGTGACGCTCGGCCGACGGCTTGTGATAGACAGGCCGCTGCGGAAATGCGAAGCCGTGCTCGGCCCCGGGATACCACTCCACGCGGTGCGGTGGCCTGCTTCCTTCAGCGCAGCCTGCAGGACTCTCGATGTCGGCCGTCGACGCCCACTTGTCGATCTCGGCGCACGCAAAGTAGCTCTCACAGCGTGACCTTGGCCATCATGCGATGCGGCGAGGTGGGCTTGTCGTTCACCATGTTGGCGCCATAGATCGACGCGATGCAGCGCAGGCGCTCGGGAAAGGCCGCTGCCGCCCACACGACGATCGGGCCACTCATGCAATAGCCCACCGCGCCGATACGATCGGCGTCGGGCCTGCGGCTGGGCATCGACGTACTGCAGCATCGCGCGGGTGTCGCATTCGGTGGTCTTGTAGCCGAGCGAGCGCATGTGCTCGAACATCACCGCCATCTGCTCCTCGGTGCGCTCCTTCGAGCACGTAGTCGCGCGTGCGTCGGTAGTACAGATTGGGCAACACGACGAAGTAGCCCACCGCCGCAATGCGCCGCGCCATATCGTGCAGCTCTCGCGCTTGCCCGGCGCATCCATGTAGAACAGCACCACCGGAAACGGCCCGCCCTCTTCCGGCCGCACGACGAAGGTGTTCATCGCGCCGTCGGCGGTGGAGATGTCGATGTGGTGCTCGATCATGTAACGCGTCTCCTGGTTTCGGAGTGTAGCGGCGGCTCCGCTCGCGAGCGTCATGGCTTGCTATTCTGGCCTTTGACCCATGCCTGGTATCGGGCCTTGTTGTCGTCGTTGGGCGGGTACAGGCCCGGCAACGCAGCGCCGGCGTCCACTCGACTCATGATCCAGCCCTCGAGCCGCTTCCTGCTCCACCGACTGCGGCGACCACGTCATCGAGCAGCGCCGCCGGGATCAGCACCGCGCCGTCCTGATCGACGACTGATCACGTCGTTGGGAAACACCGCGACGCCGCCGCAGTCGATCGGCTCCTGCCAGCCGACGAAGGTCAGCCCGGCCACCGACGGCGGCGCGGCCGTGCCCTGGCACCACACCGGCAGGCCGGTGCCGAGCACGCCGGCGACGTCGCGCACCACGCCGTCGGTGACCAGCGCGGCGACGCCGCGCTGGCTGCATGCGCGCGCACAGGATGTCGCCGAAGATGCCGGCGTCAGTGACGCCCAACGCGCCGACCACGGCGATGCAGCCGGCTGGGCATCGCCTCGATCGCGGCGCGGGTCGGAGATCGGCGAGCCCCACGACGCCGGCGTGGCCAGGTCCTCGCGGGCCGGCACGAAGCGCAGCGTGAACGCGCGGCCGACCAGCGCGCGGGCTGGTTCGGCGCCAGCGGCCGCGTGCCGCGCAGCCACACGTTGCGCAGGCCCTTCTTCAGCAGCACGGTGGTCGAGCGTCGCGGTCGACACGCCCGACAAGGCTTGCAACGACGTGCGCGTCGAGGCGGGATGGCGGGCACCGACATGATTCGACTCTGGTTTGACGAGCAAGAACGTGCATTGTGGCGGCAGCACTTCGTGCCTCGAGGCGCGCTGCGGGCGTGCACGCCGGGTGTTGACATCCGCGCCGCACCGCTTAGAATTTGAACGATCGTATAAACCACTCGTTCAACGCATGGATCGATCTGCACCCCGCGTTCGGCGCCTGCCGCTGCCGCGGATCTGCGGTTGTTCGACGAGGCCGATCGCGGCGACACCAAGGCCAAGATCCTCGAGGCTGCGTTCCGCCGCCTGGCCACCGAGGGCTACGCGGCGCTGAGCGTGCGCGAGATCGCCAAGGATGCCGGCGTCAACCACGCGCTGATCAACTATCACTTCCGCACGAAAGACCAGCTCGTGATCGAGGTGCTCGGACGCCGGCCAACCGCCGCTTCGCTGGCGCGACAAAGCGCGATGTATCACGGACCCAGCACATTTGCCGAAAGTGGGCCGAGGCGCGCCGCTTCTACGAAAGCGACCTCGCCTCCGGGTTCGTGCGCGTGCAGGCCGAACTGTGGGCCGCGAGCCTGGCCAACGCCGAGTTGCGCGAGAAGTTCCTGCCGCGTTTTCTGGCCTGGAAGCAGCTCGTGCTCGAGGCCGTGCGCGCCGCGCTGGCGACTGCTGAGTCCCAGGGTCTGAACTTGCCACCTCTCTTCACGCCCGAGGTGGTGGCCTGCTGGATCTCGCAATTCTGGGTCGGCATGGAGTTCGCCGACCTGCTCGACGTCAAGGAAGATCGCGTCTTGCACCGCGACGCGCTCGACGCCGTGCAGTGGCTGCTGGGCCCGCTTGATGCTCGGCGCAACGGCCCCCAGCGAGTGCCCCAGCCGCCGGCGAAAAGAGCGCCCTGGCGCTCGCAAAGCCGCGCCCATCAACGGCCGCGCAGCCAAGCCGCGCAAAGGCCCCGAGCCCGAGAACACGCCGATGACATCGCGCCCACTGCCGCCCAAGTTCGACCAATGGGTCGGCCCGTTGCCGCCAGCCGGGTCGGTGCCGGAGAACGACGCCGTTCCCTTTCACGCCGTGCAGCCCGCGCGTTCGGGCTTCGTCGAGCGTGACGGCGTGAAGCTCTGGTATGCAGTGTGGGGCGACAGCGGGCCGTGGATCGCGTTTCCGCAGCCGTTCCAGATCGTGCACTCGCAGGTGTTCAAGGGCACGGTGCCTTACCTGTCGCAGCACTTTCGCGTGCTCACGATGGACGGCCGCGGCAACGGACGATCCGATCGCCCGCAGGGACAAGAAGCCTACAGCGTCGACCACTTCCACGCCGACTTCGTTGGCCGTGCTCGACGCGCTGGCCATCGATCGCCTGGCCGTGGTGGGCTTTTCCGCTGCCACGATGATCGCGCTGCGGCTGGCCGCCGAGCAGCCTCAGCGGGTGACGCACGTCGTCACTGCCGGGGCTTTGCCGAGTCGCTGGTGCACAGGCGAGCGCATGGTCCAGCGCATGCAGAAGGAAGGCCAGCTGGTGAGCAACGACTGGCCGGGCTACATCGACTATTTCATGTCGGTGCTGTTCACCGAGCCGCACTCGACCAAACCGTACGAGGACGGCGTGCGCTATGGCTGGGCCACCGATGCCGCGGTGATCAACTGGGCTCGCCATGCGTGGCTCAACAACGACGTGCGCGAACTGGCGCGGCGCGTGTCATGCCCGACGCTGGTGATTCACGGCGACGACGACCAGCGCGTGCCGCACGTCAAGGGCGAGGAGATCCAAGCCCTGGTGCCCGGCGCCAAGCTGCTCACCATCGGCGGCGGCGGCCACGCGACCGCGGTGCGCGACCCCGTGGTCTTCAACCGCGCGGTGCGCGACTTCGTCGGCGGTGCGCCGGCCAAGCGCACCTGGGTGCGTGCGATGAAGCGCCAGCGCAAGGCGTTGTTCATCTCGAGCCCGATCGGCCTCGGCCACGCGCAGCGCGATCTGGCGATCGCGCGCGAGCTGCGCAAACTGCAGCCCGACCTGGCGATCGACTGGTTCACGGTCGATCCCGCCGCGCGCTACCTCGAGCAAGAGGGCGAACGGCTGCACCCGCTGACGCAGCGGCTGGCCAACGAGAGCCGCCACGTCGAGCAGCGTGGCTGGCGAGCACGACCTGCCGGTGTTCTTCGCGCTGCGCACGATGGACGAGATCATGACCCACAACTTCATGACCTTCGTCGACCTGATGGAGGCCGAGCACTACGACATCGTGATCGGCGACGAGGCGTGGGACGTCGACTACTACTACCACGAGAACCCGGAGCTGAAGCGCCAGCCGTTCGTTTTTCTCACCGATTTCGTCGGTTGCCTGCCGATGGAAGACGACAACGAGCGCGAGGCGATCCTGTGCGCCGACCGCAACGCCGATGACATCGAACACGTCGCGCGCTATCCGTACGTGCGCGACGCCGCGATCTTCGTCGGCAACCGCGACGACGTGACCGAACAACCGTTCGGCCCCGGCCTGCCCGGCATCCGCGACTGGACCGACCGCAACTTCTGCTATTGCGGCTATGCGCTGCCGTTCGACCCGCAAGACGCTGGCCGACACCGAGCGGCTGCGCGCCCAACACGGCTACCGCCGCGACGAGAAGATCGCCATCGCCGCCGTCGGCGGCACGGCAGTCGGTCGACACCTGCTCAACCGCATCGCCGAGGCGTTCCCGCGCATGAAACGCGCGGTGCCGGAACTGCGCCTGATCCTGGTGACCGGCCCGCGCATGGACAGCAAAGACTTCTCACCGCTGCCGGGCTTGAGATGCGGCCCTACGTGCACAAGCTGTACGAGCATCTCGCCTGCTGCGACCTCGCGCTGGTGCAGGGCGGCCTGTCGACCACGATGGAGCTGGTGGCCACGCGCCGGCCATTCCTGAGCTTTCCGCTGCAGCGGCATTTCGAACAATGCGTGCACGTGCGGCGGCGGCTCGCCAACTACGGCGCCGACCGTTCGCTGGACTACGCCACCCTTGACCCTGATGTGCTGCGCCGAGCGCGCGTTGGCCGCAATGCACGAGCCGGTGCGTTACAGACCGGTAGAGACCGACGGCGCGGCGCGCAGCGATGCGCATCGCCCAGGTGCTCGAAAACCGCCACTGGGCACGCTGGAGACACGTCACGATGAAGGTGCATCGTTCACCGCCGACCCTGCGAACGCCGCACCTGCGCAGGCCCGGGCCTTGCCGCCCGCCGCATGCGCCGCCGGGCAGCGAAGTGCCCTAGCGCGCGGCACTGCGCCCTCGTTCATTCCTCTGTTGACCTCGCCCGCGACGGGCGTGGCAGCGCTTCGACTTGCCCTGGGGGCAACGGTCGCCGGCCTGGCTCGTCCTCACGCCCTCACAGGAGTTCAGTCATGGCAGCTATCGCCTTGTTGTATGGGTTGGTCGTCTACGTGTTCTTCTCGCCACATTCACCTATGCCATCGGTTTTGTCGCCGGGGTGCTCGTGCCCAAAGGCATCGACAGCGGCGAGGCGGTGCCGCTCGCCGAAGCGGTCATCGTCAACCTGCTGTTGCTCGGCGTGTTCGCCGTTCAGCACAGCGTCGATGGCGCGGCGCGGCTTCAAGCGCTGGTGGACGCGCATCGTGCCCGAGGCGGTAGAACGCAGCACCTTCGTTCTGGCCGCCACGCTGGCGCTCGCGCTACTGCTATGGCAGTGGCGGCCGATCGCCGAACCGGTGATCTGGCACGTCGAAAACCCGATTGCGCGCACGGTGCTGTGGACCTTGGCCGGCATCGGCTGGGCCGTGCTGCTGCTCAGCACGTTCCTCATCAACCACTTCGAGTTGTTCGGGCTGCGCCAGGTGTTCGCGCAACTGTTAGGCCTGAAGATCCCGGCACCGGAGTTCAGGACGCCGCTGTTCTATCGCCACGTGCGTCATCCGCTCTACCTCGGCTTCATGCTCGGCTTCTGGGCCACGCCGCGCATGAGCGCGGGCCACTTGCTATTCGCGGCAGCCTCCAGCGGCTACATCCTGGTCGGTATCTGGTTCGAAGAGCGCGATCTGATCGCGCAATTCGGTGACCGCTACCGTCTGTACCGCGAGCAGGTGGGCATGCTGCTGCCACGGCGCGCCAAGCAGCGCCAGGGCCCGGCGGGCCAATGATTGCTAGCGGCGCGACGCCAGGATCGCGGCGGCTTCCTTCTTGCCCAGGGTTCTGAGGGCCGCGATGGCCGGCAAGTGCTTGGCTCTGGGCCGGGCCTTGCCGTCTTCCCACTTGTAGACAGATTGCCCCGACGCACCGAGCAGGATGCCGCAGTCGTGGGCCGACAAGCCCAGGCGTTTGCGGTGCGAGGCCAGCCCCTTGGCGCTGAAGCGAAATGCACCCATCGACTCGTCGTCGCTCTCGGCCGGCGCCGGCTTGGCACCGCCACCGCCGCCCTTGCGCATGCCGCGCAGTTGCTGCTCGAGCGCTTGCGCACGTCGCTTCAGCGCCGCGATCTGCGATCGATAGGCGCTGACGGCCTTTTGAGCTGCACGGTTTCGCCGCGGATTTCCTTGCGAGCAACGCGGGCGATTTCGCTTTTAAGGATGGATGCAATGTTTGGCATGGACCCGATTGTGCATCGAGATCACGTGTCGTCCCCGCCAAGGGAAAAACTGCCCGGCGCGGTAGCATCACCGGGCGTGCGTGCATTGCTTACGCCCTCTTACGGAATCGCTCGCCGTGCATTCACAGCAACAAACGAAGCGAGCCCACAGTTGCGGCAACTCGATTCGATCATTCTCCGCGATTGTGCTGCGCGATCGCCATCCCCTGCACGCGCACGTCGCTCAGTGCCAACTCGCTCCAGCGCTGCACCTGCCCCGCAGTGATCGACCATTCGCTGCCGAACATCGAAGGGCCGTGGCGCACCATCGCCAGCGCCATCAGCGCCGATGGCGCATCGCCCGCGTCGGCCAGCTTCGGCGAAGCGGCCGTAGGCCATGGCGAATTCGCGGGCTTGAAACGCCTGCACCGCGAGCGCCTGCCGGCGCATCTGCTCGGCCCCGCCGAGTTGCACTGCGTGCGACTGGCTTAGCGCCGCCGTGGCCTTGGCGGTGGTGCCGATGATCAATGCGGTGCCGATCGTCAGGCCCATCACGGCCAGCATCGGCGCGGCGGCGAGCCAGGGCCTGGTGGCTCGCCGCCGCCGCTGCGGCGGCGGGTGCTGCACGGCGGGGTCTCCAGGCTGCGTGAGCGCCCATTCGCTGTACAGCCGTGCGGTTGCTGGCGGTGACTTGGGGGTCTTGGTCCATGGTTGCGATCTCCTGATGAATGTGGTCTGTCGCGTCGCGTGGCGAGCGACCGCCAATGTCGGCCCCACGCGGGCCGGCGTTCTCAAAGCGCTCTGAAAAGTTCTCCAACCTGCTCGCAGCGGCGGCCGATCTCGCCGCTAAGCTGCGTGCCCTCGCCCTTCACGCACGACGGTTCATGCCCACGCCGACGGCCGCGGCATTGCGCTTCGGCCCCTTCGAATTGCAGGTTCAGGAGCGGCGCTCTGCTGGTCGGCGGCGAGCCGGCTGCACTCGGTGCGCGGGCGTTCGACCTGCTGCTCGCGCTGGCCGAGCGGCCGGGCCGCCTGGTGGGCAAACGCATGTTGATCGACATGGTGTGGCCGGGCCTGGTGGTCCAAGACAACAATCTCGCCGCGCAGATGAGCGCGCTGCGCAAGGTGGTCGGTGGCGACGTGATCGCCACCATCCCGGGGCGGGGCTATCGCTTCGTGGCGCGCACCGAACCGGCCGAACAGTCCGGCAACGGCGTACCGATTGCCGGGCACGCCGCCGCCGCCGTAGACCCGGCAAGGCCGGCCACTGCGCCGCCCACTCACCTGCCGGCCGAATTGCCGGCGTTGCTGGGCCGCAATGACGAGTTGAGCACGGTCGGCGCGCTGATCGACAGCCATCGCCTGATCACCATCGTGGGCCCCGGTGGCATCGGCAAGTCACTGCTCGGCCAGCATTTGCTGCAGCTGCGCCGCGGCGCCTACCCGCAGGGCGTGTGCTGGGTCGAGCTGGCGTCGGTGCACGATGCCGCCGCGCTGCCGGGCGCCATCGCCGCCGCATTGGGCGTGCAGGGTGGCCCAGGAGAGCCGCTGCCGCAACTGATTGCCGCGCTCACCCCATTGACGATGCTGCTGGCCGCTCGACAACGCCGAGCACCTGCTGGCCGACGTGGCCTGCGTGTGCCATGCGCTGCATGCGGCCTGCCCTGCGCTGCGCATCGTCGTGACCAGCCAGGCGCCGCTGAAGATCGCCGCCGAGCGAGTGGTGCGCATCGAGCCGTTGGGCGTGCCGGAAGCCGCTGCGCCAGCGCTACAAGCCAACCAGTTTGGCGCGATCGCATTGTTCGTCGAGCGTGTGCAGGCCATCGATGCCCGCTTCGCACTGACCGACGCCAATGCGCCGGCGGTGATCGAGCTGTGCCGCGCGCTCGATGGCCTGCCGCTGGCCATCGAGCTGGCCGCGGCGCGCGCGCCGCTGCTGGGTGTGCCGCACCTGTTGGCGTCGATGCGCGAACGGTTGCAGCTGCTCAGCGCCAACCGCAACCGGCGCGGCACCCACGCGGCAGCGCATGCTGCGCGCGGCGCTGGAGTGGAGCCACGGTTTCCCGCAGGCCGCTTGAAGCACGGGTGTTCAGGCGCTTGGGCGTGATGGCCGCAAGCGCATCGCTCGAGTTCATTCAACAAGTGGTCGCCGACGCGCGGGACGAGAGCGAACTCGATGCCTGGGCCGTGCTCGATGCGCTCGACGCGCTGGTCGACCGGTCGCTGGTGGCCGTGCTGGGGCCGGCGGGAGCACCGACGGCGCGCCGCGTTACCGCTTGCTCGAAACGCCGCGTGCCTATGCACTGGAGCGCCTCGCAGGAGGCGGGTGAACGCGAGGCCGTGGGCGCCGCCACGCGCTGGCGACGGCGACGCTGTGCAACGTAACCTACGACAGCTACTTCGATGGTTGCATCGGCGCCGACGATTGGTTGCTTCGGTTCGCGCCCGACCTCGACAACGCACGCGATGCACTGCGCTTGGGCGCAGCGCCGCCGGCGATGCGAGCACCGAACTCACCATCGCCGCCACCGTGCTGCGCGCGCTGCCGCCGTCACTGCATAGCGAGCGCATGGCGCTGGCCGATGCTTGCGACGTACGCCTGGCAGCGCAGCGACCGTGTCGGAGTCGCTGCGGCAGCGTATCTGCATCGAGCTCAGCTGCGCCTGGGCAGATACGCAAAAATTGCGCGCACGCGATGCCGCTCAGCGCGCGCTAGACCCTTGCGCGCCGGCTCGAGCGCGGGCCAGAGTTATCCAACGATCGCTTCATGCTCTATCACGCGTTGTGCCGTTCGGCCAGCGCACTGGCCCAGGCGGGCGATCCGGCCGCCGCGCGCTCACCATTGGACGAACTGCAGGCGCTCGAAGATCCCGCCTGGCCGCCGCAGCGCCTGCTGTGGGGCGCCGAGGCCGCCCAGGTGGTGGCGCGACTGGGTGGCGATGCGCACGGCACGCTGGAGCGCAGCCGCCGTCTGGTGGCGTTGGACCGCGCACGTGGCAGCGATGCGTCGATCGCGCTCGGCAATCTGGTCGATCACGAGCTTGCAGCCGGCGACGCGGCAGCCGCCGCGCGCAGCGGCGCGGCGTTGGTAGCCACGTTGCAAGGCACACGCAACGAGTACAGCATGGCATTCGCGCGCATCAACCTGTGTGCGGCTTACCTGGCCTTGGACGACCTCCGCGCAGGCGCGCCCGGTGGCGCGGGCTGCCTGGCCGCAAGCGGTGCGGTTCGAGCTGCAGCACGCCGCGGCCGCCTACCTGGCGCTGCTGGCGGCACTCGAGAAGCGGCCCCACGCGGCGGCGCAATTGCTGGGCTACGCGCAAGCAACGTAGTGCCAAACGCGAGGAGACGATCGAAGCCAACGAGGCTGCGGCGTTCGCTCGCGCCCAGTCGCTGGCCGCGACGGCGCTTGGCGATGCGGCCTTCAGGCGCGCGCACGCCGACGGTGCTACCTTGCACGACATGCACATCGCAGAACTCGCATTCGGCCGCGATGACGGCTGAGCCACAGCAATGACCGGCGCGACGCTGCCCGCCGCGACCGAGCGAACCGAGGCGCATCCTCGTGCTGCGTTATCGCTTCATCGGCGACACGTTGCCGACGGTGCCTTTCCTGCGCAACCTGCGCCACGCCAAGCCCGATGCCCGCATCGTTTGGGTGGTGGCGCCGGGCTCGGCCGACGTGGTGGCGGGCATCCCGTACGTCGACGAGCTGCTCTATTGGGACCCGGTGACGCGCCACGCCGAAAGCCGCGGCACACACAAGACCTGGCGCGACAAGCTTGCCTTCGTCCGCGCAGCTGCGGCGGCAACGATTCGATCGCGCCGCACGCGCTCAAGCGCTCGTTGACGAGCGCCTTGATCGGATGGCTCAGCGGCGCACCGCGGCGCATCGGCTTCGCCACCGAGGGGCGCGGCCTGTTCCTGACCACTCGTGTGCCGTATCGGCACGATCAGCACGAGGTGCAGAACTTCCTTGACGTGCTGCGCGCCGATGGCGTGCCGGTGCACGACGATCACCTCGAGGCCTGTCTCACCGCCGGCGAGCGGCTGTTCGCCAGCACCTTCTTTGCACCAACACGGCGTGGGCCCAGCCGATCGCCTCGATCGCGATTCATCCCTTGCCACCAACAGGCCGCGCGCCTGGCACGAAGACAACTTCGTCGCGCTGGCCGGATCGGCTGCAAGCCGAGCACGGCGGCCGCGTGATCGTCTTCGGCGGCCCGGGCGACGTGGCCGATTCGCAATATCTGCGCAGAGCACATAGAACCTGCGCCGATCATGGCGGTGGGCAACACCACGCTGGCGCCAGACGATGGCGCTGCTCGAACGCTGCGAGCTGCTGGTGTGCAACGACAGCGGCATCATGCACCTGCGGCGGCCCTGCGGCGGCCGCTGGTGGCGCTGTTCGGTCCGCAGTCGCCTGTGAAATTCGGACCCTGGGGCGAGCACAGCTCGGTGATCTACAAGCGCTTGCCGTGCAGCCCTTGTCGACAGAAGTTCTGGCAGGAGTGCCAACTGTCCGCGCGCGCGGCAAGCCGGCATGCATGGGAGGCGATCAGCGTGCCCGACGTGATTGCCGCCATCACAGCGCTGAACGCGCCTCACGGGCTGGCCCATGGGGCGTCTCCTGCGCGCTGAGGTGCAGGTTGAACGCCGTCGGGGGCCGCTTCGACCGTGGGGCCACCGTCTGATAGCACGGCTTGCGCCAGCGCGTCTTCGCTGGCGGCCGCGCCCACGGCGCAGCCACGCTGCGCGGCGCTTACGCCCGCGGCGCTGCTCAGGTGATGCAGCGCCTCGTCACGGCATCGTTGCTCCATCGCACCCCGCGGCATGCCGCAAGCAGATCGGAACTTGTCCGAGGCACCGAGAAACTGCGCGGCCAGTTCCAGCCGGCCACGGCGCACCATCAAACACGCCACGATGTCGGCGCGTGCCAGCAGGATGCTGGTGCGCCGCAACAGCGGCAACGCTTCGCGCACCACGCGTTTCGGCCTCGTCGAGATCGTTCTTCGCGGTCAACGCGGCCACCAGCCCGACCAACGCGTTGGACAACGTGAGTCCCGAATTCGGCGTGCGCCTTGCGCGATCGGCGAGCGCGCGATAGCGCACGGCCGCCTCGTCGGCGGTGCCCGATTCCAGGTGCATGCGTGCAATGTCGTCGAGCAGCACCAACTCGTAGCGATCGATCGACGCCATCTGCGCCATCTCGAGCGCCAGCGTCGACGTCTGCAGGGCTTCTTCGTGCTGTCCGGACTCGGCGTGCAACAGGCCCTCGACGCGCAGCCGCCGCATGCGGTCGGCCAGCGGCCATTGGTCCGTTTCCATCTCGCGCGCGCTCCTGCGCAACGCCTCGGCAGCGCCTTCGAGGTCACCGGCGTCGAGCAGCGCCTCGGCCAGCGTGCCGGCGGCAGGCATGCACGTGACGCTGGTTCTTCAGCTCGATGAACAACGCTTCCGCGCGCCGGAACGCTTCGACGCAACGCGCCGACGGCAGCCGGCCATCGAGCCCGATGCGGCCGACCCACTGCCAGTACTGCGCCACCAGCTGCGCGCGGCAACGAGTCGTCGACGCGGCGGTTCGACATCGAGCAGTCGCTGCCGCGCCTCCTGCACCGCGCCGTCGACCGCGATCACCATCGAGGGCAGCGTGGCCAGCGCCACCGCGGCTGCAGTTGTGGCCGGATTCGCGAGGCCCATTCGTAGGCGCTGCGCACGTTGGCCGTCTCGGCGAGCACGAGGTCGGTGCGGCGCTGCGCGATCGCACGCTCCAGCGCATGCACCGTGGTCTCGGCGTGGCGCCGGATCCAGCGGTCGGTCTCGCTGGCCGCGGCCAGCTGTTCCAGCGCGTGCTCGCGCGTCGACTCGAGCATGCGATAACGCGGTCGCATGTCGCCCCTCGGCGATCACCAGCGATTTGTCGACCAGGCTGCTCAAATGCTCGAGCACGGCCCACGCCGCGATGCCGTCGTCGGCCGCCAGCTCCTGCGCGCTCTCCAGCGAGAAGTCGCCGACGAATGCACTCCAGCCTGCGGTAGGTGCGCGCGCTCGGCGTCGTCGAGCAGGCCCAGGCTCCAGTCGAGCGCCGCGCGCAAGCGTCTGGTGGCGCTTGGGCGCCACGCGCGAGCCGCCGGTGAGGATGCGAAAGCGCTCACCCAGGCGGTCGCGCACACCGGCCACGCCCAACACCGGCACCCGCGCGGCAGCCAACTCGATGGCCAGCGGCAAGCCGTCGAGCCGCCGGCAGATCTCGACCACCGGCCCGGATTCGGCTTCGGTCAATTCGAATCGCGGCAGCAGCGCGCGCACGCGTTCGACGAACAGACGCACGGCGCCATAGGCGGTGGCATCGTGGGTCGCGCTGGGCTCCGGCACCGACAACGGTCCCAGCCGATAAACCTGCTCGCCTTCCACATGCACCGGTTCCTGGCTGGTGGTGAGCACGCGCAGCGACCGCGCCGCCGCGCAGCACTCGGGCGAGCAATGCATCGACCTCGCCGATCAGTTGTTCGCAGTTGTCGAGCACGAGCAGCGCGCGTTGATCGTGCAACGCCGCCGCCAGCTCGTCGGCCGGCTCGCGCAGGCCTGGCAGTGCAAGGCGCAGCGCCTGCGCGACCGTGGGCACCAGCAGGCGCGGGTCGTTGAGCGATGCCAGCTCGATCACCCAAACGCCATCGGGTGCTGATGACGCCAACGAGCGCGCCACCGCCAGTGCAAGACGTGCTCGTGCCGATGCCGGCGGCGCCAACGATCGACACCAGCGCATGCCGTTCGACCATCGCCTGCACCGCTGCGCACTCGACGCTGCGGCCATAGATCTCGGGCAGGCGCGCAGGCAGGTTGCCGCGCGCCGCGTAGACGACGATCTCGGGCAGCGTGTCGGCCGTCGGGCACGCGATCGCTCGCCTCGCCCTCCAGCGGCAGCATGAAGCGGTAGCCGCGCCCGGGAATGGTCGCGATCGCTTGCGGCGTCAGCAGCAGCCGGCGCAGCGTGGAGATCTGCACTTGCAGGTTGTTCTCCTCGACGACCACGCCGCGCCACACGGTGTCGAGCAGCTCGTGCTTGGACACCGGCGCGCACGCGCTCGTCGACCAGCATCGCCAACAGCGCAATTGCGCGTGGCCCGAGCGGCGCGCGCTTGCCGTCGATGCGCAACTCCTGCGCCGCGCGGTCGAGCTCGGCATTGCCGAAGCGCTGCACGGCATTGGGGGCGAAGCGGTGTGTCGAGTCGCACGGCAGACTGCTCAGGCCGCGCGGTGGGCGCGGTTCATCATCAACGCAGCAGCAACTGTAGTCGGGTCAGCGAGCGGAAGTACGGATCGGCGGCCCACGGACCCACCTCACCGATGCGCGCGGTCGGAGCAAGGTCGAGCAAGGCACCGACGGCCGCCGCAGTCACTGGCCGCGCCAGCGACTCCCCGATGCAGCGGTGCACGCCGTCGCCGAAGCCGAGGTTGGGTGTGGGTTCGTCGGCCCCCTTCCTGAGGCTGCGCGTGATGTCGAACTCGTTCGGGCTTGTCGAACATCGTTTCGTCGCGATTGGCAGAACCGTAGACCACGGCGATCACTAGTCCCGCTCTTGAGCTTCTCGCCGCCGAGCTCGATCAGCTTCGATGGCTTCGCCCTTCTCGTTCCTGTCGCTCACCCAGCGATCGGCCAGCTGGAACGGTGCGTCGTAGCGCAGCATCTCGTCGATGGCCCGCGGCATCAGCGACCTCTCGTGCAGCAACTGTTGCCACTGGTCGGGATGGCGAAGCAGGTTGTAGATGCCCGTTCCGATCCAGAAACTCCGTCGACAGGTAGCCACCGAGGGCCATGTGCACGGCCGTGTTCATGGCCTCGTCGGCATCCATCTTCACGTGCGAGGCCGGGCATCCCGTTGCAGCCTGCATGCCGGCCAGGATCGAATTCGGCGCGGTCTTGATGCGCACCTCCTGCAGCGCGCGAAAGTACGCGCGCATCGCAAAGGTCGTGGTGCCACCCTTGGCGCGCAACTGGGGCAACATGGTCGCACGGTGCCCGTCCAGCGCCGTGCGCACCCAGTTGTCGACCAGATCCCAGGCGTCTTGCGGAACACCCATCAACTGAAAGAACACCTGCGAGGCCAGCTTGCCCGCGAACTCCCGCGATCGCATCCACCTGGCCCTTCATTAGAGCCTTGCCAAGCAGCTCTTTGGCAGTTTTTCTCGGCCAACTCCGGCGCGCCGGCGATGGCATCCTTGAAGACGGTGTTCATGACCCGCGCGCACTTGCGTGTGGCGCTCGGGGTCCATGAAGAACAAGCCGTCTCTTCAAGTTGTTGGCCACGGCGAACGGGCCGCTCTTTGTTGCCAGTGCGGTCTTTGCCCGGCTTCAGGAACTCTGCCTTGCGCTCGTTGACCTCGGTCACCAGCTTGTGGCTGAACACCCAGTGGGTTGCGTACGGCACGTCGACCCAGCCCACGCCGGCGCGCCCTGAACTCCTTGTACTTCTCGTAGGGATCGTTCAGAAACCGGTAGTCCGTCGCATCGAGCTTGGGTTTGTCCATGGCGATGTTCCTGGCAGCCTTCGGAGATGGGGTGGGCGTTGCTGCGCGTTGTCATCGGCGGTCCAACCCGCGCCGGCGATCCAGCTCACACCCTTGATGCCCGGCATGAACAGGTAGGCGCTGCCAACGGTCTGCGTCAGCGGCGGCACCATGATCGAGATCTCGGCCTCGTTCTCCTGCGGCCGAAAACGAAACGGCGTGCCGATCTGCTGGGCGCTGCCGAACACATCCTGCGTGTGGCGCAACCCCGGTGCCGAGAGATCCTGATTGGCCCACACGTGCTGCAGGAACTCGAATTGCGATTCGAGATCCGCGCAAAGGAACAGCCCGACCAGGCCGCGTGGTGGTGGCTTGCCTCCGGCCTTGTCTTCGCCCTTGTCCTTTTCGAACTTGGGCCCGTAGGGCATGCCGCGCCGCACGACACGGCGACCCCACGGCACGCCCAGCACCATGCCGCCGCGCGGATTGAGGCGCCGCACGTGCGCGCCGAACGGGCAACGGCGTCCCCTCGTCGTCTTCGATCAACGCGGCCGGCTCGATGCCGTGGTTCTGGAGCAGCTTTGCTTCATGCGGATATTGCTGGCCGTTGTAGTCGAACGCGTCCAGCAGTTCAGCCGGCGTCGACGCGGCGCTCTTGCCCTGCTCAGGGTTCTTCGAGACTTGGTCGGATTGGCCTGCGTTGGATACAGCGAAAGCGGAGCGCCATCGCGCCAGCGGCCCACCATCTTGGCTGCTGTCAGCTCGCGATCGATCTGATGCCGCTGCTGGACGTCGTCGAGCAATCTCTCGAACGCCGTCACGTCCTGGTTGATGATGCGCAGCGCCGCATAGGTGCCGTTCAACGCCAGTGCAGCCGGCAGTTCGCCGATGCTAGTAGCCGCCGCGCGAGTTGCGGTACTCCGGCCCGAGCAGCAGATCGCCGGCCGGCGTGGGCGACGTCGCGGTGGCCGGGCCGCTCGACGGCACGCACGCGAAGCGCGGCTGGCCAACGCCGTCGCGATAACCGAAATGGATCTCGCCCTGCTCGCCGATGGCCTGCGCCTTGCACGTGAGGCACACCTGCGCCCGTGGGCCCGCTGCCTTGCCGGCCCCTGGCTGGCAACCGGCGCCGCGCACCGCTTGCGGCCCATCGGGCAGCTCGGCGCAGACCATCGCTGCGCTGGCCATGGCCTTGCCCACGATCGCCAACCCCTTGTCGATCGCAGCCGCAGCCCTGCCGCTTTCGATCGAGTGATTGGTATACACCGACACTACACCGTGCACGACCGCCGTCTGGCCGTCCTTGGTGCCAGCCACACCTCCCACTGCGCGGGATCGCTGCGACCGACGTCGCCGAGCCCGTTGGCTGCGCAGCCTGGGCCCTCGCGAAACGCCACCGGAAAGCGCTCGAGGGTCTGCTGCGGCAACCCGAGCGCCTGCAGCCCCGCATGGGCCAGCCTGAGAGTGACGCCAGACCTCCTGGTTGCGCGACGTGTTCGCGTTGGTCAAATGCGGCGCCAGCGCGGCGAGCATGTCGCGGGCCGGTCTGGCGCCTTCGAACTGAAAGCCGAGGTGGCAGGCCAGCGTCGCCTTGTAGCTGCGGATCGTGTGGGCCTGCACATCACCCCAGGTCCACGGCGTCGGGCGTGGCCGGCTTCTGCGGCGGCACCACCTTTTTCGCGCGAGGCGCCGGCGATTTCCAGCGCCGTGAGGCCCGGATAGTCACTGAACACATCCGGGTAGGCCAACGGATTGGGCCGTGCGGGATCGGTGGTCTTCGGGCCGGTGTTCTTGTCCACGTACTGCCAGAACTGTTCGGGGTAGCGGCTCACCGGCAGCGGCGGCTGCCCCTTCATGTACGACAGGATCAGCGAGAACTCGTCGTCCAGCACGGCGGCGAAGTCCATCACGTAGTCGGGCATCGCGCCGTCGAACTCGGTGATGATCATCAGCAGGCCGCGGTCCCATAGCGGGAGGAAGCGCGCGAAGTGCACGTAGTCCAGCGAGGCCAGCGCCGCTTGAATGCGGGGCTTCACTGAGTCGCTGCCAAGCTTGGCCATCAGCTCGGGCAGCCGGCTGGGGTCTTCCAGCTCCATCACCAGGCTAAAAGCCACTTGCCAATGTTCTCGGACATGTGCCCCTCCTCGGTGGGTCGTCCACGCCGGCGATGCTGCCAGCGGGTGGCTGCCAATACAACGAAGCCGCACCCTCTCCCCCAAATTTCAGCCCCAACCCAAAGACCTGAAAGCCGATTGGCGAGAACCTCCTGCTTCACCCCCAAGGCCCTGGAGCGCACGGATGGAACTGCTGCAAATCGCACCCCCGAAGTCCCTTCCCTTGCTGTTTCGGCGCGTGCCGCAAGGGGCACCGATCGACCGCGCACAGCACCAGTGGTGGCACCGCCCCGTGCCAGCCAGCTCGGCAGCGGCGACATGCCGGCGGTCGTGCAGTCGATCCCTGGACAGCATCCAGATCGGTGCAATGGCCGTGGGAGCGAACTTACAGGTCGCCTTCGCCAACCGCACGGCCGTGCGCGAGTGCAGCCGCCACGGTCTGCTGCGCATCGAGGACGCTCGGGTCGCCGTGCTCGATGTGCCCGGCGACGATGACCATGTGCGGCTGGCTCGCGCCATCGAAGGCGCACACACCGGGCATTGGTCGCTGGTGCGGCTCGGCTCCGGGGCGACCATGGTGTCAATCGCGGTGTCGCCGCTGTTCGTGACCGAACGCGGCACCGGGCCGCTGGCGTTGCTGCTGTTCGGCCTGTGCCAGAACAAGGAACCGCTGACCATCCAGCTGTATGCGCGGTCGTGCGGCCTGACACCCGCCGAGACCCGCGTGCTACTGGGCTTGGCCGAAGGCCTGGTGCCCAAGCAGATTGCCAGCAAACACGAGGTGCTGTTGTCGACCGTGCGCGCACGCAGATCAGCAGCATCCGCGACAAGACCGGCACACGCCGGCTGGGCGACTGATGCAAGCGCTCGTCAGCCTGCCGCCGATCATGCCGCGTACGTGAGGGCAATGCGTTGCCGCATGAACTTCGCGAAGGCATCGGGTCGTACTCATGGCGTCGCAGCCACTGTGCGCCAGCCGCTCGGCAAGCGCATCCGTCCTGGAGGGAATGCCAGCGGCCAGCCGCGCAACAAGACGACCCCACCGACTTGCCGCCAGACCAATTGGCGAGCACGCGCGCGGTGCTTCAGCCGGCGGCGGCGTGTCGCGCCGGCCATCGGTCAGAACAAGCGAGCCTGGTCGACGGCGCCGAACACGATCGTCGTCAGCTCGGTGATCTGCGCGGTCACGTCCGACGACGGCGGTGAACTCGCCTTGGCCGTCAGCAGCAGACGGTCGTTGCCCGTTTCGTTGACTTTGCTGTTCATCGCGTAGCCGACGCTGGTGCGACCGCCGCCCACCGGGGCCGACACGCCCACGCCGGTGCTCACGCCGCCACCGCCACCGCCAAAGCCGAAACCACCGATGCCGAACGAGATGCTCGACGGGCCGCTGACACTGACATCGGCCTGCGTGACATAGGTCGTCATCAACGCCTTCGCGCCCGCATTGCGCGCAGCGGGCAGGTACTGGTCGAACCGAGCGGCCGGCCCGGCGCCTCATTGGTGGTGTTGGGTGCCATCACCGGCGTGCCGCCGCGCGCCTTGACCGCGGCGGCCATCTGGTCCTGGCAGATCTGCTTGACGCACCAGGTCGTAGGCCTCGCAAGCGACCATCACGCGGGCGCCGCGCAAGCTGCCGGGCGTGAGCTGCTGGTCGGACCATTGCGCGTCCAGCCGCGTCGACGCGCAGCTGGCGAGCAGCACAGCAGCGGCGGCACACACCGGCATGAGAGAACGCGGGGAATGAATCGCGGCCATGCTGAGGCTCTCCACGGTACGACCCCGTGAGCATAGAACACCGCTGCGCTGGGGGCGTGTCAAAACTTGACGCCTCGATGGACGATCAGCCACTGAAAGATTGAACCGCAACTGCCGCGTACGAAACCGACCTGCACGACTTACTCAGGAGCGAGCATGTCCTTCGCCATATCGGCAACCCGGTTTTCGGAGCAACGGCATCCTTTCCACCCTTTTCATTTGGGGCCGCCAAGCCCGATCTTCAGCAACTGGCGGGCAACATCGCCCGCATGATCCTGCAGGACCCGGCCAATGGCGCGCAGATGCTGCGCGACCTCGTGCTCGACGGCCGGAGAGCGCGCTGACGACGATATCGGCTCAGCGATCGCCTCGCACATGGATGATCGAGCGCTGCAAGAGCTGGCTCAAACACCGCCGGGGCGCGATGTACTCGACACCTCCGCCAATTTTCGGGCATCAATGTGGGGCCGGCGCAAGCGCCCAGTTCGATCGCATCCGTGAAGCGCTGTCTGGCGCAACGCAGCCTGGGCACGACGTGACCAGCGCCGTGATGCCCCAGCTGGTGTCCAACGGCTCCTTCAACGGCGTGCCATCGACCTACAACAGCGCGCGCAGCCGCGCGGCAGACCCGAACAAGTGAAGAGCGCGTTCAAGGAAGAGTTCGCCGCCAAGGCCGCCAACAAGCAAGAGTTCGACGCCCTGATGCAGCAGGTGTACGGCGACAACTACGACAAAGGCATGGCCGAGCAGTTTCGGCAAGCAAGCGCTGGCCGGCGACTTTTTCGTTCCTTCCGGACGTCAAGTTCGTCGATGCCAACACGCTGCAAGGCAACAACGGCGCCTACAACGCCGAGGACGGCGTGGTCTACATCAACAGGACACTCGCCGCGTCCGACCCCGCGAAAGCCGCCGCAAGCCTTCGTCGAGGAGGCCGGGCATCACCTCGACGCCAAACTCAACACGGTCGACACGAAAGGCGACGAGGGCGAGATGTTCCGCCGCGTTCTCGGCGGCGAGCAACTTCAGCCAGCAGCAGATCGCCGAGATCCGCAGCGACGACGACCACGGCTACCATCCACTGTCGACGGCAAGCAGGTGCAGGTCGAATTCTGGAATCCGTTCAAGGCCATCGGCGACGCTGCCAAGGCTGTCGGCGGTGCAATCGCCGACGGTGCCAAGGCGGTGGGTGGAGCCATCGTCACCGGCGCCGAGGCACGTCGGCAACGCCGTCGTCGATGTGGGCAAAGGCATCTAGCAACGGCGTCAAGGATGTCGGCGCGGGCATCTGGGGTGCAGCCAAGGACATCGGCCACGGTCCTGTACGACATGACCGCCGGGTTCCTGATGAGATCGTCGGTGCGGGCAACATCAGCGAAGCGCTCGACTCGGTGGTGCGTGGCTTCGACCGCGCGGTCTTCCAGTCCACCGGAGCGGTTCGTCTCGGGCGTGATGGACAGCATGCAGTCGGTCACCAACGGCATCACCGATGCTTTGGGCCCGATCGGCAAAGCCGCTGCGTTGGGTCACCGACCGGGCGCTCGACATCGGGCAAACACCGCGCTCGACACCACGAGTTTGGCATCGCTCGCGACTTGTACCGCATCGGCCCCGACACCTTCAACGGCCTTCGTCGGTGACGTCGAGGCGCTCGATCAAACTGGCCGCCGACGGCCGCTGGGGCGACGCGGCCAAGCAATTCGGCATGGCGTTCGTCAACGTGCCCGGGCACGTGGTGGGCAGCGCCGTCGGCATCGGTGCGCGGGCGCTGCAAGGCGTGGCCAGCGCATTGCGCAGACCGCGGTGGGTGCCGAGCCTCCGGCTCGCAAGCTGACCGGCGATGAGCGCGGCGTACCTCCGAGTCGATCTACGGCGACTCGATCGACTACGACGTGATACGCGTCAAGCCCGGTGGCCCACTCAACAACGCGATGGCGCCGCACACGCCGTGGGCAACACCGTGTACATGCCGGCAGATCAGTTCGATAGCAACGGCAAATTAACCGCCAGCGGCCTCGAGACGCTCGGCCACGAGGTGGGTCACGTCTGGCAGAACCAGAATGGCGGAGGCGACTACATTGGCAACGCGCTTTCCGGCGCGCAGTTGTGAGCCACCATCACCGGCGGCGACCGCAACGGCGCGCTACAACTGGCAAGCCGCGCTGGCCAATGGCGAATCGTTCGAATCGATGAACGACGAAGAGCGCGCCAAGGTAATGGAAGACATCGGCGTCGCGCTGAAGGACGACGGCCAGATCACCACGGCCGATGGCTACACCACCGCTCAAGTGGACTTCCTGAGTCGAGACCGAAGAGAAGGTCCGCCACGGCGAAGGGGCGAGGTTGACAGCGGAATCGACGGCCCCGCCCGGGGCGGGGCCGTCGCAGCTGACCGGCCTACTTCTTCGTAGGCCCGGAAGCCTGCGCGCGTCAGCGGCGTTGAGCCTTGTCCTTCTTCGCGGCCGGCGTGGCGCCACGATAGAGCTCGCCGTTGACGGTCAGGCCTTCCGCGGAGAACCTGGCGGCGTTGTTCTCGCTGACGCCGCCATGACGCGAGCAATCATGTCTTGCCAGTCCTTGAACGCGCCCTTGCGCCGCTCGTCGAGGATGCTTTCAGAAATCGAAGGGCCGATGCCCTTGACCGATTCGAAGCTCGGCCCGTGTCGCTTTGTTGGCGTCGACCGCTGCGGCAAAACAACTCGAGGCAAACGCCGGCCAGCAGGCCGGCAGCGCTTTCTTGATCATCTGGCTCTACGCAGCGAAGCAGCCACGTCAATCGACGTCGAACTGCCAGTTGTCTCCCACAGCGACCACGTGGCCGGCGGTAAGGTGGTGCGAAATGCGTGCCGAACACCAACGTGCGATCGCGCGCACAGCAGGCCAGGAAGTGCCGCCGCGTGGCGCGCTGCGCGTGGTCGTTGTCGGAGTTGCACGATGCGATCGGGCTCGGCGCACTGGATCGGGTGGTGCATCACGATCGCCGGTGATCACGGCAGTCTCACCGCCGGACTCGATGCGCACGCTGACGTGGCCCGGCGTGTGGCCGGGTGTGCGCCTGCGAGCCAGATTTCCTCGGTGAGCCGGTGATCGGTGTCGACCAGCTCTGCCAGCCCGGCGTCGATGATCGGGCGCACCGAGTCGCCGAGCACGTCGTCGCTCGACGCTAGAATTGTCGCTGCCGTAGCCCGCGGCTTCGTCGCGCCGCCTCGCGCCCAGTGCTCCCACTCCTGTGCGCGCGAACAGATAGCGCGCGCCTTCGGGAACGTGGGCACCCAGCGTCCGCCGACCCGAGCGCGTGTTCCAGCCCACGTGATCGACATGCAGGTGCGTGCACAGCACGGTGTCGATCGGCTCGGGCGCAAAGCCCGCCTCGGTGAGGTGTTGCAGGAACGGCCCGTTGCAGCGCGTTCCACCCGGGACTGCTGCGCTTCTTGTCGTTGCCGACGCAGGTGTCGACCACGATGCGCTGCCCCGCCGATTCGATGACGAAGGCAGTGGATCGACGCCAGCAGCTTGCCGTCGTCGTTGGCGAAGTGCGGCTTGAGCCAGCCGTGACGCGCCACCAGGTCGGGTGGCGGATCCTTGAAGAAGAACCTCGGCGAGGTGGGCGTCAGGCCGATCTCGACCACCTGCGTCACCCGCGCCTTGCCCACTTGCCAGCGGTTCATGCTCGTCGCCTCGTTCGCGCTGAGCGGGCGTTGTAGCACGGCTCGCAGGCCCCTGATCACGCGCATCCGAAAGCCCGGGATCAACCGGAAGTGTGATCTCGGGGCCGGACCCCATAACCTCCATAGAGAGCGGTCTGTCGAGCGGCCCCACGTTGAACCGCATGCTCGCGATGCGCAACCCACGACCGGCGCCAGTTCGCTTGGCGCAATCCACCCAATCGAGGTCCGCGATGGTCGAGCGCCTGTATCCCGGTGTCTACGTCACCGAAATCCCTTTCGATGCCAAACCCATCGAAGGCGTGCCGACAACATCACCGCACGCCGAAGCGGCGCGCGCGCCACCGTGGCCTCACCCGATTGGACCGAGCACCGGGCGGGCGATGCGGGCATCACGCTCGCGCAGTTGTTCGCGTGGGTCGGTGAATCGTCGCTGTTCGGCGCGCACGCAACCGAGGCCGGAGTCCACCGAGTCAGCACACCGCATCCGCAAGCCGTGAGGCGGCAGCGCCCGCGGCGAGGCGCCAACGTGTTCATGATGGCCCGACGGGTGGGGCCTCATCGCGCTGCCGCGCGCGTGGATCCGCGATCCAGTAACCGCGGCGTCCGCCGCCGCCACCGCCGCCGTAGCCGCCGCCACCGCCGCGGTTGCCACCGCCGCCGCCGCCACCGTAGCCAGCCACCGGCGCCGGCCTCCTTGGGACGCGCCTCGTTGACGACGATGGCGCGACCGTCGAGCGATTGGCCGTTCAAGCCGCGGATCGCCGCCTGCGCTTCCGCCGGCGAGCTCATCTCCACGAAGCCGAAGCCCTTGGAGCGGCCGGTTTCGCGATCCATCATGACCTTGGCGGACGTGACGGTGCCGAACTCAGCAAAACGTTGTTGGAGGTTTTCGTCGCGCACGGAGTAAGCCAGGTTGCCGACGTAGAGTTTGTTGCCCACTGTGTGGTGCCTTTCAGAGATATGCGTGCAGAGGTCATCACGGCTTGCCACGCGGAAACAAGAGCGAATTCGAGTCAACGAGCCCGCTCAACGGAAATTGCGTTGCGGCCGCGCGCGGCGCACGGCGGGCCCGACCGTTCGAGGTGCCTGAACGTGATGCGGCCCTTGCTCAGGTCGTACGGCGACAGCTCCAGCGAGACGTTGTCGCCCGCCAGGATGCGGATATGGTGCTTGCGCATGCGCCCGGCCGTGTAGGCCACCGAGGCTGTGGCCGTTGTCGAGGATCACGCGATAACGCGAATCGGGCAGCACTTCCGGACACCTTGCCGCGCATTTCAATCAGTTCTTCCTTAGCCAATCGAGCTCCTTGTGGCTGTGAGGGTTGCGCGCTGCAGCCAGGCCAGGCCGTGGTCGACGGCATAACGCCGCGCACCGTCGCGCGTGTCGAAACGGGGTATGAAGCGCAGCACGCGGTGGTGCGTGGCGCTGCCTTGGCCGCTGCGGATGGAAACCGACGCGGCAAAGCGGCCGGCGTCGGTGCGGGTGACGAGAGGCGAGACAAGGTACTTGCCCACTGCGAACGTGTTTTCTGGAGTTGTTTTCATGAATGTGCGTTCGCGCAAGGCCCAGCAGGCCGTGCGCGCAGGAGATTGAGGCCGCCGTTGGGCAGCCCGTGTGAGACTCGGCGACACCGGGCCGCCATGGCAGGTCCGGCCGCGGGGTATCAACGAGACCGGGAGAAGAGCTCGCCGCTAGGGTGATGCTGACAACCGCGAGAGCCGGTGGGGCTGGCTGAGGGCGCGGCGCGGGCCAAAGTGAGGCCGGGGCCGTGTCAGGCAACAGCTGCCGCGCTAGTGAGCAAGGCGCGACAAGAAGCCAGCATTGTACCCGCTATCGCGCTGGTCGGCCCCGGCGCCAGAGCGTTGCTTGATCACGAACGTCCGCGCCACGCGGCTGCTCACAGCGCGCGCCGCGGTGCGCCGGGCCGCCCGATGCGGCGCGGCAACCACAGCGAGACCAGCAGCGCCAGCGCGATTGACGCCAGCGCCACGCGCAAATCCACCCGCGTGAGCAGCGGGCGCGCCAAAGCGGGTGCCTGCAGCGCCTCGGCCAGGGCCTGCTGCTCCAGCAGGCGGTGAAAGCTCAGTCCGTTGTCGGCCGCGAGCAGCTGCAGGTAGGCTCGCGCAGCGACGAAAGATGTTCCGCCCCGGCGTCGCGCCGAGACCGACGGCTGGCACCGCATCGCTGTCTTCGGTCATGGTCTCGCCGCGCACGCTCGCGCCGCGACCCTGGCTGCGCGGGTCGGTCTGTTGCACCTCGTCGGCCGACCAGTAACCGAGCGGTCGTCCCGCGGGCGTCGCTCTTCCGGAATCGGCACCGGCGTGGTCCCCGCCGACGCCGACGATCAGTCCGCCACCTCACCCGGCTTGTCGTCGAACGCAGGCCGATGCCGCGGATTCAGCGGCGGCGCTTCGTGCCCGTCGCTGACGAACACCAGCGACGGCACGCCTGGCAGCGCCTTGGCGACGCCGATCGCGCTGTGCAAGCCCCTTGGCGATTTCGCTGCTGCCGGTCCACGCCATGCGGTTGTCGATGCCCTCAAGCGTTGCGCGCAGTTCGGCGCGGTTGGCGCGAGACCTCGACCGGCGCGAACAACAGGAAGCTGCGGTACTCGGTGAAGATCGCCCAGCCGAGCTTCGAGCCGCATGGCAATTGCTCGAGCGCGTGGCGCAGCGCCTGGCGGGCGAATGCCAGGCGCGAGACCGGGCGGCCCGCGAGCTCCTGGTCTGCACGTCCATGCTTTGCGTCACGTCGAGCACCACGATCATCTCGAAGCGTGGGCGCTGCAGGCGAATCACCGGCTGCGCGAACGTCACCGCGAGCAGCAGCGCCACCAGCACGAGACGCAGGGCGCGCGAGTCGCCAATGCGCATCTGCCGCAGGCGCTCGGCGATTCTCATGCCGCCCTCGCCGTCCAGCGAGGTTGCCCCTCGGAGGGACCCGCCGTCACGCGAGGCTGTCATCCAGGGCACCCTTGGCGCTTCGCGCCTTCCCGCCAAGCGGGAATGAGCGCCTTCGGAGCGGCCCTGCGGCGCTCATGGCAGCCCCGGCGAATAACCGCGCATCGTGGTCGCCGCGCGTTCGGCGACGCCCTGCGGGCCGGCCGGCTCGGGCTCGATGTCCTCGGGTCGGGCACGAGGCGTTGCGCGCGCTCGAGGTTGTAGCGCGCATTCCAGTGGCCCGGGTCGCGGCGCGGCACTTCGCGGTAAGTGCTCCTTGGCCAGTTCCACCAGCGCGAGCGCCTGGCCGGGTTGTGACCGCTCGCGCAGCAGCCATGGCCTGCCGCATCAGCAGGTTGGCACTGTTGTACCGCGCCGCCTGCCCGACCGCAGGATCGTCCTGCAGCGAGCCGTACTGGCGCAGCGCGGCCTCCCTGCGCGCCGCTCGCGGCCTGTGCTGCTGCATGCGCGAAGCGAACCTGCGGCGGCGCGCCGCCTCGGCAAGCGTCGACGCGCCGGTGTCGATCTGCGCGTTCCAGCGCTGCGCCAACGCGAGCCGCGCGCCGTCGACCGCCGCTGCCGCTGCCAATGCGGCCAGTAGCGCCCACCACTCGGACGCGCGTGCGTGAGATCAAGCCCATCGGCGCAACTCCTTCCACACTGGCACCGAGCAATAGCAGCACGCAGGCCAGCGCCACGCCGTGGCACCACGGGAGCGAGATCGCGCTGCGGCACGAGGTCAAGTAGGCGATTGGCAGATTCTCCAGTCGATCAACGTCGGCGATGGCCTGCTGCAGCGCCTCGCTGTTGCCGGCCTCATAGGCGCGATACGGCGTCTCGAGCGACTCGAAGAAGCGGTTGAGCATCAACTCGGGAACGCTCTCGATCGCCGCCGGCGAGTCGCCTGCGGCCGGCTGCAGCCCCGGACTGTTGCCCGTGCGCAGGTACAGCCAGTAAATCGCGACACGTTGCTTGCGCGCCGCCGCGGCCACACGCTCGCGGGTGTCGAGGTCGATGCGGTCGCCGCCGTCCGACACCAGCATCACGATGCGCGAGCCGGTGCACGGCCTGTCCTCATACATCGCCAGCGCGCGCTCCAGCGCCAGGCCGATGTTCGTCTCCGACAGCCCGCGGCCCACGTTGCCCGCGGAGATCGCGGCCTGAATCACTTCCTGCTTCTGCGTGAAGCCAAGCACCGGTATCGGCAGCGCACTGAAGACGATCAGCGCGAAGCGGTCCTGCGCGCGCTTGGCGGTGAACTCCGCGCGAGCAACTGGCGCGCCACCTGGCCCTTCGACTCGCGCAGCCGCGCCGGCGCCTGGCTGAAGTAGAAGTTGAGCATCTCGGGACTGTTGCCGCGCCCGGCTGGCGCGCGCGGCGCGGCGCCGGCAAAGCCTTGGTCCATGCTGCGGCTGCGGTCGAGCAGCAACACGATCTCGCACCTTTGCCGATGCGCTGGACGGTGTATTCGGGGCGATGCGGATCGGCCACCGCGAGCACCAGCGCAGCCAACGCGAGGGCGGCCAGCGCGCAGCGACTCCAGCCGAGCGCCACCGAGGCGCTGCATCGCGCGGTGCGAGCGCGATCCAGGCGTTGCGCAGCGGCTCGCCGGAGCGCATGACGAACGGCAGCGCCGCGAGCGGTAGCAGCCACAGCACCCACGCGTTGGCGAAGCTCACGAGAAGCGCTCCGCGTCACGGCAGCGACGACCAAACGCGATCAGCCACGCCAGCTCGCCGGGTTTCGTGCACACCGTCGCCGAAAAAACCGCGGCGCGACAGGCGCAGAAAGTGCCGCATGTCTTCCTGCAACGCCTGGAACGTCGGACGGCGCGCGGCGAAGCGGTGAATGCCGTGTTCGAACGGCACCTCGCCGCCGGCCTCGTTGAACGCCGCATGCAGCCGCTCGCAGGCGACGCGCCACGCGGCCGCTTCGTCGCCAGGCAGCAAGCGGTGCATCGAGCGCCATGCACGTGCGAAGGGCGCTGACGGCGGCCCCACCAGGACCCGGCGCCATGGACGCACGCGAGCGTCGCGAGCAACAGCGTCGCGACGGCCGCGTAGGCCGACAGACGGGCGCGCAGCGCGTGGGTGGCGGCGCGTGGCACCGGCGCGTCAGGCTGCAGCTCGCCGAGCCCGTTGCGCGGCGAAACCTCCAGCGGCACCAGCGGGGCCACGGTCACCGGCCAGGCATCGATGCGCAAAGCCTGCGCGCGCGGTTGCCCTTCGAAGCGCAGATGCAGCGGCGGCATTTCCGAGCGTGCGCACCGACTGCGGCGCGAAAAACACCTGATAGTGCAGCCACGGTGCGCCAATCTTGCCGGCCTTCCCCCCACCACACCATATTTCACCGTGAATGCATCTGCTGCGTCTTATAACTCAAGCAGGCCGCAGCATTGTATTGTAATGTTACACCTTGCACGCCACGGTGATGTGGGAGAGATCCGCAGCAGATACTCTCAATCTCGTCGAGGCGCCGGTGCGTTGATACCTGCACACGTTAGCGCACCGCTTCCAGCGTCCACTTTACGATCGCTTGGATACGCGTGTAGAAACCAGTATGGTGAAAGGCATCCGGCTCGACTCTCGCCACACCTTCACCCGCGGCAGCAAAAACACCCAGCCGGCCTTACACCACCACTGCCACACACCACGCGGCGCCACGGATGATCGAGGCCACTGCATTCTACAAGTACCGAAGGCCATGCAGGGTTTGCTCTCCTGCTTCAAGAATACGTCACCGCGGCAGTCGGCATCCTGAGCACTCGATCACCCAGCGGCGCGAGGCCAGCCGCAGAATTCTCAGCTCCAACAGCACACCACCACCACCACTGCACACACACACCACACACACCGCACCTGCACCACTGAGCGTGTTGGTCACCTAAGAAATACTTATCAGCATGCCGGCGGCGGCACCACCACTGCACCGCTCGGCGCAGGCGCGCTGGATCGATCATCCGATGGCGCGGGCCGAGGCGGGACTCCTGCGGCTCACCACAGCACGACCAGCGGCACCACCTGCCATTAAATTGAAGGCGGGAGGCTGTCAAACTGCAGCTCTCGAAACAGGCTCATTCAATGAATGGAAGTGGGAAAGAGCAGGAACAGCAGCCCGAGCGCTGGCGCCGTCAAGTGATGGTCTGCCTCCAGCATTCATATAAAGAACTCTTCATCAGCAGGGCTCAGCGCATAATAATAATAAACTTTTACATAACACTAACAATACTGCGT
>ERZ1370068.8986-contig-7798_pt1 | contig 30055 bp, 31 predicted proteins | sample MGYA00561227_ERZ1370068 | MGnify/ENA primary metagenome ERZ1370068 (study PRJEB38410, sample SAMEA6850437) | metagenome | study: Metagenomic assessment of the ecological functions of the soil: analysis of the soil microbiota associated with the...
TCGTTACGTATTAAGCTGCCGCGCGAAGACCTTCGGCCCCACGCCAGACCTCCTCCCGGAACAGGCGCTCGAGATGGCGCCGGCCCGCAGCCCGCCCGGGCTGCCACCGGGTCTCGACGCGCACGTCACCGCCCGTCCTCGATCAGCGCAAGGGCGGCGCCCACGCGGGGATCGCGGCGCGCACGAACGGGCAGGCGCTGCCGCGTCCTCCAGGCACGCGATCGCCGACTCCGCGCTCTCCGCCTGCTGGGCGCGCCGCATGGCCTCGGTCAGCCACGGCATCTCCAGCGCCTCCACGTCCGGGATCGCATCGGCGTAGACTGCTGCGGACATCCGAGCAGGGCGAACGCGCCGTGGGACGCAGCCGGATGCCCACCACGTCCGCCGCCCTTCCGCCTGCAGCACGACCGGAGCGCGCATCTGGCCCACGAACAGCCGTTCGGACCGGCGCGCGACCGACACCTGGGCGGCGGTGTGCCGGTGGAAAGGCCGCTCGCGGTGGACGATGAGCCTGCTCGACCCGTCGGGAAGCACGGGCCGCGGGCGCGCTCCCGCGCTGGCCCCGCGAAGGGCCCAGCAGGCGCGCGACGAACGCGGCCGCAGCGCCGGGTGCGGCGGCCATTCGCGGTAGTCCAACGCCCGCTAGGGCGTCGGCGACGTCGCCGTCGTGGTCGTGGGTGGCGGCGGGCGTGGCGGCGGCGGCTGCGTCGCGCACCAACGGCCGCCGCGGCATCCGCTCCGGCCTCATGGCCGCGTCGTAGGTGAACGCGGCCAGGACCACCGCCGCCTGGATGAGGTCGTCGTTCTGGAGCCGGTCGTAGACGTCGAGGTTCGTGTGGTGCGTGCGCGGTCTCGTAGTCCGCCTCGTCCTGATGAACTGGAAGCCGGGCAGCCGACGGCGTCGAACGAAAGGTGGTCGGTGCCGCCGGTGTTGGCGCAGGGTCACGGTGGTGGCGCCGAGGTCCTGGAGCGGGCGCAGCCAGGCCTCGAAGATCGGCGGCCACCGCCGCGCGTTGCGCTCGCGCGTAGATGCCGCGCGGATCTTGCCGGTGCCGTTGTCGACGTTGAAGCAGGCGGAGAGCTGCGCGTGATCGGGCTTGAGGGTCAGCGGGGCCCGTGCGGGTCACGGCGCAGGAACGGAGGGCAGGTCGCGCCTCGCGCGGGGATCCGGTGCCGGCGCGCGTGCCGAAGTGCTCGTCCACGTAGGCGCGCTGGAGCCCAGCAGCCCTTCCTGCCTCGCCGCTCCAGAGGGCGATGCGGATGGTGCGGCGCGGCTTGACGTCGAGCGCCTTGCAGGATGCGCATCGGCTTCCATCGGCCACCGCCGAGCCCGCGGCGTTGTCGGTGGCGCCGGTGCCGGCGTGCCAGGAATCGAGGTGGGCGCCGAGCATCACGACCTCGCCCCTTCTTGTCCGTGCCCGGGATCTCGCGCGATCGTGTTGTACGCGCTCGTCCCGTCGTGGAAGCGCGCGCGCGGACGTCCAGCTCCAGCTCCACGTCCTACGTCGAGGTCCAGGAGGCGGGCCAGGCGGTTGTACTGCTCGGCCGCCATCACCAGCGACGGCACGCCCGGGTCCTGCACCTGACCCAGGAGCCGCCGCGTCCGACCGAGCACGATGCCCGCGTCCGTCGGGCTGACCTCGATGGTGGCCAGCGCCTTCTCCCGCGACGAAGAACGGCCGCAGGAAACTCTGGAGGCGCACCCGCCGCAGCGCGCCGTCTCGCGGTCGACCGAGGGCGCTGGGCCGGGGCCGCGTCGAAGCGCGCGAGGTCGTCGAGCTGCTGCCTCGGAGTAGCGCAGGAACTGCGCCTTCTCGGGTTGGCGGTGTCGCGCGGATCGCCCAGGAGCACGATGCGCCCGGCCAGCTGGCCACGGTACTTCCCGGCGTCCGCCTCCGACTCGATCTTGACCTTCACGACCTTGCCGCGCTTCGGCCCGTCCGTGCCCGGGGCATACCCGCGCGGGACCGCGAGCAGCGTCGCCGGCGAGGGCTTGACCATCTGGACCACCGCCCGCTCGAGGGACCAGCCGCGGCCGAACTGGAACGCCTCGAGGTGCGCGCTGGCGAGGCCCCACGATTCCAGGCGCTGGCGCGTCCAGTCGTTGGCCTCCCGCATCTGGGGCGACCCCGTCACGCGCGGGCCGATCACGTCGGTAGATAGCCGACGGTGTCCATGACCTTCGAGTTCGTGAAGCCCTCGTCGCGGATGCGCGTGACCATCTCCAGGTCCACCGCCTCGGCGGCGGACACGGGAGCGACGACGGCCGTCAGGAGCGCGAGGGTGAGGAAGGATCGGGTGGACATTCGTTTCTCCGAGGCGGCGGGGCCGCGCAGAAAGGAAGGAGGCCAACCTAACATCCGCGCGCGGCCAGGGTCAACGGGGGTCAGTCCGATTCGACGGTGAACAGGTGGCTCTGCCGCGGCGCAGGGCCACGAAGAGGCCGGGATCGCGTAGCTCGTCGCCGCCGCGGCGGTAGCTCGCGCCGTCCATGCGGTCCAGGAAACCGATAGTTGCGGCCGGCCTCGAAGCCGAGGGCGGCGAGGGGCACGCGTGCCCAGGCCTGGCTGCGGCTGCAGGTTCACGACCACCACCAGGCACGGTCCGCCGTCCGGCGCGTCCTCGCGCCAGCCGAAGGCCACGAGGCCGTCGTACGTCCGGTCGCCTTCGCCGGACGACCGGGGATCGAGCGGCAACGAACAGGCCGTGATGGAGGTTGGGTCACGCAGGACGGCGAGGCACGCGTGCATAGAAGGCGCGCACCGTCTCGTCGTCGGCGCCTCGTCCGGCCGGCGCCCGAGCTGCACGGGCAGCCTGAGTGCCGGCCTTCGAGCTGGCCTTCGTGAATCAGGCGCAGGCCGGGAGCGAGGGAGGTCACGAGGGCGGGCCTGAAGCCGCCGGGCACGCCGAAGGCGTGGCGCGGGGTCGAGGCGTGGTTCCCGAGGAAACGCGCGCCCACGGTCGCGGAAGACCGGATCCGCGAAGAGGTGCGCACGCACGCCCGGTGCGTCGCCGTTCTCGAGGCGGTCGGTCGAGCAATCTTTGTCGCGTAGGTGAAGTCGAAAGCCCTGCTGCTGGAGGTCCCACTCGCGATCCCAGTAGGACTCGGCCGCGAAGACGAACTCCGGGTATCGCGCGCGGCCGGCGGGACGCTTGCTTCCGCCCAGAAGCTGTCCCGGATCCAGTCCAGTGCCGGATCCGGTCGCCCCAGGTCCGCTCGATCGACGTCGGGCAGGGAGAGCATGGGCCATGCCGCAGCGCACGCGCCGCGTCGCACTGCATGGCGATGGCCTGAGTCTCGGTTCAGCATGCCCGCGCGGCCGGGGGGCGATGGCCGTAGTCCATCTCTGGGGCCAGTGTCCCGCCAGGGCGCGTGAAGTAGGATCGCGCCCGTGCGCGACGATGAGGCCCCCGCGCGTCCGGAAGAAGGCTCTGGACGGCGCGATGTCGTCTTCGGGCCGTGGATGTACGCGTGCGGGCTCTCCGTGAGCAGCGCATGGTCGTCGCGGTGTGGTTGGGGACGAAGTCGAGCATCATCCGCATGCCGAAGGTGGCGAAGCTCGCGCGCACGAGCCAGCGGCGGCCGGCGCCGAGGTCGGCCGAGACCTGGTAGCGCGACACCGCGTACGGCGATCCGATGATGTCGCCGTCGGTCAGGTCGGCAGCGCGCGACGGTAGGTCCACGCGCAGCCCCGCGTCCATCCGCGCGACGGATAGCCGCGAGGCCCGTCGTCCACACACCCATCAGCCAGACCGCGTCGAACCCGAGGGCGGCGATCCGCTCGACTCTCGGGGGTATGGTTGTCGAGGGTCAGGCGCTTGCCGGCGCGCGCGGAGAGCTCACGCACCCAGACCGCGTGTTGATCTCTCGTAGAGGAGGGGATGCGGGGACCAGCCGTTCGCCATTGAGAGAGCTTATAGCGAGATCTCCGGGCGAACTCTCGAACGGAACGAGCCGGCGGCAGCGAGATGCCGCCGGCCAGCCGGAGTCGACTACCGCACGCGGTTGCGGTACTCGTCGCTGGGCGAGGGCGCGCACAGATGTCGCGCTGAGTCCAACCGTCGCGCACGACGCGGGCGGTGTACTCGCGGAGGCCGACGGCGTCGCGGCTCGCGGCCCAGGGTGCTGATGTATGCCTGCCGACCATGGCCGCGGCCTGCCCGTTGTAGAGGCCTCGCCGTAGCTGCGAGGAGCTGCGGCGGAGATCGCGTATTGTCATACCGGCCGTACGTACGACCCGTATCAGCCGTTGCGCCAGAGCCGAGCGCCTCGCTGCGCGTATTCCTGGCTGCTCTGGAGCGATCGCCGGACGTCGGCCTCCGTCCACTTGTCGTACAGCATGCTCCGGTGTACTGCGCAAGCCCGGAGCGCGTCCGGCTCGCGGCGGAGGATGTCCCGATACGCCTGGCGGACGATGCGCTCCGCCTGCCTCTGGTTCGAGGTGGCGTACCTTCCCGATTGTGCGGGGTGAATAAGTGCCCTGGGCGAAAACCGCACCGCCCAGTCCTGCATTGAGTATGAAGCCGGCGACGACGGCCGTCTTGATATTCATGCCTTCTCCTTCCGTTCGTGCCGAATAAAGCAGGTCACCGAGGACCCGCACGGGAAGGTACATTCAAGATGCGTTCCAGGCTCAGAGCCGGCCGGTGAGGGCTCGGAAGGCCAGGCCGAGGTACGCAACCGACGTTCGCACGCACCTTCATCTTGCTCTTCCCCACGCGCTGGCTGCCGTCGAGCACCATCGGCAACCTCGGAGATGCGCAGGCTCGAGCCGAGCCGCGCGGTACAGGATCTCGACCATGCACTCGAAGCCGCGCGTGGTGATGAAGGCGTCGCCCCAGTGGCGCTGGCGCAGGGCCATGAGGGCCGGAGGCCTGGTACACGCGGTAGAAGCTGCTCAGCGTGGCCAGACCGCTGCAGGCCCAGGGCCTTCTTCATGAGGCCGTTGGCGACGTGGCTGAGCCCGACGCGGTGCAGGCTCGGTGCCCGTGATGCCGCCGCCGTAGAGGTAGCAGGAGGCGAGCGCGATCTGATCGCCTTCCTCCCAGACCCGGTGGATCAGAGCGCGGCAGGATCGCGAGGCGTCGCTCGTCTGGTCGCCCTCGAGCGTCACCACGAGGTCGAGCGGATCCGCCGTCCGTAGCACGATGCAGGAACCCGGTACGGAAGGCGGCGCCCGGACCCGGGTTGCGATCGTGGCGGCACGACTTCCACGGGCAATCCCGCGGACGCCGCCTTCGCACAGCGCGATCCGGCGGTGCCATCCGTGGAGCCTGTCGTCGACGACCACGATGCGATGGCGCTGGGCGAGGGGCTCGAGGCGCTCCACGATGGAGGCGAGGAGGGCCGCCATGTTGCCGCGCCTCGTTGAAGGCGGGCACCGACGACGTGGATCACAGGAGGCCGGCGCGCGCCATCGACTTCGCGCTGCCAGCGCGATCGTGCGGGGCAGACCCTCCTCGAGGGTGACGCTCGGCGTGTAGCCGAGGACGCCGGGTGGCGCGCGCGGTTGTCCGGGATCCGGCGCTGCACGTCCTCGTAGTTTTCCGAAGGTCGCGAGCGGCACCAGCTTGTGCAGGCGCGGCTCGTCGTCGCGCACCAGGCCCCAGACCATGCGGCGCGAGGCCTTCGATCGTGATCTCGCGGTCGGCGCCGATGTTGAGCATCTCGCCGTCCGCTTCGGGCACGTCCACCGCGCGCACGAAGCCCTTCCACCATGTCCGACACGTAAGTGAAGCTGCGCGTCTGCTGGCCGGTGCCGTGGAGCTCCAGGCGGCTCGCCCTTGAGGGCGGCCCCGATGAACACCGATTGCGGCCCGCCCCACCACGTGATGTTCTGCCGCGGGCCGTAGCCTCCGAAGAGGCGGAGGATCACGCCCTCCAGACTCGTGGCGCTCGCGGAAGGCCAGGAGAGCCTGCTCCTCGAACATCTTCGAGACGGCGCAGGCTCCACCGCGCGGACGTGGGGCCCGCCGATCACCGGACACGCTCTCCTCCGGAGAACGGGACGTCGGGGTTCCTCCCGTAGCAGTCCGAGGTCGAGGCCAGCACCATCCGCCGCACGCCGTGGTCGACGGCACGCGCGCAGCACGCCCAGCTCCGCCCTCGCCGCTGATCACGAGGGTGTCGAGCGCGTCGCCGTAGCGCGGATCTTTCCCGCGGCCAGGTGAACGAGGGCGTCCGCCCCCTTCGCGATCACCTGCCAGATCGGCCGCTTCGAGGATGCTGCCGCGATGGAACCGGAAGCGCGGATGCCCGGAGGCCCTCCAGGTTGTCGAGCGACCCGTGCGAGGAGGTCAGACCGGCCACCTCGTCGCCACGCGCAATCAGCCTCCGGCGAGGTTCGAGCCGATGAAGCCGGCAACGCCCGGTCGCTGGCGACCTTCACGCGGACCTCCTGGCGGGGAACCTCGGGAACGTCGCAAAGAGCGCGATTATAGCTTGACGGCCTCGGCACGCGTGCTAAGGTGTTGGGCAGTGGGCACCGCTGCACTGGCGCGGGATCTGCTACAGTCCGGTCGGCCCCGGCTGCCGCGCCCCGGGTCCTGTATCTGGTCGCCGGAGACGGCGACAACGGGCGGTCGGGAAGTGCTGACTGGAGAGACGGCCATTCGGAACAAGGTCTTTGTCGGAAACCTGAGCTTCGACGTCACGCGCGACGAGCTGATCCAGGCGTTCAGCGCCGCGGGCAAGGTCGTGGACGCGAAAGTTCCCACGGACCGTGAAACCGGACGCCCGCGAGGGTTCGCGTTCGCGGAGTTCGAGGACGACGACGCCGCACAGAAGTCGATCAGCCTCATGAACGGGAAGGACCTCAAGGGCCGTCCCCTGCGGGTGAACGAGGCCGAGAACCGGCCGCCGCGTCCCCGGGCATGGGCGGCGGTCCGGGCGGCGGCGGCGGATACCGGGCCGGCGGGCGGTGGCGGCTACCGTCCGGGCGCGGAGGCGGGCCTCCGTCTTTGCCGCACCACGGGCGACTTCTGGATCCTTCCTTCGAGCGCGGCCGGCCCTTCAAGACGAAGGGCAGCCGGCGGAACATCCGCCGGCGCAAGCGCGGTTTCGATGGGACGTCGTCCCCCGTCCACCCACGCAGCAACACTGAGACGTCGTGGACGTGTGCCACGGCGTCGAGGTACGGGACCCCTTACCAGCTGGTCTCGCGAGGACGGCAGGCGGACGAGGTCCGGCCGGTGCGGCGTTTGAGGCGCAAGGGCGGCGCTTCACTCGCGCCGCGCTCCGACGCGATCCTCGTTCACGGGCGCCGTCCGCAGAGCGGCTGCGCGTCCTCTTCTCGATCGGCCTCGCTCTCGCTCCCGCCATCCAGCGGCGACCGCTACTTCCACCAGCGGCGGACGGGCGATCCAGGAGCAGCCCTTCGTGTGCTCTACCTGCGGCAGGGCCGCGACGGCGCCGGACCGCGTGCTGCTCGACCCGGCGGCCTCCGGGGCCGAAGATCGAGTACCGCCGGCCCTCGACTGGAAATTTCTGCTCACCCGAGCGACGACGGATCGCCTGCTCGCCTACGGCGTCTCCGAAGGCGGCAGCGGAGGAAGAAGCGTGCTGCGCGTGCGCGACGTGGACACGGGGGCGCGACCTCGCGGACGCGTGATCCCCCCCATACGCGCGCCTGCTCGCTGGACCGGCGGCCGGACGGATCCGGCTTCTTCTACACGCGCTACCCGGAGCCGGGCTCCGTGCCCGCGGGCGAGGAGAATCCATCACCGCCGGGTAAGATACGAGCACGTGCTCGGACGCGACTGGCGCGAGGATCCGACTCGTCTTCGGCGGCGACCGCCCGCCCGAGGACTGGCCCAGCGTGCACCTCCCCCGAAGGCCGCTGGCTGGCCGTCTGCGTGTCAGCGCGGCCAGCGACGCGCACCGATCGTGTACCTGCGCGGACCGCGCCTGCGGCGGTGCCGGCTTCGTGACGTCGGCAGGATCGAGGGGCGTGGACGCCGTCTTCAGGGGTCGAGCTGCGCAACGACCGGCTCTTACCTGCAGACGAACCTCGATGACGCGCCGCGCGGGCGCCTGGTGGCGTGCGGACCTCCGATCGTCCGGGGCCAGAGTCCTGGCGCGGACCGTGCTGCCGGAAGGGCCGGATCGTCCTCGGAGGCATCGGCGCGCTCATCAGGCGACTGACGGTCGCAGCCGTGTGGGCTGCGCGACGCGTCGTCGCGGGTCACCGCTCCACGCGCGGGGACGGGCGCGCTTCCTCCACGAGGTCAGCGCTGCCCGTGATCGGCGAGCGTGGCCGGCTCTCACCGGCGAATGGGACGGCCGGGAGGCCCCCCTCGGCTCACGTCTACGCCGTTCCCCGACTGCGTCTACCGCCTGGCCCTGCCCGATCCGGCGCTGGAGCTCTGGGCGCGCGCGCCCGGCGAGGTCGACACCGACCGCTTCCGCGTGCGTCCTGTGCACTATCCCTCGCGCGACGGCACCCTCGTCTCCATGTTCCTCGTGGACGCGCGCGACCGCCCCACGGACGGGCGCGGGGCCGCGCTCCTCGCTGGATACGGCGGCTTCAACGTGAGCCACACCCCGCCTTCGGCCGCGGCGTGATCCACTTCACTCGAGAAGGGCGGCCTCTACGCGGTGGCCCATCTGCGCGGAGGCGGCGAATACGGCGAGGACTGGCATCGCCAGGGCATACTCGACCGCAAGCAGAACGTGTTCGACGATTTCCTGGCCGCGGGCGACTTCCTCGTCCAGGAGGGCGCGGCGCGCGGCCGCCTCGCCATCATGGGCGGAAGCAACGGCGGGCTCCTCGTCGGAGCCGCGCTCACCCAGCGCCCCGGCCTGTTCCGCGCCGTCGTCTGCCAGGTGCCGCTCCCTGACATGGTCGCTATCACCTCTTCCGGATCGCGCGCCTCTGGATCCCGGAGTACGGCTCCGCGGACGGCCCGAGGCCTTCCGGTGGCTCTACGCGTATTCGCCGTACCACCATGTCCGCGACGGCACGCCCTATCCGGCCGTCCTCCTCACCACCGGCGAGTCCGACAGCCGCGTGGATCGCTCCACGCCCGCAAGATCGGCGGCGCGGGCTGCAGGCGGCGACCTCGTCCGCCCATCCGATCCTCCTGCGCATCGAGACGCGTGCCGGCCACGCAGGGCAAAGCCCCCTCCAAGACCTCGAGGAGTGGACCGACGTCTGGGCGTTCTGTCGTTTTCGCCGAGCTGTGGACCTCGAGGCCTCGATCCGGCGCGGAGAGACCTGCGGCGGAACGGCCGGCTCTGCATTAACATCGGCCGCGATGGGACCCCTCCTCGGCCTGCTTCTCCTGGCCGCGGCGCTCCCGTTCGTCCCTTCCCCGAAGAGGCGCCTGCTCCTGGACCGCCGGCTGGAGACGCTGAGACGGATGCTGCCCGACGGCGCGACCCCGGCGCCAACGACGTCGCGACGCTCCTCCAGCGATCTCGCCCGCGCGGCGGGGTGGAAGCCTGGCGACATCCGAGCGCGGGCGCGCCGCTGGAGAAGGGCACGGAGGGCGAAGTCCCCGTCGACGTGACCGGCAACGCGCGCTTCGCGGAGATCGATCCGCTTCTTCCGCCAGGTCGCGCTCTCCCGCGCGGCTCATCGGCGACGTGAGAGCCTCACCCTCTCCACGCTGGCCCCGGCGACAGCGTGCGTCTGACCGCGCTCCTCCACTTCCCGTACCGGCCCCCGCGCACGCCGTTGCCCGCGCCCCCGGAGGGCTGCGCACGCGCCTGGGCGAGGTGACGCCGGCCGGTGGCCGACCGGTCCCTGCGCGACCAGGCCCTGGCTCTCTCGAAGTCGGACGCGGTGGCCAGCCTGCGACGGACGCGGCGGAACCCCGCGCCTGTTCCTCTCCGAGCTGGCCGCGATCGTGCGTCGCGACCGGCCCGTCGTCCTGAAGGACGCCATCCTCGGCGACGAGTTCGTGGTCAGCGGGCTCACCGTCGGCGAAGGGCCCGTACGCGCGCTGGAGCTGCGGCTGGAGCGCGAGGTTCTTCCGCGTGTCCGGGGTCCTGATGGCGCGCGCGGGCGGCTGCGCCATCGCTTCGAGGTCCGCGGGCGCAGCCCCACGTCGTCGGCACATCGAGGCAGGGCGCCGCCGCTGCCCGCCGTCGGCGATCCGGTCCACCGCCAAGGACGATGCGCCGCTGCGTGGTCGACCACGCGACGGTGGCGGCGTCACCGTGCTGCGTCCTCCCCGCGGTCAAGACTGCCGCCGCGCAATATTTTCGCCCCGCCCCGGCCCCAGGGTCCCTCTCACGTTGCGCCTGCGCGACATGGACATCGCGGACGTGTTCTTCGTCCTGCACCTGATCACGGGCCAGGAGATTCCTGGTCGACGAGGACGTCCGCGGCCGCATCAGCGTCGAGTGTCAGCCGGGTCGCTCTCGACGACGTCCTCTCCCTCCTGGCCCGCGACGGCGTCGTCGTCTCTCCGCCCGGGCCCCTGCGCCGCGTGTCGCGCAGCGGCGGCGCGCGGTGCTGCCGGCGCCCACGGGCGAGGGCACGCCCATCACGTTCGCGCTCAAGCCCGAGGCGGCCGGCGGCCGACGTCCTGGCCGTCATCGCCGAAGCCGACCCGGCCGCCCCCGCTCCCGCGCGTCGGCGGCGGGCGGATCAGCCCTCTGGGCCAGCGAGGCCCATGTGGGCGACGTCCCGCGCTTTGGCCGTGCTCCAGATGGCTCAGCCTGGCCACGGGGCTTCCCAGCGGCGACGGGGACCCGCCTCCCCGCCGCGCCGCCCTCGACGGAACGGCGCTGTCTGCTCGTGCCTTGCGCGGACGAGCTGTCGATGTGAGCGAGGATTCCAGCTCGCGGGCGTCGCCCGTCGGCACAGCCAGGGCAGGGCTGGACCGCGCGTTCGCCTACGCGCCCAACGGCGTGCTGAATGCCTAAGCGGGGCGAACCGGCTCGCCGACGGCACGACTTCCGGAGGGAATTGCAGTCGACGGACGTGATGATCACGACGGAAGAGGGACCGTTGCGCATCGCGCTTCCCGAACCGGGCCGCTGATCGCAGTCAAAGAGGCCCGGGGAAACCCCCGGGCCTCGACGTCATCTCGTGGGCACTGTTGGCCCGACGCGCCATTGCGGTGCGCCCTTCTGCTTTGTTGGAACGGGGCGCTTGTTGGCGGCCCCCTTCCGGAGTCCCGGTGGACCGTCTTCCATCGGCACCTCCGTCCATTTCGCACGACACGTTCACGGCCGGTACGTCGTCTTACGCAGCAGCACGCTACTCTGCGCTGCGAACGATACGCTTCCTGACGACCGCGCGGTACGTCTTACGCGCGCTGCGAGACGGCGCTTGCGATGCGGCCCACGACGACTGGTCGCGGGCGGCACGAACGTCCGGAAGAGGCGCAACATCGACGACGCGCCCGCGCCACACCGCGCCTTCCTGAGGCCAATATCGGCGCGCCGCCACTGGGCCTGTCAAGACGAAAGTCGCCGAACGCGAAAACGCGGTTAGCGCGCCGGCCGTCGTGCTCTGCGAGGTGATGCTTCTCTTGACGCGCGAGCACCCATGACGCGTTGCCGTCGGCATCTATGGCCAGCGCCGCGAAGAGCGACCACACGAGAGGACGGCCGGAGAGCGGCACGATACATGGAGCCTCCACTGAGGACGGGGCGGCGCGCGCCTTTGGCACCATAATCGGCGCGATGGAGGATCGGACCTGACCCGCACGCACGTGCAGGGCGTGCTCGCCGTTCTCGGTCCGTCCTCCTCGCCGTCGCCGTCGCGCCGGCCTCGCGCGCCCGCGCGTGACGCCAGGACATCGCCTGGCCCGACGAGATCATCTACCTCGTGGGGGCGCGCAACGTGGTCGAGCGCGGCACGCTCGACACGAACTTCTACCTGACCTACAGCCTCCTGCGCCGCGGGTACCCGCACCGCGATGTGCACATGCCCGGCTACGTGCTGGCCCTCACGCCCGCGGTGGCCGCCTTCAGCCCGACCCTCGGGCGCGGCCGCCGCCCTCAATCGTGATCCTGTTCGCGGCGTCGGCCGCGCTCGCTGGTACGCCATCGCGCGCGCCCTGCTTCCGGAGCGGGCCCAGGCCACTGACCGCGGCCGCCTTGTTCGCGGTGCTCCCGCCGTTCCCGGCTATCTCTTCGTAGCCCTATCCTGAGCTCGTGGTCTCGTTCGTGCTCCTGGCCGGCCTCGCCGTCCTCCTTCATTCGCGCGGGCTGGCCGGAGCCGCGGCCGCAGGCGTGCTCTACGCGCTGGGCGCGCTCTTCCGCGAGACGCTGCTCTCGCCCTGCCCCTGTATCTCGTCCGCCTGCCCCCTGCGCCCGCGTGGCGCGCGTTCTGCCCGCCGCCCTGGCGACGCTCATGCTGGTGGTGCTGCCCTTGGCGGGCCAGCGCGCGGTGCACCCCAACGCGCTCTACCCGAGCGCGCTGGAGGGAGGCGCGCCGTTCCGAGCACCCGGCTGGCACACGCTGGCCCAGACCGTCCTGGCCAACGTGGCCGCCAACCTCCGGGCCACGGCCAGGATGGATCCGGAAGCGAGCGCGGAGGACGCGATGCTCGCGCTCATCGTCGTGTTGGCGGCGGCGGCCGCGCTCGGGGCGCGGCGCCTGTCGCCCGAAGCGCCGACGTCTGGCCGCGGCCACCCTCGTCTCGCTCGCGCTCTTGACCGCCGCCGTCCTCTGTCTCTACGTCGTGCGCGAGCGTGGCGGCGTGTGGAGGCGTCCGCGCCTACATGGCCTGGATGCCGCTCCTTCCTCGTCTTCGCGACCCCCGCTCCTCTTCGCCCCCGCGGCGCCGCGCCCTCGTGGCCGCCCTGGCCCTGGCAGTGGCGGCGGCCGCGGTGAACCTGACTCTCTGGCAGGTGCGCTTCTTCAATCGCTACAAGGGCACGGACCTCGAGGACCAGGCCCGCAACGCCGCCTACCTGTCGCGCTGCCTGGACGCGTACTCATCCCCAGCGCATCGCGTCGCGGTCCCGTTCCTCTACGGCTTCCAGCACTATCCGATCGAGGTCATCTGGTCGCTGCCGCGCGACGGCGCCGCGAGCTGGCCGCCCTGAACCAGGCGATCTCCTACGAGTTCCTGGCCCTCCACGAGAAGAGCCCGCTGCTGCCCGTCCTCCGCGACAACCCGCGCTTCCTGCGCATCAACAAGGACGATCGCGGCGCGGGAGTTCCTCATCTGGCGCCGCGTTGTACTAGAGGGCGCGCCGTGCTACTCCTCTGTCCCCCATGCCCAAGCTCGTCATTCACCACGAACGATCTCCGCGAGTTCGAGCCGGAGCTGGCCGCCCGCCTGGAAGACGGAAGTGCGCGACGGGGCCGCGGACGAGCCCGCGGACAGCGCGCTGGAGTGCCGGATCGTGGAACGGGCACGCGGAACGGCCGACCATCGCCGTCCACATCGAGGGCAAGGACTGGGTGGTGTCGTTCGGCGGTGACGACGCCGCCGGCGGCGGGCGAGATGAAGATGGCGACCAAGCGCGCTGCTGCGACTGCGGCCGCCGCGCGCCCGTACCAACGCGGGAGCCGTCGCTAGGCAACGTCTCTCCACCGCGACGGGAGACGTTCCTAATGGGCCAGGACTAGCGTGACCTCCCAGATGTCGCCCGCCTGCAGCAGCTTCGTGATCTGGCCCTTGCCCCTGCTTGGCGATCGCCTGCTTGAGCTGATCGTTCATCGCCCGCTCGTAGGCGGGCGCGTCCACCGCGCGCAGCACGCCCATCGGCGTCGGGAAGCCGGGCGTCGCGTCCATGCGCGAGAGCAGGAACGCGTAGGCGGGGTTGGGATGGCGCTCGTCGTGCACGATGAGGTCGGCTTCTCGGTGACGCCGTTGCCGAGCGTGACGACCTCCAGGTTGAGTCCCGTTCATGCGGATGCCCGTGATCGTGGTTCTTGCCGAAGACGAGGGGCTTGCCGTGCTCGAGCAGCGATCGTGTGGTCGTCGCGCACGTCGCGTCTCGGTCAGGGTTTCCCAGGCGCCGGTCGTTGAAGATGTTGCAGTTCTGCAGGATCTCGATGAACGCCGTGCCCTGGTGGGCGGCCGCCCGCTTGAGCGTGGTCTTGAGGTGGGCCTGGAACACGTCCACGGAGCGCGCCACGAACGTCGCCTCCGCGCCCAGGCGCGAGCGAGAGCGGGTTGAAGGGGCCGGTCCACCGAGCCGTAGGGCGTGGACTTGGCCTTCTTGCCCAGCTCGGAGGTCGGCGAGTACTGGCCCTTGGTCAGCCCGTAGATGCGGTTGTTGAAGAGCAGCACCTTGACGCCGATGTTGCGGCGCAGCATGTGGATGGTGTGGTTGCCGCCGATGGAGAGCGCGTCGCCGTCGCCGGTGGCGATCCACACGTCGAGGTCGGGCCGCGAGACCTTCGAGGCCCGTCGCCACCGCCGGCGCGCGGCCGTGGATGGTGTGGAAGCCGAAGGTGTTCATGTAGTACGGGAACCGGCTGGAGCAGCCGATGCCGGAGACGACCACGAACTTCTCGCGCGGGATGCCCAGGTCGGGGAAGACCGACTGCACCGCGGAGAGGATCGGCGTAGTCCCCGCAGCCCGGGCACCAGCGGACTTCCTGGTCGGTCTGGAAGTCCTTCTTCGTGTAGACGGGGGAGAGTCGCGGTCGTCACTGCCAGCACCTCTTCGATCTTGGCTTCGATCTCCGACTGCTTGAACGGCTTGCCCTGGATCTTGTTGAAGCCTTCCGCGTCCACCAGGTACTTGGCGCGCAGCACCCAGAGGAGCTGGCCCAGGTTCATCTCCGGCACCACCACCTTCTTGTAGCGCTTCATGACCTCGCCCAGGTTGCCGGCGGCAGCGGGTTGAGGTGGCGCAGGTGGACGTGGCCGACGCGGTGCCCTTGGCGCGGCCGGGCCGAAGCGCGGCCGTGATCGCGCCGTAGGTCGAGCCCCAGCCGACGAGCAGCAGGTCGCCCTCGGCATCGCCGGCGGGCACGACGTCCGGGACGTCCTGGACGATGCCGGCGACCTTGGCCGCGCGCAAGCCGCACCATGCGCTCGTGGTTGAGCGGCTCGTAGTTGACGTTGCCCGTGACCTCCTGCTTCTCGAGACCGCCGATGCGGTGCTCGAGGCCCGGCCGTTCCGGGACGGCCCAGGGACGGGACAGCGTCTGCCGGATCGCGCTGGTAGGGCTGGAATCCCTCGGGGTCGGTCCGGTAGTGCACCGGGATCTCCGGCAGCTCGGCCGCGGTCGGGATCTTCCATGGCTCCGCGCCGTTCGCGAGGTAGCCGTCGGAGAGGATGATGACGGGGACCATGTATTTGATCGCGATGCGGCTCGCTTCCATGGCCACCCAGAAGCAGTCGCCGGGCGTGGACGCGGCCAGCACGGGCACCGGCGCTTCCGAGTTGCGGCCGTAGAGCGCCTGCAGCAGGTCGGCCTGCTCGGTCTTGGTGGGCAGGCCCGTGGAGGGCCGCCGCGCTGGATGTCGCAGATGACCAGCGGCAGCTCGGTCGCGATGGCGAGGCCGATGGCTTCCATCTTCAGCGCCATGCCCGGGCCGGAGGTGGTGGTGAGGGCCAGCGCGCCGCCGTAGGCGGCGCCGATCGACGACGTCACCGCCGCGATCTCGTCCTCCGCCTGGAAGGTCATCACGCCGAACTCCTTGAACATCGAGAGCTCGTGCAGGATGTCGGACGCGGGCGTGATCGGGGTAGCTGCCCAGGAAGAGCGGGATCCCGGCCTTCTGGGACGGCGGCCACGAAGCCGAGGGCGAGCGCGGTGTTGCCGCTGATGTTGCGGTACAGCCCGGGCTCGAGCTTGGCCGGCGGGATCTCGTAGCTGGTCTGGAAGGCCTCGGTGACGTCGCAGTACACGTGGCCGGCCTTCATGGCGAGCTTGTTGGCCTCGGCCAGGACGGGCTTGCTGCTGAACTTCTCGTCGAGCCACTTGTGCGTGCCGTCCATCGACGCGGTTGTAGAGCCAGTAGCACATGCCGAGCGCGAAGAAGTTCTTGCACCGGTCCATGCTCTTGGCGTCGAGGCCGAGGCTCGCTGAGGGCGCAGGCGCGTCAGCTTGGTGAGGCTCCACCTTGAAGAGGCGGTAGCCGTCGAGCGAGTGGTCCTCGAGCGGATTCGTCTTGGCCTGGGCCTTCTTGAGGTCGGAATCCTTGAAGTCGTCGGTGTTGACGATCAGGATCCCGTTCGTCTTCAGGTCCGCGACGTTCGTAGCGAGGGCGGCCGGGTTCATGGCCACGAGGACGTCGACCGATGTCCCCGGGCGTGAAGACGTCCCGCGACGAGAAGTTGACCTGGAACCCGCTCACCCCGGGCAGCGTGCCGGCGGGAGCGCGGATCTCCGCCGGGAAGTCCGGAAAGGTGGCGAGGTCGTTGCCGAACAGGGCCGCCGTGTTGGTGAACTGGCTGCCCGTGATCTGCATGCCGTCGCCGGAATCGCCGCAGAAGCGGATGACGGCCTGCTCGATCGTCTCCTTCTTCTTGTGGCTAGGAGGGACTTCCGCGCTCGTGGCCATGGACCTCGAAACCTCCGCGTGACAGGACTCCAACCCGGGATTATAGCGCCCCCGTGCGGACGCCCCAACCGGGGGCCGCGGGAGCCGGTCCCGATTTCCGCTAGCAGTTGTAGAGTGAGGGCCTTGCGCGTCGCTTCCTGGAATGTCAACTCGATCCGTGTGCGCCGCGAGCGCCTGCTGCGCTGGCTGGAGGCGCACCAGCCGGACGTCGTCTGCCTGCAGGAGCTCAAGGCCACGGAGGCGCAGTTCCCCTTCGAGGCCGTCCGGGCCGCCGGCTACGACGGGCCGGTGCTGGGACAGAAGACCTACAACGAGTGTGGCCATCCTCTCTGCGCCGGGTGTCGCGCTCGAGGACGTCCGCACGGGACTGGACGACGGCGCCGACGATCCGAGCGCGCGGCTCCTCTCCGCGCGCGCCAGGCGACACGCGGATCATCACCGTGTACGTCCCCAACGGCCAGGCCGTCGGATCCGACAAATACGCCTACAAGCTCGAGTGGTTCCGGCGCCTGCGCGTCTACCTGGAGCGCCACCACCGCACCTCCGAGCCGCTGATCCTCTGCGGCGACTTCAACGTGGCGCCGGAGCCGCGCGCGACGTCGATCGCCCGGCAGCAATGGGAGCGCAGCGTCCTCTTCCATCCGGGACGTGCGGCCGCGCTGCGCGGAGTGACGGACTGGGGGCTCACCGACACCTTCCGCCTCCACCACCAGGAGGGCGGCTTCTACACCTGGTGGGACTACCGCCGCATGCTCTCGTTCCCCAAGAACGACGGGCTGAGGCTCGACCTCATCTTCGCCACCGCGCCGCTGGCCGGGCGGTGCACCGAGACCTCCATCGACCGCAACGAGCGCAAGGGCAAGCTCGCGTCCGACCACGTGCCCGTCCTGGCCACCTTCGCGGAGAACTGACGCGGGCCTCCCGAGGGCGAGGCGGACCTGGTCGTCGTGGGCGCGGGGGCCGCGGGCCTCATGGCCGCGATATGGGCCGCGCGGACCGCGCCCGCCGGTCAGCGCGTAGGTCAGCCCCGACGGGCGCGCGGGTGCTGGGGGCCAAGATCCTCGTCTCCGGCGGTGGGCGCTGCAACGTCACCCATCACGAGGTGGACGAGAGCGCGTTCAACGGGTCGACGCCGGCCGCCATCCGTAAGGTCCTGCGCCGATTCTGACGTGGCCCCTGACGATCGCGTTCTTCCGCGAGCTCGGCGTGGAGCTCAAGCGCGAGGGAGACGGGCAAGCTTTTCCTCGTCACCGACCGCGCGCGCACGGTGCTGGATGCGCTGGTGGCGCGGCGCGCACGGCCGGCGTCGTCCTGCGGCATCCGTTCCGGGTGACGGCGGTCGCGCGCGAGGGCGAGGCGTTTCGCCTCACGTCCGCGGACGGCAAGATGATGCGCGCCACGCGCGTCCTTCTCGCGACCGGGGGCCGCAGCCTGCCCAAGACGGGCTCCGACGGCGGCGGCTATGCGCTGGCGACGTCGCTCGGTCACACGCTGACGGCGCGGATCTTCCCGGGGCTGGTGCCCCTCGTGGTGCCCGCCGGCAGTTTCGTGCGCGCGCTCAGCGGCCTCGAGCGTTCCCGCGGTGCTGGAGGTGCGCTCGGGGTCGGGCCGCAAGCGGGCCTCCATGCCGGGCTCGCTTCTCTGCACGCACTTCGGCCTCTCCGGTCCCGCCGTGCTCGACATCAGCCGCCACCTCCTCGACGCGCGGATGGACGATGCCGGACGCGCGCCTGATCGTGCGCTGGCTGCCCGGAGCACACGGCGGAGAGCGTGGATGGAGCGCTGCGCGGTCTCGGCAGCGCCAGCGTGGGCGGTTTCCTCGGGCGATCGCCTCCCGGATCGGCTGGCCCGCGCGTTGTGGCGCCGAAGCGGGCGTCGATCCCGCGACTCCCGGGCACCGTCTCTCCCGGGAGGCATCGCCGAGCCCTGGCCACGGCTCGCGGCCGAGATGACGGTGCCGGTCGACGGCGATCGCGGCTACGCGTTCGCCGAGGTCACCGCCGGCGGAGTGCCCCTGAGCGGAGCTGCACCTCGACACCCTGCGCGCTCACGGCGCTGCCTGGGCCTCGCTCTGCGGGCGAGATCTGCGACGTGGACGGCCGCAATCGGTGGCTCAACTTCCAGTGGCCTGGGCCAGCGGCTGCGTCGGCGGAAAGTCGGCACTTCTTCCGGTGACGTGACGGTGCCCGTGACGCGCTTCACAGCCCGCGGTAACACCGCCTCCGTACCCATTGATGGACGGATCGCCGGCAGGGGCCGGACGGACCGCGGGGTTGGAGCACGATATGGTCAGGATCCTCGTCGAGGGCGAAGGCAGCCGGGCGGTCAGCCTGCATTCGCGCCGCGCTCGGTAACCGCGCGAACGAGGGGCAGTGGCTGATCAGCGCGGTCAAGCTGCCCGCGCGCTGGGTGGTGACGCTTCCTCGTGCCTCCTGGGCGACCGCCTGGCGCGGCTACAGCTGGTGCGGTCCGGCGCACCAGCGTGCGCGATCGATGCGGACGCCCTGCGCAACGCGCATCGACAGACGACGCGCGAGTCCCCACGCGCTGAGCTGGCCAGTGCCAGGGCAAGCCGACCGCAGAGCGAGGCGGCGCTGCAGCAGCGGCGCGTCGCGAGGTACAGAAGTCGCGACCGCCCATCGCCGAATGAGGCTGATGCCCCCTGCCCTAATACTTCAACAACAACAAACTTCGCTCGTCGCCCGGTGCCGCCCGCCGCACCGCGACCGGCGTCTCCGCGGCGGGGCGCGGCGCCTCCGCGACGATCGCCTCCTGCTCGGCCACGCGGACCTTGTGCGATGCCCGGGCGCGGGCTCGCGCTCTCGGCGGCCCACGTAGCGCGCGGCGCGGCGCGCGCGTCGCGGATGAGCCGCCGTCCAGGAACTGCTCGCGGATGAAGCGCCAGGCCCCCATGTTGCGCGGCCCTCCTGGGCCCACGACCAGCTCCGCGTCGGAGCTGGATAGCGGGCGAGCACGCGCGTCAGCTCCGCGGCCGGGAACGGGTAGAGCTGCTCGAGCCGCACCAGCGCGACGTCGTCGCGCTTCTTCGTCCTCGCGCGCCTTCAGCAGGTCGTAGTACAGCTTGCCCGAGATCATCACCATCGCGGCGCACGCGCGCGCGGCGCCGCCGCGGCGTCGTCGAGCACCGGCTCGAAGCGGCCCTCGGCCAGCTCCTGCAAGCGTCGGAGACGCAGCGCGGATGGCGCAGCAGGCTCTTGGGCGTGAACGATCACGAGCGGCTTCTCCACCGGATCGCGGCCCTGGCAGCGCAGGAGGTGGAAGTACGACGCGGGCGTCGACGGGTAGCGAGACCCGCATGTTGTCCTCCGCGCACAGGGTCAGGAAGCGCTCGATGCGCGCGCTGCGAGTGCTCGGGCCCCTGGCCCTCGTGCCCGTGCGGCAGCAGCAGCACGAGGCCGTGTCGGCTGGCCCCACTTGTCTCCGAGCCGGCCAGGAACTGGTCGACGATCACCTGCGCGCCGTTGAAGAAGTCGCCGAACTGCGCCTCCCACATCACGAGGCGCGCGGTGGTCGGCCACCGCGTAGCCGAACTCGAAGCCCATCACCGCGGCTTCCGAGAGCAGAGCTGTCGTGCACCTCGAAGCGCGTGCCGGCGGCGCGAGCGCCTGCAGCGGCACGTACTCCTTGCCGGTGCGCACGTCGTAGAGCACGGCGTGGCGCTGCGAGAACGTGCCGCGGCCCGAGTCCTGGCCCGCCAGCCGCACCGGCACGCCCTCGAGCAGCAGCGTGCCCGAGGCGCAGCGCCTCCGCGGCGGCCCAGTCGCACGTCGCCCTTGCCCTCCAGCAGCTCGCGCGCGCTTGCTTGCAGCGAACGGCGTCAGCTTGGGATGGATCTCGAAGCCGTCGGGCACGCGTGCCGAGCGCCTGCAGCGTGGTGCGCGAGCCGGCCCCACATCGCGCGAGCCGTCGACCGGCGCGCGGCGCCTGCGGCGGCGCGCCGCGCGATCGCGGCGAGCGAGCCGCTGCTCGCCCTCGCGCTGCATCTGCGCCTTCTTCTCCGCCCAGAGCGCGTCGAGCGCTCCTCGCGGTGACGACGCCCGTGCCGCACCAGCTGCTCGCCGTAGAGCTGCGCGACCGACGGTGTGGCTCTTGATCTTGGCGTACATCGAGCGGCTGCGTGTAGCTGGGCTCGTCGCGCCTCGTTGTGGCCCCAGCGCCGGTAGCCGACCAGGTCGATCACGACGTCGCGCTTGAAGCGCTGGCGGTACTCGAACGCGAGGCGCGGCCACGTGCACGACCGCCTCCGGGTCGTCGCCGTTCACGTGCAAGACCGGGGCCTGGACCATCTTGGCCACGTCGGTCGCAGTAGGTGGACGAGCGCGCGTCCTGTGGGCAGCGTCGTGAAGCCGATCTGGTTGTTGATGACGACGTGCACGGTGCCGCCCGTCGCGTAGCCTTCGAGGCCGGCGAGGTTCAGTGTCTCGGCCACGATCCCCTGCCCGGCGAACGCGGCGTCGCCGTGGAGCAGGATGGGCAGCACGCGCGCGCGCTGCTCGTCCGCCGATGCGCGTCCTGCTTCGCGCGCACCATGCCCTCGACCACCGGATCCACCAACTCGAGGTGGCTCGGGGTTCGGGCGCCACGCGTGACCGCCAGCGTCTCGCCGGTGTCGGCGTGCGATGGGTGCCGGTGGCGCCGAGGTGGTACTTCACGTCGCCCGAGCCCTGCGTCGAGTTCGGGATCCACGTTGCCCTCGAACTCCGAGAAGATCTGGGCCAGCGGCTTGCCGACGGTGTTGGCGAGCACGTTGAGGCGGCCGCGGTGGGCCATGCCGATCACGGCCTCGCGCACGCCCGCGCGCGCCGCGTCGTTGAGGCACCGCGGTCGAGCAGCGGGATCAGGGACTTCGCAGCCCTTCGAGCGAGAAGCGCTTGTGGCCGATGTACTTCGTGTGCAGGAAGCGCTCGAAGCTCTCGGCCTCGACCAGCTTCTCCAGGACGCGCCGCCGGCTCGGCGGGGTCGAGCGCCGTGCGGTTGCGCGTGGACTCCATCCGCATCCTGCAGCCACTCCTTGCGCTCGCGGATCGGCGATGTACATGTACTCGACGCCGATCGTGCCGCAGTAGGTGTCGCGCAGGACCTCCAGGATCTCGCGCAGCGTCAGCGCGGTCCCGTGCCCGGCGAGGCCGTTGGTGATGAACTCGCGGTCGAGGTCCCAGATGCGTGAGGCCGTAGGTGGCGGGTCGAGGTCCTTGTGCGGCGCCCGCGTGGAGTCCAGCGGATCGAGGTCCGCGACCAGGTGGCCGCGCACGCGGTAGGTGTGGATGAGCTGCAGCGACGCGCGCCTGCTTCTCGACCTCCTCGTCGCTGCCGCGCGGGGCCGAACAGGCCGGGGTTCGCGTCGATCTCCCACGCGCACCGGCCGGTGCGGCAGCTTGAGGTCGCTCGAAGATCCGCTCGTAGAACGCGTCCTCGCCCTTCAGCAGCTCCTCGATGCGCGCCAGGAAGAGCCCCGACTCCGCGCCCTGGATGATGCGGTGGTCGTAGGTCGACGTGACCGTCATGACCTTGCTGATGCCCAGCAGCGACGAGCGTGCGCGGCGCCATCGAGCGGTACTCGGCCGGGTAGTCGAGGGCGCCGGTGGCGACGATCAGGCCCTGGCCGGGCATCAGGCGCGGCGCGGACGCGGTCGTGCCCACGGTGCCGGGGTTGGTGAGCGAGACCGTGGTGCCCATGAAGTCGTCGGGCGAGATCGGTGCCCTTGCGCGCGCGGCCGACCAGCTCGTCGAACGCCTTCAGGAACTGCCGCGAAGTCCGAGCTGCCGCGCGTCCTTGATGTTGGGGACGAGCAGCGTGCGCGAGCCGTCCTTCTTCTGCACGTCCACGGCGATGCCCGAGCCGCACGGCGTCGCGCTGGATGCGGTGGGGCTGGCCCTCCAGCTCCGCGTAGCGCGTCGTTCAGGCGCGGGAACGCTGTCGAGCGCGCGCAGGATGGCCCAGGCCACGAGGTGCGTGAAGCTGATCTTGCTCGGCCGCGGCGCCGTCGCGGTGCTTGTTGAGGATGCGCGCGGTTCTCCTCGAGCGTGCGCACGGGCACCGCTGCGCACCGAGGTGGCGGTGGGGATGGTGAGGCTCGCCTCCATGTTCTCGACGATGCGCAGCGCACCGCCGCGGATCGGCTGCGGCGATGTCGCCGGGCAGGATCGCGGGCACGGCCAGGGCCTTCACCTTGTCGCGCGCGAGGGCGGACGGCTGCTCGCGCTGCCGCATCGAGAGTGCCCGCGACGGCTGAAGCGTTCGCCGCGGCCACGCGGATCGCAGGCGCGGCCGGCGCGCGCGCTCCCCGCAGTCAGGCCGGCCCGTTCGGGTCAGGGGCGCGGGTTCGGGTTTCGTTCCGGCTTCGAGACTCAGAGAGCCGGTCGAAATACTCCCGCCAGCTCGCGTCCACGGACTGCGGGTTGCTGCGGTACTGCTCCAGGATGTCGAGGGGCAGAACACGTAGCTGCCCCCGAAATCCCTTCACCAGGGCGTCGACGAGTGGATCCGCCTGCGTCTGCTGCATGGAAGGCCAGTTCAGTCCCTTGCCCGCGCAGGCGGTTCAAGGTCGGCACCGGGCGCACGGGGCGGCAACGCTCGCGCGCGAGCATGGCCGGCGCTCTTCACGAACGGCGGCCCGCGCGCGCGGGGCCTCGTCGACAACGGCGCCGATGGAGCCGCCAGCACGGCGACGACGACCCTCGATCCTCGAGACGTGCGCGAAGTGACGCTGCCCGCAGAGGTCCGCGCATCGCGTGTCCTCGGAACATCAGGCGGCGTCTTCACCGCAGTCTCCGCTGCGCCTCGTTCCCGTTCTCGCCGATTCCCGTTGGAACGCACTTTCCAGACAGCGAGGTTATCAGCCACAAGTCTTACCAGTTGCTTTTGCGGAACCTCTCCTCCCAACTCTAACGTTGTTAACCGCAGGGAGGGCAAGCGAGAGTGGGCGACTGATCGAACGCGGGAACGGGAGCGAGGAGGAAGTCGCAGCGGCAAGATCCTGAATACGCGCGGCACGAACCTCTTCACCACCGACAGGTTACGACCGGATCACCGATGCGGCGAACCTGAGGGATCGACTCGCTCCCGCGACGGACGATCGTATAACCACTTCGAAGACAAGACGACCTCGTCCAAGCGCTCTGCCAGGAGGACTTCGACCGCCTTCTTCCAGGCCATGCAGGAGACGCCGCCGCCCGCGGATCCGGTGAGGCAGTGCGCCAACTCGGCGCCTACGCGCGCGCTTCGGGACCTCCTATCCGAACCACCACCGTCGTTCATGTTCGCTGACCCCGGGAAGAAGTTCGCGTATCCTGGCAGACCTGGTCTCCGGGCGAGCAGGCCTTTGGACTCGTGCGCGCCGCGAGTGACGGCGGCATACCTGAAGGGGATTCAACTTCCGGCCGCCGAGGTCGCTACATCATGCCCGAGTGCTGTGGGCGACAGCACGCAGGGCGATCGCGCTCACTCATCCACGCTGAGCCGCAGCAGCTGGCTGCACGCCGGCGCGCCCGACCTCGTGGAGCAGGTCGTGGACGCGACCATCCGCGGCTTCCTGGCCGACCCGCGCGCACTCCTCGCCGGCACTGACATGGTTTCAGCTCGCCCCGCAGAACCTCCTCCACGACCGGCTCCGCTTCGTGATCACGGTCGCGGGCGTGGCCTTCGCGGTGACGCTGGTGCTGGTGCAGGTGGGCCTGTTCATGGGCCTGCTCGACAAGGCCACGGTGACGATCCAGCACGCGCAGCGCCGACATCTGGGTCACCTCGCACGAGACGCCGAACGTCGACTTCGCGCACACCTTCCCGGAGACGGCGGTCCTGCGCGTGCGCGGCGTGCCGGGCGTCGAGCGCGCCGGACAACCTGATCGTCTCAGTTCATGAACATCCAGCTGCCGAACGGGCGCCGAGGAGGGCTGCTCGTCTACGCGCTCGAGGACTTCGCGGCGTGGAACCTGCCCTGGAACGTCCAGGAGCGCGGACGTCGACGGACCTCAAGCGTGCGGCGGCCTACATCCTCGATGGACCGCTCGGCGGAGCGCCGCTGCGGACCGTTCGCGGTCGGCGACTACCGCGAGATCCTCGGCCGCCGCTTCAAGATCATCGGCACCACCACGGAGGCGCGCGTCGTTCACGACCGCGCCCATCGTGTTCATGGACTACGGCAACGCCGCAGGAGCTGCAGCAGACGCTGCGCGGCCGCGACCAGCTACGTGCTCGTGAAGGTCGGCGCCCGGCGCCGACGCGCAGCGAGGTGGCGGCCGAGATCCGCCGCGTCGGCTGCCCTACAACGACGTCTGCACCACGCGCGACGAGTGGGCGCGGCCGCTCGCGGACCTACTCGGGTGCGTCTCGACCGGCCTCGGCATGAACATGGGCGTCACGGTGTTCCTCGGCATCCTGGTCGGCATCGTGGTGGTGGCGCAGACGCTCTACACGTCCGGCGGTCGAGCACGTGAAGGAGTTCGGCACGGTGAAGGCGATCGGCGGCTCGAACTGGGACATCTACCGCATCCTCGGCGAGCAGGCCGCTGATCGCGGCCGTGGTCGGCTTCGCGCTGCGGCGGCGCTCATCTCGTCTGGCGATGCGCCCGCTGATGGCCGAGCTCTACCTGAACGTGCTGCGTCCTCGCCGCGCTTCGCGCTTCGCGGTGTTCGTCGGGGACCGTGCTCATGTGCCTGGGCGCGGCCGATGCTCTCGTTCCGGCGGGTGGCCAGCATCGATCCCGCGCTGGTGTTCCGGACGTGAGGTCAGCGCGATGAACGAGACAGCAGTCGCTGAGCCGTCGAGCGACGTGACGAAGGTCTTCGAGGAGGGCTCGCAGCGCGTCGAGGTGCTGCAGGGCGTGTCGCTCGATGGTGTGAGCGCGGGCGAGGTGGTGGCGCTCGAAGGGCCCGTCGGGCTCGGGCAAGACGACCCTGCTCTCCATCATGGGCTGCATCCTCACGCCCACCTCGGGCGAGATCGCGGTCGGCGGGCGAGCGCGTGGACCGGCGACGGCCGGCGCGGCCTGCGCGACGTCGCGCCGGCGCTCGATCGGCTTCGTGTTCCAGCAGTACAACCTCTTCCCGCCGCTCACCGCGCTCGAGAACGTGGAGTACGTCGCTGAACGTCAAGGGCCGTGGCCGCGCGGCGCGCGCGAGGAGGCCACGCGCGCGCTCGGAGCGGGTCGGCCTCGGCGACCGCCTGCACTTCCTGCCCCGCGACCTCTCGGGCGGCCAGAAGCAGCGCGTCGCGATCGCGCGCGCCTGGCCGGATCGCCTCCCAGTGCTCCTGGCCGACGAGCCCACGGCCAACCTCGACACCGCCGTGGGCAGCGCAGGTGCTGGAGCTGTTCCGCGACCTGCGCGAAAGCAGGAGCGAAGGGCTGCTGATCGTGACGCACGACCCGAAGGTGCGGGCGGTGGCCGACCGCGTGGTCGGCATCCGCGACGGACGCCTGGCGCGCGCAGCTCAGAGGACGCGATCATGAAGAAGATGACGCTCACACTCACGCACCGTTCTCGCCGCCGCCGCACTGACCGCGGGCGCGATCGATGCCGGGGGCGTCTCGCCGCCTACCATCGCCACTCGGCGATCGCGGCACCGCCGAGGCGCGGCCTCCGTGACCGCCACGCGCTCCTCGTGGCCGCGCGACGCGGCCGCGTGGTGACCTATCCCGGCGGCGAGGTGGATCGTGGGCGCGGAGCGCGCGGGACGCGTGGTCGCGCGCCTCGCTGGTGGACGAAGGGCGCGTCGTCCGCACGGGCAGCACCTGGCCGAGCTGGAGTCGGATGCGCTCACGGGCCGCCCTGCCGCGAGGGCGCAGGCCCAGCGTGCTGGAAGCGGAGGCGGAAGCGCGGCTGGCCGAGCTGACGCTCCAGCGCCGCCTGGACCTCGCGGCGGAGAAGATCGTGGCCGCGCCACGACCTCGACCAGGCCCAGCGCGACCTGGAGATCGCGCGCGCCCGCGTGGAGACCGCGCGCGCCGCCGTAGCCGGCGGCGGAAGCACAGCTTCCGCGCGAGACGCGGATCGTGGCCCCCATCGCGGCGCACCGTCACCGCCCGCCACGTTCAGCCGGGCGAGATGCTCGGAGGTCGGCCGCCGCGTCGCGTGACCCTGGCCGACCTGACGCCGGCTGCGCATCGAGGCGGAAGCCGACGAAGCTGACGCGTCGCCGCCCTCGCGCCTCGGCGCGAAGGTGCGGATCCAGCGCCGGACGGGTTCCCGGCCAGACCTGGACGCGGCCGCGTGCGAGGAGATCCCGCGAGTCGCGTGATCCCTGCGCCGTCTCAAGCCGCCAGGACTCGCCGGCCGGCTGAGACACGCGCGTCGCTGGTCCGCTGAAGGTGCGGCCTTCGCCGGAGCCCACGCCGCTCAAGCTGGGCACCACCGGTCGAGCTGAAGATCGCGCGCCACCCCGGACGATGACGAAGGACCCCGCGCCCCGGCGCCGGCCTCGGGCGTCGCTGCCCTGCCCTTCCTCGCTCCGGCGCATGTGGATCTCGCTCCGTCGCCGTGGCCGGGCGCTGCCCGCGCGTCGACTCGACCCGGAGGCGCTGCCAGCCGAGCGTCCGGCGTCACCTGGATCGGCGCACGCGACGTTCCTGGTCCGGATGGACGGCGACACGTTCCTGCGACCGACCCCATGTTCTCGCGGCGGGCGAGCCCGCTCTGCCTTCGCGGGACCGCCGCGCGCTGTGTGCCTGCCGGGCGTTCCCCTGGACGCGCTGCCGCCGGTGGACTTCGCCTCTGTCTCCCACGACCACTACGATCATGCGGACTGCCATCCGCTGCGCGCGCTCATCGCGCGCGCGGCACGCCGCATCGTCGTGCCTCTGGGCAGCAGCCGACGTCGTGCGCGCGGCGGGAGGAGAGGCGACGGAGGCTGGACTGAGTGGGAGGACATCGGATCGCCGGGCGTGCGCGGTGCCACTGCGTGCCCGCCCAGCATTTCTCCGGACGCGGCCACGCCGATCGCAATCGGCGCTCGTGGGCGGGCTGGGCGGCGAGGAAAGGCCGACGCGCCGCTTCTACCACGCGGGCGACACCGGCTACTTCGAGCGGCTTCGCCGAGATCGGAGCGCGCCTGTGGACCACTCGACCTCGCCGCGATCCCATGAGCGCCTATCGGCCATCGGCCAGCGATGCGGCCCGTGCACCTGGACCCGGAGGAAGCGGTACAGGCCGCGCTCGACCTCCGCGCGTCGCGCGCCTGGCCATGCACTTCGGGACCTTCGACCTCACGGACGAGCCGCCTCGACGAGCCCCCGCGCGTTTCCTCGCCGAGGCGGCCCGGCGCGGACTCGGCGCGACCGGGCCTGGGTGCTTCGCGTCGGGGGAGACACGCGGCGTGGTGATCGCGTCGTGCGCTGGAAGGTGTCCGCGACGCGGATGCGCAGGCGACGAGGTGCCGATGATCCAGCGCGCGACCGTGCTCGTCCTGGCCGGCGTCCTTCTCTCGGGCTGCCGCGCGACAGGCGTGCCCAACGGGGCGTGGGGCGGCGACCACGCCGTCCTCACCGTCATGCCGACAACGGAGGACGCGTGGAGTTCGACTGCGCCCACGGCACCCTCGATCACCCGCTGCGGGTCGACGAGCGCGGGCGCTTCAGCGTGGCCGGCACGTTCAGTGCCCGAGCACGGCGGACCCGTGCGTCCGGGGAGGTGCCGGAGAGCCAGACCAGCCCGCTATCAGGGACAGGCTGGACCGCCAGAAGCTGGAGTTCACGGTGACGACCGAGGGACAGGCACGGGCGCGGAACCCTTCTACGGTGACCCTGGGCGAGGGGCCGAAGCTGACGAAGTGCCTGTGAGGAGGCCGGCCTAGCGGCGGGCGCACCCCGCCCGATTCGCCGCCAGAGCAGGATCTCGAAGCCCGTCGTACCTGGCTGCCCTTGCGACCGACACCATCTGGCTCGTAATGGGCGGAAGTCTTCGGAACTCGACGGCACTGGCGCACAGCGCGGCCATCGAGCTGGCGCTCCGGACGTCGCGCCCTGGGGTCGGCGCGCGGGGTCGAACACCTCGGATCGGCCTGCCCGGCGTGCAGGCGGCGCGCGGCCGAGGCGCGCTCAGCGCGTCTGCGGATTGGCGCGCGTCCTCCAGGCGCTGCGCGATGGGGCGGCGCGGACGACGGCTGCCCACGCTGGCCTGCGGGCAGCACGGTCCACGCCGAGTGGGTCGATGGGCGCGCTGAGCGCGGCCTGGAGCCAGGTCGCCGATGCGCGGGGCGTCGCGCGGGCCGCACGTCCGCGAGCAGGGATCCGCGAGGCTCGTCGGAGCCGAAGCGGACGAGGGTGTCGCCGCGGCGCGGAGGCACGTCCCGAGGCGCCGCGCCGCGCCGCCAGCGAGCCGGTTCGCCCGCGGCATAAGCGGCAAGCCAGCCCTGGTTTCGTGGCGCTGGAAGCCGTCGAGGTCGATGAGCGCGACGGCGAAGGGCGCGCTCTCGACCGGGATGTCCAGGGCGCCCTGCGGCGAAGCTGAGGGCGCCGCGCGGCGGCAGTAGGCCAGCCCCGTCAGGGGTGCGCGCGCGTGTGCGGTCACCGACTCCACCGGCGGGCGCCTCGGCACGATCGGCTGCTGCGCAGGCGGGATCGGTCGAGACGACCGTGGCTCTGGCGGGAGCAGAGGAGACGGGACGGAGGAACGATGCCGCGGCGGGCATCGACCTCGAGACGCGACCACTTCGTGCCACGGCTCCACGGAACCACCCCGCCTTTCGCAGGAGAAGGGAGAGACGCTTCCTCCGAATGGGCAATTTGCGCTTGTGGACGCCGATTTTCAGTGACACGGCCTTCACGCGGAACCGTAACAAATCCTCGCTGGGTGAAACGTCAAGATCGGACCTCCTATGACCGTTCCTGGGGGCCAGAATGGCTTCATGACGCCCCGATCTCGACCCGCGCTCGCCCGCATGCCGGCCTCCCCATCCGCAAGCTGATGCCGCTGGCGGACGAGGCGCACGGCCGCGCGGTATCCATATCTACCACCTCAACATCAGCCAGCCCGACCTGGAGACGCCGGAGCCCATGCGGAGCGCCTGCACAGCTGCGCGACACCGTCTTCGCCTACACGCCGTCGGGGGGACTCCCGGTACGCGCGACCGTCCAGGAGTATTACGAGGGCTGGGGATCGCGCTTCGGCCTCGGCAGCGACATCATCGCCACCACGCGGGGAGCGAGACGCTCCTTTCGCGCTGTTCGCCTGCGCGAACGAGGGGGACGAGGCGCTGGTCGTCGAGGCCTTCTACACGAACTACTCCGCGTTCAGCGACGATGGCGGGTGACGCGCCTGGTGCCCTGACCAGCCGGGCGCCGAGGACGCTTCCACCTGCCTCCGCGCACGCAGTGGAGAAGGCCCTCACGACGCGGACGCGCATGGTCGTCCTCTGCAACCCCAGAGCAACCCGACCGGGGACCGTGTACCGTCCGGAAGAGCTGGGCATGGTCGCGGACTTCTGCCGTGAGCACCAGCTGTTCCTGATCGCGGACGAGGTCTACCGCGAGTTCGTGTACGACGGCTTGAAGGCGATCTCCGCGCTGACCTCGAGGGGCGTGAGGACTCGTGGTCGTGGTGGACAGCCAGTCCAGGCGCTACAGCGCCTGCGGCAGCAATACGTAACTGAACGGAAAGCGTCAA
>ERZ1370068.4027-contig-312_pt1 | contig 30046 bp, 60 predicted proteins | sample MGYA00561227_ERZ1370068 | MGnify/ENA primary metagenome ERZ1370068 (study PRJEB38410, sample SAMEA6850437) | metagenome | study: Metagenomic assessment of the ecological functions of the soil: analysis of the soil microbiota associated with the...
TTGTTGTACTTCGTTCAGTTACGTATTGCTCGCGGCTCAGACTCGCACTCTCTTTGCCGGGGTGGATCGTCGGTCGAAAGACGCGAATGATCATGGCGTTCTCCTCGCTGGCGTGTTTACGGACAGACTTAGCGCGGTTTTGGGGAGCGTTCTCCAGCTGCGTCTTGCCCGGATCCGGCGCTCAACTTCACTGAGATCGAGGACCTTGTCGATCTTGTCCATCAAGGCATCTTCCTCGAGCGTGACCGCAGCGGCTGCGACGTTGTCGTGAACACCGCTCCGGGCCGCGAGGCCCCGGTGATCGCACTCGCGACGTTGCCGTTCTGGAGCACCCAGGCAGACAGCGAGCCGCGGCATGGATGCAGGCCTGCGTCGTCGGCGAGGGGCACCAGCCGCTGAACCCGCTCCAACACGTCGTCCCGCATCCATCGCTTGGATCATGTCCGCGCCGCCCTTGTCGTCGGTGGCCCGGGAGCCGGGCTGGCGGCTGCCTCACCCGGCCGGTACTTCCCGGTGAGCACACCTTGGGCAATGGGAGAGAACACGATCTGAGACATGCCGAGCGAGACGCAGGTTGGCACGATCGTCGCCCTCGATGACTCGCCACGAGCATCCCGAGTACTGCGGCTGAGTTGGAGATCAACTGGATGCCGAGTTGCTCCGCGAGGTCGTGGCCTTCTCCTTGATCTGCTGCGCTGTCCATTCGCTGACTCCGATATAGAGCGCCTTCCCCATCCGGACCAGGTCGGCGAACGCCTGCACGGTCTCCTCGAGCGGAGTTTCGGAGTCGTAGCGGTGTGCCTGGTAAAGATCGACGTAGTCGGTTTGCAGCCGGGTCAGCGATCCGTTGATCGACTCCATGATGTGCTTGCGGGACGGCCCGACATCGTTGGGCCCACCTGGCCCGGTCGGCCAATAGACCTTGGTAAGGATCTCCAGCGACTCCCGCCGCTCACCTTTCAGTGCTGCACCGAGTACGGTCTCAGCCTTGGTGTTCGCAGTACACAGTCCGCCAGTGTCAAACGTCATGATGCCAGCGTCGAGCGCGGCCCGTACGCAAGCCGTAGCTTGATCGTTTTCCACCTGCGAACCGTGCGTCAGCCAGTTGCCATAGGTGATCTCCGAGATCTCGAGTCCAGACTTGCTGACGTTTCGAAATTCCACCGTGTCCACCTGTCCTATTGGCTGCCGTCAACGATGGATGCGTTATCGCCCATCGCGTCGATCGTTCAAGAACATACCCAGAACGCCTCAGATGTCGCGCCAGATCGCAGACTTGCGGATCTCGAACTCGGCGGCGCTGATCACGCCGCTGTCACGCAGTGCGCGCAGCTCGGCCAGCACCTCGGGCGGGTCGCGGCCTGGCCGCGGTTCGCCGCGGATCGCTTCTCGGGCGTCATCGGCGAGCATCTCGCCTTGCGTACCAGAGAATCTGGTCGACGGTGAGACGGCCGTCGGTGGTGAAGATGACTGACGGTGCCGGAGACTCTGTGGGTCGAGGCCTCGATGGCGACGACCTCCGCCAGCGGCACGCTGAAGGTAGACCCTGCTGTCGCGCCGGGAGCGGAAGAGCATGCCGCTCGCTGGTCAGCACGCAGCAGGCCCATCGCCCTGGCGTACCGCCCGTCCATCATCCGCAGCACCGTCTCGGTGTCGGTGAGCGCAGGACTGCATTCGGGCTACGTAGCACATCGGAGCGCTGGTCAGATGCCATGGCAGCCGCCGCGCTCCAGCACATCAGCCCGGAGGTTGTACGCAGCCAGGCGGTCACGAACATTGTGGTCGAAACAACCGGAACCAGTGACATCGTCGCGCCCTCATCGTCGAATGATCATCGATGATGACACCGCGAACTCTCTGCTCACAGCCAGCACTTCGACAGCCCGGTGCACATTCGACAGGCTCAGGGCACATGCCGCCAGCTCCACCCAAACCGGCGTCGCGCGCCCGCGAGAATGGCTCCCGACCGGTCCGACACGTGCAGCTTGGTGATGATGTTGGACACGTGGTTGCGTACCGTCTTCGGGCTGACCCCAAGCGCCGCGCGACCACCGGCATTGTCCCGGCCTGCCGCCGAGCAGCCCGAGCACCTCCGGTCTCACGCTCGGTGAGCTGCGGAAACGGCGACGGCGACCGCTGAGCGGCCGAAATGCTGCAGCATCCGAGCCGCGATCCCTGCACCGAAGAGTGCCTCGCCGCGCGCAACGGCATGGACCGCCGCGACGAGCTCGTCGGGTCCCGCACCCTTGAGCGTGTAGCCGTACGCCCCGGCGCGGAGCGCGGCCAGCACGTTCTCGTCGTCGTCGGACATCGTGAGGATGAGGGCACGCGTACGCCGAGTCCCGGCGGCGCGCAGCTGATCACAGACCCAGAGCCCGTCACCATCGGGCATGGTGATATCGAGTACGGCCACATCCGGCCGGTGTTGCTGTCGCTGCGCGCACCGCCTCCGCGTCCCGTAGCTGCCACCTCTAGCACGGTCAAGTCCGGCTCCGGCGTCGAAGACGGCGCGCAGCCCGGATGCGAACACCGGGTGATCATCAGCGAGGATCAGCGTGATCAACTGCACCTCTCAAGCTCAATGGCAACCGCGCAGCAATGACGGTGCCGCTCGGCAGCCGAGGTTACCGACAGCGTGCCGCCCACCTCCGGCCGCGCGCTCCTGCATGGATCGCAGTCCGACACCCGGCTTGCGATCCGCGACCAAACCATGCGCCGTCGTCCCGGACGACCACCTCGACGGCGTCGTCATCGACCGACGATCAACACCGTCGCAGTGGGCCGCACCGCTATGCCGTACGGCGTTGGTCATGGCCTCGACCGCGATCCGGTACGCGGCGGTTTCGATCGCTGCAGGCAGTGCGGCTGGCCGGCTCCGACCCGGACACCTCGATCGTGATCGTCTGCCAGCCAGTGCGGCTGCACGGGACCGTACGGCGCCGAGCAGCCCGAGCTCGTCGAGGGCGGGTGGCCGGAGCGCCTCGACCAGCCGCCGGATGTCGCCGATGCTCGCCTTCACCTCGGTGTCGATCTCACCCCAGCAAGGCCGCGAGCGGCCGAATCGGGTGGCTACCTCACGTCGCCGCCAACCCCGCCTTGAGACCGATGGCCGCCAGCGTAGGACCCAGCCCATCGTGGAGATCGCGTGCGCAACCGGCGCCGCTCGTCCTCCCGCAAGGCAACGACCTCGGCCCGGGACCGCAGCAGATCCTGATGCAGTCGCACGGCTTGACACAGCTGGGCCGATCTCGCCGGCCAGCGAGCTCACCAGCTCAGGTCGGCCGGCTCGAGCGGGTCGTCGCGGCCACGTTCGGAAACCCGCAGCCGGCCGACCGTCGGCGCCGTGGTGGCTCAGCGTTTCCTGTGTGAACGGTTCCGATCGGCGCGCCGTGCTCGGCAGCGACCCGAAACCGTGCCGTTCCCATCCGCGAGATCGATCGCGACGTACGGCAGCCGCAGCGACTGGCGCAACGGTCTCGACGACGGCGGGCAGCACCTCGTCGGGCAGCATCACCGCCTGCATCCGCGTTCCGAGCCGGGCCAGCACACCGGCCGGGTCGTCCCGTTCGCCGTACATCAGTCGGTTCACGGTGCGCTGTGCCAGGTTTCGTAGTGGTGCAAGGGCCAGTGCAGCCGGCTGGCCGCCGCGAGCGCGGCGGCAATGGTTCCGGAGAGATTGAGCCCGCTGACGAGCAGGGCGACCAGAGCCGCGTAGCCGGCGACGAGAATCGCCACCACGGTCACGTACACCAACGACCGGTTGGCCAGCCGCTCGATGTCGAACAGCCGGATGCCGGCGCAGCGCCGCAGCGATGCCCAGCACGAAGGGCAACCAGGCAACAGTCCGAGCGCACCTGTCGGCAACAACTGGTGATCCCGTCAGGATCTCGGGCAGATGCCAGAACGCGATGCTGATGACCGTGGCCGCTGTGCTCCTGCCGGCGATCCAGCGCAGCCTGCTCCGGGTCAGCGCGTCCGGAGCTGCGTCGGTACGCCACCACCCGAGCACCGCGCCCGTCACCGGGATCCCGCCACCACGACCGTGGTGCCCGCGTAGACGAGATCGAACCAGCGCAGATCCGTTGGGGGCGAGGATCGCCGCGATCGCCATCCAGGCCACCATGAGCAGCGGGAGTGGCATAGGCGACGACTCGCAGGTTGTAGCTGTCGCCACCGATCATTGCGCGTCAGTTCCAGGGCGAAGGCGAGCGCTGCGCCCCAAGCGATCGTGCACGAGCCAATGATGTTCAGGTTGTACAGCCACACACTGCGGTCCACCGGTGGCGAGCGCGAGAGCGGGCAGGCCGGCCTCGTGCGCCAGCGTGCTGCCGAACAGAGCGGCGGCATTGATCAGCAGGGCGTGGTCGCCGGCTCCTCCGGTCGCCGAGTACAGCGCACCCGCCAACGCGGCAGGTGCAACGACGAAAATCAGATTCCCCCAGCCAGCCACCAGCAACGGGTACGGATCGACATGATCCAATACCGACTGGCAACTGCAAGTGGTACGGCGTTGCGGGCGATGTCGTAGCTCAGTTGGTCTCCCGGGACCGGTGCAGGAGACCGCCCAGGCCGTCGGCCAAATCGATGTCCAGCGATCACGGTCACGAGATCGCCGGTGTGAGCTCTGGCTTTCCGCCGGGTCGGGCACGTCGATGATCGCGCCGTCGACCTGCCAGAACGAGAGCAGACCGTACCGTCGCCAGGGGGCGTCCAGCCGACCGCGACCCCGATAACGCCCAGCAGCACAAGTGACCGCCGCCAGGGCCGGTGCAGCCCGGCGAGCGATGTCCGACGCCATGCAGGACGCGCCGGAGCACCTCACCAACGCCGAGGCGCACACGGCCCATTCTTCAGTTGTGTACGCGCGGCCGGCAAACGGCCGAAAATCCTGGCCGACTCGGGACATCGTCCCGTGACAGCAGAGATGACTCCCACAAATCCTGGCGGCGTGCTGACGACAGTTCATCCTTCGGAGCAGCGGATCGCCGGGCCCAGGCTGTGGGCATTGACATCTGGCATCGCCGGGTTAGTGGCCAATGTCCTGCTGGCGCTGTTCTACCCGCTGGCGCGGCCGTTCAGCGACGTTCAGAACAGCTTCGGCTGGCTCGGCACGGCCAATGACTGGGTGATCCTGGTGCAGTTCTTGGCCATGATCCCGGTTGCCATGGGCTTACGTGGCCGGCTGCCGCTCGAGCCGGTTGGTGCGAGTGAGCACCGCAATCGCCATAGCAGCGATGATCGCCGTGGCGCGCTCCAGCTGTCACTCGTCGCCGGTGTTGCTGGACTTCCTGACGTCGAGGTGGTGCTAGTTGTCGCGGCGTTTCTACTCTCGTCTACGCGTGGGTCTTCGTCGTCAGTTCGGTCGGGCATCGTCATGGCACGCTGCCCAGATCGGTCACCTGCTTCGGCCTCTTTGCTCGGGGCGAGCTTCCCGGTTGCGCTGTTGATCACGGCGTGGCGGGCTATCTGGTCGGTTGGGGATTCGGGCACCCGCTGGCATTCGCAATACCGGGAACCGTGCTCGGCGCGATGAGTTGGTTGGCATTTCCGGCTTGGCCTCTGGTACTTGCCCGCATGGTCTTCGGTATCAAGCCCTCAACAGTCAACTCCGACAGGGAAAAGGAAGGGGTGTCATGAAAGCTGCGTACAAGGTGCTCGCGTACTTGGTTGCCGCCGAGGTGGCCATTCAGGCAATGGTGATGGTCTGGGCAATTGCCGGCCTGGGCAAGTGGGTCGATGGCGGCGGCGTACTCGACGAGGCCGTGATGGAAAGCGACGCTTCACCGTTTCCCGAGGTGTTCGGCTTCATCGTGCACTGGCATCAATGGGACCTTCGTGATACCTGGGATCGCGCTGCTGTTGGTGATCACCTCGTTCTTCACCAAGGTCCGTGGCGCGATCAAGTGGGCCGTGATCGTCCTCGTGCTGGTGGTCGTGCAAGGCCAGCTCGGATTCCTCGGCCACGAGATTGCGGCAGTCGGTGCGCTGCACGGTCTCACTGCGCTGGCGTTGCTCGTCACGGCTCTTTACGCCGGTCTGCGGATACGCCGTGCGCAACGGAGCAACGTTTCACCTTCTGAGGAGCGGGTGACGGCGCCGGTCTGACCGGCGCCGAAGGCGTTTGAGAAGGAGATCTGCGACGATGCGGACGGTGATCGATGAGCTCGGCTGGTACCCGACGAAGGGTTCGGGTCGTCCTCCGTCCTCGCCACCGTGGCCATCGTGGCTCCGCTGACCTGGATGTGGCTGGCGAGCATGATGCCGTCGGCGTACTCGATCATGGACATGGGGCTACGCCGACTATGGCGGCGTGCAGCCTGATCTCACCATGGCTGGGCATGATCACCACCAGCTGGAGCCACCGCTCGATGCCGACCCGCTCTATCGCCGAGCTGGTCGCCGACCCCAGTCGGCCGGCGGACGTACGGGTCGATCCGGTAGCATCGTCAACAGCAGCCGACCGGCGGTTCGTCGCTTGCCCGATACACGCTGAACGGCACATCGCCGGGACCCGAAATCCGTGCCGTACAGGGCCAGTTGGTGGAAGTCCACCTCCGTAACGAGTCGGTCGGCGCCGGTGTCACGCTGCACTGGCACGGTCGTCGATGTCCCGAATGCGATGGACGGCGTTGCCGGGGTCACGCAGGATGCGGTGCCGGTGGGCGGCGAGTTCACCTACCGCTTCGTTGCTGATCAAGCAGGCTCTTCTGGTACCACTCGCACCAGGTCTCGAATCCCCAGGTGGCCGGTGGCTTGTTCGGGGCGCTCGATGGTGACGCCGAAGTCAGGCATCGCCCAGTCGCTCGGATGTGCCGGCGCTTGCTCATACGTACGGCGGCGTGCACACCGTCAACGGCAAGGCCGAGGATCTGCAGGTGCCGGCACGCCCGGGTCAGCGGGTCCGGGTCCGGGTAACCAACACCGACAACGGGCCCATGGAGGTGCTGGTCGAGCGGCTCGTACCGGCTATTGGCGATTGATGGCAGCGACGTACACGGACCATCCGGAGGTTTCCGGCCGCTCGCTCACCCTCACCGCCGGCGCCAGGGCTGACCTCGAAGTCCAGGTACCCGCTGACGGCTCCGCAGCGAGGATCCAACTCTCGAAGGCAATCGCCGTGATCGTTGGACCGAGCGGCAGCAACGCGCCGGCACCGCCCCCGCAGCCTGGCGAGAAGCTGGACCTCTTGACGTACCGGGACACCGGCGCGCCGCTTCGGAGTCTCGACCCCGCCCGGCCAACCCGCCGGTTCGACTACGTGATCGGACGTCGACCCGGATTCGTACGCGCGGTCGGCCGGGAATGTGGTGGTCGATCAACGGCCACATCTATCCAAACGTCCCGATGTTCGTGGTGCGCGAGGGCGACGTGGTCGTGACCGCATATCGAGAACCGCAGCAGCGAGGTGCATCCGATGCACCTGCACGGCCACCATCTGGTCGTGCTCGCTCGCAATGGCGTACAAGCGACCGGAAGCCCGTGGCGGGTCGATCTCCTCAACGTCGCCGCGGGCGAGAGCTACGACGTCGCGCTTCGTGGCCAATAACCCTGGCATCTGGATGGACCACTGCCACAACCTGAAGCACTCGGCCGACGGGATGGTCGCGCACCTGATGTATGAAGGATTCGGACACGCCCTATCGGATCGCTGGGCCAGTGGACAACCAGCCGGAGTAAAGCGGCGGGGTCGGAGCCGCGACGCTCACTTCCGGTTCGGCAACACGAATTCGATCGGATCCGCTGGAGGCGACGGAGGCCTGTCCAGCAGTGAGCGGGCAGGTCGCAAAGCAGCGAAAGCATTGATCACGCCTGATCGCCTCACCCGGAAGTTGAGCTCGACCGGCATCGTCGAACCCCATTTGCGGTCCGACCGTGGCACCTGGGTAAACTCCGAGCGCCAGCTGGCCGGTGCCTCAACCTGATGATGCCAACGCCGCCACGCTTGAGACTGCGACCTGCACCAAATCGACCGTCGGAGGATAACGCGCGGATTTCCGGTCACAGCTCCACGCCACACCGCGCAGCCGTCGAGCCATTGGGACCGCCTGGCAGCCCTGATCATCGATCACGACGACACGATCTGCGCGAGGGTCACCAGACGACCACCTTCCGCCATTGCGGATAGGTCTGCGCCGTGAACGAGCCACTCTCGAGGTTCAGCCATCTGAACGCGCAGCACCCGCTCCGCCGTTCTCACCCAGATGGCGTCGGCTGCGGCAACCATGCGGTTGGTGCGCAGCTCTCGGCCGGGACGGTGCGAGATGAGCGTCGCCGCCGCTGCGTGAGGAACACCGGACCGGCTTTCGTCCAGTACCATGACCGATCCACTGGGACCTGGCTCAACGCCGCTCATCGCGCTTCCATCCGTGGCGATCGGCAAGCGCTCGGCTGACACATTGAGCCGGAACTCGCTCACTCGGCACGAGTCAGCCTAGCTGAGCCCTGAGCCGTATTCCGCGATCGAACCGAACTGCGCGCTCGGTAGTTTCACGGTCTCCCAGATGGGAGCCAAACCCGAGCCCCTGGCGCACGGTGCTGACGTCCGGAGCAGCGCCCGAACACCGCCGAGGGTCGAGAACCGCCACTCGTCTGGGGCCGGTTGATGCCTGAGGCGCGCGGGCTTGTCGAGGCTGATGCACCGGCGGCATTCTCGGTACCAGTCGCCAAGTCGCCACAGTCCCGATGCGGCCGGATCATCAGGAGGAGGACCAGGGCCAGAACGACAGCTCCAATGCGGCGGCGTCTGATGCGCTCGCCGAGCCGTACGCTCCGGATACCTAGGTCCGGAATCTCCTCCGGCAGTGTGGGTGCCTGCAGCCGCTCGGCCAGTCGGCGTTCGAAGAGATCAGTCAGCGACTCGCCTCCGTCGGCCAGCGTCTACCCCGCAGCTTCGCCAGGGCCCGTGACGTGTAGAGTTTTCACCGCACCGACCGAGCAGCCCAGCGACCTCGGCAGTCTCGGCGACGCTGAGGTCGGCGTAGAACCGCAAGAGGCAACCGCAGCCCGTTGCCGCGATGGGAGCGCTTGCACCATTTCCCAGGTCGTGTCGATTGACGTCGGATCGAGCGTGCCAGCTTCCGGTACTGAGTCAGTGGATCGCTCCCGACGCCGCCAGGCGCGCCGCCACAGCGACGCGTTCTCGGTCGACGATGATGCGTCGTACGTAGCCCAGCGTGGTGCTCGCCGCGAGCGCTGATCTTGGACCACTTGAGATAGGCGCGCGCCAGCGCGATCCTGCAGCAGATCCTCGCCGGTCGACGCATCACCTGCGATCAACTCGGCGAAGTCCAGCAGCGGGCGGTGATGGTCGCTCACCCACGCCGTGAAGTCGAGTCACCGCTCGAGCACGGATTGCGGGATCGGGGGCGATGAGCTGTTCACTCCGCCATGATCACCTCGTTTCGAGGTCCCGGGTCGCCCACGAACCTAGAACGCGCTCAGCACGGCGATCCGGTTGACAACAACCTATTCCGTTGTTCTCGGGGCTGTGCACACCCCTTGAGCCTCAGCCGAGCCGGGCCACCAGAGCCGGCCAAACATTCTGTGGCCTTGTGAGGAGAAAATGTTCCCAAGCGCCCGATTGAGCCTACTTTTGTGGCCGGGTGCGGAAGAACGGCTCATGGACCCAGTTGCAGCTGAGGAAGCCCAGGAGGCGACTCCTCATGCTGATGTCCGGGATGCGTGCTCAGCCTCGACGTCACGGTGAGAGCATCCAAGCAGGTGCCAGGAACAAGGAGGGTGAGATGAAATAGCATGATCTTGAGCTACGCCTCGCAACAGGACTATGACGGGATGGCCGGGCAGCCGAGCGCGACCTGCCGGCCTGGTCGCCGGAGGACTTCGCCGCGATGGCCTCCTTCATGGAGGGCTTCAATACCGAGCTTGCCGAGGCCGGCGAGCTGGTCGAGACCAGAGCGTTGGCCGCGCCAGTGCACACCAGGCGCCTTGGTGCGCGTGACGGCTCGCCGTTCGTCACCGACGGCCCGTACGCCGAGACCCAGGAAGTGCTCGCCTGGCTACTGGATCGTGGAATGCGACAGCTTCGATCGAGCGACCGAGATCGCCGGCCGCCTGGCTGGCTGCCCGGCACCGGACGCATGTCGCGCGCCAATGCGTACGCGGACGTGCGGCCGATCATGGAAACCGCCGACGAGATCAGCGTACTGATCCAGCAGAGCCAGTGGCCGGACGGCTGACGTCGAGGAGCCTGCTGCGCCAGGTGGCGCCGCAGGTTCTTGGTGCCGTGGTACGCCGCTACGGAAACTTCGATCTCGCTGAGGATGCGGTCCAGGAGTGCATTGGCGGCGGCCACAACCCAGTGGCCCGACGGCGGCGTTCCGGCCAATCCCGAAGGGATGGTTGATCACCTGTGGCAGCGCGCCGATTGACCGACATGCTGCGCAATGAAGCAGGCCCGCCGACGCCGCGAGGACGCCGTCGCCACGCTGGGAGCTGCCGAGGCAGCAGCCTGACGCGGGCGATCAGTCCGCGGACTCCGACGACATGTTGATCTTGTTGTTCATGTGCTGCCATCCCGCTTTATCGCCTTCCTCGCAGATTGCGCTCACGCCTGCGGGCAGTCGGTGGGCTGACGACGACTGAGGTCGCGCGGGCCTTTCTCGTCTCCGGAGGCCACCATGACCCGGCGAATTACTCGAGCCAAGCAACAGATCAAGGACAGCGGGATTCCATTTCGGCTGCCTGCTCTCCAGGAGCGCACCGAACGGCTGGCGGCGGTGCTGCACGTTCTCTATCTGATCTTCACCGAGGGGTACGCCGCTACCAGCGGGCCGAGCGCTGCATCGCGTCGAGCTGGCCACCGAGGCGATCCGGCTCACCCGGATTGTCCACGAACTCTTGCCCGAGAACGCGGAGGCTGCCGGGCTCTTGGCGCTGATGTTGCTTACTGACGCCCGTCGCGCGGCGAGGACTACGCCCAGCTGGAGAGCTGGTGCCACTGGCCGAGCAGGACCGCGCCCTCTGGAACCGCGACTACATCACCGAGGGCATTGCGCTGATCACCGCAGGCGCTGCCGCGGGGGCCGAGCCGGGCCTTATCAACTGCAGGCGGCGATCGCGGCGATCCACGACGAGGCCGCGAGCACGGAGGAAACCGACTGGCCGCAGATCAAGGCGCTGTATGAGTTGCTGTTGCAGAGCTCGGACAACCCCATGGTTGCCCTGAATCACGCGGTAGCGGTCGCAATGGCCGATGGCCCAGCCGCTGGACTCGAGCGCGTACAGACCCTGGCCAAAGACAAGCAGCTGGCGGAAGACCACCGGCTTCATTCGGTCCGGGCACACCTATTGGAGATGAGCGGCGATACGGCCGCCGCCCGCGAGGCGTACCGTGCCGCAGCTCGCAGAGCGACCAACCTGCCGCAACAGCGCTATCTGATCAGCCGGGCGGCGCGTCTGCCGGACAGTTGATCTCAATACGCCGACAAGTCGGCGTTTGCAGCAGTGATCAACCAGGAGGTCGATCATGAAGGTGATCATCGTCGGCGCCGGCGTCAGCGGGTCTGACACTGGCAGCCGCGTTAGCTCAGCTCGGCGCCGCAGCATGACGTGGAGCTGTACGAGCGCGATGCCTCAGCCGCCGGTCGCGCAAGACTATGCGATTGGGCTCAAGGGCGAGACAGGGCTGGCCGTTCTCGAGCGACTCGGGCTGCGGGTGAGGTGGTCGCCGGTGGCGCGCAGCAGGTGACGAATTTCGTGATCACTGACCGTGGGGGCGCTACGCTGCTGGCCCTCCCGTCCGGGAATAACGACTCGCGCCAGACCTATCGCGTACAACGTGATCATCTGCAGTCGGTGCTTGCCGAGGCGCTGCCTGACGACTCGGTGCGCTACGGGTTCCAGGCTCTCGGTTTCGAGATGATGGACAACCGCATCCGAGTGATCTTCACCGGCGGTCGGCATACCGAGGGCGATGTGGTGGTGGGCTGCGACGGGCGTGGGCTCCGCGCTGCGCCGCCAGCTCATCGACGACGCACCCCACTTCCTCGGACTCTCCGCGATTACCGGAGATGCCGCTCTGGCTCGGAGGATCCGCTGCTCAGCGGCGGCTATTTCATGACCCTAGGTGATCATGGTGACTCCCTCTTCGGCTACCGCCAGCCCAGCGGATGCACTTCTCCTACACCTCCTGTCGAGCCGTCCGTGCTGGAGTCGATGAGCGCAGGCCGAACTGCTCCTTCGCGTACGAGAGGCGACAGCGGACTGGCACCCGTTGATCGGATCGATCGCCGCAGCGGCTGATCAGGAGTCGATCAAGCCCCGCGGCTACTACGACCGGAATCCGAGCAAGCAGATCCGGACGGCAACGTCTGGCTGCTTGGTGATGCGGCGCATCCAATGAGCCCGTTTCAGGGCCAAGGCGGCAACACGGCGATGATCGACGCGTTGGCGCTGGCCGAGCTTACTTGGATCGGGATACCTTCCGGCCGACGCTGATCGCGTGGCAGGCGGCATCGCGGCTCGAGGGCGAAGCGTGCTCGAGTCCCGGACGTGCGGCGAAGCAGTTCCACGCCACGAGTCGTTTCGAGATCCTCAGCCGAAATCCTCGGCTTCCGGATGGGCAACGCAGTGATCAACTCGCGGCTGACGAGGCGGAAGACCGCTCCGGCCGAATCCTCGGCAACCATCGTGACCGCGAGGCCGACACAGCACGCGCGTACCACATCGGTGCTGTGTACGAGTGGGCCTAGGGATTCTCGCCGCGTTGCAAGCACTCGTTGGAGTCGGCCATGCTGGCGCCTGCGGGCTTCTACCGCAGCTTCCCGCTGCCGGACACCGCGTGGTTCGGTTGCTGCCGCCGTACAACGAGCACCCCACTCGCGACGTGGGCGAGTTCAGCCTCGCTCTCACGGTGGTGCTCGCGGCAGCAGCGGTGACCGGTCAATGGCTGCTGAGCGTGGTCGCGATCATTGCGGCTGCCGTTGTACGCCGTACCGCACGCCGCATACCACGCGCTTCATCTGGAGGCTTCCCACCGGCGACGCGGTGGCCCAGATGGTCGGCATCGCACTCCAGCTCGTCTTGGTGAGCCATCGTGGCCTGGTTGTTAGCGGGGCGACGAGCACGTGAGGCATGGCCGCTCGGTTGGTCAATCGTGCCCTGTGTGACACAGAGGTCGAGGAGATGTGCGGTCCGCAGCCCGCGGGAGCATTTCGTCAGCGCAGCACCGCACGACATCGGATGCAGCGGCGAGCTGGGGCGGTGCGACCAGCCCGGAGAACGCGGACAAAGGCGGTTGCAAGTACGGGCGTCCTCGGCCGCGGCGGCATGGAGCTCCGGCCAGGTATGCACTCAGGCGTGGGCGAACCTTGACCGTTGTCTGCGTCCCACGGACGCGGGAAAAGCCAGGTCGCCGCCCGCTGACATGTCCCACGGCACATCGACAACGCGAGCGAGGTCACCCGGAACCAGCGATCGGGCTTCGGTGCAATCCCTCGGCCGAGGTGACTTCGCAACGTGAGCGCCTCCAGGGCAGCCACGCTCCATGCCCTGGGCTTTCTTCGTATGATCGGATTGAAGCTGCACATCGGCGATCCCTCGGTTACGAGGAGCGCCCGGCAGGAAAGCGCGGCAGTCGCTCGTAGCGATGTCGAACGCTGGCCGGAAAGCGGAAGCTGACCGGATCATCCAATCGGTTCAGCCGTCGCGAATCGCCTCGTAGATGTCGGGCAACCGGAGCGACCGGGCGAAAGTCGAGGAAAACCGTCGGGGTCGGTGGGCGGATGGTCACCGGAGAGGGGAATGCCGGCCAGCGTCACCATATCCACGCGGATCGCCCTGGAGTGCCGCAGCAGCACCAGCCCGCGGCAGCTGGGGCGTGGCGGCGTCCAGAATCGCCAAGTCGCCGTGTTGAGGGCATCGGTCGGAAGCCGGTAGATCGGGTGGCGTAGGCGCAGCCGGGCGTTTTATCCGCACCTGCTCCGGGTCCGGCCGGGCGTAGCCGGAGCGAGGCCATCCACGTTGCGGTTGCGTGAGCCGCGCGCCGCTGGCGTCGATCACGAGGTCGGCGAGCAGCACCTTCCTCGGCACTGCTGTCTCGCCCGCCGACTTTTAACACCCGCACACGCCTGTTACCCGACGATCGTCCGGGTGTGGTGGCCAGCCCGACGACGTTTCGCAAAGATCCAACAGAGCCTAGCAGCTGGGGTGTGGGCCCCCGTGCTCGGGCGCGGATATGCGCCTCCAGGAACCGGTCGGCTGGCGCAGAGCAAAGCACCAGACCGGTGTCGGTCTGCCGAAGCCGGTGGCTGCCGAGGTACATCCGCGCGTCGGCCAGCAAGCTACCGGCCTTCGCTCCGTCAGCGACCATTTCCGCGGTGAGCCCGGAAACAGACTCCTCTGAGGGCTTTGCTTGCCCCCGCGCGGCCAGCGCATGAAGGTGCCGGCCGGCGCGGGTACCTCGCCGGTGCATGGAGGTCTCCGGCAACTCGTCTCGCTCGATGACGCGATCACCTGCCCGTAGCTTTCGGCGAGGACGTGAGCGGCCAGCAATCCCCGCCGTCGCTTGCGCCGAGCACTGACTGCACGGTCTCCAATGCGGTTGTTCATCGCAGCCACCTCGCTTGGTAGGGAGACTGCACCCGCAAAATTGCTCGGTTCCCAGACCGGATGCTGCTCGGTTGTGCTCAGTGATGCTTGCCGTAGATCTCCTGATCCCACAGCCAAGCCACGACCCGATCCATGCCCTGGCTGAGGTGGCGGCGGTATGTGCTAAACGGCAGCCCCAGTGCCGCGGCGGCTCGCTCTTGGGTGGCGGCCGGACGTACATAGGTCCGCTCGACAGCCCGCCACAGTTTGTCGTCGCGCGGGTGCTCCCGCAGCGTCTCGACTGCCGCGGATAACAGTGTCTTCAGCGTTTCCGCGGTCGGTTCCTCGCCCCCGGCTCGGTCGTGGACCAGGCGGGTCCGCAGCAGCGAGTTGCGGGCCAACAGATCCGGTCGGCGCAGATCGCGCATTGCCTGCCGCACGGAGTCGTCGAACTCCGGCTGGGAGAGCCACCAGCAACGCCGGCATGCTTGTCGATTGGGACGGCGTGATGTCTTGCGCGAGTGCGCGCTCCGTTATCCGTTCAAGCAAGGCGCTCATGGGGACCTGTCGGAAGTCGTGGGCGAACAGCCCGTATCGGCGGCCGTGGACCCAGAAGTCGGCACCCTCCGCGCGTGGCTGGTCGGCTGCCGCGAAGTAGGCGTCCCATCGCTCGGGGTCGGCCAGCGTAAGAAATCCCAGGCCAGGTTCGGCGTCTCCGGGTAACGCCTGCATCGCCAGGATCGCCACGGCGTTGAGTGCAGGGGACGGGCCCCGGTAGGCGTCCCGGTCGATGATGAACCGAGATTGGGTGATGGTCTCGGTTGGTCGAGGCGCACCGTGCCGCTCGCGTACGCCCAGGCCGCGCGGGCGCCCGGGTCGGCCGCGATGTCCTCGGCGGATGCTCGGGTCAGGTCCAGCACCGCGACGAAGCCATTAACCACGCCGTCTTGGTCCCGGACCGCAAAGAAGCCTCAGGCTTGCCGCTCCCACCACCGCGCAGTAAGCGTCGACGACTCCTCCCCCTCCCCGGCGAGGACCAGGCCCATGATCGATTCGCGGTCCGCCGGTCGTGCTGGCTCAGGATGCTGCTGCCCCCAGGCGGCCCAGTCAACAGGCGACGGAACGCCGGGAAGCCGGCGGAACATGATACTTGGCGTCGGCGATCGCGCGCTGCTGTTCTGGCCGCGGGATGTTTGAAGGCGGCGGTTGATGTAGTCACGGGCGCCGCGGACTGGCTGCCGGTAGCCGTCTGGGTCCCGCCAACGAAGATCCGCCTCCAGGGCGTCGCGAGCCAAGTCGTGCAGGTAAACACCTTCCGGCCCGGAGTCCACAAAGGCAAGCTCGCGTAGCCAGGCGAAGAGTGCGTGATGCATCGTCCAGCCCGAGCACCACCTCCGCAACAACGTCTCGGTGGTCACTCTGGCGAGTGAGCACATCTCGAGCGCTGCGGCGATGCCTGCCCACTCGGAACGATCTCGACGAAGCGCCGGGGCAGGGTACCGCGAGGTCTGGGGTCAGTGGATCGGCGGTCGCTTCGCCGCCACGAACGACCACATCGGCCAGTGGTGACAGCCCCAGCGGGTGGCCATGGGCCAGCTCTACCAGCTCGTCGACTCGAGCCGTGTCAGACGCGCATATGGCGATGCAGGTATTGGCGGCTGTCGTCAGGGCTCAGGTTGCGGCAGCGACACCGCACGCAGCAGCTCGCCAGGCCGGATCTGCCCGCCAGGCCGAATCCGGTGCCGCCCGACCGGCCAGCACCGTTAGTGCTGTGGCCGGCAGCCGCGGCACCAACCAGGTCCGTACCCACTCATCCAGCTGCCCCAGCCGCTCGTAGGTGTCGAACATGATCACCAACCGGCCCTCGTGGGACAGGCTGGCGAGATGGCTCTCCGCCTCTGGCGCCTCGAGCACACCCAGCGCCTCAAGCACGGCGGGTGGCGACGACACGAAGATCATGCCCGTCAGAAGAATCACCTTCGCGCCCGCGTCGGATGCCAGCTCTGCACAGACTTCCAGCAAACTCGTCTTGCCAGTGCACTGGTGGTCCATGGATCGCGGAATACCACGGAGCGGCGGTTCGGGCGACTCCGAGCCACCCGAAACAGCTCGACTTCGGATGCGCGGCCGACGAAGCCGTGCCGCCGGCGAGACGCCAAGAGGTCGCCGACTCTGTCGACAGACCCGGTCCCGGTCGCCGGCGGCGGCACAGGACTCAACCGGTAGCTCGCTGAGCCACCATTTCCATCGCCTTCGACGTGTAGACGCGGTATCCGAGCGCCGGCTGGTAGCCGTGGATCTCGGTGTGTCGAGGCTGCGCATGAAGGACAAGATCGCCTTGCTGAAGACCTGCCCGGGCACCAGCACGGGGAAGCCTGGCGGATATGGGCGTCACGAACGTCGCCGGAGACCACGAGCTCACCGCCATCCATCTTTTCCTCGACCTCCTCGGCGCCGGCAGATACTGCGCACATGGTGTGGTCGTAGGACAGGAAGAAGGCCCTTGCGGACATCACCTTCCGGCGTCGGTGGATCACCCTGGCTGAGAAAGGCCGGGTGGAATCCGCTGAAATCGGGCAACGGCGCGGTCGGATTCGTCATATGCATCACGGCGCGCTCGAACGCCGCGCGCTCCGCGAGATTCATCTCCGCACGCCTGGTTGTCGATATCGCGGGCGATGCTCACCAGAACCTCGATGAGGTAGGCGACCGAGCTGCGTGTCGTCCCGATGTTGGTCATGAACAGCACAGTGTTGCGGGATGTCTTGTTGATCTGAATGCCGAACTTGTCCATCAGGCTGCGCGCGCTTGAATGTCGCTCCGTCGATGCCGGTGAGACCGATGTAGACAGTCACCCGCGAGGGATCGAGCACGAACTCGTCATGCTCCCAGGCCGTCACCATGTTGTTCAGGCCGGTACGCAGCGGCTGGGCGATGCCGGAGGCGCGGTACCGCTCGGGGATGAGCTCCGCCGTACTCAGGCAGTGCATGTACCTGCTCAGCAGCGGATGATGTGATCAATCGCATCGCGCAGCTTCATCGCGTACTCGAGCTGCCGTTGCACCAGCTCGAAGCCTTCCAGTGCGGCCTGCCGGCGACCAAGATCAAGAGAGGCCAGGATCTGATAATTGGGGAAGTCGAGGTATGCGACATGTAGGCCTCGTGGAATCCCTCCGCCACCTTCAGGGCGAAGTCTTGATCATAAACGTGGATCATCGAGCCCTGACGCAGCGCCGTCAGGGTCTTGTGCGTCGAATGCGTTGAGTAGACCCGCACCCGAGCTCGCGCCGGGTCGGGGATGAGGCGTTGGCTGCGCATTGCCGCTGCGGCTTTCATCGCGCGGCAGGCTCGCCTCGTACTGCGCCCGGTACTCAGCCGAGCCGCAGCTTGTCGGCAAGCGTGCTGGCCGCCTCCATTGCGGTGCGCGGGCGATACACAGGATGGAAGCGGGCGAAGGCGAACCACGCCTCGTCCCACAGGAACACCAGATCCGGGCTTGATCGCCAGGCATTCCTCCATCACCCGGCCGACGTCGTACACGATGCCGTCGAAGGTGCAGTTGGTCAGCATCAACATCTTGACGCGATCGCAGCTTGCCTGCGGCGCGTAGCGCAAGGAGTTTGGACTTGATCTCGTGCAGCGGTACCGCGCCGTACATCGAGAATTCATTGAGCGGGTACGCGTCCAGATAGCTGACCTCGGCACCGGCGAGCATCAGCCCGTAGTGGTGCGACTGGTGACAGTTGCGGTCGACCAGGACGATGTCGCCAGGGCGCGACCAAGGCCTGGGCGACGATCTTGTTGCGCTGTAGAAGTTCCGTTGGTCACGAAGTAGGTCTGCCGCGAGCCGAAGGTCTCGGCTGCCAGCTGCTGAGCGCTCACGCAGTGGCCCGGTCGGCTCGAGCAGCGAATCCAGCCCGCCGGTGGTTGCCGAGGTCTCGGCCAAGAAGATCTCGAGGCCGTAGAAGCCGACCATGTCGCGGATCCAGTGCGAGTTCACGATCGACTTGCCTTGCGAGATCGGCAAGGCGTGGAACACTCCGGTCGGTCGCTTGGCTGTAGGCGCGGAGGGCCTCGAAGAACGGCGTACGGTAACGCGCGGCCACCCCGGCGAGGACGGTCAGGTGAAGCTCCAATGCGCCTTCCCGGGCGTGGAATACCCGTCGGAAGTGATGGCTCACCATGCCCGCGACCTCTTCAACGGCGATCTCGGTCATCAGGTAGAGGTCGACCTCGGGACGGATCTGGGCCAGCCGCGGCGCCAGAATCTCGGCGCGCTCGTCAGGGGAGTGATCCGCAAGATCGTCCGCCAGCGTCGCGTCGGCGAAGTTTGCCAGGCTGCTGATATCACGCAGCGCCTCGTGAGCAAGCGTCTTCTGATCACGCAGGCCTGGATGTTCGCGTTGAGTCGCATCGCTACGGCCGCCTCGACACCGCTGCCGACCACGACGAGCTCGTAGATGAAAGGGTCAGTCGGTCGGCGCCAGGTATGTACCTCCTCGCGGAGTTGCTCTTCTTGCGCCGGCGACATGGTCTCGACAACGAGCACCTCGAAGTACGGTTTGCGAGGAATGATCATGGATGCCTGTAATGATCAAGTTCGTCGGTGTCGTCGCGATGCTCGCCGTCGGAAATGTCGTCGAGCGACCCGGACCGGTAGCACCTCGGTGACGAGCGCACGATTGATCCGAGCCACCATCCGTGCCAGCCGCTCCACGCTCCGGCTGCCGCAAGCTCCTGGACCACGCCGAAGGCGGCGTGGCCCGGAAAAGCCCAGAACTGCTCCAGCGGCGCGAGCGCCGCGCATTGCTCATGCACCGCATCGGTCATGTCCTGGTCGATCGATTTCGCCGCGGCGTAACGAGGTGACGATCCGCCCGGCTGCTTCCTCCAGGCGTGACCACGAATCAGCCCGGAACTGCCACCAGCTGTTGTAGGCGGACGCGCTGATTCGATCGACCATGATCAACTCCTGAGGCGATGCCCGAATGTCTCATCTAGCGCGACCCTAGACCGCGCCTTCGGTGCTGATCAACACCACAACGCTGTCCGCCTTCGTTGCCAGAGCGGCGCGCTGGCTGGTCTCACCCAGCGCCGCCCGTACGCCGGCCAGCGATGCCGCCACGCTGGGACCGGCTGGAACCCCGAGCTCGTGTAGCCGCTGCATCGCTGGCATGAGCCTGGTCATCGGTGACTGACCACGGCGGCAGTCAGGCGTGTCGCGGATGGCCGGCCAGGCGATCGTGGAGACGGTGCCGCAGTTGAGCCCGGCCATGCTCGTCGGCCGTGAGGTGTCGACACTGATCGCCGCTTGCCCGCCGCGAGGCTTGCGGTCACGCAGGCGGCCGTCACCGGCTCGACGGCGAGGACGGCGGGCGATGTGTTGCCCGGGCGTCCCTCGGTAATGCTGCAACGCGGCCTGCAGCAGCGATCCGACGCCGGTCGGCACGGCGATGAGGCCTGGGGCACTGGTCACCGAGTCTGAGCGTCGATCTCGCTGAACATCGTGCTGTAGCCGTCCACGATCCAATGCGGGATTTCCTCATAGCCAGGCCAGGCGGTGTCTTGGATGAGGATCTCGGCTGGCCTGTTCGTTGTCGAACTCGCCGCGGCGCGCACCACGTCGTCGTAGCCGGAGGTCGGTTTGGACGACCTGAGCGCCCTCATCGGCGATGGCGTCGAGCGTCTTGGCGGTCGTTCCCGCGGGAACGTAAACGCGTGCTGCCAAACCGAGGAGCTGGGCCATCCGGGCTACGGCACGACCGTGATTGCCATCCGTCGCGGTGACGAGAGTGATGGCCGCGTTGCCGACGCGTTCCCGTAACTCCGGCAGGCCTGTCGCCGGGGTGTCGAAGCCGGCGCGTCTGCTCAGCACGCAGTTCACGGCCCAGGATGCGCCGAGGATCTTGAAAGCTGGCAAGCCGAGACGGTCGGATTCGTCCCTGACCAGCACGGCGCCGACGCCAAGCTCGGTCGCGAGTGCTGGTAGCTCCACGAGCCGGGTCGCGTGGTAGCCGGGCATCGTGGCGTGAAAGGCGCCGACGCACGCACGACCGAGCTACTAGGCGTCCGGTGCCCGGAACGACAGTGAGCTGGGCCGCCCAGCACTGCAGGTTGTCGACGTGCTCAGTGAAGTTCAGCTGGTCGAACAGCGAGCTGCTCCGTCCAGGATCGTCGCTCTGATCGCGGCCTCGCGCTGCTGGATCGTCTTCGGCTGCGTCCAGCGCCGCATCGAGTTCTGAATCGCTGACCACGACGATCCCATCGTCGTCGCCGATCAGAATCTCGCCGGGGTGGACCTCGACATCCCCAGCCGTACGGCTTGTTGGGTGATCGAAATTCTCCTCGCTCCGACGGCGCGTGGAATCGTCCCAAGGCTAGTAGATCGGCATCGGCAGCTCGGTCAGAGTCGCCGTGTCGCGGCACGAACCGTAGACGACGATGCCGGCCATGCCACGCCGTACGGCTTCAGTTGCAAGAGCTCACCGAGCACGGCGTGCTCGGTCGTACCGGCATCGACAACCAGGACGTCTCCGGGGCCGCGACTGCTGCAGGCCAGCGAGTACGGGCATGAGATCCGCGTACGCCGCAACCGTGACCGCTCGGCCGACCATGCGCAGGCCGCGGCGGTATGGGCGGAGTTCGCGCGGCAGGATGCGCAGCGCCTTGTTCGCGTCGGACACGCTTGCCGCATCGAGCTGCCAGACCTGCGGAGGAATCGCGGGCGAGGTCACAGGCACCCTTCCGTCTCGGGTGTCATCACTGTGCCTGCTTGATCTTGCGCCACCCGCCGGCGCGGTTGTTGGCGATGATCTGCCGGAACATCTCGCCAAGGGCGTTGGTGTTGATCTTCTCGTGCTGGCGTACCCCGACGGTGCGAGCCGTCTGATGTCGTGGCCCGCCGTGATAATGCCCTCGGGATCGGGAACGATCGCGCCGTCGTAAAGGAAGACATTGACATGATCTTTGCGGCGAGCAGGGCGCAGATATTCCCTTCCAGCACGAAGTAGGGCTGCACGCGCCGCTTGATGGTCTCGACAACCTCGGGATCAGCACTATGGACAAGATCACGAACCTGCTGACAGATCTGCTGCTGCCACGTCGGGCAGTGCCTCGATGTAGGAGTCCACCCGCGGATCCTTCTGATACGTCACTGTTGCAACATATGCGAAGCGTCTCCGCAACCGGCACCATGACAAGCTGTTCGCTCCGACGACTGCAGGAGGCTTGCCCGTGTCAAAGCTTCGTGTCCACAACTTCAGCGTCTCCCTTGACGGGTACGCGGCAGGGCCTGATCAAGGTCTCGACAATCCCCTTGGAGTAGGCGGAGATGCAGCTGCACAACTGGGCGTTCGGCACCCGAACCTTCCGAGAGCTGTTTGGTGAGGAGGGCGGCGACGAGGGCGTTGATGATCGCTTCGCGGCCGCGGGCGAGGTGGGCTTGGGCGCGACGATCATGGGCCGCAACATGTTCGGACCCATCCGCGGAGACTGGCCCGACGACGTAGTGGCGTGGCTGGTGGGGCGAGGATCCGCCGTACCACCACGACACGTTCGTCCTCACCCACCACCCGCGCGAATCAGTCACGATGGAGGGCGGAACCGTCTTCCACTTTGTCACCGACGGGATCGAAGCGGCCTTGGAGCGGGCTGTCGCTGCGGCCGACGGGCAAGACGTACGGCTGGCCGGCGGCGTCTCTGCGATTCAGCAGTATCTCCGAGCCGGCCTGGTCGATGAGATGCACCTGGCGTACGCGCCGCTGTTGCTGGGCAGTGGTGAGCGGCTCTTCGACAATCTCGCCGACGCGCCAGACGGATATGAGATCGCCGAGTTCGTCGGTAACGCCTGCCGCCCTGCATGTCCGCTTCGTACGGAAGGCCTGACTTCCCCTGAAAACGCAACGCCTCACGAGCCAAATAACGAGCTATACGGCCTCTCAGGCGCCGTGAGTGATGCAAAATCAGGAAACGCTTAAGCGCCGCCCGGCATCGGCGCATCAAGAAATGACGTGATCATCGGAAGCAGCAGATCGGCGCGGCTGACCAAGCTGACGTGCGAGGTGCCGGGCAGGATGCGCGAGCTGCGAGTCCGGGCAGGCCCGGCCAGGATTGTCATCAAAGACGCCGCCGCCGAGCAGCCGGAACATCTCCACCGCGTGTTCGGGCCGGACGAGATCGGAATCCCCGATGATCAGCAAGGTAGGCGCCTGGATCGCGCGGACAGCCTCGGCCGGCACGTCCTGCGATCTGACTGATCCATCTGCGTCTTCTTGGCGAACAGCCTGGGGAAGTCTTCTGGGCGCGGCGCGATCCTCAGGTATTCCTCGTGCCACGGCGAACCGTGCATCATCTCCGGCGCTCATCTCGCCCAATCCCTCCATCAGGCCGGGGTGGACGCCCTCATGGCGTAGGTGACCGAGCGCGAGCACGAGCTGTGCGCACTGTCTCCGGATGCCGGATGACCAGCTGCAGGGCCACGGCGGCGCCCGTGCTGTATAGCCGAAGACGTCGGCCGGTCCGAGCCCCAGCTGACTCGATCGCGGCGGCGACGTCGATCCGCCATCCCTTCGATGGTCAACGGGCGATCAATGTCCGCGGTGTGCCCGTGGCCCTGCAGCTCGAAGCCGACGACCTGTCGGTTCTCGGCAAGGCCAGGGCAGCAGCTGTCCGAACGACGTGCCGATGGCTGAGAAGGCGCCGTGCAGCAGCACCAGCGGCTGACCCCTGCCGTGGATCTCGTAATCCACATCTGGAGACCGTTGACATCGACATAGCCGGTCTCTGCGGTGCGTTCTTCCATAGCGATGCCTTCCGGATAATGGGCGTGGTCGTCGGCCCGTTGGTCGCCGTTTCCAAACTATTGGATGCTCGTCCCAACTGATCTGAGGACGGTCCCGAGCGCAGGTTAGGGCTCGGGTGGGAGCAGGAAGCCGCCGCAGACTGCGGCCGAGCCAGGTGGCGAGTCGCTCCACCGTCCAGCCGCGCGCTCTACGAGGAGACGCCTTTGCAGCAGTGGGTCGATGAGCACGAGCACGGTCTCTACCGCTTCCTCGGGCGTCAGGTCAGACACAGTGCCGAGCGTGAGGTCAGGTTGCCGACTACCCAGCGCGCCATCGTCGTACGCTGCCGCCTCAACCGATTGGCGAGCTCTCCAGTGCGGGCTGCCGGGCGGAGCCCTCATCGAGGGCCGCGAGCACGGGTGCGACTCTGCCCGCGCCGGCCTGCAGAACCCGGTCGCCATCGCATCCGGGAAATCGGCCGCGGACACCTCGGCCAGCGCGTGCACCCAGCCGCGCTCGAGCACCGGAACCGGCTCGTCGTCTCCGGCCAGAGCGACATCGACAACGGCATCCAACAGGGCAGCCTTGGTACCGAACACCAGCTCAACTGTGGCAGGCGAGACCTGAGCCGCCTCGGCGCACCTCACGGATGGTTGCGTGCAAAGCCGCGCCGCGCGAAGTGATCGTGAGCCGCTGCGACGATCCGAGCCCGGTCCGTCGAGCCTGCGCCTCCCGGCCCCTGGCGCGCGAATAGCGACGGGGCTTGCTCGCTCACCTGCCTCCTGCTAGCTTTCAAGAATTGGCTAAGGATAGACCATAGCCAAAGAGAGGGCGGTGTTCTGTGACCGTGCACGGCAAGGTTGTTTATCTTGAAATCCCACCGCTGACGAGGAAGTTTCGGCGGCCTTTTACACATCAGTCTTCGGCTGGCGCACCCGTACTCGCGGCGATGGTGCTCTCGCCTTCGACGACGCCACTGGCGGCGTGGGCGGTGCCTGGCGGCGGGATCGACCACCGCAGTCGGAGGGCCGGCGTCCTCGTCTACGTCAATGTCGACGACGTTTCCGCCGCGATGGCTACCGTCGAGGCCGCGGGTGGCGAGATCGTGCAGGCTGTCGGCGGCGACCCGGGCGAGTTGACGGCGCGGTTCCGCGACCCCTACGGACAACTTGGTGGCTCTCCACCGAGGCCGATCAAATGACCACGATCGCACCGTGGCTGTCGGTCCCTGATGCGGCAGCCGCAGTCCGGTTTTCACGAGCGGGCCTTCGCGAGCCACGGTGGGAGACTGATCGGGAGCGGATGGACTCGTTCAGGTAGCTGAGCTCCGGGTGCATGACGCGCAGTTCTGGGTGCAGCGGGACGCGAGCTGCCACCCGACTTCGAGCCTGGACGCGCAGTACGGATGATCATCTACGTCGACGATCCCGACACCACGCACGCTCGCGCTCTTGCGCAGGTGCAGAACCGAGGTCGCCGCCGTCCACGAGGAAGCACGGTTGGCGTACCGGCCGTCTCGTCGATCCGTTCGGCCACCAGTGGGAGGGCCGCGCGCCGGACGGGCTGATGATGGCGCGCAGCGGGTGGCCGGCCAGGTCCACTGTGAGCGCGTTTCCCTGGATCGCGCGCACTCGGCTCAGGATCTGAAGGCGCCTGGCCTTGGCTGCGTGTCACGGCGCGGCATAATCAGGCGGCTCCGGGAAATCGGCCGGCCTGTCGTCGTAGCGACCGTACGGGTCGGCTCCGACAAATCTGAGACACGCGGGGCGGCCGCCGTCGGGCCGGGAAGTCGTTTCAGTCACAGGTGTGAAGACGCACCAGTCGCGGCGGGCTGGAGGTCGCCTCACATGACAGGCGTGAACGTAAGAGCTGCGCCGTGGCTGGGGAGAGGCTAGGAACCGTCCTGCCGAACCCCGAGCCCGGCGTCCCGTGCTCGCAGGATTGCTTGGGCGCGGTCGGCGACCTGGAGCTTGGTGAAGATCGAAGACAGATGGTTGGCCACCGTCTTCGGCGACAGGCCGAGACTGCGTCGCGATCATGGAGTTGGACATAGCCGCCGCGAGCAGGTCGAGGATCTCGCGTTCCCGCGTCAGTCAGCTCGGGAAATGGATTGGCCGCTGGTGCTGGAGTCGCGAAGAACCGGAGCACCCGCTGCGCGACGCCCGGCCCGAAGATCGCCTCGCCAGACGCAACCGCCCGGATCGCCCGGCCAATCTCCTCCTGCTCGGCGCCCTTGACCACGTAGCCACGAGCACCGGCGCGCATGGCAGCGAACACCGAGTCGTCATCGTCGAACATGGTCAACACCAAGACGGCAACCTCGGGTGCTGACGCGGGTGATCTGCTCGAGTAGCGGCGAAGCCGTCCTGACCAGGCATCTGCAGATCGAGCACTGCCACGTCCGGATGCTGCAGCACCACCTCGCGTACGGCCTCGTGTCCGTCGGCCGCGACGCCGACAACCTCGATTCCATGCAAAGGATCCGAGCAGCGCGGCCGGCCCGCGCGAACCACGGGATGATCATCGGCCAGGACGCACGCGGATATCGCTCATGACGTCGTCAAAGGAGTCAAGGGAATGAGGCCACCACCTGACCGCCGGTCGGCGTCGGCCCTGCCTGGAACGAGCCCGCCGAGCTCCGCAGCCTGCTCCCGCATCGCGTGCAGCCCCGACGCCCGGCGCCCAACGCGCCGTTGGGCGGTCCGTTGTCGGTGATCGATACCTCAAGTCGCTCGGCGCACCGCAGCCGGACCAGTGGCGCCCGTGGCCCGGGAGTGGCGTACGACATTGGTGAGAGCTTCGGTGCGCGATCCGGTAGGTCGCCACCTCGATGGCGGCAGGCAGCGCCGGTACCTGGTCGGGAACGTCGAAGCCGGACCTCACGCGACGCCCCGTCAGCCCGCCAGGACAAGTTGATCGGCTCGCTGCCGCAAGGCTCCAACCAGCCCGAGTTCGTCAAGCGCGGGCGGCCGCAGGTTGTCAACCAGCCGGCGTACGTCGGCCAGGGCGGCTCAGCGTGTCGCGACGCAGGGTGGTCAGCAGGTCGCTGCGACTGCTCGGGATCATCGTCCATGGTGTTGGCAGCGGCGTCGGCGGCAAACGCGATGCCGGTCGAGTGTGGCCCGAGGCCGTCGTGCAGCTCGCGGCGCAACCGCCGGCGCTCCTCTTCTCGTGCTGCAACGATCCGCTCCCGAGACGCCTGCAGTTCCTCGGAGACAACTGTCGACTGCACCGCCACAGCGACCGGATCGGCCAGCATGGCCAGCGCCGACGATCGGCGGCTGCCAGCTCGCTTCGCTCTGACGCAGTCCGACCATCAGCTGGCCTGGCCGACTGGGCCGCCACGGGTGAGCGGGCCAGGGATGACATGCCGCTGGCGGTGCTCACCGTCGCTCGCCAGACCTCGCCATCTCGCTCGATCGCGAGATAGGGCAGCCGCAAAGCGGAACGGACCGTCGCGACCACTCCCTGCAGGCCGGCATCTGGCGTGGCCAGCTGCCTCGGCCGAGCCGGGAACACCACGCGCGCTGGGTCGCCGCGGTCGCCGTAGAGCGCACCAGTCCACGTGCCGTTGCAGCCGTGGCAAGCAAAGGCGCGGCCAGCAAGACGAGCAGCACCTCGTGACCGGAGCCGGACCATGCCAAGCCGCGGGCGGCGAAGCGATCAAGCAGCGCAACCAGCGCACCCGCGTACGCGACCACGACCACCAGCAAGAGCATGCAGCCAGGCCAGCAAGCGAGAACGACCGAGGCGGATGTCCAGGAGCTGATGGCGCACCATGGCCACGGTCACCGCAATCGGGATGAGCCGGATGGCGAAGAGCGCCTCGATGGGCGTACCGCGCGACAAAGCCCCAGGGCAAGATCACGATCAGCGCCACCAGCGACCGCCAGCAGCAGCCGTAGCGAGGTGGCGGCGCTCGACCCGTCCGCGGCGGTAGCGGACCGCAGAGCGCGCCAGACCAAGACACAGCGCGAGAGTCCGCGTATCTCGGTGGCGGTCCAGAGCGGTTGCAGGGCGGCGTAGCCAGAGAAGGTGAGGTAAGCCGACCGGTATGCCCAGGTTCAATCGGCTCAGGACCGCGCCCATCTCGATCGCAAACAACGGCGCGGTGACGATCACACGCCACAACTACCCACCGCCACCGCGGCAGACGGGGGACGGCCGTCGGGGAACGGAAGCAGCGCGGCGGCAGGCAGAGCCCGATCGACCACGGCCACGACCATGCGAACGGCGGTCACCGCCAGGCGCTGGGCAGGTCAGCGGAGACGCCCGCGCGTCGATCAGCAGCTGGATCGAAGGCGCGCGCAAACCGCCGTCGTCGCGCGGAGCCAGGCCAGCGGCCACAAACAGCCAGCCCGATCGGGTTGTGGGGCGGTGCCATGTCAGATCCCGCCACACGCCGGCAAACGCTGACGCCCATCACGCTGTTGGTGACGACGAACGCCTCGAGCGCATCCCGCCAGGACCAGCCGACGACGATCGACAGCACCGCAGCGGTCAGGACCTCGGCAATAGCGAGTCCTGCCAAGACGGCGCCGGAGCCAGCGGAGCCCACATGGCCCGAGCGCGTCAGCGCGTCGTCATAGCCCAAGTCTGCGCCGAACACCCTCCCGGTGTCCCGGGAAGGTTTCCCGATCAGGCCGGGGAAGCTCCCTGACTCTGGCGCGGATGATCCGCTCATCCGCCGAGGCCGGTCTTCAGCCTCGACAGTGGAGACGTCCGGCCAAGTAGGTCGGAACAAGATCTCGAGGAGGCTATCTAGAGATGACTCGTCTGTATCGCGCCGGGCTCATCGTGCTCGGCCTGCTGTCGCTGGTGGATCTGGCTGGGCCGCTGATCACTGACGGCCAGCATCCGCCGATGGTGATCGCGTTGATCGGCGCCGGCGCTTGGCTTGATCAGGCATTGTCTTGGTGATCTTGGCATGGTCCGGCCGGCTGGCCGGCGGCGATCGCGCTGTGTCGTGCTGCGCTGCTGTCGGCTCTCACGGCGGTGCCGCGCGTTCCTGAACCGGGCGTGCCAACCGGTCCGATGATCGCGGCTGGTGTCGGAATTGGGCTCACCGTGGTTGGTGCTGCCTCTCGTGCTCGCCGGTCTGCGGCGTCCGGCCGTCGCGAGTGCGCGATGCGACCGCGGTCGATCGAGCCGCGCCGGAGCCACGCAGCTGCCGAGTCTGAGAGACGCCGAGATCCGTACGCCAGACGGGCGCCGCCTGGAGCCCTCGCGATGATCCTGGCGCCGTGGGGCTTCGTGATCGCCAGCGCCAGCTATGGCCGGATGATCCGCAATGGTGGTAGCGACGAGACGGGAGCGCAGGCTCTGTGCCCTGGCAGCGACGGGCCCTGGAGCATGCTTCGGCTCGGCCTCTCGTGGCCGGAATGATCGGCTGCCCGCTGATCATCCTCCGGCCGCATGACTGACAGCCTTGCAGCCTGGCGCGGCGGTCGCGGCTGGCCTTCGTCGGCGGGTCGCTGATGATCGCCGGCTACGTCTGCTACTTCGGCGTGCCGCTGAGCAACGTGATCATCATTGCGATGGCTGAGCGCGGCGGGCCGCTAGGCGACTATCGCCGGCGGTGATCGATGCGAGTCAGAGCCGACCGCGTGGGCTGGCTGGGTATCCCGATCTTCATCGTTGGCAACCTACGTGGGAACGCTGTCGCTTCGCCGATCGGCTCTGCTGCGCGCGCCGCGGTGCCCGATCTGGGCGGCGATCGCCGATCATGCTGGCGGCCGCCGCTGCACGTCAGCGGGCCTGTTCGTCGGCGGCGAGGTGCTCCGAGGTCGTCGGCGCCAGTGCTGCAGGCGATCAGATTTGCCGGGAGCGGCAGCCGCGGTCGCTTCGTCAGGCTCGCGTCAGGGGGTGTCCGTAAGGGTAATGCGGTATGGAGGAACGCGTACTCGGTCGTACTTTGAGCGTCCGGTCTCGGTGATCGGCCTCCGGCACGTGGCAGCTCGGTGCGGACTGGGGCGAGGTGGAGTGAGACTGGCGGCGCTGGATGGTACTACTCGGCGCCGCCGTCGAGTCCGGAGGACGTTCTTCGACACCGCCGATGTGTACGGCGACGGTGCGGGGCGAGCGGACTGATCGGGCGGTTCCGCGCCGCGAATCCCAGAGTTGCGGAAATCATGGTCGCGACCAAGAGATGGGCCGGCGCGTTGATCAGGTGCCTGGAGAACTACACGCTGCGGTAATTCCCGCGCCCGGACCGACCGATCGCGTCGCAACCTCGACATGGATCAACTTGATGATCTTATTCAGCTGCATTGCCCGCCAACCGCCCGTCTACTCAGTGATCATATCTACGACGGGTTGGACACCCTTGTGTCTGAGGGTGATCGGCGGCTACGGCGTGAGTGTGCAGACTGTGACGAGGCACTGACTGCAGATGTCCACGGCGCGGCACGGCGACGGTGCCTGAGATCATCCTCATGCCTTCCGCGCCGCAAGCCGCTGGAAACCGTGCTGCCCCTCGGCGATCACCAGCGGCGTAGGGATCATCGCCCGCGTGCCGCTGGCGAGCGGCCTCCTGAGCGGCGGATACACGACGTCGACCCAGTTTGCCGGCTACGATCCCACATCGAACCTACAGCCGAGCCGGCGAGGCCTTCGACGATGGGCGAGACTTTCTCAGGTGTGGACTATGAGACTGGCGTACGCGCCGCGAAGGGCTTTGCTGATCTTGTAGCCAAGCTGCCTTTCGAGCGCTTCGGCAC